>Ga0208903_1000596_pt1 | contig 27501 bp, 20 predicted proteins | sample AntAceMetag02UKJ_FD_184769 | JGI IMG/M metagenome (GOLD analysis project Ga0208903, IMG submission 184769) | Saline lake microbial communities from Ace Lake, Antarctica - Antarctic Ace Lake Metagenome 02UKJ (SPAdes) (version 2) | ecosystem: Environmental > Aquatic > Non-marine Saline and...
ATTTATACAAGAGTTGATTACAAATAATTCTATTGCCTTACTAACCCCGGGAGTAAAGATGGTAGTAGACGCAGATGTGTTCTTAGATTCTTCTATTAGATCAACTATTACCAAGTCAAAAGTAAACATTGTAACTTCTTCTACTCTTTCTGGAGGAGAGTTTGATACGACCACCTCACTCGCACCCGACGAAGCTCTATATGCCCCCTTGGAAAAGATAGGAGACTTCATTGTAATAAAACTACTCTCCGGGAATAAAATCAAGTTTGAAAAGAGTTCACTTACGGAATATAATGTATATGAAGATTCGGATAATAATACGACTCCCACGGCTACCTTACTTGAAGGTGTAGCAGACACATTTGAAAATTTCAAGTACGTAACGGGTAGTGTAACCGGTGAAATAAATCCACCTGAACCTCCACCTGAACCTGAACCAGAACCTGAACCTGAGCCAGAACCAGAACCAGAACCAGAACCAGAACCAGAACCAGATCCAGAGCCAGAACCAGAACCAGAACCAGAACCAGAACCAGAACCAGAACCAGAACCAGAACCCGAGCCAGAACCTGAACCCGAGCCAGAACCTGAACCCGAGCCAGAACCTGAACCCGAGCCTGTGACATTTAATTATTTTAACGTAACATTTACCAATACGGCGAATATTAACTACAATGATTTTAATACTTATAAAGATATTATGTTGTCATCATTCACAAAATGGGATTCTGTAATAAATGGTGTTTCAAATGCGGCATTAGGTTCAAACTTCATACTGAATGTTACAGTTGATATAAAAGGTTTAGAATCAATGTTTCTTGGTGGGGCTCAAGTAGTGTCCTTGTATGACCCCGCAACTAATTATACAAGTAGTACAGACCAACTGGGTGGGCTCGTTTATGGAACATCATTAGTCCCACATACCGGTATATTTACCATCAATTCAAATTACATATCAAGTATGAGTAGCGATTTAAAACAACCATCTGGACTATCTGCGTTGTATTATGTAACTTTACATGAAATAGGCCATTTATTAGGTATTGGTAATTTATGGCAATATGGTGTAACTAATACACCAGTAACATCCTATGTGGAAGATGATGGTTTAACGCTTTATTATTATAATGGAACAAATGCCTTAAGAGAATATAGAAATATATTTAATGATCAAACACTACTTGGTATTCCGATTGAAAATAATGGAGGAACCGGAACAGCCAATGCGCATTTGGAAGAAGGTACTGAACACGAAGTTACTACAAATGACCGTTATATAGGTGGAAAGCTTTATCCTGGTTTAGATCAGGAATTGATGACTGGGTGGGCCGAATATTTCAAGTTTGATATGCCATTGAGTAAAATAACCGTAGGATTACTTGAAGATTTGGGATATAGCGTCAATTATAGTGAAGCTGATGCCTATAATAATCCCAAGACACCATGGACAACTGACTTAACTTATTCATTCGTAGAAAATAGCATCGATAACGTAATTACATTGAATGGTAACTGTTTTGTAGATATTAGTTTGTTATATCATATAGATACTACTGACATTTCAATTAATGGTGTGTTAATGTATAATGGTGAAGATGTTAGCAATATGATAAAAACATCAATGAGTTCAAATGAATTACTTTATACTCCAACAGCAGACCAATATGATACATCTGTCTCATTCACATATTTGACATATTACTATGACAGTGTAATTGATGACATTATTTATTCAAATGAATCAGTTGTAACGATTAATATAGAACGAGAGCCAGAGCCTGAACCTGAGCCGGAACCAGAGCCTGAACCAGAACCTGAACCAGAACCTGAGCCTGAGCCAGAACCTGAGCCTGAGCCAGAACCAGAACCAGAGCCTGAACCTGAACCTGAGCCTGAGCCAGAACCTGAACCTGAACCTGAACCTGAGCCTGAGCCTGAACCTGAACCTGAGCCTGAGCCAGAACCTGAACATGAACCTGAACCTGAACCTGAGCCTGAGCCAGAACCTGAACATGAACCTGAACCTGAACCTGAACCTGAGCCTGAGCCTGAACCTGAACCTGAACCTGAACCTCAGCCTGAACCTGAACCTGAACCTGTGACATTTAATTATTTTAACGTAACATTTACCAATACGGCGAATATTAACTACACTGCTTTTAATACTTATAAAGATATTATGTTGGCATCATTCACAAAATGGGATTCTGTAATAAATGGTGTTTCAAATGCGGCATTAGGTTCAAACTTCATACTGAATGTTACAGTTGATATTGTGGAATTACAATCGGGAGTTATTGGTAGTGCTCAATTAGTATCGGTTTATGACCCAGCAACTAACTATACAAGTAGTACAACCGCACCAGGTGGACTTGTTTATGGACAATCGCTATTCCCACATACAGGTACATTTACTATTAATTCAACCATGTTATCAAGTATGAGTAGTGACTTAAGACAACCATCCGGACTATCTGCTTTATATTATACAACGTTACACGAAATAGGTCATTTACTAGGTATTGGTAGTTTGTGGCAGTATGATGTAACTAACCGTCCTATAACATCATATGTTGAAGACAATGGAACAGTATTTGACTATTATACAGGATTAAATGCCGTAAGAGAATATAGAAGTGTATTTAAGGATGAAACACTAGTAGGTATTCCGATTGAAAATGATGGAGTGGATGGAGCAGCACATGCTCATTTAGAAGAAGGACCCGAACATGGTGTTTCTACAAATAACCGTTATATAGGTGGAAAGCTTTATCCAGGTTTAGATCAGGAATTAATGACTGGACTAGGTGAAAATTCCAAATTTGATATGCCATTGAGTAGAATAACCGTAGGTTTAATGGAAGATTTGGGATATAGTGTTAATTATGGACAATCGGATGCCTATAATAATCCCAAGACACCATGGACAACTGACCTTATTTATTCAATCGTAGAAAATAGCAGTGACAATGTAATTACATTGAATGGTAACTATTTTGTAGATATTAGTTTGGTATACATAATAGATACTAGTAGTAATGTAACTAGAGGTGTATTAACGTCTAGTGGTGAAAATGTGAGTAATAGCATAGTAACGTTAACATCAAATGAATTGCGTTATACCCCTGCACTAGATGAATATAATACAACAGTTTCATTCACCTATCAAGTATATTACTATGATAGTACAATTAACGAAAATATTAATTCAAACACATCAGTTGTAACGATTAATATAGAACGAGAGCCAGACCCTGAACCTGAGCCTGAACCAGAACCTGAGCCAGAACCTGAACCTGAGCCTGAGCCTGAACCTGAACCTGAGCCTGAACCTGAGCCTGAGCCAGAACCTGAACCAGAACCTGAACCAGAACCAGAACCAGAACCTGAAGCAGAACCTGAACCGGAGCCGGAGCCGGAGCCAGAGCCAGAACCTGAACCAGAGCCAGGACCTGAACCTGAACCAGAACCTGAACCGGAGCCTGCTGGCAATGTTGGTATTAATGAAGACGGAAATGATGTTGTAAATCCTCCTCCAACCTATACTATATATCCTGTAGAATTATCACAAACTACAAGTGACGAAACATTCACGTTTACAAGGAAGGCAGGCATCAAGAGTTATACTATAAAGTTGGGTACTGAAATAATAGCTACCATAATCGATAATTCATATGTAACTATGGTTACAGAATCATTAATCAATACAAATACATCACAGATAATATCTATTACCTCTAATGCGGAATTAACTTCAGGAGTTTACAAGTACTCTGGTACGTTTACAGATGGTGTAAATAATATGTCGTTTAATGTAAATTTTGTTATTTATCAATTTGTATCACCACCTGAACCGTTAGCACAAGATAAAATAGCAGAAATAGTTAATATCGTACCAATAGTTTCAATACCATCTATTATTGAAAGTACAACAGTAATATCTGTACCACCCCCGCCAGTCGGTCTTTTGTCAACAGGCACAAACGTAGAAAAAAGTCAAAAGCGTACACAATATATAACGAGTTTATTCACGAGTAATGCTGGATTAGAAACAACTACGGGAAAGGTAGTTATATCAAAATCAGAGTTTTTGGGTAGTGATTCAGTCATAACCGCAAGTACGGTTGTTATAAAGAAGTCAACTAATACAGAAGTTCCACAGAATACAGCAGAATTAGCTGAAGATGAAGCCATTTACATGTATATGGATACCGGCGATTTCACAGTATTCGATACAACTGCTGGTAAATTAAAAATAAAAAAACAAACTGATACACTGTATGCCATATATGAGGGTTATGTGGATTCAAATACACCTATTACAAAGACAATGAATGTAGGAGAGTCAAGTAGTTATGGTACATTTAGGTATGTGGTAGGTAGTGCGAGTGGAAATATTGATACAACGCTACAACCTCCAACATCAGCCGCACCGATTTGTTTCCCCGCAGGAACACCCGTTAATACTAACCAAGGGCTTGTTGCGATTGAAAATTTGAATCCGGATATTCATACCATTCGCAATAAGCGAATTGTTGCCATCACGCAAACGAGACCATTGTTCAAGCATATTGTTTCCATTGAAAAAGACGCACTCGGAAAGAATGTGCCAAGTGCTACTACACAAATAAGTAAAGAGCATTGTGTATTTTACAAAGGAAAAATGAGGAGAGCAGTCGACCTAGTCAATGTGTGTAAAGGAGTAACAAAAATACCATATACCGGAGAAACATTATACAATGTGTTAATGGAAAAGTATGGTTATATGATGATAAACAACTTAATCTGTGAAACATTACATCCAGACAACATCATGGCAAAGATATGCGGTGGAAAATACAATTCAAGTGAACAAGATAAAATATGCGAGATATTAACAAAAATAATCAAGGCGAATAATCTCCAGGCTTATAAAAAGTTGTATACTTCTTTGAAGTAAAAATGGTAGAAACATAGTCTTTTGAAATATTTACTAATAAAAATATTATAAGTAAATATTTGACCTCAATGGATAGTTACAATTATGATTACAATATGGAGTATGATTATGCTGGTTTCATAAAAACTTCGTCACCTTTATAATATCCGGCGTCGATGGCGCCTTTCGTATACGCATCTCCACCCCAGTTCATGTCCATTGCGTTTGTACTCAATCGTCCGGTTTTTTCTTGTTGATTGAACATTTTATCTAAAGGTGTGTATTCTCCTTGATATAGATTAATAGGGTCGTATCCAGGATAGGAGTTATCGTTGTATGGACCATCATCACGTCCAGCATCTATTAATTTTGTTTCAGGTGGTTCTTGAATCGATTCTTGAACAGAAAGAGGAATCGCTTGAGAATCAGTGCCATAGGATAAAACGTGCGGAAGACCACCTTGTACATCTGTAGGACTTGGTCTAAATTTATAAACCGGGTTGCCTTGAGTATCATACGAGTGTTGTAAAAATAAAACAGGGCATTTAATGTTTTGACTTCGTTGCCAATCTAAGAATTCAACATATTCTTCTAAATTATTAAACTTTACGGGATTAACGCCAGGTATTTTAGCCATTCGCGAATTGTGTAAGTAGAGTTCCTTGCCCTTTTGAATTAAAATATTCGGGCATTTGCTTTGACTGACATCAAATCCTTCAATTACGTCGTTTGAAGTATATCTACAGCTAAAATATAATCCTAATATAAAAACAACAAGTATCACCAATAACTTTAACATATATATTATACTTTTAAAAAAAGTATATCAAAACTTATTATTATACTTTTTTTAAAAGTATAATATATATGAAGATTTTGTACGTTAATGGAACAAATGCCAAACATTTTGACAAAGAAAATAAGAAACATCCGGTCTTTGCCAAATATTTTAGTCCTACATGCCCTGCGTGTATAGCTATGGAAGATGTATGGTCTGACACATGTAGAGATATTGATAAAAAATATAATACGGATATGATTATGGCGCAAATAGATCCTACCGGTATGACCGAGTTAGAAAATATGGATACGTATAGTGATGTTGCGTATGTTCCGTCGTTAATTGTTTTACAAAATGGAAAAAAAATAAACGAATATGAAGGACCAAAGGAGAAGGATAAGTTAATAGAATTTCTACTTGAAAATGACTTGATTAAGCTTAAATCAAATATGCGCGGTGGTTCAAAGAAATCACATAAAAAGAAAACTTATAAAAAGAAGTCGCGTAAAAGAATACACACTGGAAGGGGTCAAGGTATTTCAAAAACAGTTTCGAACGAGGAGTTTAGTTTTGTAGAAAATAAAGACTGGTTAGAACCCTTTTTAAGCAAATTGATGGAGCAATATTTAAGTAATCCCTCGAAAATAATAACGAACGAAGAAGCAATCGATTTTGCGATAAATAATGTAAATTCAATCTTTCGCCCAAAAGGATTAATAACGAGAGAATTCGTTCAATATAAAAAGGAATGGGAAGATTGTCCAAAAAAAGGATTATCTTGTATAAATCGTGAGTGTCGTAAAAGTCCTGGATTTGGAGATAGATGTGTTCCAAGTGTCCGAAAATTTGATCCAAAATATAATGAAGATGCGTATAAATATAACATAAAACTGGCTGAACAAAGTTATAATTATTTGAAAAATAGTGATAAAATAGATACAATATTACGTACACCCTCTAGCGATTATACAAGATTTAGTTTAGATGAATCAGGTAAATTAGACAAAGATTTTGTAAATAGAATACGAAGTATTGTAGCTTCGCAGGAAAAAAACAATCAGGGTATAAATTATTTCAAAGCGATATTAGATGTATATGTAAATAAAACTATTCCTCCTATATATAGTTCGGATGGTTCTAGTGAAGTTACTAAACCCGAATTACAGAATGACTCAACCTATGAACCAGATAATGAAATAAACATAATGGATGTCCCGTTAGATAAACTCCAGTTGTATAATAAAGGAGGTAGAAAAATGAAATCCAGAAAAATGAAATCTAGAAAAATGAAATCTAGAAAAATGAAATCTAGAAAAATGAAATCTAGAAAAATGAAAATAAAATTGATATAATCAATACAATCAATATATTTACGTATAAAATACTAGTTACTACTACTATCCATTAAATGGACGAATTCAGTTTTGTTAAAAATGAAGAATGGTTAAAACCATTTTTAACAAAATTAAAAGAATATTATTCTGATAATACAGCGACCATGACAACACAAGAAGCAACCGATTTTGCTATAAGTAATGTAAATTCTGTGTTTCGAACACGATGTTGCTTGTTTCATTTAACAATCGCTTCTCAGTGGAAAGAGTGTGTATCAAAAGAATATCAAGCTAAATATGATGAGACAGACAAATTTGGCAACGGAAACTATAGAAGAAGCAAGGGATTTGGAAATAGATATGTGCCAAATATGAAAAAATTCAATCCAAAATTTTATGAAGAAAAATACAAAGATGTATTATTATTAGCAGAATACAGTTACAAATATTTATACTTTTGTACAGAAATAGAAACAATATTAACTACGCCTTTGAGCGATTACACGAGGTTTAACAATGATAGAAATAAACTGGACAAGATATTTCTACTGAATTTTAGATTTATACACCCAGAGTATAATGCTAATTACATTGATGCTCTATTGACAACATATAACCTAAAAAACATAGGATAAAGGTTATACCCTACGCACTACCTTTGTATCATTTGGGAGCAATTGTTTTTTATTCCCACATAAAATAAAAAATTGATAAAGGAAATAAACAGAAATGTATAGTATATATAAATCAACTATGCCAGCAATGGACAAGTCATTTCGCTTATTGGACTTTAACATTTATGATGAAGTCCGTGAAAAGGAATCGTCTAGTGGTAGCGGGAGCGACACAAGTGCTGAATTCAAATATAAACAAGATACCAAGCGTTTTGTGATACAAATGTTTGGCATCAATGAAAAAGGAGAAACGTTTTGTTTGTTTGTAAATGATTACAAGCCATTCTTTTATGTGAAAGTAGGAGACGACTGGAATATAGACCGAAAGAATGAGTTTTTGAATCATATCAAAACAAAGATTGGTAAATATTACGAGAATTCTATTTGCGAGTGTAAAATCATCAATAGGAAGAAGCTTTATGGATTCGATGGAGGAAAGGAACACAAATTTATACTATTAAAGTTTAACAATACAATTGCTATGAATAAAGTAAAAAATTTCTATTACCAAAATGGAACAAACGGTAGGAGATTAATCGAAAATGGATACGTATTTCAAAAGACGGAAACCTATTTATATGAAGCAAATATTCCACCATTGTTGCGTTATTTTCATATCAAAGAAATCAGTCCATCCGGGTGGATATGTATTCCTTTGAAAAAGGCCAAACAAATGACGGAGAAAAAGACATCCTGTACGTATGAATTCGAAATAGGTAATAATGATATTATTCCTCTGAACAACAAGGAAACAGTTGTTCCATATAAGATATGTAGTTTTGATATTGAGGCAAGTAGCAGTCATGGTGATTTTCCAGTGCCTATCAAGTCGTATAAGAAATTAGCTATAAGTATTATGGAATATTATGACGGATTAGGCGACGATATTTCAAAAGGTGAAATTACAAAAATTATAAAAACAGCATTTGGCTATGATGATTTAACAAATATTGACAAAGTATATCCTAAAACAGCACCCAGCTTACAAGGATTGAACAGATTATTAGAACGTTTATATACAGAACCAATTAAGGAATTGTGTAAAGTAGTCTCGAGTGAAAATACGATTGAAAGAATGTTTGAAAAGATGAGTGCTAATTTAAATGATGATGATGAGGATGATGATGTGGGCTATGATAAACACGGAAGTAAAATCGATTTGAATACAAATATTATTGATTTGATAAATAATTCAGCTATTAAGCGTGAAGAAAAGGTGGATAAAATTACCGACGCATTTAAAGGTGCTGGATTTCCACAATTGGAAGGTGACAAAGTGACGTTCATTGGTTCCACGTTCTTAAAATATGGAGATGAAAAGCCATATTTAAATAATTGCGTCGTATTAAATACATGTAGCAAGGTGGATGAAATCGAGAACAGTGAAATTGTCAGTTATGATACAGAACGTGAATTATTGTTGGCTTGGAAAAATTTAATATTGAAAGAGGATCCCGATATTATTATTGGCTATAACATATTTGGGTTTGATTATCAGTTTATTCATATTCGTGCTCGTGAAAACGATTGCGAGGAAGAGTTTTTAAAATTGTCGCGAAACGTGAATGAGATTTGTGGAACTAAAAACGAAGAAACTGGGAGAATTAACATTGAAGAAAGTAAGATTGTCATTGCCAGTGGTGAGCACGATTTAAAGTTCATCAAGATGAACGGACGTCTTCAAGTAGATATGTATAATTATTTCCGTCGCGATTACAATTTGACGTCATATAAATTGGATTACGTAGCAGGATATTTTATAGGGGATGATGTAAAAAAGTTGGAGCATATACATGATTCAGCTATTGATGCGGATACCGAAGTAGATGCTGAAACATATGATTCAAATACGATTGAAATAACCAAGATATTTAGTAAGAATTTAACCGGGCTAGAAAACGGTAGTTATATTAATTTTGAGGAAACGAGTCATTCGACAGATTACTACAAGGAGGGTCAAAAGTTCAAGGTATCGAATGTCAACAAGGAGGCAGGAACGTTTGAGATACAAGGACACGAAAGTCCGGATATGACAAAGCAAGTAAAGTGGGGTTTGGCCAAGGATGACGTCACACCCCAAGATATTTTCCGTATGACAAATGAAGGTCCAAATGAACGCGCAATCATTGCGAAATATTGTATTCAGGATTGTAACTTGGTTCATCATTTGATGAATAAGATAGATGTAATGACTGGGTATTCAGAAATGGCAAAAATTTGTAGCGTGCCTATTAATTTCTTGGTAATGCGAGGACAAGGGATTAAGCTTACCAGTTATATTGCGAAAAAGTGTCGAGAAAAGAGGACATTGATGCCAGTATTAGAAAAGCCATTGTTTGACGACGGATATGAAGGTGCGATTGTGCTGGACCCCAAATGTAATTTATATCTGGATAATCCTGTAGCATGTGTGGATTATAGTTCGCTATACCCTTCCTCAATGATTAGTGAAAATTTATCACACGATAGCAAGGTTTGGACGAAAGAATATGATTTAAACAGAAATAAAATTCGGGAAACGGGTGAAAAGGATGATAAAGGAAAATTCAAGTATGACAACTTACCTGGATATGAATATGTGGATGTAGAATATGATACATTCAAGTGGATACCAAATGCGAGAGGCAAGGCGGAAAAGACGCATAGTGGAACAAAGGTCTGTCGTTTCGCTCAATTTCCAGAGGGTCGTGCTATTATGCCATCGATTTTAGAAGAGTTATTGGCCTCTAGAAAGGCGACTAGAAAAATGATTCCGTTACAAACAGATGAATTTATGAAAAATATTTTAGACAAAAGACAGACGAGTTATAAGTTGACCGCGAACTCATTGTATGGTCAATGTGGTGCGAAGACCAGTACCTTTTATGAGAAGGATGTAGCGGCATCTTGTACGGCAATTGGGCGTAAATTATTAACTTATGCTAAGCGTGTCATCGAAGAAACGTATGGGGATGTCATCGTTGAGACCAAGTTTGGTAAGGTTCATTCGAATGCCGAGTATGTGTACGGAGATAGTGTAGCAAAATATACTCCAGTATATGTGAGAGCGAACGGACAATTACAGATTGTTGAAATGGAACAGTTGGCTGAAAAATATGGAGGTAATAACTGGTCCAAATGTATTGAAGAAGGAAAGCAGGAAAAAGAGTTTTGTGAATTAACTAATATTGAAACATGGACTAATAAAGGTTGGACAAAATTATATCGCATTATTAGACACAAGTTAGCAAGTCATAAAAAAATGGTTCGTATATTAACTCATACAGGAATGGTTGATGTTACAGATGATCATTCGCTATTATTGGAAGATGGAAGTGAAGTTTCCCCAAAAAATGTAGAAATCGGTACAAAACTATTACATAAAACGTTGAAACATGACGCATTGAAACCTAATGCGTGTTTAGATACGGTGAGTGTAGATATGGCAAAAATATACGGTTTCTTCTTTGGTGATGGAAGTTGTGGAATATATAATTGTCCAAGTGGAAAAAAGGCTACATGGGCATTAAACAATTCAAATGTGGAACTGTTAGACAAATATATTAATTTGTGTAAAAAATGTTACCCTGAATTTACATGGCAAACATACAACACTATCGAAAGTTCAGGTTTATATAAAATAACATTTAATAGTAATGAATATGGTACAAAGAGTAGGTTTATAGAAACATATCGCAATTGTATGTATACAGGTAACAGTAAAATTATTCCGGATTTTATATTAAATGGCTCTAATGAGATTAGAGAAGCCTTTTGGGAAGGTATGTATGATGCTGCTGCTGATGGGGATAAGGATGAAAATGGATACGTAAGAATTGACCAAAAAAATCAAATCAGTGCGGCTCATATTTGTTGGTTGGCAAATAGTATTGGATATAAGACGTCTATCAATACACGGACGGATAAGATGAATATTTATCGTATTACTGCTACTAAAGGCGTACAGAGAAAGGTAGGTAATGCTATCAAGAAAATGATGAATATAGAATACGATGATTATGTATATGATTTAACAACAGAGAATCATCATTTTGCGGCTGGTATTGGTAATATGATTGTTCATAATACGGATAGTGTATTCTTTACATTCAACCTAAAAACGCCTGAAGGCGAAGAAATTCGTGGTCAAAAGGCACTTGAAATTACGATTGAGTTAGCAAAAGAAGCTGGTCATATGGCAACGAAATTCTTGAAGAAACCACATGATTTGGAATATGAAAAGACGTTTATGCCATTCTGTCTGTTGTCGAAGAAGAGGTATGTGGGGATGTTGTATGAAAATGATCCGAACAAAGGAAAACGTAAGAGTATGGGAATTGTGTTGAAGCGACGCGATAATGCACCCCTTGTAAAAGACGTGTATGGAGGTATTATTGACATACTGATGAAGGAGAAGAATATTCAAAAAGCGGTTGAATTTCTACAAAGCAGTTTACAAAACATTATCGAAGAGAAATATCCGATGGACAAACTTATCATTACCAAATCGTTACGTTCAAATTATAAAAATCCACAACAGATAGCGCATAAAGTGTTGGCAGACAGAATGGGCAAGCGAGACCCAGGAAATAAGCCGAGTAGCGGTGATAGAATACCATTTGTGTATATTGAAACAAAAAATAAGGCTGCCTTACAAGGTGAGAAAATCGAACATCCTGAATATATTATAAAAAACAAGATACGTCCGAACTATTCGTTTTATATTACAAATCAAATAATGAAACCAGTACAACAAGTATTTGCTCTAGTATTAGAAGATATAGATGCGTTTAAGAGAAAGAAGCGCAATTTTCAAATGAAGATAGATACTTTGAAACATACTATAGATGATAATACCAAGTTGTCGGCAAAGATAGACGACTTAAGAAATAAAGAAGTAAAAGCATTGTTGTTTGATAAATATTTGAGAGAGACGGACAATATGAAGAACAATATGAAAAGTATTACATCATTCTTTGCTTAAAAATATATACAACAATTTATTGGAAATCACTATAACCGATATTTTTATTTTTATTTTTATTTTTATTTTTATTTTTATTTTTATTTTTATTTTTATTTTTATTTTTTTTTTTTTTTTTTTTTTTTTTTTTTTTTTTTTTTTTTTTTTTTTTTTTTTTTTTTTTTTTTTTTTTTTTTTATTTTTATTTTTATTTTTATTTTTATTTTTATATTACTATAAGGTATAATGGCTATTAAATTATTTGGAATTTCTCTTTCTCTCCCGAGTATGTTTGGAAATAGACATACTAATAAACGTGATAAAGGTCATATGACAAAGAAACATATAAAAACGGGTAGATACCATAATAAACAACGTAAAAGAGGAACTCGTAAATATAAAATGCGTGGTGGATGAGGCGGGGCCGCTCCCGCGTTTGTTACCAAGGTAATGAAAGGCGGATGATGTTCGGCTACATAAACTATGTAAATATATAAACTATTTATTGGGTGAAACACCAACACCAACACCAACACCAACACCAACACCAACACCAACACCAACACCAACACCAACACAAAAATATAAACAAATAAATTCTAGAATGACAATATTGTTAAGTATGATAAAATAATGACAATATTTGATATTGAATTACAAAGTCAAAATTTATTTTTGTGTAATTGTGGACTTACATATCGCGAGAAAAAATATCACTAGACCTGAACTGGCTTGGTCTAGCTGTGTAAGAGTTACTTTTACGTTTACTTTTACTTAATGAGCGTGTTTTAGATTTAGCATGAGATTTAGCCTTACGCGGTTTACGTGTTTTTGGTTGTGATTTGTCGAGAACACATTTGAAGCTAGGGTTTCGAACATATCGAGATTTACATACTTTAATACATCGTTTTGTCAACGGGTTAAATTCCTTTCCATCTGGACAGTCTCTAACGATTTCTATTTGCGTGCTGGAAAAACCAGGTGGTTTCATAAGAAAACCGCTTATATTAAGTTTATTAACAATTTTAGCCCGTTTAGATAATTTCTTTTCAATTAAATGATTTTCAAGAGATAGTTTATGTTTCTCCAAAAATCCACTATTTATTAAAATGTCTTCATAATTTGCTAATAATTGGTCTGGAGTAAGACGAATAAATACTTTAGGATTAAGCATATCATTAATGAAAAAATCGCGTAATCTATTAGCAAATTCATCTGGCAACAAATGTTTGCTTCTATTCAAAACATACATAAGCGCAATTCCGAGTCCATATGAGTCAATTGTATCTGTCGATTTATTAATGAATTTGTCATATTCATCCTTTTCAAACTCAATTACATTTTCAAACGATGCGACCGTCGCCTGATTTGCTACTTTATTATACTTAGTTTTGTCCGCATTTACAGGAAGAATACTAGTAAAAAAATAGCCACATTTACTGATAACTCCATGTGAGAACTCGGTATATGTTTCATTCGTGTCAGTATTTACATCAGTGATAGCAGCAAGATAGTTACGTTTATTCCAATATACATTTTCTAGTGGAAATGACCAATGATTTTTGTCGCCTAGCCAATATTTTGATTGTTCCGTCAAATCAAGAATTGTCTTCTTTTTTGTCATAAATCCAAAATCGATGAAATTTATTCGGTTTGTTTTTTGATTATACACTATATTTTGCTGTTTCAAGTCATGATGAACTATACCATTTTCTTGGAAGACTTTCAATCCGTAAAAGAGACGAACACATTCCAACCAAAATAGCTCAATCTTGTCAACATTCTCTTTGGATTTCGTCCACCTATATACTTCGTCACCGAATTGTTCAAGGTCTTGACCTCCATATTTCATCAATAGTAATGAATAATCATCTATCATTTTGGGGTCAAAATTACCAGAACACCTAGATATAGATTGTATATTGCTCAATATTCTATCGGCTTTACATTTGGATGGTTTGCCTAAATACAATTGTTTTTTGTTGTCAGCCGAACTAATAAGTTTAAATTCGCGTAATTCATTCTTTGCGTTAGAATCAGTCATTAGTTTTGATATAGAAGATGTCTTGTTTTTACGCGTTTTATTTTTACACTTCATAGGAGGTCGGTGGACACATCCGTATGTCCCCTCTCCTATTACATTCGGTTCAATATCATCCACCGACATTGGTAATATAATATAATATAATATAAGATAATATCGTGTATTATATTACAAGTAAATGTTATTACTATTACTATTACTATTACTATTACTATTACTTATTGTCTTAACTTAGGCATATATAATTACGATTTATACGTTAATAAATTGGCTACACTCCAATAACCGATTGCGATCCACATTCCGTATAGAACATTACCTGCTTCATATATGACCCACCTAAACGCATTACACTGTGGTGTAATGGATAGAAATGGGGATATAAAAATACCATACCATGTTGTAGGGGTACAATAATAAATATATAAATGTGCGCAAGTATAATGAATAAAAATCCAACTAAAATAAAATAAAATTATTGATTTTATATTATCTAAAAAATTAATAATAATCTGACCGTATTTAGGTAGCATATCTAGGTAATGTGTATAACTTTAAATTAATTTCATAAAGGTTATATCAATCAACACTATAATCGTCGGATTCGACATCATCAGCATCATCCGCTTCGTCATGAATTACACCATTCAATTGATGTGTCGTTTGGTCGCTAATAATCGGATTCATAAGTCTAGCAATCGAAGCAGTGGGACTAGATAGATTAGCAATAGGATGAATTACATATTCAATATTAATTATTCCATTATCCAAACTATTACACCCTTGGTAATTTAAAACGCCGTTTTTACAGCATAAAAAATAATCAAAAGTGTAAAATCAATAGGCAATCTTTCCATTGCCGATCGTCTTACTTACCCCTGCTAATGTTTCACAGGTGAAAGACGGGTGTCGTTGAAACTCCTTAACATTTTGCTTATGTTCTTCTTTATGCGTTTCATAGTAATTTGTATTTTTCAATAGATATTTATTAAGTTGTGTGGTTTTATCATCTAATTTTTGTTTGAGTATTATATTTTCTTCTTCTAATTCCTTTATTTTTTCTTCATTATCCATTACGATGTTATATATAATACAAAATGTTTATATTAGTTTGTATTATTCTCATTTCAAAAAAACGGCGTTTTAAATTACCAAGGGTGTAAACGAACCATCATTCTCCATAAAGTATTGTCGAAAAGATTCAGATATTTGATTAGTGAATATGTCTAATAAATTATTGACCGTCTGTGTATGGTTATTAGATAAATCAGTAGTTGTTCCAACAGTGGTTGTTCTAGCATTGGTTGTTCTAGCATTGGTTGTTCCGGCAGTGGTTGTTCCATTGCGTCTGCGTGTAGGTCTATTATTGTTTCTACGTATATCTCCAACTGAACTCGTATGGGATGAAACATATTGTCTAGGATATTCACGAATATCATATCGACATACAGGACAGCGAACGCTTTGGTTAAACCAATCGTTTAAACTATCTTCAATAAAACAATGACCACATTGTTTAATGCGTGTAATTCTATCGGTTGATTGAAATGGTGATTGAGTAATAGGACACGTATTATGAGGCATGTTTTCTTCAAATGGAATGATTTCGGTAGCAGTTTCAATTTGAGTTTGTGTAGGTCTAACAACAACAGGAGATAAATTATCACCATTAAAAATGGTAGTCAATATTGGACTGAGATAATCGTCCATACGACTACGTTGAGTATGAGTACGAGTATTTACCCCATTTCTATTTGTCCATGCTGTTCTGTTATTATTAGCACCAGCACCAGCACCAGCACCAGCACCCGCACCAGCACCCGCACCCGCACCCGCACCAGCACCCGCGCCAGCACCAGTCGCATAACCTCTGGCACTGTTAACATTTCTAGAGGTATGTGAATTATATGACATGTACGGTATAGGTTGGTTCTGACGATGACTATTTTGTCTAATTAAATCACGAATACCAAGTTCAATGTGCTGGATAGTATTATTTGTATGGAGATAACTATTATATGTATAATTAAGAAGGTTGGTATACATATCTAATATTCGGTTGGTTGTATCGCGGTCCATAATATAGTATACAAAGGCTATATTTAAATATTTATTTAATTAGTTTAAACATTTCATAGTATGATAAATAAGTATGGTAGGAAAAGGATTAACTGGTCTAGCCAATTTAGGAAACACGTGTTTTATAAATTCATGTATGCAAGTATTAAGTCATACACACGAACTGAACCATTTTCTAGATAAAAATGACGGAGAATATAAGACTAAACTAACTGCTTATCATAATAAAGAGTATTTATTGGATTCAAAATTATTGGTAGAATGGGACAACTTAAGGAAATTAATGTGGCAAAATGACCAATTAATTTCACCAGGTGGTTTCATAAAAGCGATTCAGTATGTGGCAAAACATAAAAAGAAGGATATTTTTACTGGGTATGCTCAAAACGACCTGCCTGAATTTTTATTGTTTATATTGGAAACGTTTCATAATGGAATGCGACGAGAAGTAGATATGGTAATAAAGGGGCAAATAAAAACAGAAAAGGACGGAATGGCTGTTAAATGCTACGAAATGATGAAGACAATGTATAGTAAGGAGTATTCTGAAATATTAGATATATTTTATGGAATACATGTGTCGAAGATTGAAAAAAACGGAGAAATCATGAGCATAAAACCGGAACCGTATTTTATAATCGATTTACCTATCCAAATGAAAGGAGGTTTAACTATATATAACTGCTTTGAGAAATATTGCGAAGGAGAAAAACTGGAAGGAGAAAATGGATGGTTAAATGAAAAGACAAATGCGATTGAGGATGTAGAACGAAAAATAGTATTTTGGAGTTTGCCAAAAGTATTGGTATTGGATTTAAAACGATTTACACCAGACGGTAGAAAGATTCAAGTGCCACTAGATATTGAGTTAGAATTAGATTTGAGTAACTTTGTCGACGGTTACGACAGTGACCAATATAAATATGAATTATACGGTGTGTGTAATCATAGTGGAGGAACACGCGGTGGTCATTATACGTCCACCGTAAGAGTCAACGCCGATGATTGGTATTTATTTAATGATACAAATGTATCAAAACAAGAATTTACCGGAAAAAACAACACTTCTGGATATTGTCTCTTCTATAGAAAAAAGGACAAATAAATAAGACAAATAAATAATACAAATAAATAAGACAAATAAATAAGACAAATAAATAATATAAATAAATAATATAAATAAATAATGATTTTGTCATATGATTCAATATTAGGAATTCCAGTTGTTGAGGATGGAGGAATAAATACACATCCAAATAAGACTTCTAATAATATGGGGATGAATTTAGGTGTTCCTGCTATATTATTGTTAGTTGTAGTTATAATATTATTCGTTATTTTGTTTGCTAATTTAGGAAAAAATGAAACAGTTACTGATACGAGTAACGGGTCCACGAATATATTATCTATATTATTAGGAGGAGTAGTCCTAGTGGTAATTTTATTAAATGGGTTCCAATACTTTTTTAATATAAATTTAACTGCTCGTTTGAATAATTTGTTCACCGATACACCTTCTTTAGATTTAACTGTTGAACAGCCTGTATCAGAACAAGACATTGCCCCTGTGCCTGAGATAGAAATAAAGAAACAAGTATTTCATGTTCCAGGAAATAAATATACATTTGATAATGCGAAAGCATTGTGTCAAGCATATGGGTCACGCTTAGCAACCTACAGTGAAGTGGAGGATTCTTATGGAAATGGTGGAGAGTGGTGTAGTTATGGTTGGTCGGATAAGCAATTAGCTTTATTCCCAACTCAAAAAGATACTTGGAATTATTTACAGACAGTAGAAGGTCACGAAAATGACTGTGGAAGAGCCGGAATAAATGGAGGATATATAGCTAATCCGAATGTGAAATTTGGCGCAAATTGCTATGGATATAAACCCAAGATTACTGATACGGAGCTGGATTTAATGCAAACCGCTCCCTTATATCCCAAGTCATTAAAAGACCTTAAACAGGAGAGATTAGTTGAGCATTGGAGAAGAAAAATACCTGAAATATTAGTATCCCCATTCAATAAAAACGTCTGGAGCTTGCTATAAACAAATGTTGTTAAACGACCGCTATGTAATGTGTCTAATTATAGGGACAGCAAATATGCTGTATTTCTTAACGAATAATTATTTTATATTGTTGTTCATATAACAATATAAACCATAAATGTAAACTGTAAAAAATTAAATGTAAATATTATTATCATTTACTTGCGTTCCTTTCTCGTCTTTCTTTTGTTATTTTCTCTCTTGCGTTTGGTTTTTCTTCCATGTAACATTCTCTTTTCTGGGTCCAACAATCCCAATAGTTTATCATAAAGACCATCCTCTATCGGTTCTTCTTTCTGTTCGTATCGCAGGGTATTATTTTTTTGAAATTGCTTTTGAGTAAAAAATAAGCCGGCTGGAACGGCTAAATCTTTAAACATATTTAACACATTCGCACCTACACTAATAGTACCTCCTTGTTGAATATTGCTATTACTATCCAAGTTTCTGTCCATGTTTCGTATAGTATCGTTTAATAAGTCAGAAGTAATTGTAAAACCACCCCCCTTTAAAATCCCATTTTTATCTGTTGTAAACACAAAATCTTTATTTACATCAAAATCAAAGTCCATATGTATACATATTACGAACATAAATTAATTGTTATAATATCGCTTAATATCCGGGATTATCTTTATTTCTCTCTTATCTTTGATATAATTCATAATGTGGTCTACCTTTTCTTCGTCACCAATTATTTCGGTGAGACAATTTTCTAAAAAACCTAAAGTAATTGGTGCGGTTTGTCTATTTTGAGCAAATTTTAATTTACCATCACTAATTTTTATAGTAGAGGAAGATAGATTGTTATCTTCTACAAATTCAATGATATTGTCAGTTAGTTCGTTTCGTTCATTACGTATTTCCTTTGTTTTTTCATTTAATAACTTGAGCTGTGTATCTAACGATACCCACTTTTTAACATGTTCTTGAAAGCCTTCCATTATTTTACTAATATATCTAAATATCTTTATACCTTTCTTTTTCTGGATATACGTCGTTTTCTGTATAGTTCACGTTTTTTAGATAGTTCACGTTTTTTAGATAGTTCACGTTTTTTAGATAGTCTACGTTTTCTCGATAGTCCACGTTTTTTAGATAGCCCACGTTTTTTAGATAGCCCACGTTTTTTAGATACACGTCTTTTCCTAGTGGTGGCTCCTCCTTGTTTTGTAAATTTATTACAAAAATTTACTGTAAAAAATGGGTTTTGTAAGTCGTGTGACGATTCACCGAAATCGATAATTATTATCTCTCCATTCTTGCCAATCATAACATTGTCGGTATGTAAATCATTATGATGAAGATTATATTTTTGTAAACAAGTATCTATTCTATCCACTTCTTTTTCTATATCGATACACTTGTCTAATAATTCGGCATCATTATATAATTCATTTAATTTTGTTACGGGTAAAGCATCTACATCTTCCATTCTAATATAAAAGATAAATTCATTCGGGCCTATATTTATAGACGTGTCATTATTACGGTCAATAAATCCATAATTTAAGAGTTTTGGTACTCTGAAACCACAACTGTCTTGTAATTTACTAAATTCGATATGATAATATACTTCAGATAATATTTTTATTAATACATTGTCCGGTTCTAGTTGTGGGTCTTTACTATAGATAAACATTTTGGTAAATGTTTCCTGATTTTGACTTTTAAAGTAGATTAATTTAACTCCAAGTGAAAAGGCTTTTTCTGTTTTTTGGGTAAATTGTCGTTTTGTCTTATTTAAAAATGGCCCTCCAAAATCGCCATCAGACATATTAGCATAATTTGTCATAGTTGATGATAAAGAACGCAAATGTTCTGGTATTGTTATTGTAGGTGTGCTAGCATTGCTTTCCGTATCTGTACTACCCTCATCGTAGTCAATAGTATTGATACTTAATTTTGGCATCAAAATAATGTGTATATATATTAAAAATAATTTAATATATATTAAAAATCTGGAAGATTTAACGTCTTCTAGAGCTTCTATTTTTTCTAGATTTTCTGCCATATTTCTTCTGGTCACGTCTTCGTTGGGTGCGTTTTTGTAATGCGAATAATCCAATCGGAACTGCCGCTTTACGTAAAAAGCCGCCCTTTCTATTTCTGCTGCCTTTGCCTTTGCGCATCGATTTCTTGGCAGATCCATTTTGATGTCTTTTTCCACATGATGGGCACATTTTACTCTTTGAACGCTTGCCTCCTGATTGAGACGGCATAGGCCATCCTCGTTCAGCCACTTGACAACCGACATATTGTGGTCCGTCTGTATAGGAACACCCGTTATTAGATGTATTACTCATTATATATTTAATGGATATAAAATATTATAATTCGATGATTATAATATTTATTTTATTTTGTGGATTTATGTAATTATGAATATCATTTACGTTTACGTTCGAACGAAATTTAACGACGACGTTGACTTTTAAACTTTCTAAATGATTTCTTATCGTCGCGTCTTTTTTGACTTTTCTTTTGCCAAGCAAAAAGTCCAAATGGAACGATGGCCTCTTGTAAAACCGCACCAAACCCGAGGCCCATACCTCCCTTTTTTACTGAACGTTTGCGAGAAGAATGAGCACGTCTAGTCTTTTTAGACTTTTTAGACTTTTTAGATTTCATAGAACCCTTGGAACGTCTTCTTTTTCCACCCATCATCATATGATTAGAAGGAACATTATCTACATTATTAGCATTAGGAGCAACTGCGCGCATAGAACCGGTCATACTGTTATACTAAATGTTTAGAAAATATTATTTTAAATATAAGTTTTTTAAGCTACTACGCAATAATAAATAGAAAATGCCTAAAATTAGCAAAAAACTTATAATTACAAATATCAACGAGAGATAAATATATGGATATATTTCTTGAACAATTAAGCTTATTAATGGTTTAAACAATTCTTTTAGTTCCTTTTTTACGTCATCTCTTGATAAAATTAATAGACATTGTTCAATAAATTGTTCCTTCATTAATTTAAGTTATAAAAAAAATAAAAGTATTTAGCGTGTTATAATTCAGTATATTTTATCTATAATTTTTTATAATGGAGCAAGAGATATACTTTACAAATAAAGACTTTGATTTTTCCAAAATATCTATTTCACAACCAATATCTGTTCAAGGTGGTGCTTACTTTACTAAAATTAAGTTCAATAATACGCCTTTGTACATTCAAACACCAGCTTGTTATACCAAACAAGGATTAAATGAAACGAATAAAAAAGCATATATAGACTTGATGTTTACGAATGAAGAAGATGAAGTAATTGAATGGTTCGAACATTTAGAAGAACGTCTAATAGGATTAATTTATGAAAAAAGAGAATTATGGTTTCAAAACGAAATGGAAAAGGAGGACATTGAAAACTTCTTCAATCCTATATGTAGGGCATTTAAAGGAGGAAAATTTCATTTAATACGCGTGAATATTCCTAAGAATAAAACTATTAGTTCTCAATATTATTGTAACGTATACGACGAGAATGAAAACATTCTTCCCATTCAAGATTTAAATGAAAGTCATTCGATTATACCATGTGTAGAAGTTCAAGGGATAAAATTCTCAGCAAGAAATTTTCAGATGGAATTAGTTGGAAAACAGATAATGCTAATCAATAATAAACCAATATTCAATTCATGTGTTATTAAGAGAAGCTCAAATAAACCATCACATGAAGATAATAATCAACCAGACGTAGAAGGAATAGAAAATGAAATCTATAAACATAAATCTATCATCATAACAGAAAAACCAGAACCGGTGAACCTAGTATCTAACAGTAAAGATGATGTAAATATACTAGAAACAACTAGTTTAGACAAAAATATACTAGAAACAACTAGTTTAGACAAAAATACACCTGAACCTAGAAACAAACAAACACAATTAGTTGATTTACAAGAAGCAACGTCGTCATCTATTAAAGGACTACAAAAACGCATCATAGAAGATTTAGTCGACACTGATAGTGATGACGAAAAAGCAAATGAAGAAGCAACAGAAGAAGCAACAGAAGAAGCAACAGAAGAAGCAAATGAAGAAACAACAGAAGAAGCAAATGAAGAAACAACAACGAATAATCTAGTAAATACAAGCCTGACTAAAACAACAATGTGGAATCATTTAGAAGAAAATTCCAAAAATACGGTATCAATCGATTTAGAAGATATAACTAATAATTTGAAGGTGGATTATAACCGAAATCTAACTTTAAAAAAACCAAATGAAGTCTATTATGAAATATACAAAATAGCCAAGGATAAGGCAAAGCAACATAAAAAGGCGGCTATCACTCATTATTTAGAAGCCAAAAAAATCAAAAATACATATCTTTTAGACGATTTAGATAATAGTGACGAATCTACAGATGATGACGATAATGATAACGATAACGATACGAGTGAATCCCATAAAATAAAGAACCAGATTAATGAAATTGTAGAAGAACTAGTATAATTTAGTAAACTTTAGGACTAAAAATGATTTAATGTAAAATATGTTTGTATTTATGAAAAAATATTTTATCCTTTATTTTATATAATGGACTTTATGAAGAACTTAAAAAAGCTCAAGGTGGAACATGTCATTCTCTTTTTGGTCGGTGCCTTATTTTTGGTTTACCTAATCAATTCTTATAGCACAGGTAAGCGTATGGGTGCTGAGCAAATGAGTGGTCGTAGAACACAAGAGATGTATAGCAATCAAGTTTCTACCCAACAATCTGGTGGAGGTGTTGAGCCTTCTCAACCTTTAGGTCAAAATGAAACCTACGCATCTGCTACGGATATGTCAACATCGACTCAAGGTCTTCCTCCTTCCTGCTCACGTTCTCCTGTAGCAGACCCTTCCGAACTGTTACCTAAGGATACAAACAGCCAATGGGCACAATTGAATCCCAGTGGTTCAGGTGATTTACAAAATGTAAATCTTCTTCGTTCTGGATATCATATGGGTATTGATACTGTTGGTAATTCTTTAAGAAATGCCAACTTACAGCTTCGTTCTGAACCTGCCAATCCTCAATTGAATATTGGTCCTTGGAATAACACCACAATCTCACCTGATACTATGCGTGTACCTCTTGAGATTGGACAAGGAGGTCAATAAATAATTTATCGCTTATATGAATATGAATATGAATAACCATAACACGATGTTAGTTATTATATAAAATGAATAAATTATTATAATTTATATTATATTAATTTATTATAGATGAGGATCGGTATCAATATGTATGGTTTTATTATAATATTATTTATTGTCCTGATTGCTCTTAAAATGTATTGTGAGTCAGATGAATTTAATTTGAGATGTATTGTATCAACGATAGATGGTAAGAAATATTGTGTACGCGAAAGAAATAATATCCAGAACGCATCCAACCTTTTGGCTAGGACAACTGAAAAATTAGGATATCTCGTTGAAAATGTGGGACAACGATATCCTGACCGCGAAAATGTAAAAAAACTAGTTAATAATTTTAATCCAACAACAATTAAAGAAACGTTACCTACAAGTGAATATACTGCTTATAGTGAAAATAAGGGCGAGAAAATAGCATTTTGTTTAAATAAAAAGAAAAGTGATAATAACAATCTTATAGATTCCAATACACTTATGTTTGTAGCTATACATGAAATCGCGCATATTATGACTACTAGCGTTGGTCATACCGAGGAATTTTGGAATAACTTTAAATTTCTCCTCGAGAATGCGGTCGAATTAAAGATATACACACCCGTCGATTATAAAAAAGAACCAGAAGGTTATTGTGGTATGGACATAACAGATAATCCATATTATGATTTATAATACAGTACGTACATTCATTTTTACACCACTTGAACAAAATAGAATAATATCATCTCATTTCCCTTTTTAGTTATTATAATAAGCATATTTATATATAAAATAATATTTTGATTTTATATATAAATGAATGATATTTTTAAACTGATATACTTAGACCAAGATAATATAAAAAAGTTGATAGTTTTTTTTGGTGATACAAATTTGAGTATGGATACAGATAATAGTAATAGTAATAGTAATATTGATGAATTATTTGTAAAAGATAGTCAGAATTCACTCTTTAAAGGAATATTTAGTAAAGACCAACTAGATATGGTTATATCACAAAAGGTAGATGTTCATTTTTCAAAACAAATTATTTATATAGATGATACGATTGAGACTGTTAAAAAAAAACTTATCACTGTTTTTACGAGCGAACTGTTAGCTCCAATATCGTTTGATGAAATATATCTATTTTCAAAGCAAATTCAAACTCTCAATAATTCACAAATATATGAGAGTCTCACACAAAATGGTAAAATTACGCTAACGCGAGACATTATGGTTCAATTTCTCTCCAATATTAACAATATCAACGAAGAAAGCATAATACCGGTTAAAGATGTTTATACTTATAATGATATTATTGATTTGAATTTGACTGAAAACCCCCAATTAGTGAATCTATCACTGGGACAACGCTTTATTATAGGTGAAAATATGTATAGTTTCACAATTAATCCTTTCAAAGTTAAAACGTTTGATAAACTGCTTAGAACAAACACCGATAATATTCTAACCACCACAAATAAGGACTTGCTATTAACAAGCGGTTATTTATTTGAAAATACGATTTATGTATGTTTAGCAGAAGATGTATTAAAAAATTCCGTTTCTAAAAATATATCGGAGTCGGTTACTAGCAAGGTATACTATCCGTTTTTAAGCGGCAAACAAATACTTGATTTAAAACAACTTCGTGACAATAAATACGACTTATTGGAAGAAAATAAGACTCTAATCAGTACTAATTTTACAAAACAGGTTGATAATATTAAGATGTTTCATGAAATTTATAATACGAGAAAGAGCGAGTTGAATTATATAGAACAAGGTGTTCAAATGGTAGAATTTATACTCTCTCAAGATTTTGAATTCAATATTCCGTTAGAAGTCATTTTCAAATTAATTCATGCTACAAAAACGATTCCCTTTATCAAATTAAATTCTTCAAAGAAACACGAGAAAATTTACCGGATATACTGTAATAAAACCGCAACCAATGGCAAGAAAATTCCATATCTATCTAAAAACATGATTTTTAAGCTAGTCAAAACGATGGGTGCCTCAAAACGCGTGTCGTGTTATATGGAATATACTGATACCGATGATACAAATAATGAAAAAGACACTATAATTCCCATTATAGTAGAATTTGACAGTTTGGCTAATATTTATATCAAAGCAGAATTCAAAGAAGCGAAACAAATACCGTATATTGAGAAACTTATTAGTAAGGCAGTTAATCCAGTTATTGAAATCATTCGCAACTATATAGTATCAAGTGGATATTCTATGTTTTTATTTAATAACTTGTATGATAAACATATTGAACTCATCAATCTGAAGTATTTTTCCTATATTTCTATTGATAAAAATATAAATTTAAATAATTTATTAGGATGTGTATCGAGTGTATTTAATGTTCTCGTTGGTGAATTAAAAAAGGGAATCGTTATGAGATATAAACGTGTTTCTAATTTCAATGAAATGGATAGCCAAGAGGCATTTATAGTGGAGCTATTAAATAGAGCAAACGAGGATGAGGACATTGTTAAACTATTAATGGACAATTTCCAATTGAAAGAAACCGACGCACAATTGAAAATAGCTGATTTATTGAATAGTTTACAAATGGTACAGACGTTGAATAAAAGACGCAAGCTAAAAATCAAAAATAATCCTGGGTTTTTAACAAAAATTACTCAGGATCCGTTTAAACAAAATATTATGGTTGAAATGGAGAATATTAATGATATTTTTTACATGTCTGTCATTCCAATTTATATTGATTCTCTTATTCGAATAACACAGGTTCCTGAATCATCCAATGTTGATTTATCTACTATTGATGGTCTATGTAAAACAAAGCAACTGGGTGATATAGAGCAAATAAACGAAATTATTTCTCCCTCGGAGAAAGGAATTACTGAAAATATTCCGGTAGCAATTATAGCAGAAAATTTAGCATTTGGAGAAATGGCCTCAAAGGTAAAGGAGAAATCTATTAATGTACTAGACTTCTTATATGACGACGATGATGATGATGATGATGATGATGATGAGGATGAGGATGAGGATGAGGATGAGGATGAGGATGATGAGGATGAGCCGTCGACCGACGATGGTATTGAAGTAGAACTAGAAGATGACGATGAGGACGATGGTATTGAAGTAGAACTAGCAGATGACGAAGAGGACGATGGTATTGAAGTAGAACTAGCAGATGACGAAGACAATGAGCCGTCGGCAGACAATAATGAGCTATTAGGTGGAACAAACTCAAAAGAATCAACTGCTGACAAAAAGCCATCTACGGGAATAAAAGTAAAGAAACCGGTAAAGTTGACTATACGAGATGACGATAAATTGGAAAAAAATATAACAGGTATGAGAATAGCTGATCCAAATCCATTTTTTAAAGCAATGTATCAAAAAGACCAGGCCTTGTTCTTGACAGAATCAGATGGCAAATATAGTGCTTATTCGCGTGTATGTCCGTGGAATAAACGAAAACAACCCGTTATTTTAACAGATGAAGAAAAAAAGAGAATAGACAAAGAACACCCCGGCTCATATGGTG
>Ga0208903_1000601_pt1 | contig 27319 bp, 27 predicted proteins | sample AntAceMetag02UKJ_FD_184769 | JGI IMG/M metagenome (GOLD analysis project Ga0208903, IMG submission 184769) | Saline lake microbial communities from Ace Lake, Antarctica - Antarctic Ace Lake Metagenome 02UKJ (SPAdes) (version 2) | ecosystem: Environmental > Aquatic > Non-marine Saline and...
CAAGTACTCGCTACGCTCGGCCACCATGGCTGTATTCAACAGCACGGTGACTGCCTCAGCGAGGCCGTCAAACCCATTGTTCTTAAGCAGTTCCACTGCAGCGTAAATCCCATTATCCTGTATTGGTTGAGCCATTTTGTTTTTCCTCTTGTTTTGTAAATCGACAAATTCACAATCAAAAGGATAACCGAGTGGCTCAGCTCTTCAAGCCACCATGAAATTACAGAAAGAATGATGCACTACCAATATGGGATAGTTCGGATGGGTGCATAGGCCGTTATGGTACCCAACCTGCATGTGCGTGTCGATATTGGTCGTGGAGTGAATTCGTCATATCAGCGGTAGAGTGGGTTCGACTTTTACGTTTACCATCTTCAAATCTGCCGCTGAAAAAAAACTCCAGCCGGTTTGATCTGGTCTAGCGTCATAGGCACCGTGTAAGACAGGCACTGTGTAAGACCAGACCCCGTCAGCTGCTCGTTTTGTTACGCAATCTCATAGGTTAAGCGTGAGCCTTTTCGCACATGAGGTGCCCGAGGACAAAAGCCACCAAAAATAGCGCTGGAAGGTCGCCCAACAGGTTGCGGTTTCATCGGTCAGGAAGCACATCAGTGGGATGTCCACGAGAACTTCAATGAACGCGCCCAGGCTCCGGGTATGGCTATGAGCCAGGTCCAGCGACGGCTGAACAATCGACTGGACACTGCCAAGCGCAGATCAAGCCCCGGCCAGCAGCGGGCGGTGAGAGCAGCGCATAGCAAATCGGATGGCAGATGGGATAGTAGATGGGATAGACGCTGCCGTCACAACAATGCTGGGGCGGGATTTTTGATGCAGGATATTTGACGTCTGGAAAGGTCAGTCTAGAGTGCCGTTATTAATAGAGGTTGAATCAATCTTTTTTGCCCGTTAACAAACGGTATGAAGCCTTAGTCTTCCTAAAAGTCCCTAAGTCCGCCTAGTACGGTTTTGTTAAAGCCTGAGGAAAAAACGTTAACCGAGTGGTGGGTTTATAGGGCTCCATTTTTCGATTCCAGCAATGGTGGCAGGGTAAGTTGTGATGCTAGACATCAGGCTATTGGCGTTTTCAATACCCCTCGCTTCCACATTGCCCGCATATAATGCCCCAACGGATAACCCTACTGACTCAAGGCATCATCCTTTGTACTTATTTAACAGCTGATAAGAAGTCGGATTCTCAGCGCATACACCCGGGCCGCATTCTACAAATGCAGAGATGGCATTACCCAATGTCATCACAAGCGTGATGCCAATCGCTAACTTGCATAACCACTGTTGATACTTAAAGGATACATAAGAGCCCTTGGAATACTGGATACTAAACGCGCTGATCACGGCAGTACCAAATATCACCAACGAAAAGACGATAAATGCCCATGTGTAATAGTGATAACCCAGAAAGGGCGCGCCATAAGGTGGCGTGCCAGGGACGATGTGCAGTAATACTTGCCGCATGGCAATTGCGGCGCCCAGCAAAGCGCTAACCAGGATAATAGAATAGTGGAGCGGCTTAGCACCATAAACGACGTTAAGTACCAGCCCATACAGCACGGCGACAAAGGCGACCCGCTGCAGCAGACACAGAGGACAGGGTAGCTCGCCGCCGACAAATTGTCCGTAAAAGGCGGCACCTAACACCGCATTGACGAGGATGAGCCCGATGGCATTGAGCAGCCTGAAATTATCAATAGGCATAAAGACTTCTCAGTTACAGTAATATATTCAGGGTATCAGTCGCGTGATAATTGAACCAATATACGGTCAAAACCAGCGCAGCGCTGAAGGTCGCCAATGAGAATATCTGCTTATTGACCACGGCCAATATCATGGCGAAAAAAAATAGAGAAAATAATAGACTTATCATGATCCAATCGCTCTGATTCAAACCCGTTAACAGGTGCCGACTTTTTTAGCTGAAGCAATATAGACCAACATCGCCTACTCGGCCAGTGTTGGTGTAATACCAACCCGCTTACACATCACCGACTACGCGGTGAACCCTCTGTGTCCTGCTGCCTTTTTGTAGCGCCAACATACAGCCCTCATCAAGCATCTGGAAATGTCCTAAAAAACCGAGGTCAGATCACCCGCTGAGCACCATGCCTCTGAAGTGTTGAATAGTATCAAAATTTGACCTTCTCTTTGCTTTGAGAAATTTACTGTGTAGATCACGTTCACCCGTTATCTGCCGTAGAGTGTTTGCAGTCTAAGTGGGTGTATCTCCGATACAATTCAATAATCAAATTTTTCAGCGTACTTAACCCTTTAATCGGGACAACGTTTTCTGGGTGCTCAGGGCGCAATTCCCCACTCGCGCTGAAGCTCCTTGAGAGGACGCTCCGCTAAACTGAAGTAATCAATGTCCAGTAGATCTTGCGTACACGCACGACCTCGACGCAGCGCGGCAATAATTCGTTCAGGAACTTCTGGGGCTGATACGCAATGTTTCTGGCCGCCGGCCACAACGCTGTCGAAGAGACCTCCCTCGTACATGGCCATCACGCCAAGAAACCAGAGAGTAGATCCCGGTATCGAGCTGCTTGCAGACCCAAATGCAGCATTTTCGACCTCACCAATAATGTCTACTCGATAGTTGCCTAAGACATGCAGCCAGTCATGATGCGCCAATGCCGCGTTAGCGCCACCCACTTCACCGGGTGTTTTGAACCCATTGCTTTGATAGTGATGCCAGACAGCTGCACCCAGACTGCCAGGCGGCGAGTCTGCTAAAGCACGCCACTTCTGTGCGAGGTCCTCGTCAGGTTCAATTGTGAAAGTCCAGGCTTCGGGGCCATGTAGTTCAAGCAATTGTTCAAAACCTGGGGTCTGCTTATCTTCTATACCCATCCACATTAGTCTATAAAAATCACTTTGAGCCTGCGCTCGACTCGTTTGAGCAGCATCCCGTGCCAGAACCAGACTACGGTCATGGATACCGAGTTCGTCTGCCCAACGCTCAACGGATTGTGCCAGTTCCGCAGGCACAGGATTAATGAGCATTTCTGTGAGCACGAGCAGCTCAATGAGCTCCAGTCGTTGTTGATGGCTAGGGAAGACGTCCTTAGCGGTTTTGATATCAAGCCCCTCTAGCTCGTTGAAGTCCACGTCAACTCCAAGCAACTCTTTGAAAATTAGGCCGAGGAACTGCGGTTGAAATCCACTCGCCCAGCCGCTCGTTAATCGACAAGCGCCAACGACCGCAGCAGCAACGTCTACTGCCTGATCGACTTGAGTATGAGCGAGAAACATAAGATTCCTTAGCTGACCAATCATTTGCAAATTAGATTTGATTGTATGTTACGAAGACGTAGAGGTATAGAACGTAAGAGTCCGTAAAGTCCGTTCACACCCGGTAACCCAGGGTATTCCCCAACACTTTTATATGACCACTGAGCTTGCCTTGTGCCTGATCTTTGAAGAGGACGTCTTTCTAATGTTACGCAGTGGCTACAGTTTTGAAGGCAGTAGTTTTTGCGCGTCAGCCACAGGCGTTGCGGGACAGATGAATGCTGGCGAAGGCTCGCAAAACGCGGCAAGTTCCAACCTGCTAGGCCGGGCCAAACGCAGGAGGTAACAAGCCCCAGGGTCTACTTGCAGGGCGGTGACGACGCTGCCGCCATAGTCAGGCCTTCATAGCAATGCGGCCGATTGGAAACACCGAGGCCGCGAAGAACCATGGCTCTATGGCGTAGCAGGTAACGTTCATTCCGGGACGTCGATTGGTACGGTGTAGCAACCAGTTGTCAAACAGCGGCATATCGCCGACCTTAAACTCGGGACTGACGACAGGAACCCGCTCGCGGAATTGATCGACTTGTTTGTCAGAAACGGTCCAGTCGAAGGGACTACCCTCCCCGGGCATGACGTAATGGTCAAGATATTCGAGCACCAGATCCATAGCCGGCGAGTCCACCCCACAATCGGTCAACGCGGTCCAGACGTTCAAGTGACAATATCAATACTGTCACCCAGAAAGCGCCCGTCCTGATGCCCCCCCCTCAGGCCCTTCGCAGGGCATTCGCCATAACATAAACTTACTGGCAGATAATACGGGAGGCTCACCGAGGTATTCCTCGACAAGATCTCTAATGCCGTGGCGTTTAAGCATGTCAAGAATAAGAAACGCGCCCCGGGGCGAATCTATCGCAAGAGAACCACCCACTGCATTTGCCCAGCGGCGAAAGGCAGCCAATGTAAACGCATCCTCACTTGTGCGCATTTTTGGTGGATTATTCCATTCAGTGCTGGGTGTGTTATTCATGCAGCCATAATTATGGGCGCTTTCGACCGCGTGGCGCATCCTATCGGCTTCCTCGGCATCGATCGCCTTAGGTATATAAAGACAACCACGGGCTTTGAATGCGGCGCGCACAATTTCGGGTGTGACATCGACTAGTGAACAGGTCGGCAGCCCCTGTTCATAGGAAAGCGAAATCGGGGTGTGCGTTGACCATATAGGTCATTGGTGAGTCGTAAATCACGAATCTGGGCCTCTCTGTCAGGATTGGGGTCGAGCTTATTGGCAGCGAGCAGGTGAAGCAAAGCCTCAGCTCGTTTGCCCCCTTCGCAAGCTAAGTTTGCAGCCAAATCAAGGTCTCCTGCTTCTACTTCCATTCTGGAAATTCCTCACTTCGAACGCTTTGCGCTCCAACATTACGATGATTTATTCTCGATGATGAGTATAGACCCAAAAAAATGGTTATAGGAAGTGCATCACAACGACATAAAAAAAGAAGGTGACCGCCAACAGTGTTTATGCCGAGCGCTATTCATGGCAGTGCGTGACATGCTGATAAGCGAGTTAAACAATCCCATGAAAAAATCTGGGTAAGAAAGCGAACCATGCGACGGCTCAAGTCGGTCAGGTAGGCTCAAAGGTTCCTGCTGCGCATGTTGCGGTGTGCAATCTCTTCGATCTTGGTAGGCACCTAGTATCGGCCAGTCACGACCGAAATTTCAGGATACGTGTGTTCGCAAAATGGAAGGCGGCAGTTGTTTGATGGGGACAACCAGAAACTGCTTCTCGCATAGTAATTAACTTGTCTGAAACCTCAAGACTACAGCGGTCTGGCATGGGAACTCATCTACGATATGAGACGCTTTTTCAGATTAAGGAAGGGTAGTTCGATAAAGCGGTAGGTTAACAACGACAGCCCTAGCGACATGACCAGCCCCAATATTGGATAGGCGATTGCCATAAATGAGCTGGTATATACATCGGCTCCGACTGTCTGTATTGCAGGATAGATAAGGTAAAATAAAATCGGCACATGAACCAGATAAAGAGAGTAGGAAAGCTTGCCGACCACGGCGAAATGGCGATTAAGTAGCAACCTCTTGCCCCATGGTTTGGCCAACACTAAACACAGTATCATAGCAGCCCAAAGCAACGCTTCCCAAGTATGACGTATGTGCCAGCTCTTTTCCGCCTCGGCATGGCCCATGAGGGTGACAGTTTGCAATACCAGTCCCAGCGCCACTAGGAAAGCCATGAATACAATGCTCGCCGATAAGCGAAATATTAGCCGATCTGCATAGGCAAGGGTTAATGGCTTCAAAACAATAAAGAGCTGTGCTGATAGAATACCAACAAGAAACGCCGGTAGACGCCCGAATATCGACTTGCTATAAAAGTAACCCAGCTCATTTGCTGGTAGCCTTTGTAGCAAAACCAAATAAGCATACAACACAGCCCATAGCAGCAGTGCAACTAACAATAACCACCGCGTCCACGGACTTCGAATCCATGCCCAAAATGCAATTGGCAGTAATACATAGAATTGTATTTCGGTGGTAAGAGTCCACCAGATCGCGCTATAGGGAAAGAGATCAAAGCCGACAAACATAAACACTGACGCCTTCGCTCCCGCCAGATAGGCCCCTGTCATCAAAGTACCAAATGCAACGGCTACTTGATAGAGAGGCAATATGCGCAGAGCGCGAGCCTTGTAGAAGCTGCTCACACTCGGCGGGTTGCCTGTTCGTCCAGCTGCCAGATATTTTAGCCAAGGTAGACTTAACAAAAAGCCACTGAGGACAAAAAATAACGTGACCCCCGTGTCCCCGCCCGTTACAAAACTCTCGAGTAAATTAGGCTTGCCAGATACTTCGCCATAGGTGATGCCGTAAGCATGGAACAGAAATACCAGCAAGATGGCCGCGCCCCGCAAGCATTCGAGCTGTGGCAGATAATTCGACTCGTGCCTGACGCCCGCCCTGAGGTTGATCTGCTGAATCATGCCGCCCTTTCATCTGCGAGTTATAACCGAATCTGGTGTTTGAGTATTTGAAAAAAGGCGGCGTATCTGGTTGTTTGGCTGATCGGTTGCCGCCTAAAAACCGAATAAGGATACGCCACGGCGAGCAAGAGTAACGTTATTGAACTCGCAGGTCGAGAAGACAACCAAGCCCTATTGACTGGCAGCTTGAGAACTGGAGCTCAGCAACTAATTCCAGCAGCGGCAGAAGCCGAGTTGCAGCAGTTGCTGGCCCAGCATGCGGGCAATTCACCATCGGCGGGGATCGCCAGTGTGGTTTGCAGCGGCTAACTGCTTGAGCGTGAATGTCAGACTAGCGTGGGACTCATACCAGTCAGAATCCAGGAGGTGCGCTCTAAAAAAAGCGAGGCTGTGACATTCCGTTCACTGCTTGAAGTTCTCGTGGGACCCCAAGCCAAAGGCCTCTCGGTCAGCACGGTATCTGGATTAAAGCAGGCTTGGCCGGAAGGCTGCCGCCACTGGGACGAAAGGCTGTTTATGCCCTGACGAAATGTTGTACATGATGTTGAGGCTGGGGATGTGTGCCCACGAAAGCGAGCGACGCGTGCGCGGATGCAACTACCACTTTGCAGGTGATTGTCGGGGTGAAATTGAAAGATGAAATCGAGGCGAAATCAGTTGACTAGGCCGCCGCCAAGCTCTGGTGCGGAAACCCCTCTTTTGACAACAACTTGTCTTTTTGCCAATTGCGCATTTAATTTGCTTATACTTTAGTGTCTCACCAATAATAAGGATGTGTATGGATAGTTTGGCGAGTATGCGACCCATAATGGCACTACTAATGTCGGTTTGTGCTGCCCAGTCTTTCGCACAATCCGGAGTCCCGGAGAAAAGTGCTAACTTACAGTGGCACAGTCTCCTCGCATGGACGCATTCGTGGGATATGGCTGATGCTGTTACCTATATGCCGGACGCCGGTGAGCGGGATACCTGGGGGATTGATACATCTCCACGGGTCGCTAAGGTTCAGGACCGCGGGACTGCGGCTATGCCGTTGTTGCGCGATCAAGGGATGTGGGGTCAAGTGTTTACGCTGCCAGCGTTCCCTGGCCCCTTATACACGCCGACCGATCCTCGATTTTCTGGTCGGCCGTCGTTCTTCGCCGACCCGATGGTCCACCTCGGCCCCGACCTCTACAACGTGCACTCTATCCTGTCGCCGGTGATCGACCCAGAAGACCCCAAGACATTTTTCGCTGCGCCCGACGGGTACCAGCCCCCTTACTGGATAGCGGTATTGGCTCACCCACCGGTGGGTGAAGCTAGCCTGGAGGGTATGACCTCGCTGTCTGCTGTGATAGATTCCCATCGAGGAGTCACCGGTGCGGGACCCACAGTAGGTGGCACACTTTATGGCGATAATTGGGGTGTAGCCTGTTTCGGTCCGCAGCCTCCTGGGTTTTTCTGGCCGGGTATCGAGCGCGCCTATCAGGCTGAGACGGCGCTGGTCGTAGTGTTCGTCGGGTCTGGAATTGACGGATCCTGGATGGAAGTCAGCTGGCGTGAGGGCGACGAGATAAAAACACGTAGAGATACGATCACTTTGGGCGCGCAACCTGACGGCGCGCCACTTCCGTTCGAGGAGACTTTCTTTGGGTGGGCAGAGACAATGCGTAACAGCGCCATGGGCATCAAGCTTGGCACGCCTCTTGAAGCTGAAATCGATGCACTGCGTACTTGGTCCTCGCCTTTTATTCCTGAGGGTTGAGAGTGCCTGAGCGACCTTCCACATGCAAGGATACAGGAACATATACTCAAAGGCGGTGCGGTAGCGCGTCCGGCACCAAGCCTGTAACTGCCGGCTGTCTCGATTGATCTGTGGCATACCAATACCGACCTCCGCCACACTGGACGGCAGCTTCCCCGGCAGATCGGCCATCCGCCCATTTTTAACCGAAGTTAACGGCGGAAAGTTAAGCAGCTAGCGCTAAGTTCTGACGCGGTGTTATGCCACCAAGACCTATATTGGGCACTTCGTTGTTGCAACTCCCGAACCATCGTGTCGTGTACTCCGGCCCTTCCGCAATGCCGTCAAACAGGGACTAATGGAGGTAATCGTAACGGGCAGTGCGATTGCAGCCAATCAAACCCCCACACCCGAGCTTACGCCTCCAGAAGCTCGATAAGATCTCGTTGCGGGGTCATCATAAACACAATGCGACGCCCGCCAAATGCCACAGCTGCAACTGGTTTACTGAGAGGGAGGCACCCCTTTTTTCGAAAGCGCGCTATCTCAGCGTCCAAATCATCGACTTCGAAGCACAAATGGTACAAACCTCCCCGTGTGGTGCCCACAAAGCGACTAACTGGGCTGTCCTTGCCGATGGGCTCTACTAGCTCAATAGTTGTCCCATTCTGTAATTCCACGAAGCACACCGTCACCTGTTGAATGGGGTCTGAGACGGGCTCGGAGATGCTCAAGGGCTCAAAAAGCGGCTTACAGAACTCCTCCAGGTATTGCTCGATGTCGGCTACAGCATAGCCAATATGATGAAAGCGCACGTCTCGTTTAGCTCCTGGTCGGTCCGCAATTTTTACGGCGTTTCATAAATTAGTACCCCACGGGCGGCAGCGTCAGGCAGTGCAGACATCGCTGGCGAACAAAGGCACCCGACGAAAATGCCCTCCCCTCAATATATCCGGGTTCATAGTCTCGCGCAATTTCCACATATTACGCCGCCATTGCAAGTATAGAAAATATAGACGGGGTTTAGCTGCCAGATTGCCTGGTCCGTCTCGAAGAAAAATCGGGACAGACCACGATTAAATGACGAATTTTTTGGGGGAAAGGCCAATCGTGGGCTGATGAAGCCGTGGTCTGCCCCCTTTTCCACGCTAACGTATCTTTAGATATGCCTGAACTGGCTGCATGGGAGGTCCTTGGCTTAGGTCTTTTGTACCGCTAAACAGCGTCGTAAGGTGAAGGGCTGCTTTTTGTCCGTGGATTAAAAATATGTAGAGAGTAGATCGTCCTAAATAAAAAGAAACCGCATATCGTTTATCGGTACGTAGTTTTTTTCCAAAAATTTAGTTTTCTATCGATGAGACCCTTTCATTAAAGTATTTGGTAAACATCATAGTTAATGCCGATATCAGTGGGTGCGCCGAGACCTACTGCCTGCACTTTATTCAACCACGCGTACTGCGGATCGCCTGTCTCAAATAACGGCGCTATTCTGACCGTTAAGCTTTCTCCTACAACGGTAGCAATACCGTTGTAGGTCATTAATATGGCGGCACCGTCATTGGTTTCTAGTACCAATCTAACGTCAGCTTTCATTGAGCCGTCGGGCCTTACGGTTGCCCATTCGGCTCCGATTCCGCCTAACACTTTACCACTTATGTTGGGTCCTTCAACTGTCCCTCCTACAGCAGGAACAATCATTCGGCTGCCCTGTGGTCCATGTTGAATGCTAATTGGTGCTGACACTAAAGCGGTCATGCGGAATAAGAAATTCACCGGTAGAGCGTCGAGCACAATCCCTTCCTTTTTCTAAGTTTAACTACAGGTGTAAAGTATAAGACAGACAGAGGCGCTATGGGTGGCAATTTTCTTCCAGTATGTCGATGCGGCACATGCATTGAACCGAGCGGGGCTGCCCCGCATTATTGGGCATGGCCATTAAGCGTGCTGACTTCGCGTTCAGTTAACGGGTCTGGCGATTGGACAAAAAACAGGGCTTCGTGTAGCGTACGCACTGCAAATTTGTCTATTTCACTGCCTTAAAGTGTCGCCATCTACAGGATCAGATAATGAAAAAAATAGTCGCGCTCATTGCGGTGATTTGTCTTACAACACTCATGGCTGCATGTAGCTCCACGCCGGAATTAGCGAGTGAACCAATGCCAGAATCTGGATTTTTGCCAAACTATTCGGTACTAGTTTCAGTGCCAACGACGGTAGCTGACGCACGCATTTGGCGTTATCGGAAACCAGGCGTTAATCCAGGGCAATATACAGCTATCATATTAGACCCTATTTCTTTAAATCAAGACGTCAACGAAGACGTGTCTCAGGAAACCATCAAAAAAACCCAAGAAGCGTTACAAGCGTCCATGGTGAAAGCCGTGCTTAAAAAGGGTGTTCTTAAGATTGTCACTCAGCCCGGGCCTGGTGTCGTGCGCATTTCAGTGGGCATTACTGGCGCTCACAGTTCAGCGGACGACCTTAAGCCATGGAACTTTACGCCAATCGGTCTGGCGATAAATGGAGCGGCCTATGTGGGTGGTGTGAACGAAAAAACACCTGCATTAGTGGTAGAAAGCAAGATCACTGACAGTCAGACCAATGACCTCATTGGCGAAGGCCTGGTAACAGTCGAGGGCGAATCTTTTAGGACGGAATCTGGCTCGTTAGATTCATTCATCGCAATGGCTGAAAAAGTCGTTACAGTAGCTATGGAAAAATCGGCCAACCCAGAACCAACAAAATAAGCTTCGGTCGACACCTGTCATTAGAAAAATCGGGACAGACCACGATTAAACTACGACGGTCTTGGGGGGGAAGTGGGTCGTGGGCGGATGAAACCGTGGTCTGTCCCCTGTTTTCATGTCCCCTGTTTTCAAAAACTAGTCGAACATAGCGCATGCAGAAGTCATAGGCATAACAGCTTGCTCCAGATTGGCCGGCGTCAGATTGGCCGCGCTTTGCTCCAGTAAATTACCCAGTGTGCGTGCATCCTCAGCTGTCATGTCGCCATCGCTGACAGCGTTGCTAATGGCACCATTAGCTTGCTTAATCAGTACCGCTATCTGGCGTATATCGGTATTGATAGCGGCTAGTTTTGTTGCCTGATTTAGAGTGCTGGCATTGGCGCCGCGCGCCTCGGCAGCGCAGATCGCATCGCGTGCCAACAGGTCCCGGCGGATAGGTTTGTAACGCGCAATACCACCCGTGATATCTGCTGTTAACTCCGGATACATGGCTTTGCCCACAGCGCGCCGTATGGGTGAATGGGCGACATAGATGCTGCCATCAGGGGCTACGATGCTCATCGCGAGTGAATCTTCTCGTCCTTCGGCAAAGTAGCGCAACTCACCTGTTTCACGATCCAGTAGACCCATGCCCACATGTAACATAAGGTTGGCACCTAGCAATTTCTTGCCACCGCCAATTCCGATCACCACGCCATTGGCAGTAATAGTCGCTGTTAAGGAATTGGTTTGTTTGTCGACGTTGGCATAACCATCAAACCCCGTCAGCTTAGCCGTCCATTTCACAGCGCCACTGTCACCGCTGTCGACCAACTTGATCACGTCGTTGGCGGTGACGGCATACAGCTCACGATTATCCGGTGACACTGAGATAGAGCCGACCAGCGGCTCTCCAACATCCACTCGCCACACTTCATTCAATTCATTATCAAGCGCGATCACATTGCCAAGATTGTCAGACACATAGACACGTTGGCCGTCTGCGCTAAGCGCCGGGGTTGATCCGGTGCCGCCCTGAAATGTTGCGCGGTTTGTTATCTGGAATTCGAGGACACCGCTGCCACCATCAAGGTCGTTAACCAGGTCGAGGGCGTAAATCGCGCCAATTTCTGACTTTCCGTCTTCGGTGCCATCCTCTGCATCTTCCGCGGTGGCGGCGATATAGATCCGACTACTGTCAGGGGCGATACTGAAAAAGTTGGTCACCACACCACCACCGCCATAGAGGTAGTTTACCGCCGAGGAAAAAAGGCTTAAGCCACCATCGGTCTTACCAAAAGCGGCATCCATCAGTGGGTCGACTTTGTTAATGATGAACCCGGGAACCTTCGTCCCTGTGCCGCTAATGGCAGGCGCGCCAGGTATTTGTCCGATAGGGGCTATCAGTTCGCCGGTCTTTCTGCTGAAGGCAAATAGCTCTCCTGCTTTGGACACTGTTACCAGTGAATCTGTCGCCGGGTGATAGTTGAAACTATGAAGTTTAGCGGATGAATTCTTGCCGGGCTTTAAGGGAGGAAGACTTAAACCGGTGGCCGTACTCCATATCGTTGAACCGTCTGGTCGCAGGGCCATGGCGCGGGTATAGCTAACGACATAGAGAATTTGAGATCCCGGGTTTTCCGGGTCGTTCAGTATGAAAGGAGGGCTGCTTGATTCTCTATCGCTGTCGGGTGGCAGCACCCAACGTCGCTGGCCAGTTTGGGCATCGAGAGAAACCACAGCCACACGGTCGCCGTGGTAGAACTGTGGGCTAAAGTATAGATTGCCTGCATTATCAAAGACGGGTCCGTTACCGACGAAGTAAGAAGGCTCTGCAACCCAGTCGAGTTCAAACATAGGGGCGGCGGCGACCCAGACATTATCTGAATTAAGCGCGCCAACATGTATAGCATGAAAGGCATCCGGCTCGGGTATGACATCGTAGCTATGCTGTCCCGCAGAGCGAGCGCCAACCGGCTTCCAATGGGTTTTCTCCGGCGGGCCAAAAACCTTGGGGTTATGGGGGCGCTCTTCTTCAATGAAGGTTTTGAACAATACGAAGCCAATAGCGGTGATCAGTGCCAGGCTGGCAACCGCCTTAACGCTCGATTTCATTCGAGTTCCTTTTTACTGGACCACCCATGAACAGTGTCTCTTCCCAATTTCAACCGTGATCTATTATAGTGGCCGCTAAAACAGGCATGGAAGCATATTCGGCCATGTTAGTTTTTTCGTTATGAGAAGAGCGTGAGATGAAAGTAAATCGAGTTCAAGCCGACCTCTTCAAGCAGCTGATATCGGAGCTAGAGAAGGCAGGGGTTAGTTCCGAGCAGCTGTTTTCCAAATCCCACTTAAGGGGTGCAACGACGTCAGGTTCCGGGGAGGCTGCGCTTGCGGGTGCTGAATCGTTGGCGCTACTGGAAACGGCAGTGCAGCTTACGGGTGATCCCTGTCTGGCAATACGTCTGGGGCAACAAGTAGGCATTGCCAGTTACGGCAGCTTTGGTTTTGCTTTAATGAGCTGCGCCAATCTGCGAGAGGCCGTTCAGCTTTTACTTCGCTATGGGCAGGTATTGTTCGAGCCTAGATGGACATCGTATGAGCATGAGGGTGGCTTATTTTTGCGCGCAGACATAAGGCTGGGCACTGCCGCACAGCGACAGCTAGTAACCGAACTGAGCTTCGCGCAACTTTCTACAGTGGGAAGTTCTCTGTATAGAAACCAGGTAGAGGGTGCCGAGATACATTTGAGTTATTCCAGGCCTTCGCACTCAGCTTGCTATAAAGCTGCTTTTCCCGTGTCGGTGACCTTCGACTGTGAACACAGTCAATTGTTTCTGCCGGCGCAGGTTCTCGATACACCCGTCAAAACGGCAAATCCATCTGAGCATGTGCTCTTTCATCAGCAATGCGAGGAGATGCTGCGCGGGCTAAATAGTGCCCAGAAAACCACGACCGATGTCCGTCGTCTGCTGATCCAGTCTGCCGGTGAGTTTCTCGACATCTCGCAGGTCGCAGAGCGCCTTTATGTTAGTGAGCGTACCCTGAGGCGCCGCCTCGAAGCTGAATCTACCAGCTTCAGAGCAACCCTCGAGCAGATCAGGGATTTGCTTGCCCGGGAGTATCTTACCGACACGGAGCTGACTGTCGCCGAGATAGCGCATCTGCTGAACTATAGCGACACGGTGAACTTTCGGCGGGCCTTTGTGCGCTGGAACGGCGCAACGCCGAGCCGGTATCGTCAACAGTAGATCGTGCAACCAGGTGTGTAGTGTTTGGCCGAATATGCTTCTCCTGGATCCATTAGGGCAGAGTACTGTACAGCGGGTGTGGGAAGGGACGTTTGAGCCACCAATGAAAAAATCATTACCCTGTGACTGTGACTGTGTTGGGTGCAGCAAGCCTGCCAACAGTGTTGAATAAGCTACACATGGAGTACCTATTAATGAAAAAACTGATTGCCGGCCTTATCGGCGTAGTGGTGCTGGCTGGAATATTTGTACTGGCATTACCGACCATTCTGCACAAGGCGGGACTGCATCCGGAGTATCACGGCCCGAAGGTTGCGCTGCCGGCTAAACGCGCTCTTGTGATTACCACCAGTCACGACGTGCTTGCCGCTCCGGGCGAAACAGAGGGCCCAGCCACTGGCGTTGTTGCCTCAGAGTTAACGCACCCCTATTACGTTTTCCTTGATGGGGGTATGCAGGTCGATGTGGCCAGTATCAAAGGCGGGCAAATTCCGATTGCTCCGGACTCGCTGTCCCGTATGTCAGCCACACCGGAGACTGAGCGCTTTCTTCAGGATTCTATTTTCCAGGCGAAGGTCGAGAAGTCGATCAAGATCGACGCTATCGATTTCAGTCAGTACGATATTATTTTCCTGGCCGGTGGTTGGGGCGCAGCCTATGACTTTGGTTACTCCCCGGTGCTGCCACAAAAGATTAGTGACGCTTACTACGCTGACAGTAAACCGGTGATCGGTGGCGTCTGCCACGGGGTACTGGGTTTGATCAATGCTAAAGATCGCGACGGTCATTTGCTGATTGCCGGGCGTCGCATGACCGGGGTCAGTGACAAGCAGATTAAGGAACTCAAGATTGAAATCACCCCGCAGCACCCGGAAACCGAATTGCGTAAGGCCGGAGCCCTATACGAAAGTCAGACTGCGTTTCGGGATATGTTTGCCACTCACGTTGTGGTGGATGATGAGAAGCGCTTTGTGACCGGACAGAACCAGAATTCCGGATTGGAAACGGCGCACAAAATGATGCAGGTCGTTGCAGAACAGGGGCAGTAACGATGAACACGGTGCTTAAACTACTGGTGTTATTGCCGGCGATCCTCTTTCTAGTCACCGGTATGCGCTGGCTGGTGGCGCCAGCCGAAATAGCGCCTAATTTTGGCTTGACGCTGAGTGACAGTATCGGCCTCAGTTCCCAGATCGGTAACATGACGGGCTTCTTCCTGACGCTTGGCAGCTGCATGCTGATTGCGCTTATCAGTGAACGTCGCAGTTGGTATTACCCCCCCATGATGTTGTTGGCGATCACAGCCCTAGGTCGAATTCTTGCCTGGCTGCTGCACAATGCTACCCTTGCTGTCAGTCAGATCACGGTAGAGGTGGTGGTGGCACTTGTCCTGCTGCTTGCGTCTCGCCGCCTGCCGCAAGAGCGCTGAACGGGTGACTTGGCGTTTTTTACGGCAGATATTTTGTGTCTCTGCCGTGTGTTCAGGTTGTGTGAGTACTGGCGCGTTTGGGATCGAATCCTTAGGAGTCGAATCGGTAAGTGATGTCGTTCTGGACACAACGCAGCAGCACTCCGCCAGTAGCCAACGGCCCAACATTGTGTTCATCCTCGCGGATGATCTGGGCTATACCGACATTGCGCCATACGGCGGCGAGGTCAATACGCCAAGCCTGAGCGCATTGGCGGAGCGGGGTGTGCGCTTTACCAACTACCACACCGCAGCCAATTGCGCGCCCGCCAGAGCCATGCTGCTCACCGGGGTAGACAGCCATCTTGCAGGGGTCCCCAATATTCCCGAAATGCTGGCGCCGCAGCAGCGGGTGCACGCGAATTATCAGGGCGTGCTGGGAGATGACGTGGTGACCGTGGCGACCCTGCTGGAAGACGCGGGTTACCACACCTATATGGCGGGCAAATGGCACCTGGGCATGGCGCCTGACAAACGTCCGAGCCGGCGCGGCTTTCAGCGTACCGTTGCAATGATGGACTCAGGTGCCGATAACTGGGAGCAACGCCCCTACATTGCACTCTATGACCAGGCCAACTGGTTTGCCGATGGGGAGCGGTTTACTCTACCGGAAGATTTTTATTCTTCGCGCTTCTTGGTCGACAAGATGATCAATTTCATCGATAGCAATCTCCAGGACGGCAAACCCTTCTTCGCCTACCTGCCGTTCATGGCCGTTCACTCGCCCGTGCAGGCGCCCCAAGAGTACATCGATCACTACATGGGCCTGTACGATTCTGGCTGGGACGTCCTGCGTCAGCAGCGCATGGTGCGAGCGGCTGCCCTGGGCATAGTGCAGGCGGACACCCCCATGGTGCGCATGACAACGACAGACGAATGGGATGCTCTGAGTGAAGAGCAGAGGCGCTATCAGGCAAAACGCATGGCAGTGTATGCCGGTATGATCGAGGCGATGGACTTTCATATCGGTCGTCTGATTGAGTTCCTCAAGCAGCGGGGTCAATACGACAACACGATTTTCATTTTCACCTCGGACAACGGCAGCGAGGCCAGTGGCCCCGCCGACCCCCGGGCCTTTCCCAAGCGCCTGATCCCGGAGAATCTCGGTTATAACCTGGACTACGACACCCTGGGCCTGAAGGGCAGTTTCAGCACCATCGGCCCCGGTTTCGCCAGCGCCTCTGCGAGCCCCCTGGCGTACTACAAATTCTACGCCGGGGAAGGGGGAATGCGGGTGCCGCTGATCATCTCTGGAAAGCCTGTCGCCCGCCAGCAACAATTGACACGCGCCTTTGCCTGGGCAACCGACATCACTCCCACCATTCTATCGCTGACGGGGGTTTCACAGCCTGCAGCGCGCTACGCTGGCCGGCCCGTGCAGGCTATCACTGGCCGCGACCTCACGCCCTTGCTCTCGGGAGCGGCTGAACGGATCTATGGGCCCGATGACGCAGTGGGTTACGAATTGACTGACCATGGTGTTTTATTCCAGGGAGACTACAAATTGGTGGTAAACCAGCCACCGGTTGGCGATGGCCAATGGCGTCTGTTTGATATTGTGGCAGACCCCGGCGAGACAATAGATTTGGCTGCACCACAGGCACTGCGCTTCCAGCGTATGTTGTCTCGTTATGAGCAGTACCGTCGAGATAACAACGTGGTGCAGGTACCAGCTGGATATAGCCAGATAAAACAAGTGTGGTCCAATATTTTGTTGCAGTACCGAGACGCAACCCTGGTCTTTTTGTTAACCATTCTATGGTTGCTACCCTTTTATGTTGCTTCTCGAATGGAGAGTCGAATGAAGAGCACACTCACCCCATGATCAGTCAGCATTGGTTGCACCGCATCTCGCCACAGGGTTGTTTAACGCTGGCATATTCACTGGCGAAACTTATTGGAAGTAATTTTGTCCTCGGCGCTTTGCTGTTCGCGCCGCTGGCATTGAGTGGTGATATCTCTGGTTTCTGGAAATACGCCAAAGAACCTGTATGGATCGAGATCGGATTGGAGGAAGGTAGTGGCACCGTGGTGCGTAATGACAAACTGCCTGATCGCGTGGGTCGTAAGATACTGAAAGATCTGCAAGTCGATAAATCTAAACAGGACGTGTGGCAGGGTCTGATCTACGTGGAGAAGCTTGGAGAGTACAAGGACGTGGAAGTTTCTCTTCCCGAGGCCGACCGGATGCTCTTCAAGGGTAAGGTCGGTTTTCTGAGCCGCACCGTGGAATGGCTGCGCGTCGACAAAATACCTGCGCGCTAGAAAGCTCAAGTAAATGAAGCGTACAGATTCGTTTGATCAGCCTACTGGAAGCCCCGCGTTCTTATCTCGGGAGGGCTAGGACCTCACTGGGCACCGCCAAGTAAAGTGGCTGTTGCGATTTCACGGGGGCTAGCCCAGGAAGATCGTTACCGACAGGCTGAGACGTAAGCGTCCGGCGAACTCATCTTGTCGCCCGCCCAATAGATCGTAACCATAGTGTCCACTTAAAAACAGGTGGACACCTATTATGGATGGATCAAGCGAGACAAGGATACCGGCCAAGCGTCGGTCTCACTCTTCCCAATTCAAGACACTGGTTGTTGAGGAGGCACAACGGCCGGGTGTCTCCATCGCTGCAGTAGCTCAGCGCCACAACCTGAATGCCAATCTTATTCACAAATGGAGCCGAGAACCACAACGCAAATTGACTCGCTCGTCTAACCTTCCCTCGTTTGTCCCGATTTCCGCGCCGTTGTCAGGTAGCAGCCAGCGTCCGACGGACGCGTGAAAAATCGGGACAGACCACGATTAAATGACGAATTTTTTTGGGGAAAGGCCAATCGTGGGCTGATGAAGCCGTGGTCTGCCCCCTTTTCCACGCGATATTTAGGGTCGGAGTAACCACTCTCTGCAAGGCTTGTTGAAAGCGCTTGGGTTTTTACTCGAACTCCAATTATTCTCCGCACTTATCCACATTCAAATTTAAGCCACCTGCCAGCAACTCCCCGGCGGCGCCGTCACTGCGTTTCACATTCCGGATCTCAAGGCTCAGCGAATGACGCGTCATCGCCCGGCGCACTTTCACGCAGAACGGGCAGACCCGGTATTGATGCAGCGTCAGGGAAGTCGTTTGGAGATCAATCCGGGCTTGCAGCTTGGGATCACGCTTGATGCCCTGGGGGGTAAACAGTCAATCGAAGAATGAAATGAGTTTGCCGAGGATCAGGCGGATGATGCGCACGGTGACGTCCAGTGAGTTGCGATGCTGGGCCAGAGTCAGATCGATCCGCCGACTCCCCGGCGGCAAGATGTCTCTCATCCCCCGGCATAGTCGGATACTCTATGTATGCATAATGTTATGATTTATATAAAAAATGGTGAGCCCAGAAGGACTGGAACCTTCGGCCTGCCAATTATAAGGAGCAGCGTGAGAGGTGAGCCCTGGAATTGAGTTCAAAAAAGGCAATGAGCTTTTCTGGTGGGTACGGTTGGGTGACCGAATGATAGGGGATGTCATGGCCGCTCCCTGATTGTTTGCTGTTATGTTATGGTGCCTTCTTTACTAATTTGGATGCAACGAAATGAGCGATGTCATTACCACTGCTTCAGGTTTGAAGTATGAAATTCTAGAGAGCGGCAGCGGGGCAACTCCGGGACCAACCGATATCGTGAGCGCGCACTACCATGGGACATTTGAGGATGGCCGAGTCTTCGACAGTTCTGTCGAGCGTGGCCAGCCCATTGATTTGCCTGTGAACGGTGTTATTGCTGGCTGGACTGAAGCCTTACAGATGATGAAGGAAGGTGACAAGTGGCGACTTACTGTAAGTCCCGAACTTGGCTACGGAGCCAATGGCTCGGGACCGATTCCGGGTAATACAACACTGGTATTTGAAGTTGAGTTGATTGCTGTCCGCTAGAGATGGTGTAGACCACCTTGCCAGTGGATCTGAGTGAGAGGTGTGGAACAGTCAGCCTTAGGCCCTTACCGATTGAAGTATGGCATGGCATGTGTCACTCCCCTAAACCCCCGCAGCGCTGCCAATCAAGCATCCTGGGGGATTACTGCATTGGTCAGCGGGATATTGCCAAGTTAACTCGCTGAAACGAGATACTTTGGCGATGAACGCTTATAAGCGGCACGGATTTCCGCTAGGCAGCATTTCCTCCGCAGTCTGGCTTTACGACTGATTCAATCTTAGTAATCGAGACACTGAAGATCTCCTGGCTGAGCTAGGCAGCACGGTCAGCCGTGAAGCGGCTCGTCTTTGGTGTATCAAGTTTGGTGCCCTCTATTCCAAGCGGCTGAAGCGAAAATATGGCGGCTATGACGACACCTTCTTTATCAACGAGGTCTTCGTCAAGATCAATGGCAAGCAGCATTACTTAGGGCGGGCTTTGGATGAGAACGGCGCGGTATAGATGTGTACCCCCAGACGACGCGCAATGGCGCTGCTGCCAAGCGTTTCTTCAGGCGCTCGATAAGGAGTAACAGAAGCGAGCGCAGAAACATTGTTACGGGCAAGCTACGCAGATACGGCGTCGCTCATCGGGAGCTAGTGCCTGACATATTTATGTGAATGATCAGTATGCTCAAGGTCTAATCTTTAGAGTTGATGACTTCTACAAGCGAGGTAATTGGTGTGAAAACTCGAGGCCCGGCGATCCATTTCAAAACGCTAGACCAGTAAAAGACCTGATCAAGGAGTCTGACCCTTCGAGACCTTCGAGACCGAGGAGTCTGACCCTTCGAGACCTTCGAGACCGAGGAGTCTGACCCTTCGAGACCGTGACCCTTCGAGACCGACCCGTCGAGACCCCTCGAGACAAAAAGTGTGGTAGCTAGCGGTTCAATAGCTCTGCATTCGTTGGGTATCTCTGAAGTAACTCGACAAGCTTCTTAGTGCCTTCTACAGGTTTAAGATGAGTAAGCGCCCTTCGCAAATCCCTCACCTTTTCGATGTCTTTCGGATCTAGAAGAAGCTCCTCACGCCGCGTGCTGCTTTTAGAAATATCCAGCGCGGGAAAAATCCGTTGTTCTGCAACCTCCCGTGACAAAACGATTTCCATATTACCGGTGCCCTTGAACTCTTCAAATATCACCTGGTCCATTCGGCTTCCGGTATCCACGAGTATCGTCGCTAGAATGGTAAGCGAGCCACCATTCTCAATCTTTCTAGCGGCGCCAAACAACTGTCGTGGTATTTCCATTGCTCTAGCGTCAAGCCCGCCCGTCATGGTGCGCCCGCGGCCCTTTTGCTCTGCATTATGCACACGTGAGAGCCTTGTGAGAGAGTCAATGACAATCATTACATCGTGCCCCTCGCCAGTTTGCTGACGGGCATTGCTAAGAAGGGCATTAGCCACACGAACGTGTTGCTCATAGCTTTCATCCGAGGATGAGGCGTGTACCTCTGCCGGCACACTGCGCTTAAAATCCGTCACTTCTTCCGGCCGCTCATCAATGAGTAACGCATAGAGTTTTATCTCGGGATACGCTTCCCCCACTGCCTGGCAAATATGTTTTAAAAGGGTTGTTTTCCCGCAGCCGGGCGGAGCAACTATCAAACCTCGCTGCCCCATTCCTATTGGCGTGATCAAATCCATCGCTCGCGTGGTGAGTTGCCCAGAACCTAATTCGAGGCAAATCCGCTGACAAGGATTAATGGCTATGCCGTTTAGAAAACGCTTTTGTGGGTCGCCATGCGATACATCTTTGACCACCTCATCTGATGTTTTAGAGTCTCTGTTTCTTTTCACCTTTAAAGACAATGTTTTTCTCGTCATGATATCGGTCTTTAGCTCTAGATAATGAAGTGTTTTGAATCTGTTTAAGTAGTCTAACGCAGCTGGTCAGCGAAAATCACTATACGAGGCACTCATTGACAGAGTGCTGACAACCTAACTCGGCGAAATTGGTAGAATCGGCCCATGAATGCCTATGACCGACGCCGTTTTCCGCGAGATATTATCAGCTACTCTGACTGGCTGCACTACCGCTCCATTTCCGCCACAGAGACATTGAAGATTGACTCGCTGAGAGAGGGATCACTGTCAGCCGAGAAGTAATTCGGTTGTGGTGTATCAAGTTCGGTGCGATATACCCTCAAAGGGAGAAGAGGAGACAGTGAGGCTACTGCGATACCTTCTTCACCGATGAAGTCTTTGTAACGATCAGCGGCAAGCAGCACTATTTGTGGCGGACGGTGGATCAGGACGGAGAAGTCGCCGATGTCTTGCTGCAAGCTAAGCGTGATGGCACAGCAGCTAAACGGTTCTTCAAGAGGTTATTGCGCAGTTATGGAGGCTAACCTTGTAAGATTGTGACTGATAAATTGCGCAGCTATCGAGTTGCCCACGGGGAGTTGATCTTTGAAATAATTTGCGTTGCTGATTGCTACGCAAATAATCGGGCAGAGCAATCACATTAGCCTACCAGAGTGCGAGAGCAGGTGATGCGCAGGTTCCAATCGACGGGGCAGGCTCAGCGGCTTCTGGGTGCACAGGCAGCTGTATCAAATCTATTCAGTCTGGGTAGACATCTAGTCAGAGCTGAGCACTATCGAAACCTCAAGGAAGGTGCGTTTGAAGAATGGGGCAGGGCGGTGGCTTAAACCGAGTAGATCGTAAATTTTTCGTAGCTGACTTTTAATTTGCCAATACCCAAGTTCAACATACGCCCTGTCCCAGTCAACTACCCACTTTCTACCTCTAGCGTCCGATGATCCCGGGTAAGCGTTCCCCCGATTTTATCACTGCCGGCAAGTTTATTTGGCAATACCTTCCAATATCGGCCAACATCCCAGACGATATGCTGCCAATTATGTTCATAATTGACCATAGAGCGGGGGGAGCAAGTTTATCAATACTGATGTGCGTTACATTATCTGGCTGCTGGATTTTTTATCCAGCCTGGGATTGGATGCCGATACCATCGCCGCTAACAATGGCATTAGCCACATTGCGTTGCAGGAACCCAATGCGTTGGTGAGCGCCAGACAACACCGTGGCCTACTCAGTGATGCCCAGCAATGCTATCAGGGTAGTGATCTCGGGCTAGTGTTGGGGCTGCAGCGCTCCATCGCCACCCTCGACCAACACGCCTATTTGATGATGAGCAGCGCCACGCTGCGCCAAGCCACTAACGCTGGACTTAAGTACCAGAATTATTCAGGAAGATTTTCTGGCGACCTGGTCGTCACCTCCTTCAGTGAGATTCAGTCAGAGGGCTGCTATCAAATTGATGCTGCAGAAGATCTGGGAGACCTGCGGCTACTTGCGATTGAAGATATCCTAGCCAATATCGTTACGACCTGTCGCTGGGTGCTTGGTCAAGCTTTGCCGATAACGAAACTACGCTGCAATTATCCAGCGCCCTCGCATGCCGCACGCTACCAGACAATTTTTCAGTGTCCGGTCGAGTTTGACGCGCCAGTGACGCAACTGTTTTTCGATGCCGCTATTCTCGATCTACCATTACCACATTCCAGCCCACAAAGTGCCGCGCTGTATACAAAGCTCTGCGAGCAACAAAGTATAGCCCGTAGTCAAGGAGATATCGCGTGGAGACTTTGGCAGATGATCGTAGAAGACCCCGCCCACCCACCCTCTTTCCATGACGCCGCGGAGCAGCTGCACTGTAGCAGTCGCACCTTGAGTCGCAAGCTTTTAGCGCAGGGTTGGCAGTATCAGCAGTTAGTCGATCAAGTGAGGAAGATTCACGCTTGCCGCTATTTAAGTGACCCCACGTTGTCTATTACCCGGATAGGCCAGCAGTTAGGTTATGCCGATAGCTCTGGCTTTCATCGGGCTTTCAAGAAATGGACCGGACTGTCGCCGCGCGCCTTTCGCGAAGCACTATTTGCGGTCAGGTAATTGCTGGCGGGTGGCCATATCAGATAGCAATTTGGCTACATTGGACAAGCTTTCTGTCCCGTGCCTGTCTACTATTTTGCGCACGCTAACACATCTAGCGGATCAATAGCCGAGGATGATAATTATGAAAAAGTTTGATGGCCTTGATCAAGCGATGGTCGAGCGTTATGCGCCCCGGCCCGGACACAAAGCACTGCTACCTGAACTGAGCAAAAAAGCCCAGGTGGCGCTGATGTGCCGGATGTTGTTTCGTGAAGGCTGGAACGAGCATATCGCTGGCCACATTACCTATCGTCTGGATAACGGCAATATTCTCAGCAATCCCTGGGAACTGGCCTGGGATGAGCTAACCGCCAGCGATATAGTGACCCTCGACTCTAGTGGCAATATCATCGATAGTGACTGGAATGTCACTCCCGCCATAGGCCTGCATTTACAACTGCATGCACTGCGGCCGGATGTCCATGTGGTTATCCATAACCATGCTCACTGGAGTGGTATCTGGGCCAACATGCAACGTGTGCCACCGGTGTACGACCAAACCGGCGCTCACTGTGGTGTCGCACTTCCCCTGTATAACGAATATCAGGGCACTTTTGAAAATGAAGCCACCTCGATGTCTGTTGCTGAGGCACTGGGAGACGCAAAATGGGCTCTGCTTGCCAACCACGGCTCGCTGGTAGTGGGTAAGGATTTACGCCAGGCCCATCTTCGCGCCATCACTCTGGAGTGGCGCTGTAAGCGGGCCTATGAAGTAGAGCTCATCGGTGGCGGTGTACCTCTGAGCGATCAAGAGGTTGAAAAAGTCAGCATTACCGATGCCTTTGGTTTTCCCTTTTGTTGGGAAGCTATGGCAAGACGCGAGTTGCGTGCCGACCCTTCGATTGTTCAATAATTTGTACAGGGAAATAGTATGAGCCTACAAATAACTCCGCTTAGTAATGTCGGCATCGAAGTCGCTGGTTTCGATATCAATGCACCCATTAGCAGCGAAATTCAGGCCCAGCTGAAAGAGCTCTGGTACGAGCATGCCATCATGGTATTTCGCGATCAAAATATTAGCCCTGACAAGCAGATTGAGTTCAGCCGCATCTTCGGGCCGTTGGAAATGCATCCCTTGAAGACCAGCACCTCAGAGGAACATCCCGAGCTATTCGTACTGGAAAATGGTGGTGATAAGGACAATTTTTTCACCGCCTTCTATGAGGGTCAAGAAATTGTCGGGCGCCTGGATTGGCATATGGATCTGCACTACACCGGCAGGCCCAATCACGGTGCACTACTGCGCGCGGTGGTAGTCGCAAAAGAAGATGGCCTGACGGGTTTTGGTGATTTGGCCAAGGCCTATGATGCACTGGATGACGACACTAAAGCCCTAATTGAAAAACTGGAAGTGGCCTATAGTTTTAGCATGCAGCGTCGCCATATGCGGTATGTCAATCTGACGGGATATCAACCTGGCCCACATAGCCCCCGAAAGCCCACTGATGTGGGTTTTCCGGATTTTTCTGACGCTGTTTATCCCGCTGTTGTCACGCACCCTGTCAGTGGCCGTAAAGTCCTCGAAGTTGTAGAGCAGTTTCTGGATCGGGTTGTTACCCCGCAGCAGTTTGGTTTATCTAATGACGAATCCATCGAACTACTGGAACGATTAGTGGCGCATGGCAAAAAGCCGGAGTTCACCTATTTTCATCAGTGGCGGGAAGGCGACATGGTGCTCTGGGATAACTGGCGTGCGATGCATTGCACCACTGGCACCAAGCCCGGTATTAGGCGAGTCATCAACCGCACCACCATAGAAGGTGATATTACCTTAGGGCGTGTACTGACAGCAGAATGAATAAACGAGAGCTTAATCACCAACTAGCGCCACATGAAGCGCATCTAGCTGCAACTGACAATAAATACTCCTGAGCCCTTAATGAATAAACTCGATCTCTCCAATACCGCCGACAGGATATTTCCACATCTCCTCAGACAACAGGCGCAACAAAACGGTGACACCGAATTTCTGATAACCGATGACACGCGCGTTAGCTTTGCCCAGGCCGATGCGATAACTGATTGCCTGGCAGCCGGTCTGCAGGGGCTTGGTATCGGTAAAGGTGATATTGTGTCGCTGTTCCTGGGCAATCGCCCGGAGATGGTATTACTCAGTCTGGCTATCAACAAACTGGGGGCGATATGGACTCCGATCAATGGCGACTACAAAGGGTCATGGTTGCTAGATAACCTGCAGATGTCACGTTGCAAACTACTAATCACGGATGATCAATACCAAGACCGAATCGCCCAGATAGAAGATCAACTCAAAATCGAGACTATCGTGTACGTGGGTGACATGGAGACTAGCGCATTAAGGAATCCGGTAGACTATCAACAGTTACTCGATCACCCACCCGCGGTACTGGACTATGCCGAACAGTACTATGGTGATAACTGCGCAATTCTCTGGACCTCAGGCACGACAGGAAAATCAAAAGGCGTGTTACAGAGCTATAACAGCTGGATACGCGCGATTGTTGACGGCTGTAGTCCACAATATAACTCACAGCCCGGTGACAGTATTTACTGTGTGCTGCCGTTATTTCATACTGCTGCCTGGATTACCTCAATCTATCGCGCGCTGATCGAGGGTATTCCCTGTGTCATTGAACCGCGTTTTTCTGTCACCACGTTCTGGGAGCGGATTAAGCATTTTGGCGCCACACAAACGTTCCTCTTAGGCGCAATGGGGGCATTCCTGCTTTCCGCAGCCGAGCGCGATGACGATAGCGACACGCCCTTGCGGCTTGCCCAGATTGTGCCACTGGCACCTGATCAATGGCCGATCTTCGAACAGCGCTTTAGTCTGCAACTGATCCGGACCGGTCTGGGGCAGAGTGAATGCATGCTGGTTATGACGCAAGTGGAAAACCGCGAAGATGTACCCGTCTATGCTCTCGGGTTTCCAGCTGACGATACTACTATTCATTTACTCGATGATGATGGCAATGAAGTGGCCAGCGGTGAGGTTGGCGAGATTTGCATCAAACCATTACAACCCCACGTGCTTTTTAATGGATATTTTGACAATCCCAAAGCCACTACTGAAGCCTACTTTGGTGACTACTACCGCACTGGTGATCTCGCTCGACAAGACCCTGCGAGCGGCGCGTATTTTTTTGCCGACCGCAAAAAGGATGCCCTGCGTTTTGCCGGTCGCAATATCTCCACCCTCGAAGTGGAAGGTATTGTGCGCCGCTACCCTGCGGTTCAGGATGTTGCTGCCTTTGGTATTCCCTCCGAGGAAGTCGAGAGCGAGCAGGAATTGAAGCTGAATATTATTTTGAAGAAAGGCGCTAGAGATTCTGCCGAGTCAATCTGCGACTTCATTAACGACAATGCACCGCATTATTTCGTACCCCGTTATCTGGAGTTCGTCGAATCACTGCCGTACACCCCAACCAATAAGGTTCAAAAATTCAAATTGCGAGAGCAGGGTGTTAACGAGCACACTTGGGATCTAAAAAACTCCGACTATATAGTACGAAAGTAAATGAGATTGCATACGCACACGAGTGCAGTCTTTACTGAGTAAGGTATGGTTTTACGGTTGGCGGAGGCCGGTATGTTACCCGTGTGGGGTGCCTTTATCGCGGATATTTTGGGCCTGCAACGCTACGGTCGTGCCTTCGGGCTGATGGCGTCCATCATAATCTTGTTTGTTATGGTGGGGTTTACTCTGACCGGTCGATTGTGCGATGCCTAGGGCAGCCTCAGGCTTAGTCTGTTGATGTTTCCCGGCCGGATGCTAGCGGCCGCCATGCTAGTTGTTCCTTTTTGTTTACCACGAAAATCCTGATAGTGAGCGTCTTGCTATAAGTCGATGCGTCAGTGAATAGAGTTATAACCGAATCTTGTGTTTGAGCATTTGAAAAAAGGCGGCGTATCTGGTTGATTTGTTGTTACTACACAGCAGACCAACCAAAAAGGGATACGCCACCATGAGCAAGAATAACGTTGTTGAGCTAGCAGGTCGAGATGAG
>Ga0208903_1000602_pt1 | contig 27272 bp, 31 predicted proteins | sample AntAceMetag02UKJ_FD_184769 | JGI IMG/M metagenome (GOLD analysis project Ga0208903, IMG submission 184769) | Saline lake microbial communities from Ace Lake, Antarctica - Antarctic Ace Lake Metagenome 02UKJ (SPAdes) (version 2) | ecosystem: Environmental > Aquatic > Non-marine Saline and...
CGGCGTTTTAAATCTTCAAGGGTGTATATAATTTATGATAAAACTTAGTTAAAAACAAACACTATAACTAATTATATCATAATGAGTGGATCAAATGCCGCCGCTATAAGAAGACGCGTTACAGCAGTAAATATTAAACCTACACCACCTCCAGCACCCGTTCAAACACAAGTAAAGGAAAAGCCAACTGGACTAACAATGCAACAATTTATTTCTGCGTTGGATAAGCGTGTAGTTTCATTAGAAGAGACCATAACCAATACTATAAAGGATAGTACCGAACCTACAGTGACTGATGTACTTGACGAGTTTCAATCCAGATTTGAAATAATTGCCACAGAAATATCAGATATTAAAGACGCAATGATGAAACTACAAACATACACTATGGATGTAAACAAGATGTTATTGGAAGAAAGAATTAATATTCTATCTGAAGTAAATCCAAATTCAAATTCAAATATCGTAGGTCAAGATACCGACTTAACCAGTGTAGATATGCGTGAAATGGTCGAAGAAGAATTGAATAAAGATACAAAATAAAGGGTATAAACAAAATTTATTTATATGTATACATATAATGTCACGTACCATTTCTCCTATAATGGCAACAATAGAAGAACTACAAGAACAATATTACAAAATTAATAATAAAAACACCTTTTTCAAAAAAAAACAAAAATATGAATGTGCTGAATTAGTAACAACCCAAATCGGGATTGACACAATATTGGCAAAATGTATTTACATATTTGACAATAATAAAGTGCATATTGACTACCCAATATTCAAGACATTTGCCAATCCAAATAATTATCATGACATCAGCGTATTTTTAGCTACAACTATTAATAATTGTATAAAAAAACATAAATCGTTTGAAATATTTATCAATCTGGATAAACTAACTATATCAGCAGTAGAACGTCATAGACATATAATTATGGGGTTTGCTGAATGCGGGGAACGTAATGGTTACGCAAAATATTTAACAAATATGGAACTTTTACATACTCCTTCGTTTATCACAACTACCACACCCATACTTAGTTCTTTTATTTCACCGAAAGTTACCGAACTTGTAAAAATTCATAAAAAGTAAATTATAGCACTACCTCATAGAAATAACTTTATCGTAAAAATACTTATAAAAATAGGACTATCTATATTATAGAATGTCTGGATTACTTAATTTTTTATTGTTTATCATCGTATTGGTGATATACATCCATATAATTAATCAACTTAAAACAAGCGAAGATTTAGAAGTATATGAAATGGACTACACAACCAACCAATATTTACAAGAAGTGTGTAACATAAAACAGCCGGTATTATTTAATTTTGATAGTATTAATCCTGATTTTTATGAAAAGATTAATTCTGATACATTTACAAATAATGAGAAACATGATGTGAAGGTAAAAGATATTCGCGATTATTACAAAGATGAAAGTATTGATTATATTGTATTACCCGCAAGTTCGGCTATAAATTTAATGAAAACCGATACTCGTTCGAATTATTTTACGGAGAACAACGAGGATTTTATTGAAAACGCAGATTTATATCATATTCTTCATTCAAATGACACATTTTTCAAACCACAATTATCCATGATTACCAAATATGATATTTTAACTGGTTCTTCCAAATCAGTCACGCCTCTTAAATATCATACAGACTTTAGAAAGTTTATATCCGTCCATTCTGGTAAAATCAAAATCAAAATGACACCTTGGAAAAGTCATAAACACTTGCTACCATATCGTGATTTTGAAAATTATGAATTTCGTTCTCGCATAAACGTATGGAACCCCGACAAAAAACATAAAGGTGACTTCGATAAACTCAAATTTTTAGAATTTGATATAACACCTGGAAACACTTTACATATTCCTCCCTATTGGTGGTATAGTATACAATTTAATGATGATTCTGATACAATAGTTACAAGTATGACCTACAATTCTATTATGAATTGCGTAAGTAATTTACCTAATTGGGGAATGTATTATTTACAACAAGCAAACACTAAAACCAAAATAACTAAAACTCTTCAAATTGAGATTAATGTCGAAGAGACCGACGAGAATAGTAACAAAATAGAAGAACCTTCAGACAAACCTGAGGTTGAAATGACACAAGAAATTTAGTAAGAACCATGAAGTAAAAATATTTGTATTATGTAAATGAGTGATAATACAAATCCACAAAATAATGATTTAATAAATGATGAAGAAATGCCGTCTTTATCAGACGCACCTATCACCACCTTTACAGAAATTGTAGAAACAGAAGGAGAGAAACAAAATTCGAATAGTGAATTACCGCATCAGAAATCTGTCAAATTACCTCATGATAATGATGAAGAAGAACCTATACCTGATAATATACCCAACCCATCCGATGAAACTGCCAGTTTAAAAAGTGTTTCATCATATGATGAAATATTAGCATTTTCACCGAATCAACCCAATTTTGATTGGTTCTCTACCAGAGAATATAATATATTCAAAAATCAACTTCATTCATTACGTAAAAATAACAACTTTATTTTAAAGGAAGGTAAAGAATGCAAACGTCTACTTGATTTGAAATATGAGGATTTGACTTCTATGGTTAATAATATTCAAACATCCGTTATTTTCGTATCGACTATTTCAGGATTTTTCCAAGCCACTAAAACGCAATTCGCTATAAATGTTGACATTATATCAGTAATATCTATAACCATTTCCACGTACATTTCTCTCGTATTGTCTATTTCGAAATATTACAAATTAGATGAATTAAAGGACCGCATACAAAATCTCAGAGAAAAATATTCATTATTACATAATCGTATTGATTACAGAATGGATATTCTTGGACCTTGGAATAATAAGCATCTATGGGAACATCAAGACCCCAAATCTAAGTTGGCTGAATGGAACGAAGTTGTCAAAAAGATGAAAACTGATTATAATGAAATCATCAAGACAAAACAAGAACTTACCACTGAGTTTGAGGTTATTATGGATACCATTTCACGAAATAAATATAACAATCTGAATTCGCTTCTTAATTATAAAGACCGAGAACTATTATTTATGCTTCGACAAAAAGAAAATCAACTTGAAAAACGAATTATGGAATCATCATCCAAGTATCCGTCGCATAAACGTCCATCGATTAGATTACAACATGAAGAACTGGATAATTGGGCTGACGATGATGATAGTATGGTATAAAACTATATAAAATTAATGTAATACACCATTTTATACGATGCCCGAACATAATATACCGCGATTATTTACACCAAACGTATTACAACGATATATGAATACACAAGATGACCTCACATTGCCTACACTAAAAGCTATTATAAAAAAACAGCAAGACATTATTGATAACCAATGTAAAATTATCAATAGACATGACGTAGAATTAGATATTTTGAAGACCTCTTTACAAGAATTTAGACTTATATTGAATGGACGTCAATTCATGAATAGAAGTATATCATTTGAATCTAACGAGCCAGATGTCGAACTTACTATTTAGTATCATGTAAAACAATATGATACTAATTATGCTATTAAATTTTTATCAATAACGGTTTCTTTCAGAATATTGTTGATAATTTTATTTTCAAACTTTTCGTCCTCTTCTTTTCCATATCCGCCCAACGATGCTTTTGAGTATTCAAAGAACTTGTCGCATTCGGGTGTATCTAATATATCATATTTTGGATTTTCAGCTATCCATGGATGCACTTGAGCTTTATTCTTATTAGCTACAATACGAACTGCCTTTCTTAGATGCTTTTTGGTTTCGTCTTCCTTCGCCCATACATCGGAATCTTTTACATATACAATTTCACGTTTTAGGTCCGTACAATGAATGGGACGTACATGAGGATGCATATCACGTATACGTTCTAACATGATGTCTGATATTCCCCTCACATACCCTACTTCTCCTGTTTTGATAAAATCATTTACGGTTAGTTCTATTGATTGAATGAAATCATTTAGGTTTATAGCATCTTTACATGTCTCATTCAAGTATACATTTAAGTTAAACCGGTTATTCGTCGTATTATTTATGGTATTGTTCGTAGTATTACCTGAATTCTTTGATAATTCTATGATTGTATCTTGTTGTTCTGTCATCCGCTTGTGTTGTTCTATCATTAATTCTTTGAATTCTTGGTTCTGTTTCAATAACTCTATTACCAATGATGAATCCAATGGGTGTGTGACTGAGTCTACTTGGACGGAAGGAGAGTTGTTTATGTCTTTAGTGTATTCTTCATTTAGTTTATTGCAAGTCTTATTATGATAATGCAACCCTTGTCTATATTTATACTGTTTTCCGCATTCACATGAAAATATGGGTAAAGCTGAGGTATTTTTGTCATTATTTGTCATTTTAATATGTTTTGCTGTAAGTAAATGTCTGTTGTAATCTCTTTTATTACTGCAAGAAAAGTTACATAATTCACATATATATGATAATGGGTTTTTATTGGGTATTATTGTCATTATTGTCACTATTAATAATAGTGACAAAAAAACCTCTAAATACTTTCCGAGTTAATATACTTAAAAAATTTATGCAACTAAATATTCTACCATAAATTTAAAAAATACTGCAATATCCTCATAAAAGCTATTTTATAAAAGTGTTAAAACAAAACTATCTCGGCTAAAACGTTTTTGGACATTTTATAAATGTCCATTTTTTCAAATCTTAGCCATTTCTTTTTTGTGTTTATTTAGCGTAAAATTATTTAATTAGTATAGATATTTCGTTTACACCCTTGGTAATTTAAAACGCCGTTTTTGAAACAATTATAACAAAAATTATATCAATATTTGTCCCCTTTATTTATTGACACATTTTCTCTCTAAATGATTGACCTGGATAATATACTTTGGTTGTATGCTAACAATATTTTAATCAAAAAATCTAAAATAACAGCATACAGATAATACACGTGTTTTTGAGAACCCTGCCCTGAAATAAAATTCTCAACCAATTCTTTTTCAACTTTTTCATACTTTTCAGCGTAAAACTATGTAATTCAAAATATTGAAAGAATATATTTACGGAGATTATAGTATAGATATGAAACACGGATTTGAAAGTTCTGATAATTTTTCAAATATTTTTGAATATATGAATAGTTGTCAGCATAGTTCAGAAAGTATAAATGAATTAGATACAACTACAGAAGAACCCAATATAAGTTCTCAAAAACCAGACCCAGAAAGTAGAAGTAATAGTGTAACGAGTGATGATATAGATAATTATACTATAACTCACAAAATACCTATTCCAACACCCATCCAAAGAAGGACACGCGAGACAACGTATAATCGCATGTCTGTGCGTGATTCATATATACTTACTCCAACTCCTACAAAGCATCGCAAGTTTCTTGAAGAAACCGCACAAAATATAGGTTCTCTAATAACAAAATATTACGAACAGGTTGAGTATAAATTGTCCCCATATAGTAAATGAGTAAAGAACTTATTATATCCGCGTTAGTAATGTTAGGTTTAGATGCCACCTATATTTCGATGATAAAGGACTCGTATATGAAACAAATCCAAAATATCCAGACTACAAAGCCAAATGTAGATATGGTAGCTGTTGTAATTTGTTATATTTTCATGATTTTCGGCGTAAATTATTTTATAATACAAAAAAATGCGTCACTATTAGACGCTTTTTTGTTTGGTATAGTGATATATGGTGTGTATGACGCTACTTCATATGCTTTGTTTTCTAAGTGGTCTGCTAAGTTAGCCATAATAGATACAATATGGGGCGGTATTCTAATGATGACAACCGCATATCTAACCTATAAATTATCAGGCTTTTTCTGATTTTTTAACTACCTTTCGTTTTGTGATTTTACTAACAACCGTATATTTATGTCTCTTACAGAACTGTTTCATAGTTAGTTGTTTTTCTTTACCTGTACCAAGTGATAACTCATGAATATTACTTGGTAATTCATCTTGTACATAATCCCATAATTCACAGAATTTAACCTCATCTTCGTCATCTTCAAAAACGACCTTCATATTTTCATTATCAATAGTTCCATTATGTTCTTCAATACGTTGTAACCAAACAGGACTTCGCGCAGCATAAAATAACCATGTTTCTAATGATGCGTGGTATATGTGTTTGAAATCCTCAGGCATTTGAGTATCGAATAGATTATTATGGTCTTTGATAATAGGGTATAACTGTATTGTGGATAACACCTTATACGCCTTTTCTCCAGTTTCAGTAGATACTATATGTGTCTTATATTTTTCAATATGTTCGGGTAGCATAGTACAAACACATAATGGCATATTTTTAATATCTGGGTTATCATTTGTTATGTTATAACTTAGTTTCGTTTTAGTAAACGCAACTATATCATAATCTCGTAGTGCTAATGAATAAATAATAGAACCAAGATTACAATCTTTGTCATCATTATCACAATCATTCCATTCGCTTATCATTCTATCAATAAATGATTTAAGGTCAGGGTTTAAATTTTCATATATTTCTTGGTATATATCGTTTACAAAATCAAAAGTTTCTGCTTGAAATCCCGAGTAGTATAGTTCATATCCCAAAAACAAGGATTGTGAAACATCTTTTTGTAATAATGAAATAAATAGCGATTGTTTCACCTCAATTCGCGAATACAAATACCGTGTTAGTGTTGTTAGATAGTATTTTTGGTCTTCAGTAATAGTCATTGTGTTATACTTGTAATAAAAAATAATTATAACAAGTATAAAGTATAAAGTTTCAATTTTGTTGATTCTGCTCGGTTCCATTCTTCATCTACAAGTCCATAATCCTTACATTTTGGTAGGTCCCACCATAAATCATGTTTTAGAATTTCCGCCAATTGCTTTTTAGGTGTATTTTGTTGGTGCTAACCGTGCCATTTTAAATCTTCAAGGGTGTATAACTACCATATTTATCTCTAATTCATTCACATAAAGATTTTACCGCACATTATAGTGTATTTGTAAATACAAAAATACAAGTGTAAAATAGTAATATATTTGAAAAACCTTTAGAAATATGCGATTATAATATAATACTATTATATTATAATCATGCCCGGTGAAAAAAAGAATAAAACAGGTAAAAAGAAAATAGGGGGTTCTCGTAGAACCAGAAAAAATTACAATAAAACGAATAAAACAAATTCTCATATAGTAAAGGTGTTTTTGGAAGTATTAAATATGGTAAAATTGTATCATTGGAAGACCCGTTCTTACGCACAACATCAAGCTACCGATGAACTCTATTTGAAATTGAATAAACATATAGATTCTTTCGTAGAAGTCTTATTGGGTAAAGATGAGCGTCGCATCAAGATGTTGGAAAAACGTATTGAGTTGATTGACCCTTCTAACACTCGCGATTTCAAAACTCGTATTTATGATTATCGTGAATTTTTACTGGATATAAATATGTATTTCGACGACAAAAAAGATACTGATTTGTTGAATATCAGGGATGAGATTTTAGCTGACATCAATCAATTCTTATATGTAATGACATTTGATAAATAATTTGGGTGTATACGCTGAAAGCATCCCATATAAACCAGGAATAAAGTCGCAATCATAAGGATATCTCCCATTAAGTTCAAAGTACATCAAGGTTCTTATTTGTTTTCTTTTATTAAGGCAGTATTTTCTCTGTGAATATATTTTTTTCCAATGTCTTTGAATAATCCGTAACCAATGTGTTTTGATAACAACTGTGTAAGTATAGTCGTCTAATATAAACAATTGCATAATGTCTATATTAGGTTTTGTAGCAAAAATGCTGTAATCAAGTAAGTAATATAGTATGTCATTGATATTAAATCGAAAGAAAGTTGTAGGTGTCACCGCATTAGCATATAATATATATTGGTTATCGTTTGATATCTTATTATTACCAATATAATAATGTTTGTTTTCTTTTTCACTATCTAAAAAGTCTTGTTCGTGGAAATAGATACGTTCTATCATTTCTTCGGTTTCACTATCGTATTCGGTGAATGGAACCAGGTTCAAAATATGTTCCATTATTTCACCTTGTTCACTGTCTTCACTACTATCTGATGAAAGGTCCGAACTGGAGGTTTCAGTAAATTCAATATTATGATATGTATCTTGTAAAGAAGAGTCGGTTTCAGATTCGGACATAATAATTTTGTTGATTGTCTATAAGACGTTAAATTAATGTGCTTTATGAATAGTATTTTTAATCAATTTTTATCTATCTATACACATTTGAAGATTTAAAATGGGACAAAATACGGTACGAAAAGACCTAAACTTGTAGTTTTAGGGGGTTTTGTCCCAATTTTAAATCTTCAAATGTGTATACTAAAATAATTACACTATAAAAAGTATAAAAATATCAACATGGATAATTGTATATTCATATGGATAATACCAAAAAATATGTATTGGTAACAAAGGAAGATGATGATACACGCGTCCCAGAAGTATTGGAAGATTATATATATTCGCTGAACTTATTTGATGATGTGATTCCTATACAAGAATTCTCTATTCGAAAGTTCAAATCTACGGATTATATTTACGTTATTACACAAATGTGGTTAAATTTGAATGAAAAAGACCAATATATAGTAGATGAAATGCTTTCGACAGACCGTGTGGTATATTTAAATGTAGAAATGTTATCAGAGAGTATACGTATGGAACATATATTAGAATTAATAAAGAAAGGTATTCAAATAGCAGATTATAGCATAGTGAATATCATATTTTTAAAAGAATATGCGAAAGAACATAACATACTCATTACAAAGGAAGTCATTTATTTGCCTTATCAGTATAATTTACGAGACCAGGTCCAGTTACAAAATATAGATGATAAATATGATTATGATATAGGTATTATAAACGCATTACCAAAGCAAGATGATTCTGTAAATAAAGTAAATACGTATAGACGCACAAAAATGTGGAATGACTTACAAAAAACAGAATGGAAATGTATAAATATATTAGGTTGGGGAAAGGAAAGAGATGAATTAATTAAACGGTGTAAAGTAATCATTAACGTACATCATTTTGAAGCATTTAACATATTCGAACATATCAGATGTGACCGTATGATATGGGCGAAAAAAATAATTGTTTCAGATAATTCACTCGGTATGGATAAATTAGACATTACAAAATATATATTTTGCGAGGAATTTGATGATATTATTCCGATGGCAGAAAAAGTATTACAAAATTTTACAGACTATTATCGCGATTCAATGAAAGCAATCTCAATGGATAAGGTAATTTCTGACAGACGAGACATATTAAAACAAGAACTAATCAAAATTGGGCGTACTACCCACTAATTACACGTATAGACTTTGTGAAGTTGTGATATATTTTAATACCAGACCTTCAATTTGAGATAGCTTATGTTGTAATTCCACCAGATTCAATTGCATGCATACATTCATGAACTCTTTACTAATAGTGACAATCTTTAACATTGCTTTGGTAAAATCACCAATAGAGATGGATTTATTGTATACGTCATGTTGAATGAATGATTTACATTCTTGTTCGGTAGTACATTCGCACCAACGCATGGAAAATTCAATCATATCGTATATCAAAGGGTCCGTATAATTTAACCCGGTATTTAATTGGTAATGTTGTTCTAAGTCGTGGTATCTATCATATTGGTGTGAAATAGATTTGATTTTTGCGTCTAAAAATGAGTCGGGTATATTAAATATATGTAGTCTTGTATCATCCGGAACTTTAATATCTGTAAAGCAAGAAAATAGACCAACTAATTGAATTGGGTCAAAATTCTCAAAGTTATTCCATTTTACCATTAACTCTGATAGAATCATGGGGTGTATTTCGGCAATATTGGATGCGATATTTCCACATATTGTAAGAACGAATGTATCATCTGGATTACGAATAATAAACCCATTCTCACACATAATATCACAAATACTGTCAGTCTGTTTCTTGACGTATGCCTCGGTATAATTTAATGTGTGTTTTAGATTATCTACCTTTTCGTTCAGTTCCAATAAATAATATATTTTTGACGCATCATCCTTGATATATTTATATTCATCTTCCATATTACGAATATCTCTTTCAAATTGTTTACGTTTTTTATTAGTAGCTGTTCGCATATCATCTTGTGTTTTTATATATGTTTCACAAACATCACGATGTGTTTTTGCGGTTTGAAGAAATGTCTCTTTATCAACAATTAATTGTTCGGTTTCATCAATTTCGGTTTGTGTGCCAGATAATGATTTCACTATTTCTTGTTGAACCATACTTTTTTGTGAAAATAGATGAAAATCTTTATTTTGTCCGTTTTTGATGAGATTTAAAATAAGCGAATAAGAAATGTGGTATTTAGATACAAGTTGTTGGGGTTTCCCGCCTAAAATGAGTTTATAATCAGATAACATGGGTGTATCAAAAAGGTTATTACAATGAACGACATGACCTACAGTATCAATACCTCTACGTCCAGCTCTACCTGCCATTTGAGTATATTCGTGTGCTAACAGAAATCGTTGTGTATGTCCGTCAAATTTTGTCAAGCTCGTGAAAATGGCGGTTTTAATAGGGCAATCAAGACCAATCGCAAATGATTCAGTCGCAAACAATAACTTGATATAACGCTTTGAAATCATCAGTTCTACAATTTCTCGTAAAATAGGAATCATACCTGAATGATGGATACCAATACCCTTTTCTAATAGAGAAACTAATCTGTTATATTCAGGAAGTTCCAAATATTCCTTGTAATTTGGTAGTTTGCGAATAATTTGTTCGCATTCATTACGTACAGTGTATCCAACCTTACTATCAAATTCGTTTAATGGCACAGTAATATCATGGGCGCAAGCTTCTACATTTTTTCTTGAAAAAACGAAGGCAATCGCGGGTAACATTTCCTTTTCTTTTAAGAAAGACGCAAGTTTATTCAGTGCGTGTTTACGATTGATTCTGATACGGTTTTTATCAAATAATCCATTAATTTTTGTGATTTTTTTTGAATTGACTTCATTGAATGTACCACTTGCGTCTTGTAATGGAATAAGTTGGTTGGTATTATCGCGAATTTCTTTCTGTGTTTCTTTGTCGCGAATGGTCTTATATACAGCTTCACTCGTAGTTAAAAATCCATAATGAGACAAAGGGACTACGCGATGATTGGTTGATGCCAAATAAACACATTTAGCATCGGGTTCTGTATCATCTTTTTCACACCATTTGGCAAAACCTTGTGGGTTGTCAATCGTTGCGGAAAGCATCACCATTTGAATATGTCGCGGAAGCATGAGAATTGTCTTCTCCCATGTTTGTCCGCGGTCAGCATCATTAATATAGTGGACTTCATCAAATACGACGCACGCCAAATCATTTTTAACGTCAATCTGAAATTGTAGAGCATTTTGAGATTCAGAATCATCCGTATTTGTGGTTGATGTAAAGAGATAATTCATAAGGATTTCGGTAGTCATAATAAGAACATCCGCATCAGGGTTTGTTTTAATGTCGCCAGTGAAGAGACCGAACGAAATCTCGGGAAATTTTTTAGTGAATTCATAGTATTTTTGGTTGGAAAGTGCTTTAATAGGACTTGTATATACAACTTTTTTTCCTTGCTTTGCGAAATGGTGAATAGCAAACTCGGCGGGTAGTGTCTTGCCACTGCCAGTATGTGCGGTGACTAATACATGTTGTTTATCGACAATGGCTTCAATTGCGTACTTTTGAAAGTCACTGAGGGGATACGGATACAATTCAAAATGTGAATCATACTTTGAATTGGATGGATAAGGTTCATTACAGATTTTTACCATGGTTTATACAATATGTATATGGATATGTTTTTATATTGGTTGCAAAATGATTTATAGATAACGAGTTAAGTATTCATATATCAATCATTATGTTGACATTAGTGACATGCTGGTATAACGTAAAATCCAAATTTCCAAGTGAAACATATCAAACTTGGATAAGTAATTTTATAATGAATGTAAATAAATTTAATTTGGTAATTTACACAGACGAAAATGGTAAAAAAGATATAGAACCATTCATTATAAATGAATGTCGTATATGTATAAAGATTGTGAAGTTGGAAGATTTTTATTGTTATAAATATAAAGATAATTGGATAAAGAATCATTCAAATAATAATTTATTGAATGGTAACCAAGAATGGAAAATCGATTGGGAATTAAATATGCTTTGGTCTGAAAAAATAAATTTTGTAAAAAAGGCAAAAGAAGATAATTATTTCAATACAGAATGGTATGGATGGTGTGATATAGGTTATTTTCGTGGTAGAAAAGATATAGATTTAAATCCTGGATTAATACCGTGTTGGCCGAATGAAGAAAAGATAATGAATTTGGATAAAACAAAAATATATTACAATATGGTAGGAAATAATGATATGATAAATAAAATAGGAAAATATATAACAAATTTGAACGAGTATAACCTCCCAGTAGTACCAATCCCACCCAATCAACTTACTATATCAGGTGGATTTTTCTTAATATCAAAAGAAAATATTAATTGGTGGTGGGAAACATATTATGAGCGGTTAGAATTATATTTTAAACACGATTATTTGGTAAAAGACGACCAGATAATTGTAATAGATAATATTTTTCGTAATAAGGACAAGTTTAATATTATTCATAAACCAGATGGTAATATGGATAGTAAATGGTTTTATTTTTCTTTTTATTTACTATAATTTTGTCCGTCTCCGTGTCCGGAATCATAATATACTAATGGTTCATCCAGATAAACACAATTAGTATGTTGTAATGCTCTTAGCCAATACTCATAATCCTCAGATGTTTTCGCAATAATAAATTCACCAGTCTTATCTATAATAGTTTTTTCAATAACAACACTACTGCATATAATACAATTATTTACTTGTATAAATGGTAAACTCCATATATCCGGTAACCCATTATCAATATTAATATTTGATTTGGTCTTATACATGTGGTATATCCATTTTTTACTATATTCTGATAGGTAACGAAAGTAACTGATATTTGAATTATATATACCATTTCCAATAAGTGCTTCCGTACAGGATAATTTACAATTAGTATTTTTCATTTTTATTAATTGTTTTTCTATTTTTGTTGGAAACCATATATCATCATCATCACAAAAGGCTATGTATCTACCAGTAGATTGTTTAATTCCAAAATTACGTTGATAACCGCCCGGACAAGCAAATCCAAATATTTGTTTACTATTTATATCAAGATGTATAATATTTATATCCCCCCAATCATATTCATAATATTCTTTTTGAGTAGAACAATCATTTACAACAATAATTTCTATGTTTTTGTATGTTTGTTCTCTAATAGATTTTATTGTATTCAATAAATAATGAAATCTATTATATGTTGGTACTATAACACTAACTTTATCCATTATACTATAGTTTATGAACGTTGATTTTAAACCTTTTACACCCTTGAAGATTTAAATTGTTATATTTTTTACGAAAAGTGTAGATTTACACATTTAAGATGGTAATACAGTATCAATATTGTATGGTAAATATTGGTGTAAAATCATAGATAATATTTGTAAATCAACAATATATGAGCCATCTGGTCGGGCTATATTTTGTTTCCAATTTACATCATATTTTTCATATTCAATTAAATTAAACATATTTATATTTTTAAAAAGTGTCGATTCAAAATCATTATTTAATAATGGAAAATATAACATATTAATTCTATTGGATTTACATAACAAAAGAGAAGAGAAAGCAGCACTTCCTCCATTGGTTACAAGAAATTTAGTTCTTGATAATATTTCTATTTGTTCATTAAATGCAATATTATCTAAATTAATTTGTTCGTATTTCATACCATTCTCAATAGCACAATTATTTAAAACCTCACCAACTTCTTGCCAATTTAATACCTGACGTCTTCCGATTTTAACAATAAATGTTAAAGTATTTTGTTCCGTATTATTATAAGATATAGACGATAAGTATCTATTATATAATTTTTTAACGTAAGAATCTATAGTGTCTGACATATTAAAATTATTATTCCAACAACGGACCCATGGTGATATATTACCAATGCCAAATATAACCTTATTTTTTATTTTTAAAAATCGTCCGTTGTATTTTTGTTCGGTAATATACTTATTAAAATCAAATATAATAGTACTTGCCATAGAACTAAATATATTATTTGAATGTAAATCACATTGATGTCTTCTATTTATATCATCACCTTCAAACCAATATATACTATTTTCTTTCGTATCGTTATATCCATCCCAAGAACTATCATCAAATATAATAGATCTATCTGATTTAGATTTAATTCCGATTGAGTTGAAAACGTGTTCGATTGGTATTGCGGTTTCACATAAAAGATGTCCGAAATTATGTGGAGAATATCTTCTGGCAAGAACTATATGGTTTAATTCATCACCAATAATTATATCAGTAGTATTTTCTATAATTTTTTTATAAATTATAGTTTTACCAATATATACCGGATTATTACGACCGTGCCACGAAGTATATCTTAATTTATGATTATATATTTCATCATCGTTTATTATAAATTGTTTATCTATTAAGTCGTAATATATATTATCGATTAACACTGTGGTATTTGATATATTATTAATTATTGTTTTACTTGGTAATACATTTTCCATAATAGTATATTATAACTTATTGTTTATATTTTAAAATTCGTATAATTATTAATAAAAATTTTCATAGATTCTATTCTTTGGATATATGTATGATTATCGCGAACATATTCCATTAAATCCTTGACTACCGTTAATTTATTAGGATTTTTTTCGAAAGCAAACCCTCTATTCATACATTCAATTATATTATCACTATAAATAAGACGATTATCAAATAATTCATTTACAGCAGGATTATTTGTGATACCCATTCTTCCATAACTAATGTTTTTGAATATTCGACATGGTATGTACTTTGATTCCAACTGAAAATCTTGTTGAAATGCGGGTGATATACTGGAAGTTTGTATCAGATTAATGTTTTCTTCGATAGATTTATTATTAGGATGATTTTGATTAAATGTAGCACCGTTTTTAATAAATGGCATATTAATTGATTGACAAGCTCTAAATACAATAATCCATGGTTCGGTCATGTGACCTACAAAATTAAATATTGACGGGTTGATTTTATTAGAAATTTCTTGTAGATTATCTATATTTCGCTGTATATCTTCTGGAAATATATCAGTACCCCACATAGTATAATATTGATAATGCTTACCTTTTGAAAAAAATTCAAAATTTTTGTTAGTCACCGGATTCAAAATTATTTCCGGATTTTCTTTTTCATCAGCAATCATATCACGATTTACGCATTTTAATTCAATAATATTTTCGCAAGGTAATTCATCATATTTTCCTGCATCTACAAAATGAATGAAATATAAACAATCATCTCGTTTAGGTATTTTATCATCTACTTGATGTTCTGTAATAAATAAAGACTTAGAAAAATCAAAATTTGAAACATCATCATTGTCATCAAACCAGTATGTATCGTATCCTAATTTTTTAAATGCTATAAAAAACGCATTGTGTATATAACTATGTGTATGTGAGTGTAATTTATGACCCCAAATAATTATATGTTTAATATCCATAATAATATAAATATTATTATGGGTTTATATTATTGTGGATATATAATGAATTGTTATAAAAAATGGTTTATAACGTTTGGAGCAGGGGGAGATAATTATATTGATGCTGGTAATAGATTAATTAAACAAATACAATCGTTAGGGTTATTTGATAAAACTATATTATATACTGAAAATGACTTAATGCAAGATGCATACTTCTGGGAAAAACATAAAAATTTTATATTGAATAACAAGCGCGGATATGGATATTGGTTATGGAAGCCATATATAATAAAAAAAACGTTAGACCTAATGAATGAAAATGATATATTGTTATATTTAGATTGTGGTTGTGAAGTACATATAAGTAGAAGAAATATCATGTGTAATTATTTTGAATATATAAAAGAAAATTATATAATAGGATGTCCTGCTGATGTTAATCCAGAAAGACAATGGACGAAACGAGATTTATTTGAGTATTTGAATATGAATACTAATGAGTATTTAAATTCAGTTCAACAACAAGCCGGTGCATTATTGCTATTAAAAAATAATACCGTATATACTATGGTAACTGAATGGTATCATACTGGGTGCAATTATCACTTGATAGATGATACACCTTCATTATTAGAAAACACAGATGAATTTAAAGAACATCGTCATGATCAGTCGATTTATAGTTTATTGTTAAAAAAATATAATATAAGAACAAATAAAACTATAACAAATTGTGTTGAATACATACGAAATCGTACTGGTATTTCAAGATTGCGGGTCATATAATACTTATGAGTCTTTGGTTAGATTGATCGCAAAATACGCATTAGTTTTTTCTAATTCATCTTTTGTATGTGTCTTTATATAATCATTATATCCCTTCCATAGCTTTAATGCGTATGGTGGAGAGTTTTTTAATAAATTCTTTATTATTGGCGTATCGTTAAACATTCCATATGTAGCTAATGTGTGGGCTTGTCCGTCTTCTTCACAACTTATATATGGTGTTTTATCCCATAATTCTTTGAATGTTATATCAGTAAGATATAAATGTTTAAATAAATCATCCATCCAGAAATAATTATGACAAGAGTTGTGTGTTTTCCAATATTTATCACATGTATTTTTCCATGATGTAATCATATAATTACTTTTACAAGAACAAATAAACCAACTTGCGGGTCCTGATGAAATCGCCATATTTGCACCGTTGCCATGATACATCCAAAACCCAGATACGTTTATTTTGGATGAAATCCAATTATCAAGTGGTTGCATACATAGCATTGTGCTGTCCGCCCATATGCCACCATATTTAGTTAACAATGACAACCGTACTATATCAGATAAAGCTTGTAACGAAATATTTTTGTTTTTATCATATACATAATCAATATCATCTAACAACTTAGGTAATATTGCATAATCTATCTTTTCTATTTTCCAAGTAGGATTATATTTTATCCAGGATTGTAATACTGATAATTGTAATTCAGGTGCAGTTTCCCATCCTTGATGCCAATAAATATATACTGTTTTATTAAAATCATCCATAATTAATATAAACGTTAAATTTTAAATCAATTATGGACGAAATAATATTTAACTCAGTAGACATAGTTATTTCTCGTTTTAATGAGGACTTAAAATGGACGTTAGAATATCCATTTAATCGGTTTAATTACATAGTATATAATAAAGGTGTGAATGAAGAATTTGTTAAAGACCATGTGAAAGAGATAATTAATATAGATAATGTTGGTAATGAATGCCATACATATTTGTATCATTGTTATTTAAAATACAATGAATTGTCTGATATAACTGTTTTTTTACCAGGTTCAGTAGAACAACCATTTAAGAAATATAAAGCTGTATTTACACTTGAGTATATTTTAACCAACAATTGTGCGGTATTCTGGGGCTGGAAGGTAAACAATATAAAAGATCATTTATATGATTTTCAATTAGATTCATATCGTGGGTTAAGTAAGAAAAATCAAATATTACATAAAGGGAATGAATTAATACCGTGTAATTCTCGTCCATTTGGTAAATGGTTTGAAAATATGTTTGGTAATATTAAAGTAGAATACTGGTCTTATAATTCTATTTTTTCAATTGACAAACGTGATATTTTATTAAAGTCAACAGAATATTATAAAGAATTTTATACACGTTTTACTCATACAAATATGGAGTTGGTTCATTACGTAGAAAGGTGTTGGAATGGAGTATTTTATCCATTAAACTATACCGTGTGTGTAGAGCAAAAGATAAATATACCCGAAATCCTATAACGTATATGTTCCGATATTTTTTCTAATCATATTACAAAATGTTCCAACTATTTTTCTCTCTACTCTTCTTAATAAACATCTCATCCGCTTATGATAATCATCTTACCCACACTGCTGTGAATATTTCCCAAGCAACATATTGTATGACCCAAACCAGTATGTGGGATTGTATTACGTGTGACACAACAAATTCGTATGACAATATCCTTATTCAAAATGGAGAACAAGTGATATTCGGATACAACGAAGAATATGAGTCTATCTTTGTCAGTTTTAGGGGTTCTGAGAACATACAAAATTGGATAGCTAATATTCAAGTATCTCAAACAACACCATATCCGGAAACAAATATTGCTGTAGAAAAAGGGTTTTATAACCTATTTGATTCCTTACAATCAAATGTATACAAAGCAATAGATGAACTCACTGAAAAATACAATACAAATCAATTGCTACTTACCGGGCATTCTTTAGGTGCAGCGTTGGCAACTATAAACGCCTTTGATATTTTATATTATCAAAAAAATTACAAAATCCACTCTCTAATTACATTTGGTTCTCCAAGAGTAGGAAATAAAGACTTCTCAAAAGTGTTTGAAACCTATAATATTAATTCCATTCGCGTAACCCATTATTATGATATGGTTCCTCATGTTCCAGAAGAGTTTTTAGGGTATCGTCATATTTCCCAAGAAATATGGTATAATGAACCAAATACGGAATACACAATATGTAATGATGGAAATGGTTCAGAAGACGATAATTGTAGTAACTCTTGTTCTCCTACAAAATGTACGAGTACGTCAGACCATTTAGATTATCTACAAATAAAGATGGGTAGTAGTGGTTATTGTTGGTAACTCTTCCTTGTAAAATATATATGCAATAATATATATTTTAGAACAATGAATACAAATGCAAGTTACGAGATATTCGGTACTCACCGAGCAGTACAATATAGACAAAATACAAATATAGATGAATCAAATACACGCCTTAGTGGTCGTCAGTTTTCTGATTCACCATTAGAACCCAACTTTGACATTCGTCCAGTGCCTACAAAATACGCATTATTCCCTATGGTAAATCATCGCAAACCAGTTACTGAGGAGAGATTACCATATGTAGATTATAATCAAGGTGCTAACTTTACTCCCGCAGTTTCAAAAGGTTCTGTGTCTGGATATATGAATGGTATAGATATTGAAACGACACTACGTAACCAAACCTTCGCAAAACAAAGAGGTTTAGGTCAAGATATGTATGTACCATCATCAGATAGTGATTTATATAGAGTATCTGTTGTTTCCCGACCATCAGAACAGCCACATATGGGATTATTCTCTCAAAACACCTTTAGCAATCGTCCTCATCCCAATGTTGAGAATACGATTATAGGTAAGGACCAATTTTTTAACCATACTCGTACACAGTTACGTAACTCTACGTAAATAAAAAATTGATAGTTTAAAATTATATAATGGTTTATTATATAATTATTAATAAAATGCTGAAGTACATAAATTCTATATTAACATCGAATAACTCAAATAATATGACCTATAAGTGGTTAGTGTCGATTGCTTTATTGTATACTACTGTAAAAATATTAAATAATACGAACATACCTTACGAAACAGTAGAAGGATTTAACCAAAGTAAACCTTACGTGTATAAACGCAATGAAGATGTATATGACGATTTTATTGCTGATATATACGACACATTACATGATACCAAAGAGAAAACAGATTGGGAACTGGCACAAATTGTTAGGATAACATCTCCTGATGTAAATAATAGTGTATTTTTAGATATAGGGTCAGGTACAGGATGTACTGTAGACATATTACAGAAAGCCGGATACACGGCATATGGTGTAGATAAATCAAAGGACATGATTAAATACGCTGAAACAAAATATCCAGATAGTGACTTTATTAATGCTGATGTAAATGACCCATTATCGTTTGACCGTGCGAGTTTTACGCATATATTATGTACAAAAACCACATTATACCAATTCAAAAATAAAAAGAAGTTCTTTTCAAATTGCTATCACTGGATGATACCTAATAGTTATTTAATCATCCATTTAGTTGATAGAAAGCGATTTAGTATGTTTGAATCAAAGGACCCTACTAATGTTGAATGGCAACCACTAATACCTAAGAAGCCTAAACGACGAACTAACGTAACATCTGAATATGAAGATTTCAAGTATAAAGCACATTATTCATTTCCAGTTAATTTAGAAGAAACAAATGTAGTAAGTTTTACCGAGTCATTTACAGATAAAGTAACAAACCATGTTCGCCACAACGAAGAAACATTATATATGGAAAACATCCGAGATATTTTAAATATGGCAAAACAAGTTGGATTTATCTTCCACGCTAAAGTTGATATGGAATCATTGGGAGATGATAACCAATATTTATATGTATTAGAAAGACCACACTAATGCCGAAAAAAACTACAATTTATCTACCAAAATATATTAGATTTATGATTCAATATATTTTTTCTTCTTTATTCTTCTTCTTCTTAGTTCTATTTGCATATATAAAAATACGATACCCATTCTGGAATAATCAGCCAGTATTTCATAGTTACGATTATTTGCGTTTTTTCTATAGCATTCCTTACGTCATATATAAATACCGTCCTGTAAAAACCAAATATTGTGATTTTCAACAAATAGAGACAGTGCCATATGTCGAATGTTCTCAACTTGTCAAACAAAATGTGATTAATTTACTTCAATGTTATTATATTCCTTCTGAAAAAATATTACATACGATTACTGAAAAGGAGATAGATTCCATATTAACGGGGACAAATGAACCTTGTTATGTATCAATATTCAATGAGAAGATTATTCAAAACAAAGGAGAACAAGGAACCTCTATATTAGTAAATCCTGAATCCAGTGGATGTATTACATCAAGACCATATAAAATGTTTTATCGTCCTACATTAACCGAACAAGTGTATACAACTGACCTCTTATATTTTATTGATTATTTATGTGTAAAGAGAGAACGTGATGCGAAAAAATTAAACAGGGTATTGTTACAGACACATGAATATAATCAACGAACAAAGAATCCGGATGTTCTCATATCTTTGATAAAAAAAGAGATAGATTTATTCCAAGGAGTTATTCCTGTAGTGAAATACAACACATCTATCTATTATATTCCTATATTACATCAAGTCGGTTTACCCACAGATTGTGAATTGATTAAAATAGAACATACAAATATCCATATTTTAACCGATTATTTGTATAATATGGCACATAACAATTATGAAAATACGGAGAACATGTTTGATATGTGTATAATGCAGGATACATCTTATTATTTGTCACAAATAAAGGCAGGAATAATTCACATATTTTGTCTACGACAGAAAGAACATGTTTATGGATTATATTTCTTTAAAAATACATACACTGAATATGAAGATATAGAAGGAAAGGTGTTAATGTTCTCGACAAGTATAAAAAATATGAATGATAATAATGTTTATTACAGTGGTTTTATAAATAGTATGTATAAAGTCTTAAAAGAAAAACAAAACAAATATAAAATGTTAATGATTGAGAACATTGGACATAATAATCATATAATTCCTCTATGGGAAACGTATAATAGACCTATTTTTGAGAACAAAACCGCTTATTATTTATATAATTTCGTTTATCCATGTTCTCCATTATTACCAGAAAGAACACTTATTATTACATGAATTACAAAAAATTGATATAACCAATCATATTTCAACTTACGTAAAACGAATGACTGAATTCATTGACATAGAAAATATGCAATTGATAACCACCCAAACTGAGATTGGTAACACCACCACAATCATTAAATTCTCGTATGATGTCTTGCAATTTTTCATACAATTCATTATGTTGGGTTTGTATGTTTTTATAAACCGAAATTAATGGGTCGTTTAAATCATAAGCATATACCTTACCACGCATTTTTATAATCCCACTTTTTACATACGTTAATACATTCATTTGAGTTATATATGTAACATATAAGATGTTTACATCAATTTTGTGCGAACTTACATATCCAAAGGTATAAACATCAATGTATACACGATATTGATGTTTAGATTATCTGGTGTATTTACCTGCGCGTGCGAATGAATCCACAATAAATATGACAAATACACCCATAAAGGTGTATAATAAAAACTCTTCTGTAATATTTGCGGTCTTTTCATGCTGTTGGTCTTCTAATAAATGAATCATATAATTTATTTTTTCCATTAATTGAGTATCTCCAGACGAAGATGCTCCAGTAATCCCCATCTTTGCATAATAAGGAGAGGATGCCGCAATGGGCTTATTGCTATAACTTTGATTATAATTACTAAGTGTTTGTGAATGAGTATCATTTGCCCCGTAATTTTTCATTTCACCTAAAATATTCGATGAAGCCGCGCCGCCTGAATACTTAGGTACAGGAGGTATATATTGTTTTATTTCAGTATCATCAGAGTAATCACTATTTGAATTTATTTTAGGAGGGGATAATGGTTTAAAGTCACCCATCTTGTTATTATTATCGTCATCATCCGAAGAAGTAAGTTTGTCTAATAAATCAGTTACACGAGAAGTACGTTCATCACTCAAACTTTTAAATTGTTCTATTGTACCAGACCCGTTATTTTCATATTTAAATTCATTAACGGTCTCTTGTGGTCTGATTTTAATAGTTTTTCGAATACTGGGTGTTCTTTTTCTATTAGATGAGTCGTCATTCGTCCATGATGATGCTGTTGCTACTAAAGACATAATTATATTTATTTGTATTTAAAAAATAAGTAGATATTAATTTCACAATCTGGAACCAAATTAGAATGTAAAAGAATATGTAGGGTAATTTATATAATGAAACTAAATACGAATACTATAGCTCAGTTTATACCTATAATTGTCATATTCTTATTGTTGTCACAATATCGTGGATGTGTTAAATTCAGTAATACAATTGTAGGAAGGATGTTGGCAGTGTTTGTAATAATGTTTTACACAAAGATTGATACGGTTCTCGGATTATTTGTTTGTGCGTTGGTTATTTTATTCTATCAAATGGATTGTATAGAAAATATGCTAAATATAGAATCATTTGATACAATCGAAGAAGAAGAAGAAGATGAAGAAAAAGAACCCGAATTTAATGAAACTAAACCAGCTAAATCGTGCGATAGTTGTGGCGTAAAGGGCATAGAAACATTTGAGAATTATGATTCAAGTGAGAACACAGTCATCGAAAATGGTCCCACTCAAGATGAATTTAGAAGAGAACATTGTCAAAAAGGTGTTTTAAAACATAAAGATATGAATGTAAAAAATGAGATGGCTCAACATGTATATCCTGAATTAAAATTTAAAAACGATTACTGTAATGCATGTTCTCCTACATGTAATTTCTCAATCATAGAATCTAAACTAAAAACTGAAAATAAATTGTTACCCAATTTCTCAAGGTAAAATCTAAATATAATGTAAATAAATACGATGGTAAATTCAGGTGTAAAAAATATGTTTGATTATTTACACGATAATATACAACGTATCAATGACAGTAAGATATTCGCAGGATTGATGATAATAACATTAAATATAGTGTCGAAATATGTAAATATCGGTTTGAGTAAATCCATGGAATCGTATTTGAAGTACACCTTTAGTCGTCAATTGTTAGTGTTCTCTATCGCGTGGATGGGTACTCGTGACATATATATAGCTTTCTTTATTACATTTATATTTACATTATGTGCTGAATATTTATTTAATGAAGACAGTGTATTCTGTGTTTTATCGGAAGATTTTAGAGATTATCACACGACATTAACAGATAACGATGTAGCAAATACAGATAAAGTGACAGATGACGATATTCAGAGAGCAAAGAATGTTTTAGAAAAAGCTAAACATCAAAATAAATTACGAGACGATAATTTTGAAGGGTTTTCTATGAAATAATCATATTATTATGCGAATAATATATTTGCATAATATAATTAGTGTACAACAAAATGAGTATAAACATTCAAAAATTAAAAATAACGTTATTAACAAATGCGACGAACAATAAACCAATTGAATTTACAAAAGACGTATTGTATCATCCAGAACATAAATCGTTTCCTGACATTGATAAATATCCATACATCACAACCAAACAACTGTACCCGGAAGATTATTTATCTAAATTGGATTACGATAAAATAGTAAATATATTCTTCGATAAAGATAATTTTGAAGCTATGTTAAACGAGCATAAACCGACTAACAATGTATACGATGAAGCTTACATTTCAAATAAGAATATAATGATAATGCTTGAATTATTGTTCTCAACAAAATATTTTATAGTAAACAATGTTCATCAGTCATTAGACATATTAAAGAAAAAAGATTCAAATAAATCCATATTTTACAACCCATTTAATACAAAGTTTTCATATGTAAAAATAAACGGAGCACCACATACTGTAACAAAGGCGATATGGTTGAATGATACTGTAAATCATCCAGAATATAATAAAATTATGAATACAGTTGGAGAGGTAATTGGTAATTATAAGGAAAGATTCCCAGAAAATCCCGAAATATTAAACACTGAAAAAAATAGGCTGGCTTCCGATGTAGTGAATTTCAAAGAATTATCATATAATTTACGAAATAGACTATTACCCAAATTACGATTTCCTTATCGTGAATCTTCAAATAAAGAACTACAGAAACGTATTAACATGGAACTATTGAGTATACCTGATATATCAACAATGAATAAAAAGCAACTGTATAAGTTCTTAACAGAAAAGGTCTTATCATCATCTCAAAATGAATCTTTAAAAGATACATTATCAGAATTAGAAAGCAAACTCACTGACAGTTCTACCAAACAAGAATTCATAAACATAATAAACAAATATAATAATTATACCAATAAATTCTACGATGATTTTGAAAAGTTATACAATCGTTATGTACTGAATAATAAAGATATAAATATACCCCGTGAAATACTGGATACAGGTATTGATAATATTAATATAGTAGAATACAATGATGAATATCCAAAAAAAGAAATATTTGTTATGTTAGATGCAATAGAGGGTGAGGTAAATGAAAATAATAAAAAAGAAGTATACTGTCCTTATACGAATGATTACTTAGGAAATTTATTGAATACCCTTGTATATGACACTGAATCGTCCAAAATATTAAAAACTAAAAAATCCATATATTCAATTGAAGATGGTTCAAGTAAATCATCAAAAAAGTATAATAATAGTTCCTCCACAAATAATATCAAAGAAAAAACGACGAATATGAATACATCAACCAATGCTATAGATAAGGAGTTATTTTATTCTCAAATATTTAATATGACAGAAAATAAAGAAATATTAGACAAAATGAGACCATTTATAAAGGACGATGATATAATTAGTTTTATAAAAAAGAATCCAGAGCTATATGATATACTTGGTAAATCAGTAGCATCTACATCTGCCAAAAATTCTTTTATGGACCAAATAAATAGATTAAATGGCAGATACAAAACCGAAATTGACATTTTGAAACAAAATCAGAAAGGTTCCGTGCAATTGCCAATTCAGTTACAAAATATAGACAATGATATATTAAAATACGATTTTTATTCAACTATATTAAATAAGATAATAGCATACGAAAATACCAAACCTAAATCTGTAGGTGGAAATAAGACAAAAACAATAAAACCAAAATCAAAAAATACAACCAAAAAATCAAGATAATTATGAGATATAATAGAACAAAAAATATATACAATATATTTTTTGTTTGCGGTTACGATATAGCTATGAATTAGAACTACTTTTTAGTTTTTCTATAGAATGTTGGTTTTCCTTCCTTGAATTCACCAATTTGGTCTCCAATATCCTCATCTTCAATAATGGCATAGATAGGTCCATCTGTTTCGTTGGTTGTATAATATGATTTATTTTTAATAGTAACTTCATATACCTCCTCTTCGGATTCTTCCGCCTCAACCTCTTCTTCAGATTCTTCTACTTTAACCTCTTCTTCAGATTCTTCTACTTCAACCTCTACTTCAACCTCTTCTTCAGATTCTTCTACTTCTACTTCTACTTCAACCTCTTCTTCTACTTCAACCTCTTCTTCAGATTCTTCTACTTCTACTTCAACCTCTTCTTCAGATTCTTCTACTTCTACTTCAACCTCTTCTTCAGATTCTTCTACTTCTACTTCAACCTCTTCTTCAGATTCTTCTACTTCAACTTCAACCTCTTCTTCAACTTCTTCTTCAGATTCTTCTACTTCAACCTCTTCTTCAGATTCTTCAACTTCAACCTCTTCTTCAGATTCTTCAACTTCAACTTCAACTTCAACCTCTTCTACTTCAGATTCTTCTTCTACTTCGAGTTCTTTAATATCCATTTTTGTTATGTCGTTTGCCATATCATTACGTTTAGTATTGTCACCTACATTATCATTCCATATGGTTTCTCCATCATCTCCATACGTGAAAGGTTTATCTGCTGTATTACATGTATCCTGTAACTCATATGTTATATTTTCTGGTTCAGTTGACATATCAATAATGTTCTTTTCCTTTTTAATATGAACTTCTGATATGGGTGATTGCGTTGAGTTATGACACCCACCACAACAATTAGTATTACCTGTCAATGGCTTATCAAATAATATGTCAATCATTTTTTTCAACATTTCATTTTCCTTTTTTAGTTCTTTATTTTCTCTGGTTAAACGATTCACGCACTTGAGTGTTCTTTTAACAATAGGTAGTTGCATAATAGCAACGAAGTTAGAGTTTAGATCAGTATTGGATACCATGACTATTATATTTTACTATCATTATCTCATTATATCATTTTCAATTTTATACCTTTGAATATTTAAGTTCGCACAAAATATACACAATGTATGAGAAGACCTAAACTTTGAATAATTTAATTCGTATTTTTGTGCGAACTTACACCCTTGAAGATTTAAAACGGAACAACCCGTCCGTAAAAACTACCAAGTAGATATATTACACCCTTGAAGATTTAAATCCGCACCCCTAATTAATTTTCTTAATTTATTATAGTATAATGACTAAACATAAAACAGATGATTATAAAAATTCTGCTGTTAAATATTATTTGAA
>Ga0208903_1000610_pt1 | contig 26757 bp, 23 predicted proteins | sample AntAceMetag02UKJ_FD_184769 | JGI IMG/M metagenome (GOLD analysis project Ga0208903, IMG submission 184769) | Saline lake microbial communities from Ace Lake, Antarctica - Antarctic Ace Lake Metagenome 02UKJ (SPAdes) (version 2) | ecosystem: Environmental > Aquatic > Non-marine Saline and...
GCTGCGACGCCCTCTGGGTTTTCTTTAATATATTGATGAACTGAGGCAATAGTATCTGCACTCATACCATCACGAATTGCGCCCAACATCATTGTTCTTGTTTCTATTTCTGCTTTTATTCTGTCGTCATGATCCACTCCCCGGCGCGACGGACCGATTACCCACATTATTACTGTAGCGATATTCTGCGCCATATTGACCCCTACTTCTGACGTCTCGTTAATCCTGGTCTGTTGTTCTGGTGTAACAAGTAACGCTATTTGTGAATCCACCGCTTGTGCCGTTGCTCCAAAATCACTTGTGTTACTAATGGCATTGTTTAGCACTCCGTTATACCTTGCTTGAGCAGCGGTGGATGCATCTAAAACAGAAATATACTGTTCATAAGAAATTATTCCGTTTGCATATTCTTCTTTAGCCAAGGCGGCGGCGTTAGCAAAATCTTGCAAAACCTGAAAAGAAGCGCCGATAGCAGTAGCGGAATCTCTATAGTCTACGGCATCTCCACCTTGCACACGACCAACAGCGTCATTGGACAAAACTGCGGTATTTCTTTCTTGCGCCTGCTCAAGAAGACCTTGAGACCCTTCAGTAATTCCCTTGCTTATTTTTGAAAGAACCATTGCCCCCGTTACGCCATCTTCTATGGCAGTAGAAACAGTTTTTGTAAATAGTTTTGCAGTTTCCACATCCATTAATCCTGAAGCAATAGCAGACTCAACATAATCAGAAAGTATTGCAAATCTCTCTGGCCCCGTTACGCTTTTCAAATCACTAATAAGTTTTTGCCCTGTTTCTGAATTCAACATACCGTCAAATTGGCTAGCACTTTCTTCTTGCTCTCCTTGAGTAAACATTAATTGCTTTTCTGTTTGCCTTTGTGCAGGAGTTGCTTTACCCATCATTGTTGCTAAATTATTTAATGTGTTTGCAGTACCGCCTAGGTTTGATCCAAACTCTGCCGCCGACTTTGCAGCCTTGTCAACTGAGTCCCTCCACATATATAATGCAAGACCTGCTACACCAGCAGCGGCTGCAACGCCAAGAATCGGTCCCGCTGCTGCACCCATCATCGGTGCCATGCTCAGCAACATGCCGCCACCCATCAAACCCATGCCTGCGGCATTTGCATTCATCCCCATGAACTTTCCTTCTTCATCTTGCATCATAAAGGGGGCCATTGATGCCATTGACATAGCCATTCCAGCACCCATCATTTTTCCACCATGGCGTTGAGCAAAATTCATAGGCATTCCAGTTTCTGGGTCTACTGGACGGCCACCCATTCCGAACATGCCGCCTATTCCTCCGCCACCTCCACCAGCACCACCGCCAAAAATTCTAGATGCTGCTGTCTTGATGGTTCCGGCTAGGTTTCCAATGGATGTACGCATTGCCTTTCCTCCATCGACCAGCGCCGTTTTTGTGCTGTTAAAGGCTGCGCCCATGGACGACTTAAAATCATTAAATGTTCTAGGCATAGTGGCAAAAGACTTTTTCACACTTTTATTAAACTCTTTACCAATGCCCCCAACAGATTTTTTAAAATCTTTAAATGGTTGCGCTACTCCCGAAAGGCCCGCACCTATTTGTTTCTTTGCATCGTCAAACATTTTTGTAAATGATCTTGGCATGTAGGGCCGTTCTCCTGGCCCCCCCCCCTTTCCTTGTGCAGACAATAAATGCATTTTGTTAAGTTGTTGTTGAGAAACATCGCCATATTTTCTGATTCTGTCCTGAACCCTTGCCTCTTGCTGCCTCCCCTTTTTGAATCCTTCCACAGATTCTGTAAAAAGTCTGCCGAAGGACTTGCGTAAAGTAGTGCCCGCTGCCGATACATCCTTTTTCAAACTACCCAATGCTTTTGCTGTTTCTTTGGCTGCCCCTGAAGTAGCGCCCGCAGCCTTGCCTATATCTCTTTTTGCAGTTTCTCTAAGAATTTGGCTCACCATCTTGCGCGGCATTTGTGTTGGTGGAGGCGTGGGAGGTATTGGTCTGTCTGGACCCTGAATCCTATCGCCATATTTTCTCATGGTTCTGGCAACTTGTTGAGGAGTCATTCCGCCGTATGCCATTCTAAGCGCTGCGGCATTTTTAGCACTCATAAGCCCTGCCGTTGGAGCAGCCATTTGGGGCATCATTCCAGCAGGGGCAATTTGGGGCATTCCTCCAGTGGGCCTAAACCCTGAACCTGAAGCATTTATTGTTGCGTTTCTTGCAACCACATAACTTTTGCCATAAAGATTTCCGTCTTGGGTTCCTGCTTGGCCAAACACCTGTGCGGGAGAAGCGTGTCCTGTAGCAGAAAGGACTGCCCTGGGCATAGGTACTGATGCAGCCGCAGATGAAACCACAAGAGACAGCCCAAATGCTCTTCCTGCTGCCTTCCCAATTTCAGCCATTTGAGCAATCATCGGTGCCCTAGTTTTTCCCGCTACCTGATTTGCTACTACAGGACCTGATGCTGATGCAGCCGCTGCGTTCGATTGTTGAACTCTTGCTTGCCCAACCCTTGATATTTCTTCTAATGCAGCAGGACTGGCATTCCTAGCCTGAATTCTTGGATCAATAAGGCCAGACATCCATGGGTCTGCTCCGACAGATCGCATGTGTGACCTTTGTCCCGAAGTTACCCAGTCTGGCACACTAAGCCCCCTTTGCTGCATTTCAATGCCAGTAAGCATAGGAATTCTTCTAAATGCCGATGATGGAGAACCTTTAGCACCTGCCAACTGTTTGGTTTGAGTTCTTACTGTTGCGGCAACACCATTCCTTACGTCAACTCTCTCGGCACGGACTAAGCCTGATTTTGCTACAGTCTTTTCGTCTCCAATGAGCATTCTGTAGCCTCTTCTAATGGCTTGACCTTGCTCATCAGTCATTCTTCCAGCAAGGGCTTCTTGCTTAATATAATGGCCAACCATTCTGTCCATTATTGGCCTAGACTTTGACATTGCCTGCTCTATGCTAGAAGAGTGCGCCAACTGTCTACCCACAACCCCATGCATTGAATCAAAAAGTTTTCCTACCCCCGACATCTCTCTAAACATTTTGATTGAAAATCTTTCTCCAGTTTTCATTCTTCTTGCGAGATCTACTCCTGCCTTACCTGCGGCTGTCCAGGCTGCCTGGCCCTGAGCAGTTAAAAATTCTGGACCAACTCCCCGACTGCTCTGATTTCCTAAAACTGACTGCATTACTGCAACGGGAGATATAAATTTTGATCTGCCAGTAACATAAGACCCTGTTGCCCCTACCATGCCATCATTGAACCCTGGTAGCGTGCCTGCATTCATGGCTTCAATGACGGGGGCATACCTTCTTGTAGCATCCTTTGTAACAACAGATTCGCCTGGAGTAAGCATTGCGGGAACGGTGTCTTTGTTTCCCGTACCCGGAACTAGGCCACCCGTGGCAAATCTTCTTGGCATAATTGGAATTGGTAGATTTTGACCCCGCGCTACGCCTCCGACACCTCCAGGGGCGACAATTCCCCTAGAGGATGCTGCCGCAGCAGACATGGCTGCGGCTAACTGTCGATAAGATGCAACAAGAGCGTTGACTGCCCCATCTTGTAACAACAAGTCAGCGGTTAGAGCAGAGGTTCTTCCCTCTAGAGAGGCCGCAGCAGCAGCGGCATCAAGTGTTGCCGAAGATTGATATTTAAAGTTTTTAGAACTTCCTGCTAAAACGCCAACCAGTGACTGTATTCCATTTCTTAAAACCAATACGGCCTTAAGCCCATTGCCTAAAGCATTTCCCAGTAAGCCGACCATCATTAAAGCGGCGGGGGCAACCAGCCCAAGAACACCTACAACAATGCCAATTGCTTTTTTAATTCCCTCAGGTAGGTTATTGAATGCAGAAAATATTTTAGAAACAACCTCAATAATTGGAGTCACAACTTGAAGAAACATTTCTCCAATAGGTGCAATAGCAATCTTTAATTGCTCCACTGCCTTCAAAAACTTAAAGGATACGGAATCCGATATTTCACCTAGTTCCTTGGCTGATAGTTTGGCCAAATCCTCCATAGAAGATCCAGCCAACTCTAGAGTTCTTTGTGCTTGAGACCCATCTCTAGAGATGTTTTCGAATAGAGCGCCCAATCTTGCATACTGGAACTTACCAAAAACCTGCTCTAGAGATTGCTGCCTTTCAAAGTCGGAGAGGGTTGACAGGGCGGTGCCAAATGCCTGAACAGTCCCCAGAAGGTCTCCACGATTGACACTAACAATTTCTTCAATGTTGATACCAAGTCCTCTGAGCATGTCTTTTGCTGTTCTTGTCGGATTAATCAATGATGCAAGACCTGACTTCAAAGCGTTTGCACCTTGCTCTGCCGTAACACCACCCTCTCTTAGAGCCGTCATGAACACGGCTAAATCCTTTACGTCACCACCCAATCCCTTAATTACTGGGGCAACACGAGGGATGGCTCTTGCCATATCTTCTAGTGTAAGAATTGTCTGGTTCTCTACTGCGTTAAGAAAGTCTGTTGTTGATGCTAGATCTTCAGTTTTAATTTGAAAAGCAGTTTGCAGGGCAATAGTGGCGTCAAGAGCGGCCCCGTATTCCATCTGCCCCAAAGTTGCTAGTCGAAGAGTTTCTTCTGTTGCTGCCAGCATTGCTTCATTTTCTGCTCCAGTGGCTGCGGCCCTTGCTGCAAGATCAATTGTGTCCTTTAGAGCGACGCCGTATTTTGTGTACTCTGCTCCTAGTCCTTTAATTGCCTCCAGGTTTTTTTCAGTCTCTTGACTGCTTGTGTTCATATCTCCGTATACACGACGGAAAGCAACGGAAGCCTTATCTATTTCCATGTAGAATTTAGCCGCAGCGCCTGCTGCCAAAGCAAGGGGCATGGTAAAGCCAACCATCAACTGGCGACCTGCCCACTGAGTATTTTTACCCCAGTTAACCATTTGAGTTGACCCCAACTGAAGTGCTCTGTTAAATAGTTGTTGCCTCTGTGCCCCCATAGCAGCCTGTGTTGCTGCGCCTGCACCCAAGTTGTTTGGCGTTATCGCCATTGTTTTTTGAACACCAGCGACGCTTTTACCCAAACTAACATACTGGGTCTGCAATTGCCTGACTCTTCGACCAGCCAGATCTGTCATGGCGGCTTGTTCAGCACCAAGCCCTCTAAATCCCTTGCTTAAAATAGGGATTTGAGATCCTGCATACCTAAAATATTGTCGTGCAGAGAGTGTTCCCTTGTCAAAACCTTGCTGCATTGTGGCTGCGGAAGTCTGCATGGAGCGCATAGAGGTGGTGAATTGACCACTTGCCCCAATTTGTGATGCGAGAGCGCCCATCATTGCTTTTTGAGAAGCAGCAGCGGAAGCATTACTTCTAATAACGCTATTATTAAACGAAGATATCTGAGATTGAAGTGCCCTCAACTGAGAAACAGCAGAAGCCGAATCTATGTTAATATGAATTCTTGCATTTACATCAGACAAATGATAGCACCTCTATAACATTATACACTAACCTAGGGGGTTTTGAGGAGTTGAATTTCTCATGTCGCTATATTCCAACCCCATCCCAATACCGAACCCTGCCTGTGAGGCATTAGTTCCTTGAAGAGAGGTAATGTCATTGCTATCAGAGGCAGTGCCCTTGCTAAATACCCTGGCTTTGAGGTCATCCCATTCTTTTTGAGTTCCCTTGGAATTACCTGATCCAGAGTTTTTGTCAATATCGACACCCTGTATCGCAGCCAAAAATCTATGGTGTTCGTGTTCTTTTTCTCTTTTAGCCTCTAGTGTTACGACAAGTTCTGGTATGGAAAGACTATTTTCTAGTTCGTCGTAATCTTTCCATATGCCCAGAAGGAATGCCTCAGACTCTAGAGTGGCGAGGTCTAAGTCCGACCACTTTGACTCGCCATTAGGAGATTTGGGTCATCAAATCGAATCCCTGCTGCTACCTCAATGACCTTATATACACCTGGAAGGTCTAGTTCATCTTCTAGTTTCTCTCTATCTTCTGCTAATTCTGGATCATACTGCTTCATAGCAATTTGAACACAATCAATTAGTAGGTCCATAGACTTTGTGTTGTCTGTTGCTGCATCGGATATGCCGTCAAATTTTTCCATAAACTCTCTAAGCAAAGAAATTCTTAGGGGTCTAAGGCTAATCTTCTTGCCACTAATAAGTTCTACGCTTGTTGTTTCTACTACTTTGGTTGCCATTTATTATCCTCCTGTTTGCTAGCAAGTAAAGTATAGCACAGCAAAGGCCCCGCCTTTCGACGGGGCCTTGCCTTATTTAGTTATTATTTAATTATGAAGATGCTGGTACAAGTCGGTCAACGATCTTACCGTATGAACCATTGTTAGCGGGTAGCAAGCGGAAAGAAACTTCAAACATAGAAGCCTCGTCGCGCTTTGCAGAAACAGTTACATTTTCAATTGAAAGTGATCTGTAAGCAACATAGATTCTCTCTAGGGTGCTTCCTGCTTCACAGTCACCAGTGCCTGGGCCAACAGCAATAAGACCGCGCTCTACGGGACATTCTCCAATGTTACCTGAAGAAAGTTCAAGAACGTCTGCATAGTTTGTTGAACCAGTTTCAATGGGGTTGTCCATTGTAACGTTTTCGGTTAGGTCGCCACTTGCTGCTGCTATAGCAACAAGAAGGTTTTCTAGGGTTGCCTCTGCAAAAGCAGTAGCAAGGTTAACCTGCATTCCCTGCTTGTATAGTTTAGCAACGTCGAGAAGTTGATCAACCTGTACCTCACCAAAATCTGGCTGGAACTGTAGTTCAAGGCCGTTCATAGTGTAACCAACGTTACGCACAATGGCAGAGTCCTGAAGAGTATCACGGTATGAAGTACCTGCTACGAAATCGGGAAGTGCTGGATCTGCGTTAGTTGGATCGAATTCAGCAGCATTGGACACGAACATTGCTGCTGCGCCAACGATAATCTGCTTTGAATCACCACGGGTATAAGCCATATTTTTTTCACCTCATTTTTCCTATTGGATTTTTTTGGGGCGTTTCCTCAATTAAAATTATACCTCTATTTATGACAAAATAGATTCAATTGATTCGGTAAAATGATATTCTGCCTCTACTACAAATTGAGATATATAGTTGGGCCTTGTGCTAAAGTCTCTTGTTGAAGTGGCGCTGCTCATATCTCCTGAGTCTGTTTGATATACCCGCAAATGATGAAAGTATATTTTTGCTGGAACCTCTTGCAATCTATTCCAGGCATTAACGTCTTGAGCGGCGTCGTCCATTCTATCTAAAATAAATTGCATGGCAAGCCCCCACTCAAAGATATCTGTTTCTTTACCTTTGATGTAATACAACAAATGTTCTTTTTTACACACATAGAATGGGCCAGGCTTTAGTTTTAACATTCTGTCATAAATAACATATGGCTTGTCGTCCCATGATGCTTTGCCCGAAACGCTATCGCTTACAGGGAAAAACGGCACTGTCTTTCCATACTTTCTGGCAAGAGAGGGTTCTATCTCTTTCATAGTTTTCCATAAATAACCATTAATTGTTTTTGCAGGCAAAGGAAATTGAGAAAAACTCATTCTAAGAACACCCCCGCAGAATTAAGATACTGCTGCCCTGCCTTGACTCCTACAGGGTGGCCACCACGAGTCCCCGCTCTAAAGTTGTTTGTATATTGCTCTGCTGTTTCCAGGTCTTGCAAGAATGGCCTAAGAAGCGCTTGAGTAAAATATTGAGAGAAGAACATGTCTACTGTTTTTCCAAAACTGCCTGCTACGGCGTCTCCACCAGGACTAGCCACATAGATTGAATTTCTTGTAAAAACAGTTTGCCCATCAGCCTCAAAAACAAGAACGTCGGAGTCTCTTGGTGAAATAGTTATACCTATTCTATTTTCCATAATGTTTGCCTTATCTACAAAGGGTTCTTTTGATCCGTCACTAACAGATCTTGATGGAAGGAACTCTCCACTTATCGTAATAACGCTTGCTGCTCCTACCCCCTCCATTTTAAAAAGTCTTGCTGACTGAGACCCTGTAGCACCCCACTCGTACACATGATGCAGAGCGCTAGGGTTTGCTCTTGCCTGAGAGTCTATGTACTTACCTAAGGCATCAACAACGAACTCTGCAAGCCTAGCCATAAATATTGGCTTAGACATATCTATTCCTTTTAAAAATCCTTGAGAATATAGTCCAGTGTTTCTCAATATTCTATTCAATTCTAATGAGTTTACTCTAACAGACAGCATTATTTTTCAACCCCTGTGTATCAGACCTTCTCAAAAAGAACGTGTAGTGCTCTACTCCAAAAGGACCTACATATGGGTCCAAAGAACTAACTTCATATACAGTAGGCTCTGTAACAAAGTCTTCTGAGGTCTCATAAAAAACCGAAGAGGTGTCACAACCTGCCAAACATATGTTTGTAATTAAGATATGTGATACTGGTCTAAACTCACCCATATCAGACATTCTAAAGTCTTCTTTTATTCTTCCCTTAAGTGTTTGTTGAACAGAGTAAAATCTTTGATCTTCAAAGGAGAAATTGTCAGAATCTTTTATTGATGCTGAATAAATGTTGCATGGCTTGGTAGAATAATAGTTCCAACTTTTGTTTATGCTTCCATAGTCATCTTGTGACTCTTCTGCATAGTAGATATCACACGTCATTGGAAAGAAGATATTTTTGCAGGAGTCAAAGATGCCCATTAGAGCACTCCCATACGACCCATGGGGGTCTTGTACTTTTCTAATATGTTGTCTACAATTCCATTGCCCGTTCTTTCAAAAGCCTGGGCTTCAAATTTAATGGAAAACTGATCACTCTTATATTCACTGATATATGCATTGGCATACGGCAAGTTGTCGCACTTTAAATCATTAATAAGCAGTCTAGATGCATATTGAATTTCTTGAGGAATTGCCGCCCACCCTGTTTCCAGAACAAAGGTATAGTCCCACCCTTCGGGGAAAAATGGAGACCCCTTCATATTTTGAATAATGTTTGGTGAGTCGTTTGTGTTATATAGGGTAAAAGAGTCAGATGCTGGCAAGTATGGCACAACTGGTCTTGAATCCATTCTATTGTATCCATATGGACCAGATACCGCAAGAGTCACCGCTGTGTGGTCTGGCGTAACAATATATGTCCTCTCTGATGGAGAACTATCCTCTTCAACATTAAAAACAACAGAACTATTTTCTAAAACCTTAAGCACACGATTAAGTCTAAAGGGTACAGGCATGTAGTCTGAGCCATTACCGATTACCTCATGAACACTTCTTTTATACTCGAAGCCATTGGTAAATGCATTAATGATTGATCTAGATATTGACTCATACATTCTGAGAGACTCTTCATCTTCCCCAGTTTTTTCAGACATGGGGGTTACGTCAAAGTACGGCCTGATAACGGTAAGACTATCTATAACCTTTAGTGGACCTCTTATATGCTTGTCATTTTCGTCAATTCCTAGGCTTTCATAAACTTCTAGCAAGTATGTATCATCGTATCTAGAAAAAAAGTCTGGCAAGGTTATACTTAAATCCCCATTGCTATCAGACTCATCTCCGACCTCTATCAAATCTCTGCCGTGACTAGTAAGAAAGCAGGCGACGTATTCAGTGCTTGCATCTAACCCTTCTTGCACAAGAATGAGGGGAAACGGAGTTTTTCTTAATATCTCCATTAGTCCTTGCCGTAGTAAGTGGCAACTTCCTCAGGGGAGGATTCTCTTATTCCGCCCCTGGTAAGCCACTTTTGAGCAAACTCCTTGTCAACAATGTTGTAACCCTTGTTCAATGAACCTACACCGCTCCATCTAATGTTTTTGTCTGACCACAAGGCCACCTTGTTCTTGTCATTTTCTGGCTTACTGGTATCGGCTAACTTTTTGCTTAATGCAATATCTGCTGCCTTAGATCCTATTACGTTTGACTTGGTATTAAAGTTATTTGACTTTCTTGGTGCCTTAGGCTTATCTGACATTTTAATAACATTTTTATTTTCTTCACTATTGGACCCTGAAGATATATCAACATTTTCAACAACAGTTTTTTCTGCAACACTTTTAGTTGCTCGCGCCCTCTTCTTGGGGGCATTATTATCAAATGCAGAGTCTTCTATTACGTTTGGGTTATCTGACACGACACACACCTTTCATCATTAATAATTATATCAGAGTATGACAAAGGGGGAGGAAAATTAATCCCTCCCCCTTATCATTGGTTATTTGACTAACTGGTTACTGCTGCTGAAGAATCAACAAAAGCAACTGCATCTAGTTCTTCCCAAGTAACGCCAAATCGTACAAAGATTGTGTACTCAATGGTGTCCTTCTTGGGCTTGTACTCACGGTTGACTGTGATGTCTCTCTGGAAACCCCACACACGATTTTGTGGGAATGTAAGATCGACATACTCACCTGGGTAGTAAGGAACCTCTTGTACGTCAATGCCAAGAACACGAGTGGTTCTTGCACCTCCGACGGTCTGTGTAGACCCTGAAAGGTAATCCTCTCTACGACCAGGAGTTCCTGCTACTCGTGGTGACATTGCCTCAGCAATGGCATCTGCGAGAGTACCGTTGTTCTTCACAATATTAGCGAAAACATCAGTACCTGCATAGAACTTTAGGCCAGTCTTTACTGCGCGGTACTTGCGGGGCATTGCATAAATTACTTCCTGCAATACCTCTGGAGTCCAACCACCAGAAACATCAACAACTGCTTCGTGTGCATCACCAGTAGTCTTTACCTGATTTACAAAGCCGTTCATGATTCCAAGGAAGGGATCAACCCCACCGTTACCGTTAATGGCAAGATCTTCTAGATCATTACCAAAAGCGTTTGTCATCAAACGGACAAGGTGGTCTTCAAGTGCTGCACCTTCGATATTATCTTCGAGTGCCTCAGTTGCTACCTCCCAGTCAAGACGGATCTTCTTTGTGGTTAGTTCTACCTTGGTGAAGGTTGCTCCAGCGTTGGTGTACTCTCCGAGTGCCTGTGATGCTGCACGGATTACGCGCTCACCAACATTCACCTTTTCGAGTTCAACCGTATTTGCACGCATTGTAACTCTACGACCATCTTGGGCGAGAACTGTTGCATCCCAAACATAGTCAATAAAACGACGTGCTTGTTCAGGGTTTAGAATACCGCCAGGGACGCCCGTTGGATTCACAGCGTTAGGACCTGATGTTACTCCTTCGATATAGTTGGGAATATTACCCAAACTATCGGAAGCAGGATCAGTAACGCCACCTACGCCACCCGATGCGACTGCGCCCTGCCCCTGGTATAGACCTGGGTTTGGGTCGCCATACTCGCCGCTATCGCTTGGCTGATTTTTAGTAACTTCTTCTGTCATTTGACTTTCACCTCCTGAGTATTAACTTTCATTTTAAAATAGGTCGGTACTTTTGAGGAAACGACCGCCCCATGTGGATTTCTCCACAATTATTGGTTCTTCCTGCAAGATCTCGCCAAGATCAGCAGACTTTCGGAAAGCAGTTTCTTTTTCCACAGCATCTACGCGCTTTCCAAAACTATTTTTAATGCCATCTACCTCACCAGAAACTCCTGCAACAGACTTTGTGATGCCATCAATTCGTGCATCAAGAGCCTTAACTGTTTCGGCAAGACTAGATAGTGCAGATGTAAGAGATTCACTAATCTCACTAATCATCTTTGCGGTTTCATCTTCTTTAGTCTCTGTGGATGATTCTGATTTTTTGGTTACATCATCGTCATCATCCATGTCATCATCATCTGCTTCATCTTCTGAATCATCTGATTGTTTAACCTTTTCGACTTCTTCTTCTTTTACCTCATTATCCGCCTTTGTAGTTTCTTCTACAACGGGAAGACTTGTTGGTTCTGGAGAAACAGCCTCTTGATCAGAGTCTACGCCTTTTTCAATTTCGTCTATAACGACGATATTTGAGTCCATGTTGCCAACCTCCTCTATTTTTGATTTATTAATCGCATTAATATTTTCTAACGAAGAAACATTTTTAATAACGCGACTTCTTGTTGGTGTTATTGTACCGTTATTTTCTGAATAAAGTTTAACGATGGCCACAGGATCACTATTTTTAGCCATCATAATATTTTGATCAGAGGATAGTCTGGCTCCACCTTGCATTACAATGTCAATAACTTGACCATATTGTCCTTCAAATTTTACAAAATATCCATCATTGATTTTTTCCTGTATTTCGTTTTTCTTTATATCAGAAATTATTGTTCCTACGACCAAGGACTTCTCTGTATCATTGGCTTCAACAAAACCAATATTTGACATCGCTTTATCACATTGAGGGCATGATCTATTCCCATCATAGGACATGGATACCACGTCATCCTTTCGGCACCAGAAAACATTTTCTATTGTTGCTTTAGACAAATAGCCATTGAGGTGGTTTCCATCATGTGACTTTTCAATAGAAATTACATTTGCAAATTGATTAGCAGGATTATCTACCAGTGACAGTTCGCTAAGAGAGTACTCTTTAATAATTCTGTAGGATTTGTTCATATCTTCGTCATAGAAGTCTTCTGTTTCATTAATTTCCCCGCCGATTGAAAACCCCGTAAGCGTTCCGTCTACGACCTTTTCCCAGGTGTTTTGAGCGCCCTTGCTTACATAAGCAGATACATAGACTCCATTATAAAATTTTTGTGAACCTTCGTCAAAGTATTTTTCTGGCTTAAAAGAGACAATTTTCCCTACAGAAATTGGTTGGTGCATTTCTCTTAGGTTGTTTCTAAAGTTTGAGAATGCCTTAATGGATGCATCCATATCAACAACATCATTTTGCTTGTCTAGATTGTCTAGTGTTGCAAATCCATGAACCATTCTTTTCTCAACATCTATCTTTGATATTGGAACTGACATAGTAACAGTATTGCCGTTAATGGCAGATTTAGTATCGGTAAACTTTATCATTAGACCACGCTCCACTTTTTAGGTAGACCAAAGGGGGCTGATGTAGAAAATAAATAATCTGCACATGGAATAGCCTCGTTATGAGTCATATTAATAACATTATACATTACTTTTTTATAACTTTTTTGTTATATTCATCACTCAGAGGAACTTCCCTCGCCTTTTGGATTTCTTCCTGAAATCGCTCCTGGTCCATCTGACTGATTATTGGATCTCTCTGTGTCTCTCTGCCTGTTTCTTGCCGTATTAGCCCTCGTGTCTGCTGCCATTCTAGATGTCATTTCAAATGGATCGTCTCCACCTTGAATTTGTGGAAGACCGATGCTTTCTCTAATTTCATTGGGAACCATTGCTTGAATCTTTGCATATCTTTCGTATATTTGAGATTGAGCAACTTCATCAGTCAAACTGGCCTGATTGAGTTTAAGATGAACGGCATCTGTTCTTTCCTTAACGATTTTATTTATTGCCTTCTCAATATATTCCTGCAATGGATGGATAACCTGATCACGAAAGGTTCTGTCTTGTGTCATTGCTGATGCTGTGGAGGAGTCAACACCGCCTAGTTTAGATAGGGGGACTTGATGAGACATCAAAATGTCGTCTCTATTCCTCAAACGGTATTCATTAAAGGATGCCTCTTGAACATTATTTTCAATAGGATGCATCTGGAACTCAATTTTATTCCCGTCCTGATCTCCAGGCAAGGGGACGTAAAGTGTTCTGTGATTCTGGCCCTTAAGGTTTGTTTGAAAAAACCTAAACAAACGATCTTCTGCTTCACCAGAAAGTTTTGCTCCCTTTACAGTAATAATATATCTGGGAACAGCCTTATTTTCAAAATAATCAATATTGTACTGAGACGCCATTAAATCCCCCCTAAGAGATGTCATGGCAGCAATAACATCTGGGACGCCATAAAAGGTGTTCAATGGAGAATATTGCTTTAGGTGAATAACCTCATTCGGCCTTGGATCACTTGTTACTGGGTTTGAATTAGTTGCCCCAAAATTTCTAAAGTATGCGATGGTTCCTGCAATAATTTGGATATATCCATCATGAAGTCTTCTCACTCTCATAGTCACAGAGGGGATATGTCCCAGGTAACCAATTTCCCCCGTAACAGTTCTTCCAACCTCTATGTATCCATTGCCCGTGGCTTCCATGTCAATCAAGACCTTTTCTAGTGTCTTGGTGAGACTTTCATCTTCGTTAAGACTATCGATCCAGTCTGACAACTGTATCTTTACTTGCTCAATTCTTTTTTTTGCTTTTGTCTTTGCAGACTCATTATCCATTCCTTCAAGCCTCATTCTGGTCTGAGGAGTCATTTCAAACCTAAACCCCATACCTACTGCATTTGACACCTTAGTGTCTACTGCGGCATGATTGGCAAAAGAAGTGTCATAGTATGAAGATAGTTCATAAAGATTGTATGGCGGGGTAATCAAGTCAAATATTCCATATCCATTTCTATATACTTGACCAGGATTTATTTTCTTAGACTTGCTACCTGCGTTTTCGCTTTGGCCTATTGCCCTAGATTCAGTTAGGTACGACGGGCTAATGGCACCGCTGCTATCTCGCGGAACATTATTTATTGTAGAGTTTGCTTTTTCTGTTCTAGAAGCCTTTCGCTTAAAGTTTTTATTAAGGCCTCCGAGAGAAGAAAGATCCTCCCATGTTTTATTGAAGGGGTCTAAGTCTTTCATTTCTTGATCAATAATTTGATCTGCAATCTTTACATCAATATAGGGTTCTTCAGACATTACTCTTCACCATGTACCCTTAAAGTATCTTGGGCTGCTTTAACAGCGCCAAAGTCGTTCATGCTAGGAATAAGGCCCTGCTCCAACCTATCCAATTGCTCTTCATATTCTTCATCAGTCGCCCTATTCACTCCAGGGTAGAACCATGGATCTCCCTCTGGTTGCCCATAGTGAGCAGCGGATTGGCGCAACTTAATAATTTGATCAAGGTCGTTTTTTACAGAAGGTATGTTCAGCATTCTTCCGTCTTCGTCTTTAAATAGATGTCCGTTGGGCAACCTCCAAAAATAGAGGCCCCACTCGTATCCAAACATGGCTTGTTGGCCAGTCCCCTTACTTACCTCTGTAATCTTGGTTTTACCGCTTTTATCTAAAAAACCTTTTCCCATAACCACTATTGTACCAGATTATGAGGGTTTTCCTGAGAAACTTGACCACACAATGTCACTAAAAATTGATATAGAGGGGTCATTGTTGTTCATTGTTATACCAAAACCATCATCTACTACGTTAATGTTGGTCCCCGTATACGCTTCATAGATGTTTTCTGGGCTAATCCCGTAAGATTCCTCGCCCAAGTTAACCAAAACGTCTTTCCATGTTTGAAAAGCAGATGATTGATCCTCGTTGTACCAGTATCTCCAGTCATTGAATGTTATTCCGCTGTCTGGGGTATAAACTTCTAGCCAACTTCTTGGAACAATATTAGCAATTTCTACCAGACCCTCTGGCCTATATTCTGAAATATTGTTAAAGGTGAATCCTGCAAAAACATTAATTGATCCAGACCTATTGGAAAAATTAATGGGATCTTGAAAGAGAACGGAGATTGCATTCCATTGATCAGGATACAAAACTGGATTTTCTGTTTGCATTCCGTTTTGATAAAAAATTATTTTATTAAAATCTTGTTGAGTGTTTTTGTTTTTTGCAAAAATCTTTTTTCTTTTATTTGTTGAATCAAACTTATAAAAAAACTCTATTATTGCGTCCCCATTGTCTATTTCAAAAATAGGGTATCCATCGTATGAGATCGGGGGGGACTCATCCTTAACAAACATTTGCAAGGCTCCTAGATAATAATTTGATTCTCGTGGTTCGTTTACTGGAATCAAAACACCTCGTTCCTTTATCCCTTGGTTAAACTTAATAACCTGGATACCGCTATTTTCGGTTAGATATAGGTATGGAGTGTCTTTTTTGTATATTCTTATAGGATTTTTTTCTTTATATGAATAATATATTCCTGTTTTGGTGTAAGGGTACAGGTCTCTTCCAGACTTTGTTCCTATCGGATTAGTTTGTTTATGATTCAATGCTTTAGAGGAAAACTCCATGTTACGAACAATCAGTTTATTTTTTAATATCATTTCTTGTTTAACGTCAAAATGAATAACAATGGCAATATTTTCTATATCTATATATGTTGGAGGATATATGATGGCACCATCAACTAATTGATATTTAGTTACGTAAGGAAGAAATGGATCTATCTCTTGATCTATAGATGCGTCAACAAGGAGATTGCTTTGAATATATTTTTCATATGCAAAAGTCTTTAATGGCTCTTTTACATTATTAGACATTGTTTGAAAAGTTGCGTAAGCCTTTAGGGATGAATCAGATGATGCATAACTTGTAGCGGGATAGTCATTGTTTATTAAACTTTGGTAATCAGTGAACCCGGAAACTATTGTATTTTGCAAAAGAGAATAGTCATAGGATATAGGGTAGTTGTAGTAGTCTTGAAATTCCAAGTAGTTTACCCACTCCTCTCCATCTACAATAAATGTTTTCTTTTCTAGTATTGAGGGGTAGCCAACATTAAATTGCAAAAAGTCAAATCCGTAGTACTCTTCATCGTTTATATCTTTAATATTTTTACAAAAATAGGTTAAGGGAAAATACTCTTCCCAATAAGATGAAATGGATATGTCTAAGAAGAAACTATTAAACTTATCAAAAGGCTTCATGCTATAAGTTGAGTAATGATCAATAAACAAATCGTCTTTAGTGTAGTCAACAATTCCCTGGCTGCTGAAGTGCTCTTGCAATTCCTCATAAGCGTATTCTTCCATAAAGGAAACTTTATAAATCTTACCTTCGAAAGTTTTAATAATTTCATCAGGGGTGTCAGGAGCACCACCAACGTAAACGTTTAAATTTTCAAAAGAAGAGAAGAAGTTTGAAATTTCGTAACCAAAAATTTCAGATACCGTTGGTATATGAATTCCGACTATGATGTGGTCCTGACCTGATGCGTCAAAGGAGAATATTTCTTGTCCATTAAAAATATAAGAAACCTCATATGAGGAAACTTTAATATCAAATCTTTTGCCATTTAAAGAATTGACAAAACTTACCAACATCCTGTCATCTGATATATTTTCGTTTATTTCAAAAACTGAATAGAATGCAGATACTGGTGAAGAAAGAATGGTTGAGTTGGAAAACTTGAAGTAACACTTTTCTATCCAATTGGGTCCGTCTGCTTGCCACTCCGTACCCTGCTCGTTTAAATTTGGCCGAAACGTAATAAATTTAGGATGGTCGTTGCTTGGGTACTCTAAATCATTGACAACTTTATTGTCTAAGTACCACAAGTCTAAACCTCTACCACTTAGAAATATTTCTGGCAAAGAGTACTCAGGGGTAGATATGGATTTTGTGTTTGCGACTAGGTTTCTGTAATATCCAGCATCCCATCGTTCTTTGTCTGGATATATTGAGTTGACATCATATTTTGCATTTGGAAAAGATATTGAATAAGGCTTACCCTTAAAAGAGTTGTCAATATTTTCTTCTGAATCAGTCCCCTGCCCCCAAATTAACCTTATCTTTGCAACCTGAAGTGGCACCTGATAAGGGAAAATAGATATGCAATCTACTTCAAAAACATCAATTTTTGTGTTACCGAAGAAACCAAGCCAATTATTTTCTTCAATTGAAGAAAACCCTAAGTCAAAAACTAACTGCAAAACGTTTTCCCCATTAATAAACATCTCGTAACTACCTGGAGAATAAACTATGTTAACCAGCATGGGCCTATACCATTCGTTAACATTGAAACTTTTTACCATTCCATTAACAGAAAGAGTGACAAACCCTTCAGATACATACAAACCGTCTTTAGAATTTAGTGGTCCGAATATTTTTATTTCTTTCTTGTTGTTTGGTCGTATTCTCAACCAAAACTCTAGAGTGTATGAATTATTTTTACCTGAATTTGAAAACATCCCCTCACCAGGGAAAACCAAAGATGGGTTTGAATATTTAGAAGGATATAGTCTAGTTACATTCTCTGATCCAAAGACCATAGGGATGCCTTCATTCTTTGCAATAAGAGCGTTGTCTTCAATTACATAGTATGCCTTGTCTGTTGACTTTCCGTACTGAAATGCTTCGTAGGTGGTGGCGTTTTGTAAAAAAAACTTCAAGGATTCTTGTTGATCGAATATTCCCAGGGACTTAAAGCAAAACTGTTCTGACCATTGTCCAACTGACAAACCATGCAATATAAAAGAATAGTCTTCATTGTTCCCACCACCTTCGATTAAGTTGAATTTAATAAAAGCAGACACCCCTGGAACAAAAACAAGATTTTCAGAAAAATCATCGGAAACGTTGTCGCTAATAGTAACAGAATTTCCAACAATAGAAACAATATATGTGTTTTGAGGAATGCTTTCTCCTACAACAAAAACTCCAGGGGAGAGATTAGAGGCATCCAACACCGTTATAACATTACTGTCCTCTAAGCCTGATGCACTTATGGATATTGTTTGGTAATCAGGGTTATCTATCGTTGCAGAAAGAGTTTTCCATTCTCTAATAACAGGAAAGTTTTTGTTTTTAAAGACAATCTTTTCTGAGGAGGTGGAGAAGTCCCAATACTTGACCCCTATGTCGTAAGAATCAATAAACAAACAATCTTGATATATAAAAACATTTAAATGAAAGTTTTTTAAATCTGAATTAAGTTTGTTTAAAGGAAACAATGGCAAAGATTCTGCTTCAACGACATATCCCGATGAAGAGATCAGGGAGTAGTCGTCTACTTCTATTTTAGAATATTCGGACTGATTTTTGAAAGGGGACTGTTGATTTGGTGTTGTTGGGTCTGACTCTACAACTCCATTGTCAATGTTCCAAGAAAATATATCCAGATCGTCTATTTTTGATAAAGAAACATAGTAAGCATCTTCGTCTAGAGGCCAACACGCTATAGGGTGTTGAGAAAATATTTTAGTAGCATACTGATTGGAAGTTACAGACATATATTATATTATAGCAAGGACGGGATGGCTTAATTGCCACCCCGTCCCCGAAACCCTTATTATACTGTTTCGACTAAATCTACTACCTCGCACCCTAAGGCACTTGTGCAAGATAATTCCTGAGATCCACTAGTTGTATCTTCTAATTCATAGAGTGGAAGGGATTGCCAGGGAATGTTTTTAGGCATTTTACCTAAAAGTTCCTTGTATTCTTTTTCGTTTATTTCTTGATATGGCGCTTGCTTGTAACTATGCTCAGATGCTGGAAGAAACGAAACCCCTCCAATAGAGTCAAAGTTCTTGTAAACCCATGCCCCTACTTCGATCCACTCATCTTCTTTTATGTTTACCGTAACAGAAGGATTGTGCTCTGTCCAATGCTCTCTGTATACCTTCCAGATTTCAAGGTGGTCGATGGCAGAAAGGTCTTTTGTTACCACCGCGTTCTTGGGTGCCTTAACGGGAAAAGAAAAAACAGTTGTGGCATCTGGCTTCATAACGTCTGGTTCATTGGGTACACCAAAATCTTTAAGAAATTGAGTTAGTGGGTCCTTGTTGTCTGCACGAACAGTCCTAATGTAATGCTCCGAATACCAAGGGTGGATACCAGAGGAGACACCAGTCAACTGAGAAACTGTACCGCTAGGCTTTACTGTGGTGACAGCGGCGGAATGCTCAATGCCTAGAGTGTCTGCCTCTACAGCATTTGCTTGCACAGCAGATTCTCTAAGGCTATCAAGCATACTAGGCAAATTTTTATGAATTGTGCCCGTTAACTTGTTGCCAAAAATTCCAGTAAGAGATACACCCAATAGCCTTTCTTGCTCTGTATTATCTTTCCATGTTTTTCTAATGTATTTAAAGTTGCTTAGAGTGGATTGCCAAGTTCCCAGGATAGTAGCAATCTGTATTTTTTCTTGAAGAGAGTCAAAGTCATCTTTTTCTTCAATGACAACTTCAGTAAGGTTGCAAAATTGATTTGATCGCAACAATATTTCACCACAGGGGTTGGTTCCTGCAATTTTAGAAGAATCTCTTCTGCCAAACTTATCAACATGCTTCCTTACAGAGTCCATGTTATACATGCCACGCTCACCTGATTTTGATTCATACAGGTTTCTCCATTCTCTGAGAAATTGAGCGGTGTTTGGCTTCATGTTATATACCGCACTATTATTGGCCAAGGCTCTTTGCGGCTCTGACTCCCACCATTGACCTGATTTTGCTTTAGCCATCTCGAAATCGTCAAGGTTGGATAGTGATATAAGAGCGGATCTTCTTACTCCTCCCACAACAACCACTTCCCCCACCTTGCACATGATGTCATGGGCCTCAATGGGCTTTAGCCTGCGCCCTGAGGCATTTTTAAATTGTTCTACGGTAAACTTAAACAGGTCATTTAATGGCTCTGGACCAGACGCCCTACCGCCGAAAGTTTTTAACCTTGCTCCTGCTGGTCGAACTTGAGACATGTCCCATTGGGGAATTTGTCCTGTGACCAATAGGCTGATAAGTTCTTTGTACGCTTTAGCCCACCCAAGTTTAGAATCTGCAACAACAATGGTTGTATCTGTTGGATAGAACTCTTCAGCAATAATAGGCAATTGAGAAATATACTTTTCCTCTACGCTAAATCCTACTCCCGTACCATTCATAAGGACGTACATTGCTTCGTCAAATGATCTTAGACTGTCTACCGCCAAAAAGGAACAATTGTATGAGGATACATGGTCTCTATCTAGTGCTGGACCCGCAGTCATTAGCGACCTCATAGACGGCATAACTTGATGATTAAGAATATACTCTCTGACTTTTTCAAACTTAGGGTCATCTTTATTGTAGTTAAAGTTTTTGTGAAGATGATTCCTCATAAACTCTATGTATCTGTCTACTGTTTCTGACCAAGTTTCTCTGCGCCCTTTATCTTCTAGCCATCTGCTATATCTTGAAATATGAATAAAATTACGGTAAGGGTCTACAATAGACCCGTTTTTGTCAATAATTGACATAAAAAACAACACCATCCCTATTTGATTTTATTGGTAATTCATTAGTATATCAACTTTTATATTGAAACAAAAATAAAAATTATTAAGTTTTTACACAGACAATGCTGTTCTTATTATTTCAAATTCAACGTTGTTTGTTGATGCATCCGACACCTGCACCTGAAGCAAAAGGTCTTCTCCACTAATAGAAACAGAAGCGTCAAGGGGGATTCTTGAAGATCCAATTTCAATAATTCCAAATGATGTTATATAGGCTTGAGTGTCATCGTGAATAACAAGAACCTTCATCAAGGTTTTTTTAGAAACGTCAGGCTGATCTGCTTGTATTGTGTACTCAGCGCTTCGATGTTCGGCAACTTTAAACGAATCTAATGTTTCTAATGAGTTAGAGGAGACAATGACAGACTCTAGGTAGGAAGATGGAATTGAGTTCCAGAATGCATTTGTTCCATCTGAGTATAAATATTTATTTTCTTGATCTGCTGTTGCTGGAACTTGTCCAGTCCCCGTAACAAGATTAATTAGCCTAGAGTCGATTGAAACTGCAAGGTCTTCCATATCATCGGTAAACTTTACAGGATCAGTTAAGATTGGATAAGGAAAAGAATAGTTTGGTGTAGACCCGGAAGACATAATAGAATTATACCATTCACGTTATCTTGATGGCGGGGCAGGCGAAATAAGGGGGGCTTCAACTACGGGCAAAGACCATTGATACTCATCGTTTAACTCCCACTTGTTGCCCTCGGGTTTTGGAGGGATAAAGGCGTCTTCTTCCTTAGAATAGGACCCTCCTATTGTCGCCTCTGTGCTGTTGTCTCTTGGAGTCTTTATCCACTCCCCTCCTAGTCCAAGTTGACTTGAAAGATAAAAACTTCCATTGTGGGAATACTCTTCTGGAACCACAAGTATCTGTGAAACAAATCCATCGTCTACTTTTGCAAAATTAGACACCTTAACTCCTATATTCTATATCTTAGTATAACAATACCACTTTGTCCACCTGTTGACGAAAAGGATGCTGTATAAACTCCCCGTGCTCCGCCGCCGCCGTTTCCCGCAGAAAACACTCTTTTTTCACTTGTTCCAAAAAAACTTGGCCAACTCGCCGGATTATAATAACTAAAGTTTGAATAAGAAGAGTCTCCCTCTGGTGTTGTCAATAACTTTCCCACTCCAGATCCAAAATATGGCCCACTATATGCAAGGAAGTATCTTGGATCAACAAACCATGGGGTCGTTCCTCCTGAATATCCTATTCCACCATCCCATCTATTCAAGAACTCCCCCCCTCCGCCGCCAGTTCCGAAATACCCCAAAACTCTTTGAACTGGCTGATCAACAGACCCTTGAGCGGGTGATGTCATACCTGTGGTTAATGTTCCAGTTTGTCCAAAACCTCCATTTATTCCAGGGCTTGGGTAATATATATTTCCTGGTGCGTAGTAGCCTCCAGATCCACCTGATCCGCCGCCAGAGACGCGAACCCCAGCACTTCCCGGAAATTGATCTCCTGCATAAGTTCCAGTTATGTATCCCGCGCCGCCGCCGTTTCCACCCTCTGCGCTATATTGACTATTCCATGAACTATTTCCACCCTTACCCCCATTTAAAGTTGACCCAGAGCCTCCAGAACCCACCGTGACAGAGTATGTTGTTTTAGGGAGTAGGGTTATATTGTTGAATAAGGAAACCCCACCGCCTGCTCCGCCGCCGCCGCCTGAGGCAGACTGGTTGTTGCCACCACCGCTGCCGCCCCCACCAACGACTAATATAGAGCAATTTGGTATTGGCCTTTTCCTTATTACAGACAAACTTCCCGAAGAAGTAAAAATACAGTATCCGTAGTTCAATTGATGATTTGCTTGAAAATATTCATAATTTCCACCAATTGTTATAAAATATCCGTCCTGACTCTCATATGTTCCAAGCATTATTGCCTCAATGCCCCCAGCAAAATCCATTCATTTGTGCTTACTTTAATCAATGTTGCTGCTGAGTATTCACCGTCTACTCTTCTGTATCCGTTTTCAGAATTTAAAGTTACCCCCGATGCTGGAGAAAATTGTATCCCTTGAACACCTTTACTTATATAGTTTATTTGAGAACCCACAGACATGGGAGTAGTGGAGTTGCTAGGTATCGTTATAGTAAAGACACTGCTTTCACTAAGATTTGTTACAATTATTGTTTTTCCAACTTTTGATTGATTTATTACAACGTTTTCTGGAACGCTAGTATCAACATTTTCAACAGGTATGTTGTAAACAAAAGAGCCACCAGAGTCTACCGACAACAAAATGTTCTCATTGCTGTCTTGCCATTCTTGCAAGTTGGCTGTTTGAGATAAGGAGGACCTGACAACCACCCCTTTATGTTCGGGGGAAGATATTTGAATACTGTTAGCCACCGATGGAGATGGGCTAATTGAACCAACTGAGAAATACCCCAGGGTAGAGAACGATCCATTAGCAGATATTCTTGCTCTTACTATTTGACTGCTTCCTGTATCTTCTACCCATTCTTGCAAATTGGCTGTTTGCCCAACTGCCCCTCTTATAGTAAGGGGTACAATGGTTGACGAGGTAGCCTGAATAGTGTTTAGAGAAGATGATGAAGGAGATCTTGTTATATATGTGTCCTCTAGGTTTTCTATGAAGTTTTCGTTTTCAGTTATTCTTAAATCTAATGAAGAAAAGATTCCCTCAATACTATTTGATGGAATGGATTGTCCAGGTGACCAGTTTGCGTTTCCATAGTGATACATATAGAATGCTTCTTCAATTGAAGAGCCATCCGCAAAAGTGGGAATAACGCTTTTATAAGACTGACCTATTTCTTGTGGCATATTTTTTCCTTAAACAAAAATACTATCATAATGTTTTTAACCCCCCATAAAGGTTCCACAAATTGTTGTTGACTTTTATAATGGTTGCCGCTGAATATCTTTCCGCTATAGAATTTTTGTTTGATTCAGATGAAATTGATGCAGCACCTTGCGAATCAAACAAGACCTCTCCAGAACCATATCTTAAAAATTCTATTTTTGTTCCTATGGGGTTGCTAAAAGAAGAATCTTCTGGAATGGTGATAGTTACAGTAGAAGACGAGTTGACAAGAATCAGTTTGTTTCTAAAAGACAAATTGTTTAAGGTAGTCGAAGACGTTATGTTAACTAATGTTTTTGATTGTCCGATACTTCCATTACTATCTACATAGGATTTAATTAAACCCTGAGAATCTTGCCATTCTTGCAAGTTAGAGTTTTGAAGTTCAGCAGACTTAACAACAACCCCCTTGTGAGTTGATTCAGAGACTCTTATGTTCTGTGCAATGGAAGAGGATGCCGAAGCCACAATGGAAGCGTACCCTGAAATAGACATCGGTCCATTAGAGTTGGCAAAAATTATTGCTCTTGGAGAAAGACCACTGTTTTGCCATTCTTGAAAGTTTGCAGATGTAGCAGATACGGAAAGTGGAAGAACTGTTCCTTGCGTTGGAATAATGCTATTGTCTCCTTGTTGAGGCAATTTTATTAAATATAAAGAGGAAGAAAGGGAGCCAGACGAAGAAATTTCGGACTCTATTGAACTTAACCTTTGATCAAAACTAACAAGCCTACCCTCAATACTATTTAGTGGAATAGTGCTTGGGTTTTGCTCGTCCCAATCATCTACCCCGTAATGATATAAAAAAAAGGAATCTTCTATAGACGCATCATCGTCAAGTTCGGCTGATAAGGTTGGATATGACGAACCTATTTGATACGGAGACACAACTACTCCTGAGAAACATAGATGTTAATATCTATGTCTACCGTTTCATTTAATGCTGACCAGAGATAGGTTCCTGTGTCACACTTTGCCCCCGAAAAAACAATTTGAAGTGCTCCTGACACCAAAGACTTAGAAGAAACAGACATGGATATTGGAGATGAACTATTTGCAGAAACATTGACTATATAGTTTTCTGTATTGGACTCAGAAACTCCAGCGGGGAGGATGCTAGAAACTGGAATAGACACTGTTGCTGATCCAGCAGAGAAGATCGACTCCACTCTTTTTGCATATGTTGGTGGCTGTAATCTTACAACCTCATCCCAATCATCTATCGCTGTTCCTTTTGGATTATATATATACAACCATCCATATTGTGATCCAGACGAGTAGTTAATAAAGATATCGCCTTCTACGGGAACTACTGTTGATCCGAACAAGTCTTGAGAAATACTAGAATCATTAGGGTTTCCTGGGCCTGCAAAAAACTTTGCCCCCCTCACCCCTTGCTGACCTATTGAAACGGCAAGATCAATGTTATTGGGTGGCCCCAAGACAAGCAGGTCATCTGTGCTGAGCAATACACCAACTTCGGTCATTTATGCTCCCGACGCAATGTCAGCAGTTACCTGAATTGTCCCAGTTAGAAGTGTGTAAATAATGTTTGGGTCTTCTTTGTTTTCTATAGATACATCATAATAGTACGTTGTTCCCGCTGCGAGTTTATTTCCTTCCGAAGGAGGTATCGTACAGAGAAGAGCGTTGTCAGATATGGGAACATTTATTTGAGATATTGCCGTTCCGTTTGCCCCGCCTCTTTGGTCGTCTATTCTTAAATATGCATCATAGATGGCGGCAGAAACAGGGAAGATGTCCCCCAAGGAAGTTTTTGGTCTAATAATAAAATCGTAAGTATCTCCCTGGTAATAATTTATTGCGTAAGTCGCTGGAAAACTAATTGGACTCTCCTCCTTGAAAAAAAATGCCTTCCTTTATTATATCATCACCATTCTACTGATATGTTAGATGATTTTATATACTCTTCTAGTGAATGCTTGGGATGCCACCCCAAAATACCCTTTGCTTTAGATATATCTGGAAAAGTTTCTTTAGACTCTCCTGGTCGGGGCGGGATGCTTATCTTTTTCCCGTCAAATAATCCTGCTATTTCATTTATTGAATAGTTTTTTTCATAGCCTATATTGAACACTGTTCCTAAAAACTCTGCATCAATATCTGCGTTCATTGCGGATATATTTGCCTCTATTACATCGTCTATGTGCGTAAAAGACCTTCTTTGCTCTCCGTTACCGACTATTGTCATTGGTTTGTCATCTTTAATCTGCCTATCAAATAATCCAATGACTGGGGCATATGGAGCGGTCTCGTCTTCCATTGATGCAATAAACAATTGTGCCCACCGCTCAACATGAGCCGCCTCATCCTTAGCAATCGTATAGACAGCGACCTTCATCCCCATAGCCGAATCTTATCCCATAGGGGCCACACAAACCGTTCCTAACCCAAAGTTGATGCAGTGAACTCCAAGCCAATTGAACATATCAACTTGAACCAGTGGGACGGTTAGCCGAGTTATGACTGAGCGAACATCCACGCGGCCATTGCCGCTAGGTCAACCGCCACACCGTCGATGTCTGTCCACGATCCCCCGCCGATGTCAGTCAGGTAAGTTTCTAACGCAGCAGCGTCAGCGAAAGGTGTTGTGGGACAGTCGCTGGTCACCACGCCCACAAGCGTCCAGTCCTGTGGTGATCCACCGGCTCGAGCGTCAGGGAAGTACCCGCCATTGGTGACGTAATCGGGGATCGTGCCGTCAGTGTTCAAGATGTAGGTGCTAATCATTGTGTGACTCCAATTCAATAATGGTGGACGGGTCGAAGGTGGCCATGCCGCGCTGCGCCGCGTAATCCGTTGGCGCAGTCTGGAAACGGTCAGCGAGTGCATGTAGCCAGTTGATGACCATCGCATGCGTGGCT
>Ga0208903_1000612_pt1 | contig 26673 bp, 28 predicted proteins | sample AntAceMetag02UKJ_FD_184769 | JGI IMG/M metagenome (GOLD analysis project Ga0208903, IMG submission 184769) | Saline lake microbial communities from Ace Lake, Antarctica - Antarctic Ace Lake Metagenome 02UKJ (SPAdes) (version 2) | ecosystem: Environmental > Aquatic > Non-marine Saline and...
TTGTTCCCGAACGGATAAGGTCACCTACCGAAATAGGGAAACTTGAAATATGTAGCCCTCGAACCGATGAAACTGAAAAAACCGAACGAAAAGTGGCCTAAACGGAGTGGACTCAAGATTCTAAAATAAGACAATTCTTACTACAACTCAAAAAACAATGCATAAAAAAAGCGCTTTTCTACAAGCGCCTTTTAAATCTGTTATGTGTATACCTTAGTTTACTGCGTTACCTAAATCGGCACCTGCTTTAAACTTAACAACATTCTTGGCTTCAATCTGGATAGTTTTTCCAGTTGATGGGTTTCTACCTTCTCTTGCATTTCTTTTAGACACGGACCATGATCCGAAACCTACTAAAGAAACCCTGTTTCCTTTTTTCAAAGAACCTTCAACATTTCCTAGGAAAGACTCTAATGACTTTTTAGCCGCTGCTTTTGTGATGCCTGCGTCTGCTGCCATTGCATCGATCAATTCTGTTTTGTTCATAATGTGATTAAATTAATTGTTGTTAATATAATTTTAAATCGTTTCACAAATTTATATGGATTTACGACCAACACAAGTAAAACCGCTGTAAATCCCCTATTTTGTTGATAACTCGGAAGGTTTGTTGATAACGTAGGGCTTTTTTTACGTTTGGCAACCCTAATGATCACGGGGCTTTACTTAAAATATGCGTTTTCGGCTACTGCAAAACCGTTCAACAAATCCATTGTTCGCATTCTTTTTTTGCCTTCTACCTGTATTTCAAGTAGGTTTAGGAAGCCTCCTTTGACTGCAACCTTCATCTCTTTTTTATCGAAAATTAGTTGTCCCGGTTGCAGGTTATGATCCGTTTCTTCGACCTCCGCTTTATATATTTTCACGGAAAGTTGTTCTCCGTTAGTATATAGGATGGTCCACGCTGCAGGATACGGACTTAAGCCTCGAATAAAATTATAGATATCCTGCGACGGAAGTTCCCAGTTTATCCTACACGTATCCCTTTCTAGCTTATGGGCCAATTTAAGATCTTCAGGGTGCTGTTGTGCTTTGGTCGAAAAATTACCTTGGTTGATGCGCGCTATCGTTTTGAGCACTACCTGTGCTCCCAAAACCATTAATCTGTCATGTAGGGAACCTGCATCCTCGTCTGACCGAATCTCGGTTTCATATTGTAAGATAATGGCTCCCGTATCTATTTTTTCATCGATAAAAAAGGTGGTCACCCCTGTTTTGTTCTCTCCGTTCATGATGGCCCAATTTATGGGTGCTGCACCACGGTATTGGGGCAATAAAGAGGCATGGAGGTTAAAAGTACCATATTCGGGCAATTGCCAAACAACCTTTGGGAGCATGCGGAACGCCACTACAACTTGCAAATTGGCCTGAAGCAATTTTAAGTGTTCCAAAAAACCCACATCCTTTAGATATGTGGGCTGTAGCACGGTGAGCTTATGATGTTCAGCATATTTTTTTACGGCAGATTGGTTTAATTTTCTTCCCCTGCCCGCCGGTCTGTCCGGTGCCGTTATGACCCCAACAATATTATAACCGCTCTCGCAGAGTGCATCTAAAATGCCCACGGCAAAATCTGGGGTTCCCATAAATACGATTCGTAAGTCTGTCATATTGCCTTAAACTAATTGATATTGATTTCTGGTATTGATGGTAATCTTTCTATCCTCCAATAATTCCTGTAAAGCTATTAAAACCAATTCGTTTTCGAGTTCCAATCCTTGTTGTATGCTTCTAGAATTCTCATTTGTGGTATTTAAAAACCGTAGTATTTCTTCTTTCACTAGGCTAAGGTCATTTTTGTGAGTACCTGATTTCTGACAGACATCGCACCTACCGCAAGGAGCCGAAACCTTTTCGCCAAAGTAGGAGAGTAGTTGTTGGCTTCTACAAATTTTGTCGTTTTCTATATAAGATAGCATTTGACCTACTTGATATTCTTTGAGAAGGTTTTGTTCTTTAATATTTTTGGCGAAAGGATTAATCGTCCGATCATCGTCCCTAGGCACAAGAAATGTCAGTTCCAAATCGCTGTTCGCGCCTTTGTATTCAATAATTTCATCGGTTGCCAATTTCTCTAGGGCCTTATTTACGGTAGCTTCTTCAAGATTCAGTTTTTTGGCGAGCATCAACGTGTTTACCCGGGTATCGAATTCAAAAATGCCGCCATAGGTTCTAAGTATGGTCTTTATGATATCCTTCAATCTAGGATTTTCGTCCATATACCGGAACAGGTTTTCCTTATCGATTTGAAACAAAATAGTTGTTTTCTTTGAGAACGATTCCGACAAGGCTAGCACAGAATTTCTATCCAAAACCTTTAGGGCGTTATAGGTTAGCAATGAATTGAGTTGATATGTAGCGCAAAAGGTGTTGAAGTGCAGGGGATAGGTGTTGCCAAACCCTTCGCCATAGGCAATCTGTAAAAAATTGTTCAATTTCCTATATACCAATTTCACAAAGTCCACGTCGGGCAAAATACTCAGAAACTGTTTTTTTACCTGCTCCTTGTCGGTAATATTTGTTAGTAGAACCGCCATTGCCGGGTCTCCATTTCTACCCGCCCTGCCTGCTTCCTGAAAATAGTTCTCCAAACAATCGGGAATTTGGTAATGAACTACTAATGCGACATCGGGTTTGTCTATTCCCATGCCAAAGGCATTGGTGGCTACCATGATTTGCGTGGTGTTCCGCAGCCATTGTTCCAGTTTCTTCTTTTTTTCCTTTTCCGTAATACCGCCATGATAGTAGCTAGCGGTAATGCCGTTGCTCACTAGAAATCCAGAAAGTTCTTCCGCTAGTCTGCGCGTTCGCACATATACAATACCACTTGTTTTTAGCTGGGAACAGTATTGTTTTAACCTGTATTTCTTGTCCTCTTCAAACACGACATTAAAGGCGATGTTCTTTCTTGAAAAAGAGTCCTTCTGAATTAATGGGGCTATAAGTTCCAAAGACGATACAATATCCTGGGTCACCCTTGGCGTAGCCGTAGCCGTTAATGCCATTACAGGGGCGCTAGGATGTAGTTCCCTTAAAATGGCACATTGGAGATAGGCCGGCCTAAAATCATGCCCCCATTGGGATATGCAATGTGCCTCGTCTATCACCAATAAGTTAACGTTCATTTGTTGGATGCGCTCCTGTATAAGCTCTTGTCCCAACCGCTCCGGGGATAGGTACAGGAACTTATAACCGCCGTAAACACAATTGTCCAGCTCATTGTTGAGATCCTCAAAATTCATGCTTCCCGTTAGACCAACCGCCTTGATACCTAATTTTTTAAGGTTGGATACTTGGTTCTGAATCAATGCGATGAGCGGGGAGACTACAATGCAGATGCCCTCTTGAATGAGCGCGGGTACTTGAAAACAGATAGATTTTCCGCCACCTGTAGGTAAAAGTGCCAATACGTCCCTGCCTTCCAAAGAAGCGGAAATAATTTTTTCCTGTGAATCCTTAAATGAGGTAAAGCCCCAATATTCGCTGAGAATTTCATCAGGTCTTTTATGCATGGGCCTTGTCTAAGTGGTTCAACATAAAGGATAGTCTTTCGGCTATCGTTCCAAAGGGAACTTCCATAACGTCATAGCCCAAACTAGAATAGGTCTTAAATAAATGCTCATGGATTTCGGTAGCCTGAGGATAGGTTTCCAATCGTTCATTGTCCTGAACATAGATGGCTTCCCAGGGCGGCAGTAAAAAAACTGCATCGTACCTATTTGTTTTGCAGGCATGTATAAAATCCGAGGTATAGGCCTGTTCAAAATAGTCCATATACGCCAACACATCTGGCATGCCCCTATCATAAAAGACAACGGCTTGTTCTTGATTTATAGCATGGTCGAACTGTTGTTTTCGAGCATCCAGCAATTGTTGGTTGAACCGTTTTGAATCGCTCACAAAAGCAATAGGATTGTTAAGCACGGTATCTGGATGCTGCTGCGTTTTTGCATCTAGCGTCATACTGCGTATTACTTCATGAAAGCAATGAAAACCTGCGTTTTCCAAAGCGTTGATAACCGCTGTTTTTCCTGTTCCGGGAGCTCCTGTTATTAGAATTCGTTTAAAATTCAAAATGTAGTTTTAGCAATACAAAAATAGGTAAACCTGGGATACCAAAAAACCAGATGATTCCTCTTATCTTTGTAGAAAATTAACGTGATGGACGAAAACAATCCAGATGAATTTTACCAAAGGTTAAAAGAACAATTAAGGGATACCACCACTTGGCCTTCCGATTACCTTTATAAATTTATAGTAAAATCAGATTCCGACAATACTACCCAAATACACAAGATATTCGATAATACGGGAGCTGTGATAGAATCCAAAAAATCAAAAAAAGGAAAGTACACGAGTGTGTCTATAACCGTGAACCTTAAAAATCCGGATCAGGTTATTCAAAAATATAAAGAAGTAGGGGCGCTAGAGGGCGTAATCTCGCTCTAAAATTGTATATGAGCCATAATTTTCTTAATTTGCCATCGTTATAAGAATACTTCTTCAAACATTGTATAAGTTAAAAATTCCAATTTGCATTTAGTAGAAAACCTAGAATATAATACGGAGCGTCCACAATTGATCATACCGGAGTATGGTCGTCATTTTCAGAAAATGGTAGACCACGCCGTATCCATAGAAGACCCAGTAGAACGGAACAAGGTTGCCAACGCCATTATAAGCGTCATGGGAAACTTACAACCACATTTGCGTGATGTGCCCGATTTTCATCATAAATTATGGGATCAATTGTTTATTATGTCCGATTTTAAATTGGATGTAGAATCTCCTTTTCCTATAACCTCCAAGGAAATTTTGCAGCGACGTCCGGATGCATTGGAATATCCCCAAAATTTTCCTAAATATCGGTTTTATGGCAATAACATAAAACGCATGATCGATGTGGCGGTAAAATGGGAAAAAGGCGATAAACGTTCCGGATTGGAATATGCCATTGCCAATCACATGAAAAAGTGTTACCTGAACTGGAACAAGGACGTGGTGGATGATTCTGCCATATTTAAGCACCTCTACGAATTGAGCAACGGCGAAATAGATTTTGCCTCACAAGGTGAAAACCTTACCGATAGTGGTCAATTCCTTAAAAATAGGGTAGCAAAGACCCCAAGGATTACTTCCAGCAAAAAGAGTGGTCAAAGAAACAACAACAACAACAACAACAACAATAATCGCGGTAAAAAACGCTATTAATTTTCCAGTTATTTAGATGGGAACATTCAAGATAGAAGGAGGGCATGCGCTGTCTGGCGAAATTACGCCTCAGGGTGCCAAGAATGAAGCACTACAAATTTTATGTGCCGTATTGTTAACATCGGAAAAAGTTGCCATCCACAATATTCCCTATATTATAGATGTAAATAAACTTATTTCCTTGTTGGAAGATCTGGGCGTCAATATCCAGAAAAAAGGCAAGGGCTCATTTACTTTTCAGGCGAACGATATTAATCTGGAATACCTGCAGAGCGATCAGTTTAAACAAGACGGTAGAGGCCTTAGGGGATCTATAATGTTAGTAGGGCCGTTATTGGCCCGTTTTGGAAAAGGTTATATCCCTAAGCCAGGTGGCGACAAAATTGGACGCAGAAGGTTGGATACCCATTTTGAGGGTTTTATTAAACTTGGTGCCAAATTCAGATACAACAAAGAAGATTCCTTTTACGGCGTAGAGGCCAAGAAGTTAAAGGGCACTTACATGCTCTTGGACGAAGCCTCCGTTACCGGAACGGCCAATATTGTCATGGCCGCCGTTTTAGCGGAAGGCCAAACTACTATTTATAACGCTGCTTGCGAACCCTACCTTCAACAATTATGTAAAATGTTGAACCGTATGGGCGCGAAAATATCCGGTGTTGGCTCCAATCTTTTGGTCATTGACGGTGTTGAAAGTCTTGGTGGCACCGAGCATACCATGTTACCGGATATGATCGAAATAGGAAGTTGGATAGGTCTTGCCGCAATGACCAAAAGTGAACTTACCATCAAAAATGTGAGCTGGGACGATTTAGGCCAAATCCCTACCGTTTTTAGGAAATTGGGTATCACTTTGGAGCGTAAAGACGATGATATTTACATTCCCGCACACAAAAATGGTTACGAAATTCAAAATTACATCGATGGTTCTATTTTGACTGTTGCTGATGCGCCTTGGCCCGGACTTACGCCGGATTTATTGAGTATTATCCTTGTTATTTCCACACAGGCTAGGGGAGAGGTCATCATTCATCAAAAAATGTTTGAAAGTCGTTTGTTCTTTGTAGACAAATTGTTGGACATGGGTGCCAAGATCATTCTTTGTGATCCGCACAGGGCTGCCGTTATGGGTCACGATTTTAAATCTAGCTTAAAAGCTACCACAATGACCTCGCCAGATATTAGGGCGGGAATTTCCTTGTTGATCGCAGCACTTTCGGCCAAAGGAACGTCCACCATACATAATATAGAACAGATCGATCGCGGTTATGAGAATATAGATGAACGCTTACGTGCGATAGGGGCTAAAATAAGTCGGGTATAACCGTATTATAAAGGCTTAGCATAAAGACCAAGCTCCATAATAGCGTTCTCCACCAATTTTTCTTTACTAATTTTAAGGTGATGTACTTGGTATGGGATTCATCCGCGTCATCAATGCTATGATGCAAGGGAACAAAAATGCTAAAAGTCATTATCCATATTATGGCAATAAGACCCAATTTTGTTGTAGTTAAATAAGAGTGTTCAGAAAGTACACTCCCGATACTAAATGCCAACTGTCCCAACATTAAGGGCAACACCACAAGGGTTATTCTTTTGGTGTAGGAGCGGTGCCATACTTTTAATTGGGCATGACCATAATAGGTCAACCCCGGATAGATTACCAATTGCACGGCCCATATCAAGACTAATGTAGCGGTATCGAAAATAAGGTTTGCCGTAGGTATCAATGCGTTTTGATTTTATAGTTATTTATTTGAACAGTTTATGTTCAGTTTTTGTTGTTTGAAAAAAAATATTAAGCGATAAAAAAGGGTTCCAGTCTTCATCTTTGAACCCATTAGTGTTAAAATTGATATTTGAAACTATTAGTTACCGTACAAAAAAGTAAGGTTTTTCCAAAACTGTTTGTCGGCTTTGTGTTTGTATTACTAGGTTCTGTTGGGCTACCGTTCCGAAATAGTGTTATACTCAGTGGGATTTTCCAATATAAATTTTTCGCTATTTCCAATTAAAATATCCAAATACGCTGTGTGTGTAGCTCCCGTTAAAATAAATACTCTGTCGTTTTGCGAGAGGCTAATGTCACTTATATTAGAGTGGGTCCTAAGATTTCTTTAATAAAATTCCGCTATTATTTTTGCGCCCTCATAATTGTTTTCCGTATGTTGGGTTGCCAAAAAATTATAATAATCAAAGGTCCGCATTTTAGCGGCCTCTGTGTTCATTTCATGATATTGTTCTAGCAATTTAAGACTATTTGTTTTTTTATAATAGGTCATCATGTTTTCAACAAACAAGCCATCGGTCGTGTTCCTATTGGCCAGTTCTATTAAACTTGGGTAGCCGAAACCCATTTGACTATCTATTCCGTAAATTCTTTTCGTTCCGCTTAATCTGCCCACTTCAAGTCCTATTGAATTCATTTCATCGGAATAATTAAGTCTTTCCATTTGGTCTACTTTGTATTTTTCATAAGTTTCTTTAATGTAGTCGTTGTTTATTGGCTCTAATTCAAGTAAAATCACCGTGGGTTTGAATTTCACTAATTTTTCCACCATTTTCTTTAAATCCGCCTTTTCCTTTGGGTCTGATAGGTTTATCATCGAAGAATTTGCGTCTGAGGCTTGACCTAAATCTGGCGTTCCAAAATTCAATACTGGAATTTTGCTTGACTGCAGATTTTCGTTAACTCCAGTGCTTTTATCTTGATTTGGCAATGCGTCAACCTTTGAATTACAAGCAAAAATTGAGCTAATTAGAACTACAAATAGTATTTGTTTCATTCACACACGGGGATTATTTTAATTACAATGAACATTTTGATTTAAAAGGTAACTACAAGTTTTATTCTGATGTAAAAATATTACTTTCCGGATTAAAAGAATACTTCCCAACAATTTTAGACCTGGTGGTCCGCTCTTTTTAAAGTCTACAGTTAAGGTGAACTGATTTCCAATCATTCCTTGATGTTCCAAACCCAAAACAGTAATAGCGGATGAATTACAACCAATCTCACCCAAGCTACCCAAAGTGGCGTGCATAAACCTTTTGGAATGCAGGCATTTATTTGGATAAAGTAGATGTGCGAAGGGATAAAAAGCACCAGTAAAGCGATAATCCCGTAAACACTGTACCTTCTCCATTTTGGAATAAGGAGCAGCACAGCAAAAAGTATTTCCAATAGTCCAGAAACGGTATTTATAAGTTTAGGGAAAGGAAGATAATCTGGAATAAGCGGATAATAAAAATCGGGATCCAAGAAATGGTTGAGGCCCGTAAAAAGCATAAACCCTATAAAAACATATCGAAATAGTTTTTTAGCCATATTGACAATCTAGTAGTTCCTAAGTAAATTAAATCTGAATAAGAATTTAAATAGCTTATTTAAAACTAAAGTTTCCATTTGGTTTGTTGATGAACGTTTTTTAGAATGATGAAGAACGGGAACCACCAAATAAAATCGTTCGTGATCAAGGTATAAATGAATTCAAAGGGAACGATGTCCTGTAGATAATTGAACAGAAAACCCAAAGGGCCAAAAATCTTGCCCAAGAAGCCAACGGCAACTATGGGCCAATGTTTTATTGGGTCATAGGACGCCCACCAATAACCTAAACCGTATACACCTATGACCATGCCCATTCCTTGCCATACCAAGGGATGGTTCAAAGGTTCCATTCCCACCAATTCAAAGAAGTGATTGGGAAAAAGAACCACCCAAGCGCCCCAAATAACATTATAAATAGCGGCTAATTGTAGCGTGAGTTTCATGTTTTTTCAACTAGGGTACCATCGGGATATTTGGCGAACCGGCCTTTTTCCTTATCGTGCACGTTATCTGGATGTCGCCAAGGCCAACCACCAAATTGGTTCAAACGATATTCGTGCATCGCACTTTCTATTTCCTTTTCAGAATTCATTACGAACGGGCCGTATTTGACTACAGGTTCCGCAATAGGCCTGCCTTGAAGCAACAAAAGATGTGCTTGGGAATTCCCTGCGGTAATGGTCGTTTCTTTGGCTGCATCTAATAGGATGCCATGATCGGGAATTATTGTGGTTCCATCGATCTGTATGGTGTCGCCCTCATAAAAATATAATGTACGGTTGACTTCTATATCTGTTTTGGGCAAGGTAAATTGGCCATTCGCATTAATATGAATATTCCATATCGCAACGTGATTGTCCGAGTCGGACGCCCAGGAATCGGGCGCGGGTTCTGGAGCATTTTCGGATTTATAACTGCCTGCTATTATTTTTACACTAGCGTTCCCTGTTCTTACTACAGGTATATCTTCGTGCCAAAGCATTTTAAAATGCGGTTCCACGAATTTCTTGACTTTAGGCAGATTTAACCATATCTGAAAAAGCTCTAAGGGATTTTCTTTATCCGTTTGCAACAACGGAAACATTTCGCAATGCTGAACGCCTTTGCCTGCCGTCATCCATTGCACATCGCCTTCACCAAAGCGCCCGGCGGCGCCCAGGGAATCGGAATGGTCGCAAAATCCTTTGTTCACTATGGTAATGGTCTCAAAGCCCCGATGCGGATGTGCCGGAAAACCCGGAATGGTCTGTCCGTGATACATACGCCAGCCATCCTTTATAATAAAGTCGTTCCCTAAATTCCTTCCTTCTAAAGATGCGTTAGGCGACATGTCCTCGTTTCCTTTTGGATACTGGTCCAGATGATATACACAAAACAAGAAAGGATCTTGTGTTTGCCAAGGGAATCCTAATTTAAATACTTCTTTGATCATAATTCTATGGCTAATGCGTTACCGTATTAATTTCTATCCAATAGCCATCAGGGTCCTGCAGGTAGATTTGTCGTATCCCGTCTGTCCTCAAAGTTACTGCGCTTTCTTTTCCAAGCCAATCGGAGTAGGGGATATTACTTTTTTCTAAATGTGCTATCACGCCTTCTAAATCTTGGGTTGCCAAACATAGGTGCATGGATTTGTTCTTTTCAAACGGGGCAAACTCCTTTTGAATTAGATGGATCTGGGAAGTACCATCGAACACGAACCAACGAAACCCCGGAGCTTTATCCGGATGTGGGGTTTCTTCCAAGCCCAGGATGTTGGCATAGAAGTCGGCACTTTTATCCGAATCATCTACCACGATAGCAAAATGATCCATTTTAAAATCGAAGGATTGCGCGGTTGCTACTTTGGAAAACAAACATATCAGGCCTACTACATACCATTTTTTCATAACTGGAAATTATTTTTATTGATTAGTTTTCCAACGCGTCTATCTGTTTTTGAACAGCATCCGCATCTGCATATTTTCCATCACTTGCAGAGCGATTGGTTTTGGATAGGTCAAAAGCCTCTTTCATCAATTTTTTATAGTTCTCCTGTAATTTTTCTTTTTCTGTTTTCTTTTTGAATAATCCGAACATAGCTATCTTTATTTTTAACTATTAATTTTGGTTAACGGGTGGTGGCCCCTCGATCATAGGCTCATACACTTCGTCACCTTTTCTTGTTTTAAACTCTTCCTTTACTTCCTGTATCATTTTTGGGTTTTCGAACAGGTCTACCATGGTCATGGCCATGGCTTTGGAAGCATATACCATACCTTTATGGCCAATGGACATACCGCCACAGGCAACAACGGCCCAAGAGTGCCAAGGCGTATCTTTTGGCGCTACCGTTGCGCTTAAATTAATGTTTGGCACGTTCCAGCTGACATCGCCAACATCGGTAGAACCGCCCCCGGCATTTTCATCTGTTTCCCTCAGCGGACGAATTGCGCTATCCATCCCAACTTCCGGTTTGCCCGTTGCTTTTTGAATCGCTTTTCCAAATTCAGTCTCGTCTTCAGTGTATTCAATCTCACCTAAAAGCTCAATATTTTTCTGCATGATGGCTCCACCACTGCGGTTGACCAAGGTTTCATAAATTCCGGAAACCAATGTTATTTTATAGTCTACATCGGCCATAATAGCTGCACCTTCGGCCATTTCCTTTACGCGTTCGTAGGTAGGCAGCATTACTTTACGCTTTGGGTCCCGCACCCGCACCCATAACTTTGCATAATCTGGCACTACGTTTACTACTTGTCCGCCATCTTGGATATGGTAATGTATTCTGGAGGTAGGTAAAATATGCTCCCTGTAGTAGTTGATGCCTGTAGTGTATAACTCCAAAGCATCTGCTGCACTGCGCCCGTTCCAAGGGTCAACCGATGCATGGGCAGTCTGACCGTTAAATTCCACTATGAAATCTATGAGGGAAAGTCCGCTCTGTACATCCGCTTCCGTATTTGCGCCCGGATGCCAACTAACATTCACATCCACATCGTCCCAGAGTCCGGCTTTTACCATCCATACTTTTGCAAAGTACTTTTCCTCTGCGGGAGTCCCTAAAAACTTCACGGTTCCTTTAATTTTACCGGCATCCATAAGCTCTTTTATGGCGATGGCGGAACCAAGGCTCGCCGTGCCAAACAGGTTGTGTCCGCATCCGTGACCTGCGGCTCCATCATTTAGCGCTTCCTTTATGGGAGAAGCTTTTTGAGAAATGCCCGGTAACGCATCAAACTCTCCCAGAATACTTATGACCGGTGAACCGGATCCGTAAGTGGCAGTAAATGCCGTAGGAATATCTGCTACACCACGGGTTACTATTAGTCCATTTTTTTCCGCATAATCTGCTAGAATCTCAGCGGAACCCTTTTCCTCAAAAGCTGTTTCTGCCAAGGCCCAAATAGAATCACTAATTTTTATTAGCTCATTTTTATGCTTTTCTACCGAGGCTATGAGCGCTTTCTTGTTATTGCTTAATTTCTGGGCGGAAAGTGAAAGGCAAAAGAGTAAAAGAAAGGTAGTGATAATCGTTTTTTTCATGATCGGTGCTATTAGTGGTTATTTATTTTATCGATTTAAAGATAGTCAAACTTAGCTAAAAAGGGACTGACTACCTTAGTTATGTTGGTCCCAAACCGGCCTGCCCGGCAAGGTATGTTTCGCTATGATCCGTTTACTTTCCATTCTTGTTTTTGGACTCTTTTTATGCGCATAGAGGGCATCGCTGGCAAACTTCCGCATTTTGGATAGGGAAACTATGGGCTGCGGATAATCTTTTCCAAGCTCAAAGCCTAAAAATTGTAATTCCATAGGCGGAATTTCCCATGGTTCGTGGATGTATTGCGATGGCAAGTTTGCTAGTTCAGGTACCCATTTTTTGATAAAAACACCCTCCGGATCGTGTTCCTTGCTGTTTTTAATGGGATTGTAGATACGAATGGTGTTTACGCCCGTTTCGCCCGACTGCATGTTCAACTGGGGAAAATGGATACCCGGTTCAAAATCCAGAAAATTTTGTGCTAGATGTTCCGTGCAATCTTGCCACGGTTGCCAGAGCAGATGGGTGAAAAAGGAGGCCAACATCGCCCGAAGTCGAAAATTTACAAATCCCGTAGCGATTAAACAACGCATAGCGGCATCAATAAGCGGAATGCCTGTTTGTCCTTCTCGCCAAGCTTTCTGTAAGTGCGCCTGTCTTGGTTTTTCCAGTTGATGATAGCCTTTGTTCACGCTTCTAAATTCCATCTCGCCCTCCATTTCAAATTTTTGAATAAAGTGTGCCTGCCATCGCATACGGGAAAGAAAGGAACTGAGATTTCTTTTATTGTCCACGCTTTTTTTATGTCCCGCTGCATACTGACAAATCTGCCTAGCGGACAAACAGCCCCAAGCCAGATAGGGGGAAAGCCTGCTGCTATGCTTTCTGGAATTTGCTGGTTTGGAATAGTTGGAATTATAGCCCCAAATGCGTTCGTTTAAAAAGGAATCCAAATATTTTACGGCATAACGGCTACCTCCTTTTTGAATGTGGGGATTCAATTTGGTATCCAAGGAGACCGATGTCAAATTGATTTCGGAAAGTTTGCCAATAATATCAATAGGGTAGAAGCTCCCTAGTTCCATTTGTGGTTTATCAATATGGGAATTGATGAAGGCGACCCAATCGTTTTTCCATTTTTTTCGATTTTTTATCCCCCTAAAAACACCATTTTGAATACTCTCTTCCCAAGTGGCCCCATTTGTTTTACACCATTTTGAGACGCTTTTGTCGCGGTCATACGTCATTTTCATTCCCGTTTCTTGGTAGGAGAACATGTGGGATATGGCTTCGTAGTCGTTCAGTTTTTGAAAAACGGAAAGCATATCATCTGCAACAATAAGAATTTTGGTATCGTGGGAATGAAGTTGTCTCTGGAGGTCTGCTAAGCTTTGTTTTATAAAATTGATGTGCTTTTCGCTATAATGCGTGTCATTTGTCCATATGGGTTCAAAACTATAGAGCAAGAGTATTTTTTCGCCAGAAGCTATGGCTTTCAGTAAAGGCTCATGATCTAGCAGCCTTAAATCTCTTTTGAACCAGACAATGACCATTAAGCAACCGCGTCTTTGTAGGTCTTAAGGCATCTTTCCCGTGCCATTTTATGGTCTACCATCATTGCTGGATACGTAAGCTCCTGTAAATCCGGAACCCACCTATGTATGTATTCCTTTTGTTTGTCAAACTTATCTACTTGGGTCATGGGGTTAAAAATTCGGAAATAGGGAGCGGCATCCACACCGCTGCCTGCTGCCCATTGCCAATTGCCAACATTGGCACTCATGTCGTAATCCAATAGTTTTTCGGCAAAATAGGCTTCGCCCCAGCGCCAATCTATCAATAAATGCTTGCAAAGGAAACTGGCGACCAGCATACGCACCCTATTATGCATATATCCTGTGGTGTTCAGCTCTCGCATTCCGGCATCTACAAGCGCATAGCCCGTCATACCGTTTTTCCATTTCTCAAATTCTGCTTCGTTGTTGCGCCACTCTATTCGGTCGTATTTTGGTCTGAAGGCCTTGTCCTTGGTATGCGGAAAATGCCAGAGAATCTGCATGAAAAACTCCCGCCAGATAAGCTCGCTCCAAAAAACTTCGTTTTCCTCGGCAATCGCTTTTTTCATCATTTCACGCACCGATACGGTACCAAAACGCAAATGCGGACCTAACCGGGATGTGCCATTATCTTTTGCCGGAAAATTACGGGTATCCTCGTAATTATTGATTAGGGCAGGGGTAACGATATATTCAGGCACTTTAATGCCAGCCGTTTCAAAGCCCATATCCGAAAGGGATACATTAGGTAGGCTAGAATCTGCTATGAGATTGTCCATAAACTTAGCGGTATCATGAACGCTAAGGTGGTTCGCGTTAAAAATCGATTTCCATTTATTCTTATATGGCGTGTACACCATATAGGGATGGCCATCATCCTTTACAACATCATCCTTCTCAAAAATGACCTGGTCTTTAAACGTTTTAAAACCGATATTCCTTTCTGCAAAAAATGAGGTCATTTCCGTATCCCGTTCCCGAGCATACGGCTCATAGTCATGATTGGTATAAACGCCTTGGATGTCGTATTCGCTGGTCAGCTCCTTAAAGATGGACAAAGGTTTCCCATGATATAGGGCAATGGAACTCTCCTGCTCTTTTTGAAGTGTTTCCCTCATTTTTTCAAGGGTTGCGTGCAGAAAAGTTACCCTGGCATCGTCCTTGGGAAGGGTGTCTAGAATTTCCGTATCAAAGATAAATAGGGGAAGTACTGGAAAATCACTCTTCAAGGATTCCAAAAAACCACTATTATCATCCAATCGTAAATCCCTACGAAACCAAAAAACCGATACTTTTTTACCCATGCTAAGAAATATTCAAGGTGGACATGCCTCCGTCTACCCCTACAATTTGCCCGGTCATCCACGTGCTGTTGTCACTTAACAAAAATGAGGCAATATTTGCGATATCCTCCGCTTTCCCCACTCTTTTTAAAGGATGGCGCTGTGACATCATTTCCACTTTTTTATCATTGTTCAATAAACGCCCGGCCAATGGAGTATCTACCAAGGAAGGAGCGACCACATTTACCCGAATTTTAGGTGCATATTCCGCAGCCATGGATTTTGCAAAACCTTCTATGGCTCCCTTTGCTGCCGCCACACTCGTATGAAAAGGCATTCCCGTACCAACGGCAACGGTACTGAAGAAAACCATGCTACTTCCTTCCGCCATGCGGCCAATGATGGTTTTTACCGCTCTAACCAAGCTAAAGAAATTTAATTGCATGTCCTCCTCAAAGGTATCCAAGCTCATCATTTTAAATGGTTTTAGGTTGATGCTCCCCGGACAGTATACAAAGCCGTGTAATTCATCGGGCAAGGTGCTGGTGTCCAAATCGTCCGTGGTGGCATCAAAAGGAATGTGGGTAACATTTAAGCCTTCTAAACCTTCCGTAGTCCTTGATGCTACAAAAACGGTATGGTCTTTATGTAATAAACGAAGTAGGGAATTTCCAATACCATGGCTTCCTCCAATTAATAATATGTTTTTACTCATGTCTCAAAATGATTTAAAATGAATTTCTTTTTCCGAACCTTCTAATTTGCCAAAAAGTTCGATTAGTTGTTGCTCCCGATACTCAAAAATTTGACTCAACTGCTTTTTAACGATGATCGGATGTGCTATTTGGCCCAATATCCCAAAGGGAATCTTGTAGTCGATGATATCCTCCATTTCAACACCTCCTTCTACTTCATTTATGAAATGCTTGTGGTGCCAGAGCGCATAAGGGCCAAAACGTTGCTCGTCCACAAAGTATTCCCCTTGCTTTACATGGGTAATTTCGGTTACCCATTTTGTAGTGTATCCTGGAAGCGGAGAGACTTTATATTGGATAATCTGACCGGCATACATAGGCCTATCAGCTCCTGAAAGAATTGTAAAACCCATGTGTTTTGGTGTTATTTCCTGTAAATTCTTTGGATTGGATAAAAAATCCCAAGCTCTTTGTCTAGAAATGGGGAAGGATTGCTTGGAGTGCAGTTGGTATAATTTCATGCTGGTATTTTGAACAAAGATAGAAGCATTATTGTTTAGTGAAAAATTTAATCCGTTAAACAAAATAAAATATTTGGTATACTTGTGGAAATAGTTCGCCTTTTAACGTCCATATTGTTTTTTAAACTAATTTAAAGATTCTAGCGCTTCTTATTTTGTAATTTGCATATTTATAAAAGTAATTTATATGCGAATTGTCTTAGGACTGTATTTTATTTTTACCACCATTGGTTTTGCGCAGAACGCTATCATTGAGTTAGGGCAACTACCAGAAGAGGTTTCCGAAACCTCTGGACTCATTTTTTATAATGGTCGTTTAATAACGCATAACGATTCTGGCGGAGAAGCAACCTTATTTGAAATTGACACTCTTACAAGGGAGATTGTTAGGACGGTTAGCTTATCCAATGTCAATAATACGGATTGGGAAGCTATTAGTCAGGATGAGAATTACATCTACATTGGCGATTTTGGAAATAATTTGGGAATACGACGCAATCTCGCCGTGCATCGCATTGCCAAGTCGGATTATTTGAATAGTGAGACGGTAAACGCCGAGACCATTTCCTTTGCCTACGAGGACCAGACCGATTTTACGGATACCGGTAACAGCGATTGGGATGCCGAGGCCCTTTTTGTACTAGAAAATGAATTGATTATTTTGACCAAACAATGGAAGAGTCAAGGTTCCGTGGCTTACGCACTCCCAAAAGAACCTGGAATTCATACCGCTACAAGGAGAGGTGCCATAGAAAATATCGGACTTGTTACGGATGCCGATTATAACCGCACAACCGGAAATCTGTCCGTTTTGGGCTATTCCAGTTTTCTAATGCCATTTGCCAAGGTGTACGCTTTGGACAGCGCAGGTATTTTTAGCCCAACAGCAATTAATGTGCCTTTGGAGATTGGTTTGGCCCAAGTAGAGGGAATTACCAATGACGGCATAGGGAACTATTTTTTTTCTTCGGAATTTTTCTCTCGACAATCGCCGAATATCACCTCAGAATCCCGACTTTTTAAGTTTAGGCTAAACGCGGAAGTAACTCCCGAACCAGAACCTGAACCCGAACCAGAACCTGAACCCGAACCAAATCCGAAGCCAAATCCCGATGAAAACGAGGAGGAACTTCAGATTTTTAGGGAGCAAGGCACCGGCGAGATCCGTTATCTCATCAACTCGGAAAATAGTATTTACGGCAAGCGCATTTACGATGTAAACGGCAAAACTGTCTGGGAAGAGTTTACTGGTAGTATTGATAAAGAAGGTGTCGTCTCTCAACCCATTCCCACGTCTATTTACTACTTTGTGGTCTACTTTGATAATTCCATTAAATCCAAAGCGTTCGCTGTTTACTAGTTCCTAAAAATTCACTCAAGCATTGAACTGATTATGTAACTGCCATCTGGGAGGGATAAAAACTATGTAGTCTGCACAGTTAAAGGTTTATTTATGACTTTGTTAACAACGGCAACTTAGGTTTATATTTAGATTTGCTCGCACTTAAAACAAAACAATCATGAACAAAGTAATTCTATTTCTTTTAGCTATCGTAGCTTCCGTTTCATTGGAGGCTCAAATTAACACGCCAGAGGCGAGTCCGGCGTCAACCTTAACACAAACTGTTGGTCTAACGGAAGTTGTGGTAGAGTATTCAAGACCATCAATGAAGGAACGCAAAGTTTTTGGCAATTTGGTTCCCTTCGATAAATTATGGAGAACAGGAGCAAATGGGTATACCACAATCAGTTTTGATACCGATGTGACAATAGCCGGAACAGCTGTTAAAGCCGGAAAGTATTCTATTTTCACAAAACCGGGACAAAGTAACTGGGAAGTATTCTTTTACACAGATACGAACGGAAGCGGAACACCAGGGGATTGGGACGAAAGTAAAGTTGTCGCAAAGGCTACTGTACCTGTATATCCTATAGAAATGGATGTTGAGACTTTTACCATTACGATAGATGATATTACCACTACTGCTGCCAATCTTGGTATTATGTGGGAGAAGACCTATGTGGCAGTTCCCTTTGGTGTTCCGTCTGACGCCGTTGTAATGCAGAATATAGAGCGCACGCTTGCAGGCCCTAGCGCTGGCGATTACTATGCCTCCGCCGTGTACTATGCTAGCGAAGGAAAAGATGTTAATAAAGCAAAGGAGTGGATGGACAAGGCCATGGCCATGACCGAAAAACCAGCCTTTTGGCAATTAAGGCAGCAGTCCTTGATTTTGGCAAAAGCCGGAGACAAAAAAGGCGCGGTTACTGCAGCCAAAAAGTCTTTGGAAGCATCTAAGGCTGCCAATAACGATGATTATGTAAAAATGAATATGGATTCCTTGAAAGAATGGGGAGCCATGTAATAAATACCTAAGCTTTGGTATCAGCTATTATTATTGATACCGATTGCTTTTGATCGGGCGGATTGGAATTTGGTATAACCTTGTTAGCCTTTCCTTCTCCGCTCGATTTTTTTGGAGTAAAAACTTTCTTTTGCTTACCCTGTACTGTTTAAGAATATAAAGTATGCACGCCATCATCGATCTTTAGATGATAGGCTTCGGCATCAATTCCTGTAGTTTTTTTGTATAAACTGAGAATGTCAGCGGTATTTTCTTCTATCAGTTCCGTTTTCATGAGATTTATGGTGCACCCACCAAAGCCACCGCCCATCATTCTGGATCCCAATACTCCGTCTAATTCTTGACCTATGCTTACCAGTAAATCCAGCTCATCTGTAGTAATTTCAAACTCTTGGGACATCGCCCAATGACCTGCTAATAGAATTTCTCCAGCAACTTCGGCATTTCCCTCTTGCAGGGCGTCCATCATTTTTAAAACCCTAGCGTTCTCATCTAGTATGTATTTGGCTCTTTTATGGTCGGTGGGGGAGACTTGGTTTTTTACTTTTTCCAAATCTTCTCGGGTCACGTCACGAAGGGAATGCGTATTTTTCTTAAATTCCGCTACTTGGCTCACGACCAATTCGCAAGAATTTCGCCTTTTATTGTATTCTGAGTCTACGGCTAAATTGTGTTGGATATTACTATTTATGAGCACCCAACTATAACCTTCCAGATTAATGGGAACATAGGCGTGACTTAAGTCCTTACAATCTAAAAACAGGGCGTTTCCCTTTTTGCCAAAAAGAACGGAATACTGGTCCATCAGCCCACAGTTAAGGCCAATCTTGTGTTCGGCTTTCTGTGCGATCAGGGCAATCTCTTTTTTAGGAATTTCCAAATTACTGACTTCCGCCAAGGCATGTATAAATCCACAACAGAGGGCGGCAGAAGATGAGAGCCCTGAGCCAACGGGAATGTCTCCGCCAAATACACAATCGAACCCTGCGAGGGGATAATGCTGTTCCAAAAGGATTTCTATAATTGCCTTAAAATAATTTCCCCAACCTGAATTAAATGGTGCATGTGAACCATCTAGATTAAAACTAATTTGCTCCGGTTGGTTAAAAAAGGTCTCCACAACAATAGTGTTCCCTTTATTTTTTTGTGCTGCAAAATAGATTCCCTTTTCTATGGAAGCTGGCAAGACATAACCCTTATTGTAATCTGTATGTTCTCCAATAAGGTTTACGCGACCGGGAGCTTTTACGAGAATTGGTTTGTTCTTGTATTTTTTTATAAAAGAGGATTCAATTTCTGATGGTGTCATTGTGGGTGTATGCTTACATATATATTAGCAGGAAGGTGTAAATATAAGGGAAGGACATGTTTTAAAAAGTATGCCAAGCATCAATTTACATGGAAAAGAAATACAAAAACCCCAATTATTTGGTAATAAAGACTCCGCTTTTTATTTTTTAGCCCTGACAGGTCTTGAAAATGTTCTTCGTGGTAACTCGAGAAACGGGCCGTTAATTATTTTTGTCATGTACCCTAACCTGAGACTTATACTTTTTAGTACTATATCAACGTGAAAAATATAATCGCTACTACTTCTACTTTTCCCGTTAAGGTAAAAATTATCAACGCTAGATGTAAGTTTCGGTTACTCTTTGAAATCTGGAAATAAATACTATTTACTAATTCACAGCCAAAGGACTATTCAACATACGGTCAAATGCCTCAAATACAAAAGCAATTGCGATAACCAATGCCGCTCCAATGAAATTCAGCCATAAATACCCCAGTTTTTCTTCGCCCGAGGGATAGATGTGAATGAGGTTATAATAGATAACACAGACAATAATCTGTGTCAATACCGCTGCAAAGAATACCGCATTTCCCTTCACAAATTTAAAAAAGATGGCCAGTAAAAATATACCTAGTACGTTGCCATAAAATATACTACCGATGATGTTGACAAGCTGAATAAGATTATCGAAAAGACTGGCCACATTCGCAATCGCAATTGCAATGACCCCCCATAAAAACGTAAACCATCTGGAGGCTTTCACATAGTGCTGCTCTGTCTGTTCTTCTTTCTTGTTTCGTTTATAGAGATCCAAAGCCGTAATGGTGCCGAGTGCATTAAGTTCGGACGCTGTAGAGGACATGGCTGCCGATAAAATAACGGCCAACAAAAGCCCTATGAGTCCCTTTGGAAGGTTGTTTAAAATAAAGTGTATAAAGACGTAATCCTTGTCATTTGTTTCGATATCGCCGTCGGCCTGTGTTATGATGGTTTTTGCCGCAACCCTGTTAATACTATCTTTTTTATTGATTTCTATGATTTGTTTTTTTGCCATTTCAACAGCGGCATATTCCTTGATTTCCAAGGCTGAGGAAAAATTATTTTGAGCAATTCTCTTTTCTGCTTCCAAGGCTACTTGGCCTTCCTGCAAGAGTCTGTAATCTTCGGCATACTCAGATTCCATAACGGTTTGGGTAGCGGCAGGATTAAAATTTAACGGAGAGGGATTGTATTGATAAAAAACGAAAACCATGACCCCGACCAAAAGGATAAAGAACTGCATGGGTATCTTAAAAATACCGTTGAACACCAGTCCCAATTGACTTTCCCTAACCGATTTTCCGGTTAGATAACGCTGTACCTGACTTTGATCTGTTCCAAAGTAGGCCAAGGCCAAAAAGAGTCCGCCAGTAATACCGCTCCAAAAGGTGTACCTACTCGTGGTGTTCATGCTAAAGTCCAGAATTTCCAGTTTATTACTGGCGCCCGCGATTTTGAGTGCCTTACTGAAATTAATATCCGCGGGGAGGTATCCAAGAATAAAGAAAAAAGTGATGAACATCCCGGTCATGATAATGAACATCTGTTGTTTTTGGGTAACGCTTACCGCTTTTGTACCACCGGAAACGGTATAAATAATCACAAGGGTTCCTATAATCACGTTGAGTGTGCGTAAATCCCAACCGAGTACGGCCGATAATATGATAGAAGGGGCAAAAATGGTAATTCCAGCGGCAAGTCCCCGTTGAATTAAAAACAAAATGGCGGCTAGGGAACGGGTTTTTAAATCGAACCTACCTTCAAGAAATTCATAGGCCGTGTAGATTTTCATTTTATGGTACAGCGGAACAAATACCAGACAGATAATGATCATGGCCAAGGGCAGGCCAAAATAGAACTGTACAAAGCCCATGCCGTCATGGAACGCTTGCCCCGGCGTGGAAAGAAAGGTAATAGCACTCGCCTGGGTTGCCATAACCGACAATCCAATAGTTCCCCACTTTGCTTCACTTCCGCCTTTAACATAATCATCTACGTTTTGGCTTCCTCTTGTTTTCCATACACCGTAGGTTACAATAAAAAGCAAGGTGCCACAAAGAATAGTCCAGTCTAATGCTCCCATATTAGGTAAATGACGTCATTATATACATGAAAAAAAGCACGTAAATAAGATTTAGTATCAGTACAATGGAATATTCCTTTTTCCAAGATTTGTTCTCGTCCTCTTCTCCACTCATCCTTTTATTTGTTCTTTCTTTTTTAGGTTTTCCTTGCCAATAGATAACATATTGGAAAACAATTTATACGCGCCGGGAACGCCAGCGGGCAGTTCCCTAAAGAAACTTAATCCCGTGTAAATATAATTTCCTTTTCCATATGGCGCGACTAGTAAGCTACCTTTGGTTTCTGCTTCGCCTTCATCGGTCATGCCCAAGATAGGGGTGAATTCCGGACTCCACGTATCCGGGAAGTAAAGTCCCCTTTCTTGTACCCATCCTTCAAAATCCGAAGGGGTTATCTTATTCGGAAAATTCACTAACGGATGGTCTTGAGCCAAAATACGCACTTCAGAATCCTCGTTGGTTACCCTATCCCTTGAAATTGTAAGGTCATAGGGTGCAATACCTTCAAACTGATCGCCCCATCTATTGGCTGTATTGTATTGCACAATTATAGTGCCACCTTGTTCTACATAATCGAAAATAAAACGTTGTTTGAATTTTAATTCATCAACCACGTTGTAGGCCCTGATCCCTAACACGACCGCATCATATTTGGTAAGAGAACCTTCTGAAATTTCTGCTGCATCAATTAGGTGTACCGTGTAGCCCATCTGTTCCAAACTGGTGGGCATTTCATCGCCGGCGCCCATAATGTAACCTATGTTTTCACCGGCTGTTTTTATATCCAAGCGTACCGTTTTTGCCTCGGAAGGCAATAGAATCGTCTGCATGGGCACATGGTCATAGGCAATAGTAACCAGTTCCTTGCTCAGCTCCTTGCCGTTTACGCGTATGATAGGGGAGATGTAACTTTCCTTTTCGGTTGGTGGCGGACTTAAGGTGAAATAAAGGGTCTGTTCATCCCCTCTCTTTGCAATGGAAAAAGGTTTGGTATCGTTTTCTACCTTCCAAGCTTTATCAAAACAAAATTGCACCGTACCCGATAGATTGTCTGCATGGGCCTTTAAAGTTACCGAAATTTCCTTTGAAGCATCGTCGGGAAAAATTATGACCTTGTCCTTAAAACTGGCCGTGGCTTCCGGTACAATTTCAAAAGGTTGATAGATTTCTCCCTTTTCCGGCTTGGCATATCGGTAAATAATTGGGGTGTCGAATGGGATTATTGTGCCCTCAAAGTACATTTCAAAGGTGGCGTGGAAAGCTTTTGGTGTTTCCGGTTTTCCTATCAATTTGGAATCGGTGACCTTATAAGTGCCCAAAGTCCCTTTTTCCAATAACCAATACGGACTGGTATAGTTGGTCGCCACGGGTATTTGCAAGGTTACGTTTTGTTGTAATAGCTTGTTTTCATGGAGGTCTAATGGAAGCATATCTGTCTTTTTGCCGTTGATGCTCACGGATGCCAAACGTATCTTGGCCGGACTTCTATTGATTACCTCTATCGCAATGGAAACAGATTCCCCGGCATTGGCATAGGCCTCTTTTGCAGAAGCTTCTACATGTAAACCGGCTACAGCGCTAATAATAGCTTGCAATTGTTCTGTTTTTATACTTTTCCAATGTTCGTTCGTTATTTTTTGTAATAATTGATACGCTTCAACCAATTGCGGTAAATGCTCATAAGGTTTTTTAAAGTTGAAATTTTCTTCAATAGGTTCTAGAATAGCGGCTATTTTATCGCCTCCGGCTAATCGGTTCCAAGACGTATCTATGCCATCGAATACATTTTTTGGGTCCTTGGGCAGGTCGCCTTTTAGGAGTTCAATATAATCTGTCTCTTCCCCTCTGGAACTTAACCTACCAAAACCTTGACACAAATGTTGACTGCTGGCCAAAGCTGCAATTTCGTTATTGGAGGTGCCCAAAATTGGGTAGTAAGTGCTTACATCTATACTTAGCATTTTTGATTTGTCCGCTTTCTCAAAGGCTTCCTCGCTACCGTAAAACCACCAAGAGGTATTAAAAAACAAGCGTCTGGGCTGCCAAGGGGCCGTGTCTTTTAATCTGTCCGAAAAAGAATTGGCATCGTTGGCGAGGTCAAAGGCCTCCAAACTAAGCATTGCGGATGCCGTATGGTGTCCGTGGGTGGTGCCGCCATCCCTATGGTCGAACCTATTAATGATGACATCTGGCTGAAATTGTCTTATAGTGGTTACCACATCGCCCAAAATAGCTTCCTTGTTCCATATTTCCAAGGTTTCCTTGGATGTTTTGGAATACCCGAAATCATTGGCCCTTGTGAAAAACTGTTCTCCACCGTCTACTCGCCTGGCAGCCAAGAGTTCTTCCGTTCTTAGTACACCCAGCAATTCCCTTAATTCCGGACCTATTAAATTTTGACCACCATCACCTCTTGTAAGCGATAGATATCCAGTTCTAGCATGTATTTCATTGGAGAGGTAGGAAATTAACCGCGTATTTTCATCATCGGGATGTGCGGCTATGTAGAGTGCCGTACCTAAAAAATTAAGTTTTTGTACCGCATGGTAAATGTCGGAAGCGCTACTTTTTTTAGGTGCTTGGGCTTTAGAACTAGTTAACAAAAAAAGGCTACATCCCAAAAAGACCCAAATATGGCGCATAGTGTTGGTTTTAGTTGACTTTCAAATATAACAAGTTTAAAACTTGAGGTCAGGTTTTTACGACTTCTTTAACAAACTAATGTGAGCTACCCTTTTCTATTAGGTTATCTGCCTTATAAGTCGATATGAGTACAACACCCTTTTGAAGTACCATATTATTGGGGTAGGTAAGGATTTCTCCGTTGCTCTTTTTCAAATGCAGATGAAATGCCTTGATGTCCTCTATGATTAAAACTTCAAATTCAGTAGCCTCGGGGCTAGCCAGTTCTTTATCCAAAATACGAATGGTATTCCCTATTTTGAATGGAAAAGAGAAAAATATGATGACACCCGCCGTAATATTGCTCAAAATAGACCATTGTGCAAAAAGAGCAACGCCTATAACCGCAAAAATAGACGATAGCAATACCCCAAGGTCTTTAAAGTTTACACCCCAAATCAAGGTAAACGCTCCAATGGTGGATAAGCTTAAAGCTGCAGAAATATACTTGACGATAAGGTTTGTCCTTACCGGATTGAAATCACCGAGTTTTCCAACTTTTCTCGCTGCGCTGCTAAATGTGAATTTTAAAATAAGCGCCAAAGCCACTAATATTATACTGTAAAGTATCTGGCTGTGATGGGAGTCAATAAATTCTTTCATAAACTAAAATCCTAAACTATCGCGCAAATATAAATCCTTATTGCCGTTTTGTGTCCAATAAGGCGTTTTTAAACGTGCTATTTTTGTTGCTTTGGATGTTAAGGTTTGTGCGTTTGCCCCATTACCGCTTTTATAAGTATCTGACCATGTTTCTATGGTATGCGGAAATGCTTCGGTAAATGTAATGGTCAGGATTCTCTCCAGTTCCGGATAGTTTATTTCGTACTTGGAGAGTCCGTCTGTGGTGCTTGTTGTGGTGGTTGCCTCGTACGCTCTCAGCGGTTTATGGGTAAGTCTAATAAATTCCAGCGAAGGTATCATTTCAATTCGCCCTGCAGGGAGGGCGCTGGGGTCTATGCGTATCCTATTCCATACTTCATCTTCCAAGTTTGTTTTGTCAAGACGGATATCCTCATCCGCTTCGGTCTCAAAATAGGAATGCGAGCTTATTTCAAATTGTGCTCTGTTGTTTAATTGGGCATAGACCTGACCACACCATTCTTGCGAGGAAAATGCCACCTTTATAGCATGTGCGTTATCATGTACGGGATAAAAGCTACTGGTCATGATGGCGTATGGGTATATACCGGTCAGGTAATTTTTTGTTGCGTTCAGTTTTAGTATCGGAATATTATCGGCGTTATTGCCGTCGGCTTTTACTTGCTTATCCTTTAAAAAAGGTTCGGTCACGAAAATCTTGACAGCCTTCCCCGTTCTCATTTCCCCATATCTGGCTTGCTCCAAGTCGTAAGAAGTAATTTCGGCATTACCCGCGTACCAGTAGTCCTTAAACTCCTGGGATAGCACCTTCTTTGCAACGGTTGGTTCAGGTGTTTCTTTTACCGCTACCAATTCTTTTTTATTTTCAGTCAATTTTTCTTGGCATGAAGTCAGTACTGTACTTCCAAAGGCCAAAAGAACTATTGAAAGTTCTAGTGTCAACCATTTTTTAAACATCGATCTGTATTATTTTAATTAGTAAGGGTAAAAACCCTGCGTTGTATTTATTTGGTTTGCAATTTCATAAGCGGATGATTTTGTATTACTTCAATTCCCATGGATAGCTCAGATACTCTTAAAAACAAGATTCTGATCTTGTCCTCACGCTTCTGATTTTAAACAAAACCTCCTTAAAATTATACAAAAACTACTGATCAGCAATAGCCATTAACGTTTCATAAACCATTTGCGTTGGAAGACCTACCACATTCGTATAGGATCCTCTTATTTCATCGATGGCAATAAGGCCGATCCATTCCTGTATCCCATAAGCACCGGCCTTGTCAAAAGGTTGATAGCTTGTTACATAGTGGTCTATTTCCGCAGCACTCAACTCCTTAAACTTTACGTTAGTAACTCAAGTTTCGCACCCAGTATTTATGGGTTCCCGAGAAGCAACATATAGCATGAAAACCAAGGGAAACCCTTGGTTTTATTGTATCTTTAGGTTACCAGACATAAAGTACGGAACATGCTACAAAA
>Ga0208903_1000614_pt1 | contig 26622 bp, 35 predicted proteins | sample AntAceMetag02UKJ_FD_184769 | JGI IMG/M metagenome (GOLD analysis project Ga0208903, IMG submission 184769) | Saline lake microbial communities from Ace Lake, Antarctica - Antarctic Ace Lake Metagenome 02UKJ (SPAdes) (version 2) | ecosystem: Environmental > Aquatic > Non-marine Saline and...
CCCACTGAGTCGAAATAAACAGTGGGTAAAACCCTTACCAAGCATTAGACTTGATCTGGTTTTAATTCATTTCATTGAGTTATAAACAATCCAGGATAACACCAATGTTATTACGATAATGCCAATTATGTCAATCATTTTTTCTCCCATAATTTTTTATGTATTTCTTTAATTTCTTTAATAGTATAACCTAACTTTGTTTCAATTTGTTGTTTGGCCCTATCATATTTTTCTAACCTGTCTAATTGTGCGTTCCATTGTTTTAATCCATTAGGGTTTGCTCCAGGTCCGGGTTTCTTATAGGCTTTATGATGTTCATTTACTACAAAGATAGTGCTCTTACCATTTACATATTCTTTAAGACTACATAATTCAGTTTGTGCAAACTTTTTACCTTGTAATGCTAAACGACAAGCAAATTCTAAATCTTCAAGACATTCTAATGTGTCATCAAAACGCCAATCATCAACGCAACACCATAATTGTGTAGTTTTTTGTTCTAATTTTGGCTTCCATCTTTTTGGTTTTAATGGGTACGGTGCCTGTTGAGCATTAAAGGGAACAAAACTACTAATCGCCAATTGTTCTGCCTCTTGACATATTGCGTCTAAATCTCTAATAAAGTTTTTAGTATCGAGTTTGTCAAAATAAACAGTGGCATCATTATCCCATATACCAATCCATTCATCTTTACTGTAATAATCTAATACCAAGTTGCGACTTGATGCCGCATTTCCTCTTGGTATTTTAACTACATCATTAAATTCACTATAATCATTTATGATATCATTGCGATTATCGTGCTGTGTAAAACAACGGAATTTATGTCCGTGTTTTTTCCAATGGTAGAAGTCTTCTTGTATTCTAAACAAGTATCGTGTGCGGTAATTAAATAGTGTTTCGTTGCGAGTATTAATGATAGTATCATCACCTCTATAATCTATTATATTAATCCACATTAAGCAACAGCTTCTGATTCACGAACCTTTTGTAGTTTACCATGCTGTTTGCTAGTATGCTGTCTTCTTGTTAGGAGTTCAATATTGTCTTTAGTCCAGGGTGTTCTATAATCTTTACGAACTAGGCAATAGCTTTCACCACTACGACCACGACCTGTGTCCCATTTTGGATCCCAATATTTGCTCCAGTCTTCAAAGTCTAACAACCACTCCTCATTTCGCCATTTGGCTTGGTTACGCTGTTGTCCATACACTACCCATTGATCATGAGTTCTTGTGTTATTGCCTATCTTCCACACATGTGGCAATTGTTGTCCTAGTTTAGCACCCATATTAAATTTCGCTATCTTCAGGTGAATCAAACTCGCTATCAGGCTCTGGAGACTCTTGTACTGGCTGTTCGTTAGCTCCAGCAATACTTTCTTGTTCTCTTGTTATCACTTGTTGAAGTTGTGAAATACTGTCTAAGTATCGTGCATAGCGAATGCGTGTAGCATCTTGGTTAATCCACTCTTGTACTTCTGTTTTAGCTATTGCTAGGCTTTGTAGGGCTGGATGTAACATAATTAAATTCCTCGTTTTAGTTGTTTTAGTAAATCTAGTAATTGTTGTTGCTGGTCTGTGGCACTAATTTTCTTTCCTGTCAGGCGAAACCGTTCTACTGCCTCTTGTAGTGCAGGTGACAGATTGGCTGGTTTTGGTTTTCCAATAGTTTGAGTTGCAAACCATTCATCTCTAGTAAGTGATATTTTAATTTCTCTCACGAGCAACTCCAAATAATTCAGTAAAGTTTGTCTCAAATCTTGTGCTCATGCCTTCTTGCAACTCAAAAGCAAACTCAGTGTCAGAAAAGAACTTGTTCCATCTTGTGATTGGTGCCTCAGCAAAGTCCTTAGGGTCACCATTTCGTTTGAGTCCCATAATCTCACCAATCATATCAAGGAGTAATTCTTTTAGACTTCTGTTTGGCTGTTTTTTATTTTCTTTAGGAAATCCTTGTAACGGCCAATTTTGAGCTTGTTCTAATTGTGGGTTTTTAGAAATCATGTCGTCAAGTACAATTATCTTTTCAAGTATCCAGACAGCTTGTTCTTTTCGCTGTTTCTCTGATTGCTTATAATATCGAGTTGCATATAGCTTACCCGGTCTTGGTTGCATTGATGCTAAACTTTGATATCTAAATACTTTGATAGTGTTTTCCATAATATTATTTATCCTGTTGTTGGCGTTGAGCCCAAGTTTTAGGTCTGTCTTTATCTTTGATTTTTGGATTGTGCCAGGTTTCTTTAGCTTTCATATTTCCTTTAATTTGTGCAGGTGTTAAGTTTTCAATAAACAAATCAAAGTTAATTGTTAAGCCATATATTGTTATAAACCCTGCCCAGCCTCTTTCTTGTTCATTGTAATATATCGCTGTCCAGGTATAAGGTTCAATTTGACTTCTAGTTTCTTGTGTTCCAAATCCATTGTTATGATGAAATTTACCGATCCAGGGTTTAATGCTATGTTCCTCAATGATATGTTTTTTAATTTGATCTATGTCTTTAAGAGTGCTCTCTTTGCTTTCTTCAGGCAAATGTTTGCTAAAGTTTCTTCTGTCTTTGGTAAGACTAGAAATAAATTCTGCTTGAGTGTTATCTTTAAAAATAATAGTAGCTTTTAGTTTATATTGCTGTTTACTATCTTTGCCATTGTCATAAAATCCAATATGACATTTTACTACATTATTGTCTGAGATCAAATTCATCGGGTCTGGTGTAGGCGATGAGATAACACTATCCCTAACAGCAACTTTAGTTACTAGCCCTTGAGAATTGATCTTGGGAAAGGCGATAGCCTGACTCTCAAGAGAAGGAGGAGGAGACCCCTCTACTTTATTCTCTTTATTCTCTCTATTAACTGTATTAACTGTATTAATACTATTAACTGTATTATAACCTACACCCCAGTCAATTGCTTCTAAAATATCTAGTTCTGTTACATCATTCATACCATTTCTCCTTTAATTCTAACTGTTGTTACAGCAGTTTAACTGGCACTTGTTTGTTAGATTCAATTTCTACTAAGTCTTCAAGTGCATCAGCAATTCTTTTAAGATTCCAACTTACAGAACTTATGTTATCTTCAAGTGTATCATTTGCCATATTCATTTCTCCATGTTTTCATAGAAGACATTATGTCTTCTCTTTATTTATGTATAATAACAAATAGGGGGGTTTTTAGCAATCTTTTTGGTGGAGTTGACAGTAAACTATTGGGAGCAATTAGATTGCTCCTTCTAGCTTCATTTGGAGAAATGATATGTTCGATTTCTCAAACATAGTTGTTAATGGCCGTAAAACTATTAACACAAGTATTTATTATTGGAAGAGTCAGACTATTGTTTTTGATCAAGAAAAAGCCCACTTTGTGAGCGGGCTAGTTCGCATAACGCTAGACTTAAAGGAAAAGTCTGTGTGCGATGAACAATGTTATAGCGAAGAGTCACCATGGCATTGGTTTTGAATGCTATAACGGATACGGAACATTCGCACACAAGTATTTATCACAGCTAGTCATCTGCTAAAATAATAGGAGCACTGATACCTTTAAGACCACAAACTGCAATGTGTAGCAATACCATTAATCGCCATTCAATAGTGTTCATGTCTTTATGGTCTGTGAGAACTGCTCGCCATTGGTGTAAGTATTGATCAGTGTCAGTGACACCTGGATCCAACATCATTTCAGTTGCTTGTTTGTACACAGTAGTAATTGTTTTTTGTGTATAAGGTGCAGGCATAAAGCTACCGTACTCGCTAAGGTCAAACCAAACTATGTCTTCTTGTATTTCTTTCATAATATTCTCCTATACAGTATTTATTATAAGTAGTTTTATGGACAAAAAGTTATTAGATAGAATAGAACAAGAAATTATTGTAACACCACATAGTATATTAGTAGAAAGCCGAAGTGACGGTAAGGTTACACTCACTGAGTGTCTGAGGCCTTGCAAAGATTGTGGACTAGAAGTTGACAGAGGTCCTGAACGAACTCACCGTTACGGTTATACCTTAGAGAAATGGGCAAGGTATTGTAAACCTTGTCGTAAATTCTTTAACCCCAATACTGGAAAGTATGATATAGATAGCCATCGGGCCCGTGACTCACATTTTAACAAATCAAAGAGTGACATAACTAGCGAGCCAAGCGATAATTCCGAGTAATATAGTTATAACAACTCCACCAACCTTAAACCAGTAACTGTTATATCTCTGATTCATTTTACCCAATGATAAACATATATCTCTAAGATGAGTTTCAACACCATCCATCCTAGCTTCTAGTCTGCCAATTTTATCTATAAGTCCATCAAATCTTTGACTGCATAAGTCAACATGAGCTTCTAAGTTTTCTCTTTCGATATTAAATTGTTTTGCCATTAGTCTAAGGTCACTGTTAAGGCACCAGAGTCTATGGTTAAGCTCTCACCATCCTTAACTAATTTCCCCGAGATATTCTTATAAAACAGAAGATTACCTCCTGTGCTGGCATCATATATGCCTATAGCAGTAGCACGGGTCCAATTAGCACCACTAGCAGTCCAGGTCAATGTTGTTGATGTTGCTGATGAACCTACTGATGGTGCGGCAAATGTTAAGGTTTGTCTCGAATAGCCATTGCCAGATAATTCAGTGCCTGAAGCTGAATCAGTGGGTATCACTGACAACAAGCCAGCATAGACCGTTGTGGGTGATGTGTATGCTGTATTCCTCAATATGTGATTGAGAACAGCGTTCTCTAAATAGTCTGTTAAGTTGCTCATAATCTATCCTTAGGTATGTCAGTTGAATTCCAATCAGTTAGTGTTGTGCCAATACGAAGTCCAGCATTATTAGTCTGACTGATAAGGTCTTGGTTGTGTAATTTTGTAAAGTATGTTGATTGGCTACTATATGTAACCTGGACTGTGTCTTCCATTGTCATGTTATACCAGGCCTTAGCATTGCCTATCAGATTTTTGGGATACTTGGTGAATATGCTAGTGTCCAACTCACCGACGGGGTCAAACATAGTGCCAAAACTGGCCCAAAAATTAGCAAACTTATAATCACGACTAGTAGTGCTACCTAGACTAGCTACCAGGTAATCAGTGTATCCACCAGTTCCAGCATTTAATATTGGCAAAGTATTGCCATAGACGCTAAATTCAGGGAATTGCCAATTCCAGCCGTTGCTTGGATCAGCTGTGGTATTCCTCTTTAAGAGGTCTAACGACTGTAATAATTCTCCAGTTTCGGTGTCATAGATAGAAGATCTAGTATAGATGGAATCATTGACTCCTGGGGATTGATCTAACACATCACTAAAATTAGAGAATGAGGTATCATCCTCACTACCCGAATATATCACTGTAAGCCAACGGCGAGCATAATCACTCCAACTGCCTGGCAAGGGCACATATGCCCTCAATATAGTTGATGTTTCAATCCTTGAAGTTATATACAGGTCACCATCTTGTATCTGGACAAAGCAGTTCAGACTGTAGAATTCACCTGAATCAGTGTAGCCTGATTGTCTAAACTTAGGCTCAGCAAAGAATGTATAGATACCATCACTCGGTGCTGATCCCGCAGGATCCCAATCAAGATAAAATGTAGTTGCCATAGTCCACCGACGATCATTAAAACCTGTAAGACTAGAGTAACCAGTAAGATCAATATTAGCAAAATCTAATCCTGTTGATGTGTCCTGTCCTGCCAGGGGCATGTTGCCACCGGTGTGGTCTTTAACAAAGGTATCACTCTGATAACTCTCCTGCACAATGGTGCCCGTTCCTACCACAGCAGGGGCTAGTGGCACTGACCCCCAGCCTGCGTATTGTGAATGTCTCGCTAGCCCTAACATTATGAGCTCGCAAATTCTGGTGAAACAGTAATTAGATACTGTGTGGTTCCACCATTATCTACTGCGGTTATTGAAACCATTGTTACTGAACTTGCTGTGGCTCCCACTGAACTATTTTCTCCTGAATAAAAGTAATTGGCTCCTGTTGGCATTGTAACTACTCGCCCTGTAGCGTCCTGTCTAATCATTACTGTAACAGTATCAACTGAATCTTTAGTCCTACTACCTACTGTTTCACCAGTGTAGAAGTTTGAAAAGCCAGATATAGTTAACGCACCTGTAAGTTCTATGTTTTGCACCTGACCATTATTCTTGTCAATGGTTATAGATCCTGATGTTGCTGTGTCGTGTCTGTATTCAGTGAAGCGATCAATCATACCTAAGCGTTCATTAGCAAAGGTATCGTCTGTGTAAATGTTGTAATAGTTATCCGCACCTCTGGCTCCTGCACCACTACCAATGTCACTAAGGTCGGTGTTGTTGGAGCCATTGGCTTTTGGTAAATATAGACCTATAAAATCAATGTTTGATGTATAAAATGGCACAGTTGAATAACCAACTACTACATTGCCTGTAACATCACCATCAAAATCAATGATGAAGTTTTGATTTCCGTGCCATTTACCAAAACTACCTTCAGCATTTAACCAGGCCGCATTAAGATGGCTATTAACCTGATCAACATAAACATTTCCTAGAGGGTCCCCAGCACCAATCCACGCATCAAGCCAGCCACCACCACCAATGTTAGTGTTAGTTAATGAATTAACCACACCAAAAGAAGAGACTGCATTACCTAAGTTTACATTGGCATTACCTCTAAAGCTCAATGTAGAAGTGCTAGCCATAATGCCTAAATCACCAATGTTTATGTCAGTGTTGCCTATATCATAGTCAGCGGCTACACTTAATAGTGTGGTTGTTTCATCACCCGAACCAGTTGGTAGTGTAACATTGTCGTCCATAATCTTAATTCTAGCATTGTCTGGGGTTGAATAAAAACCTGTAGACAAGTTACCAGTCTCAAGACCTGTAAACGCATTGCCCCAACCACTACCAATATCAATTGTTGTTGCGGAATCGTCACTGTCAATGTTAAATCCAGAAATTGTAATGTTACCTGTGCTGGCTCCACCGCCTGTTGCCGCAACAGTAATTGTATCTGTTCCTGCATCTCCAGTAATACTAATACCAGAACCAGCTGTTAGTGTTAAAGTATCTGTTGAACTATCTGCTACTACATTTGTTCCACTAGTAGTAGCAATTGTAGAGAAACTATTACTAGCACTGCCACCGGCTACTGTTAGGTCACCACTACCAAGTAAGCTACTGCCATTAACTGTTTTAATGTTAGTTGCTGACACTAAGCTAGCTTGAGCATCTGTAATTCCATAACCACTTAATGTAGTTGGTGTTGATGTAATTGCACTAAAAGGTAATGCTGTTGTGTGACCTAAATCACTAATCTGACTTTCTGTTATTGACAAGTTACCTTGATGTTGAACAACTGAACTTGTTGTGATATTAACATCTGGAACATTTGCCCAGGTAACTGCTGTTGATAAATCATTTGTTTCTGTGTATGAAGTTAGGTATGATGATAAATCTGCAGGAGTAAATGTAAACACTCCATTGGTATTGTTGTAGGCAATCGCCCCATCACCTGCCGCTGAGCCCTCAGCACCAACAGATAACGCTGTTAACGCAATACCACCAGCACCAGCCTGATCCACATCAAGTAAATTTCTAATCTCTTCTGCTGTTACACTAGCGTTTAATACGGGTCCAATATCATCTACAATTGGAAACACTTCACCGTGTGTTAAGAATACAGTGTTTGTGTCGCCAACAAATTGTGTTGTTGTTGGAGTAAATGCACTAGTGTATCTTGCTGAGTTGCTTACTCTAATTTCATCTAGGTAACCTTCAAATGGTGATGTAGAACTGTCCAGCAGTCCATAATAAAATGTGTCATATGTTGCAGAGCCAACATCGCCTGTGTAGGTGGTTGCAGTGCCTTCTGCAACACCGTTAACATACAATTGAACAGTGGATCCATTTCTTACTAGAGCAACATGATGCCATGTGTCATAAGCAAATGTATTACCTGATACCACAGCACTTAGACTTTGTATGCCCCATTGGAATTTACTATCTGAATCACTCCATTGTATATAAAACTGCTCTGCGGCGTAACCTGTTGTATCTCTGTTGGTTACTATCAATTGATTAGCACTCTGATCAGTTAACCAAACATATTGTTCAATGGTAAAGTCACCACTAAAGTCAAGCTCACTGTTTTCTACGGATATCTTACTGTTTGTGCCGTTAAACGGAATACTGTAAGTCCCAAGTTTGTTTTGCGTAGAACTTACTGCTGATATATTAACAGAGGTAATAGTATTGTCACTGGCCGCAATACCAATAGCGGGAGTAGTATCTCCTCCATCTGTAATTCCATAACCACTTAATGTAGTTGGTGTTGATGTAATTGCACTAAAAGGTAATGCTGTTGTGTGACTTAGATCACCAATTTGACTCTCAGTAAGTGTAATATTGCCTTGATGTTGAACAACTGAACTTGATGTAATATTAACATCAGGAACATTTGCCCATGTAACTGCTGTTGATAAATCATTTGTTTCTGTGTACGATTGTAGTGCTGTATCAGCTGTTGCACCTTGAGCACTTGTTGCCGCATCAGTAATTCCATAACCACTTAATGTGGTTGGCGTTGATGTAATTGCACTAAACGCTAGTGCAATATTACCTTGATGTTGAACAACTGAACTTGATGTGATGTTAACATCAGGAACATTTGCCCATGTAACTGCACTTGATAAGTCATTTGTTTCTGTGTATGAAGTTAGGTAACTGCCTAAATCGGTGATTTGATTTTCTGTAATTGCAAGATTACCTTGATGTTGAACAACTGAACTTGATGTAATATTAACATCAGGAACATTTGCCCATGTAACTGCACTTGATAAATCATTTGTTTCTGTGTACGATTGTAGTGCTGTGTCAGCTGTTGCACCTTGAGCACTTGTTGCGTATGCAGATGATGCTGTTGTGGCCGCTGTCCCTAACCCTAGGTTAGTTCTTGCTGTGCCTGCGTTAGTTAGATCACTAAGGTTGCTTGCTTTAACTAATTTTTCACCTAAGGATGATGCTGTTGTAGTAGCGTAATTAGCATCGTCACCTAAAGCCGCCGCTAGCTCATTTAGAGTGTCTAGTGTTGCTGGAGCACTGTCGACCAAATTACTTATTGCGGTGCCAACATAGGTAGTTGTGGCGTAATTACCTTCAATGGTAGTTACATTACCTGTTAAGGCTGTTAAGTCTGTTTGTAGGGTGCCTGCTGTGGTTTCTAGAGTGCCAATTGAGCTGGTATTGTTACCCACAGAACTAGTTATTGAAACCACATTGCCTTGTAGTGTTGTAATGTTGCCTGCGTTGTTACTAATGTCTGTTTCTAAAGAGGTAGGATCAAAAGAACTTGTTGGCAATGCACCTGCATCAACCACTGTTGCGTTTGATAAGGTAACTGTTAAATTACCTGCACCTGTTATTCCAGCATCAGTAACTGAAACACCGGTATCACCTGTTGTTCCTGTTGGACCTGTTGGTCCTGTTGGGCCTGTTGGGCCTGTTGCTCCGGTTGTGCCTGTTGTGCCTGTTGGTCCTGTATCACCTGTCGTGCCTGTTGGTCCGGTATCACCTGTTGTGCCTGTTGGACCTGTTGGTCCTGTATCACCTGTTGGTCCTGTTGGTCCTGTTGCTCCTGTCGTGCCTGTATCACCTTTAACATTACCTGCATCAATAGTTGACGCATCACTTAATGTTACTACTAAATTACCTGCACCTGAAATTGCGGCACTTGTAACATTAATGCCGTCTAGTTCTACTGCATTGTATGATACTGTAACTGGATAAGAACTTTCATTAACTGTAACATCTGCACCTACTTCTGTAATTGTAACTGTATAAGCCATGGTAGTCTCCTTATCCTAATGTTAATGCTGTATAACCAACATCTGATATTGGATCACCAACTGCAACATCTGGCTCCCAAGCGTTTACAAAGCAGAATCTATGTGAATTGATTTGTGCTGGTGTGCTGTCATCTGTCCATGTAACAGAATATACTGTAACAGGAACATTAACTCTTGCGTCAGGGACAATGGGTCCACTATACATGTTTGCTGGCACATATACTTTAACAGTGCCTAAACTGGTTGATACAACATCGGGCAATGTAGCTCCAGATGTTTCAACCTTTGCAAAACTACCTATTACTGTTGAATTTGAAAAATTGGGTTCGCCAGTTCGTCGATTGAACTGAACTGTATCTACTACTAGTGTTTGGTAATCGGCAGAGAAAGACCATCCTGCGATGTCTTGTGCAAAATCATATAATAGTGTTTTTTGATTAGATGGAAAGATCTGTTCTATTTTGATTTGATCTGGGCCACCAATATATTGGTTGAAGTCTAGAACTCCTGACATAATGTGTGCTCTCCTAAAGGTGATAACAACTAGACTGAGGCCTTGTTGCTAGTTGTATTTATGTTGTTAGCTTTATGGTATAAGTGTGTTGTTTAGTCTTTGAGTTCTAGTTGTGTTGTTTCTAAATTAACATGCCACAAGTCTGCCTCAAACTCATTTATATTTTGTTCTGTATCAATGTACGGTCCTTTCCTCATTGAGATTCCATTAGTAGGCATTTTAACTGTTAGTTGACCTGTTGTGTTGTTATAGTAATATCTCATATCTTTTCCCTTTTAGTCATCTGCTATTGTTATGCCACTATACAATGAATAATCAAATAATGATATTTCGCATTGTACGCCTAACCCTGTATCATAGGTCCCAGTGGGATAGTTGTGTTCAACTTCTATTCCAACAGTAACCGTGTCTCCCACTGTGGCGCTTACTATGCCTTCAACCATATGATCTTCAAATTTTGAACTATAACCGCCTGTCACACTTATATCAATTCCTTGATTAACTAAAAGTTTATTAGATGTAATTCCAGTATTTTTACTGCCCATTTCACCAGTGGCTGGGGAACCACTACCACTACCTCCACCCCAATTTGCGTTATATTTAATTTTATAATGTCCGGTGTAAGGTGCTGTAAATGAGGACAAAGAGTAAGTTGTAGAATTCAGATAAGCATTGTTAACAGTCCAGAATCCAGTCTGAAACGCATGGACTATAGGACTACCACCTGCTTCTGACATATAAGTTTGTGGGAATCTGGGATCACTTCCAACATCAGTATTAAATACATCAAATATTTTATCGTATACACTACCACTGGAGTCATCACTATCTGTCATTAGGCCATCTAGTAATACTAACAGCGTGCTTAACCCTGCACCTGTTAATAAACCAGCTGTACTACTATCCTGAAGTTCAGTAAGTTCTGTTACAGCGTCTGGAATCTGAATTGGTGCGTAGGTTGCATTAGCTATTGAGCTAAACTCACCAGTTGCTTCATCGTTAATTGCTCTAACCTTAACATAGATGCTACCAGCACTTATATTGTCCAATTCTAAACTTACCGCAGTTGTTGCGTTATACAAACCTTGATCAAATGGTCTAGTTGTTCCGGCTATGTTGTAATTCGTCCCGTCTGATGAAGTCCAAAATTCTATTGCTTCAACAATTCCTATAGGCGTAGTAGTTTCAAATAACACATGAGGCCTTGCGTCTCGTTCAAACAATGTAATTGTAGGAGTTGCCGGAGTGCCTACATATCCTTTAGTTACAATCCCATTAGCTGTTGAAATACTAACTCTTGACAAATCATTATCATATACTCCACTATCATATTCTAATGCTGTAACATCAATCCCAATGCCACCATCACCGCTATCAATTTCTGTTAAAGTCATAACTCTAAACAGTTTGTTAGTCCAACCTAAATGACTGTTGGTGATATCAATAACATCACCTGCGTTTATATTAATAGCAGTATAATCAGTGCTAAAATTAATAACTAGATCAACTCTTGACTGTTTAAGTTCTCTAATACCTATATGCTGTGCTTGCACAGGGTCGCTACACAAATCTAAGGTCATTTCTAGTGTGTTGTCTTGTTCGTTTTCTTTTCTGTCAGCAGAGTCAATTTCAATTTTAACAAAATCAATTTGGTCGTTGATGTCACTTCTTGGATAGCTAACCTTTACTGAATTATACATGTCAGTAATGCCAGTACCATTAATTGAAATAGTGCCAATAATGTTGCTGTCTGTAAATGAATGCGTGCTACTACCCGCCTGGTTAATAACTACACTCCAGGCCCCATTATGTACATCATAAGTTATCCAGGCACCTGAATTATTTGCGATGCGTTCCATGTTCTGAAACACTGGTGATGTCGTATCAATGACTCCATTGATATTAAACTGTGCTGGTATCTGACTTATGCTCATCTATTAGGCTCCTGCATATGTAAGTATTCTTCTGAATGCTACTGCTCTGTTGCCGAAGCTCTTTGTAGTTGAAAGTTGATCTTCCCAGGGGAATGGTGATGTAATACTACTATCCATCATCCATTGTTGAATACTAGCAAAACTTTCAGGACTACTTGACCAATATTCTTCTGTTTTAGCTGATGCTAAGTCGGTATATGCTGACGCCAATAACAATTCTTCTATTGCAGGTAGGTAGTAATCTGAATAACCATATGCTGTAAGGTTTTTGCACATTTTAAATGCTGAATATCTATAATATGTAACTCCACCACTTACACCCCATTCGGTATCCACTACACCGTCAGCATCAGCAAGTGCTTGTAATTCTTTTCCATTATGTAGACTGTAGTAATCATCATCTAAATCACTACTACTAGATTCGCCAAGACTAGACATATATCTCCTGAAGACTCCAGTTTTGCCACCGTCTTCAAATGTTAGATCAGTTGGGTGCATAAACAATTCCCAGGTTCCTACTTCCTGATAAGATCCTGAATTATATATTTTCTGTCCAACATATATTCCGCCAAACTCTGGATACAATGTTCCTAATACTAATACAGGAGGCATGTTTAATGTTATGTTAGCCACAACCTGATCTGCCTGGACAATGTCGTCTTCTGTTTGTGTCTGAGTATATTCTAACGCAAATCCTGTTACAGGTGAATTCGAACTTAACGCAACTGTTGGAACAAATTTTAATGCTTCTAAATCAGTATTCACAGTTGTGATGTTACCAGATATTGTTCCTGGATTTCCGATGCTTACATTTCCAACAGAGAAATTACCAGCAATGGTTCCTATATTCTCAACAACCACTGAATAAGTTTTAGTTGGACTAAATTGAGGGGTGCTCGCCGCATTAACATCGGTAATCTGAATGTTACCTTGATAATTATTATACATTGGAAAACTGCTAGATGGGTTTGTTGTAGCATATGAATTTGTTATTGGTAGACTATATTCATCATGCACACCAGTATTAGTTACAGAGATAACATGATTAGTTACCTGATGCACATTTGCAGTTGAACTAGTATCATATCGCCACTGCTCATATAAAATTGATACACTTCCTGTATAGTCTGCAGGTGGAGTATAAAATACCTCACTATCATTGATCACAGTGACATTGCCAGTTGACACAACATTGCCTAATACTGGAGTAGTATTCGCACTTGATGCAAAGTAACCAAGCTGATCTGTAGGACTAGTTTGTCTGAATCTAGTAGTATACACTTTGCCACCTGAACTAGTATCAACAATTAATGGATCAGCAATTGCGTCGCCACCGATGTCATATACTACAATGCGATTATCTTCATCATATGTTGCTGATGTTCCTAATTGATAGACTGCCTCAATGGTTACCACTACATCCCATGTTCTGCTATCCCCTGATAATAAATCAAGAGTGTATGTTATTGTGTTGCCAGTTGCGTAACCTATTGGATATGTTACATTATGAACTTTTATACTGTCCCATACTCCTTTAGTAATAGGCCCAGTTATTTTATAAACACCTGTGCTAGGATTTGAATATGCTGTGCCTGCTGGTAAACTGTTTGGCCAAACAACTGTTGCTCCAGTTACTCCAACATCAATGGTAAAGGTGCAACTTGCACTTACTGATTGTGCTGATATTACCCCATTGGAACCAGTTGGTGCACCCCAAGTAGCATTTTGAGGAGCTGTTGCAGTTAAATCAGTTGCCGTCGCTAATGTTACTGCCCTTGCCCTGTCATCTGTAAAGGTTACAAAGGTATTACCAAAAGTATTTAATTGTTGTAAACTATTCATCTTTAATCTCCGCACTTGCAATTCCAGCACCATATCTAGTTGATTTCATATAATCACTTAGGCAATCACCAGGTTGTGTCATTGAGTTTGTAACATGGAAACGAACATTTCTTAGACCTGTTACACTTTTTTCTCTGTTATAATTAACTTCTACAACAGCAAATATTAAATCAGTCATCATGTGAGTACTAGTCCACGCCGGTAATCCTGTTAGGTCATACGCATCTGGAACAGTTCCAGAATAAGTTTGTGGAACTACTCCACTATCACTATTGCCATTGTAACAATACACTTTGACTAACCCAGCTATACTGTAATCTCGGTTACCTTCCCTGTCTTGACTGTAAAGAGCTGTTTGTCCGTCTGTGTCAAATATTATTTTTTGGTCTTGCCAATATATGTCATTAAATGTAAAGCTACTCTGACTTAGATCACTAATTAAAGTTCCAGTCTTTTCACATATTGTTAATACATAGGTCATTCGTTGATTTGAATTACTCATTACTGCTTCTGTAATAACACCACCTAATTGAGCACTTCCGTATACTACAGGGACACGGTTTTTTTGATCTGCGTTAACTTGTTCTCTAACACCTCTGTCAATATAAGGCAATGTAGGTAAACCAGTACCACCACTACTGCCACCTGATCTTGCTTGGTCTCGATCATCGGCTTTAGTAATGTTTGACATTTTGTTTAAGGCATAACCACTTAATACAGTTTTTAAAAGTGTGCTACCAATACCGTCACCTGTTACGCTACCAATAACACTTTTACCTACATTAACTATAGTATCTAAGAAACTCACGAGTTGCCCCCAAAATTAAAGTTAGCATTGGCAAGACTGGGTATACGATCAAATGATACATCGCTAGAGTACAATGCTTTTTGTGAGGATGGGTTTGTTTCTCTTCCAGTACTCTTTCTACTTAATAATCCTACAATGCTAGCACAGGTAAACACAATAGTAACAGTTCCAGATTTAGTGCTATTATCAGCTTCATCAGTAATTGAAAAATTATCTATAAGCCCAATAAATCTACCTGCTGGATTACCAGCAATGCTTAATAGGGCACCTGTTGTAGGATTGAATATTCCTCTACTAACGGTAATCTTACTACCTTTTAATTGACTTTCAAACACAGTTGTTATATTACTACTAGGTATTCCCGAAATGCCAATACTGATCTGCTGTGGAGTTATTCTTAAATCGCTTTGTGTATTTGTTATTGATAATAATTGTCCAAGCCCTGTGTAGTCTGTCCCGTCTAAGGTTAAAGTTTTATGATGATCACTAAATGTTATGACCTCAGCTATACCATCAACATCATATGTATTAATTTTAACAAATAACGCATTAGCAATTGAACTATATGTGCTTAGGTCTAATGACATTATGTCAAGTCCTCAACAAACGCAAACTCGCCTGCCCAACCAACTTGGTTCCTAGCAAATATATTCCACTGTGGGAATTGTGTGCAAATTACTGACCACACACAGTTTTCTGCTACATTTAAAGTATCAGCACCTGCGGCATCAATTATTGGACGGTGTAGTGTTACTGTGTTTGTCCCAAAAGCTATATCACTGGTTACTGTATAACAGGATCCACTTGAACCTAACTGTATAACATCACCTGCAAGAAAGTTATATCCACTAGATGCTTGCCCGCCTGTAAGTGTTATGGTATTGCCTGTTGACCAGCTTGCTGTAATTGCTGTTTTGTCTGCGGCATCACCTTGATACTTTATTAACCAATTATGTCCTGGATTGTTTATTTGAATAGTGCCTATAGTATGTCGATCTAATGCTTCAATTTTGCTTATGTCTTGTCTGTAATCTTGCCATCTAGGACCGTCTGGTAATCTAACACTAAAGCGCCAAGGTTGTCCAGTTCTTGCTATTGACCTAATAGTACCATCTCGTGCTGTTGTGCTTGAGACTGTTTTTAATCTATCAATTGAAATTGATTCTGCGTTATCTATTACCCATTGGAATGCTGTTGTCATATTATCTTCTCATTAATGGAGCACTTTTTCTGCCCTGTTCAGTAACTGCATATATGAAGCTAGGGTCTCTGGCAACCATTTGTTTGAAACTCAATGCGTCAACTGCGTTAATATTATATACTACATTAGTACTACCACCACTGATTGGAGTAATTGTTCCTGGGCCTGATATCATCTCAGGACCTCTTTCACCTACAATACCAAACTTACCTGCTGGTAAATTACCACCATTGGCAAAGAAGCCACCAAATATACTACCTAATCCCTTACCTATGCCTGACACTACACTACCAATACCACTACCGACTGATTTAACTATATTGCCTACAGTACCCATAATGCCACCACCACTTGGTGTTGTGTTTGGATTAAAGTCAGGTGTTCTGCCGTTACCTAATATAACACTTCCTACACTTCCTAATATACTACCTAATCCACCACCACCTCCAGAGCCACTGCCCTTGGAACCTTTACCACCACCTCCAAATATATTACCTAAGGCACTCGGAAGACCGCCACCACCTCCTCCACCTACTGGTACTACATAAAGTGGATTGTTACTGCTACCTGTTGGAGTGCTACCGCCACCAAATACATCACCTAGACCAACACCTTTAAATATTTGTGCCATAAGTGTTTGTAGATTAGAACGGAATAGATCTTCAAGCATGCTATCAACAAAGCCTTTCCATTCAAACTTACCAGTTTTGGCAAAGTTTACAATTAAGTCTTCCATTCCAGTGACAGCTTTATTAAAAAAGCGTTCAGCTTTAGCACTAGCGTCAGATGCGGCTTCTATATATTCATTGAATGCCCGTTTCCATCCTGTACTCCATTTTCTGCTGGTGTCAATATCATTTTGTGTAGCTCTTGTTAACGCTCCTACTCCTCTAAATGCTTCTTCATACGCTTTTTTAACTTCCTCAACAGGCACTTGACTTCTCATCATGTTTTGTGCTTTAGCCCAGCTTTCAATCTGACTTTCTGCTGACTCTCTTGCGGCTATAGCTATATCATCATATTTCTTTTCATTAGCTGTCATTGTAAGTCGACGAGTATCATCTTGTATCTTTCTTACTTTTTTAAGGGTTGCTGATTGTTCAGCAAGTTGAAAATTGAGGAAACGAGTATTTTGTATTTCTTGATACTGTGCTTTGTTTTTGTCAATTATTGATTTTGTATTTTTGTTATATTCAAAGCCTAATTCTTTTTCAGCTTCAGCTAGATCTTTTAATCTAGCAACTTTTTCTGGACCTGCATCCAAAGCGTTTGCTTCAGCTTTTGCTTTTGCAAGGTCTCGCATCTGACTAGCATATTTGTCTGTGTGTTCAGCTAATGCCTGAGTGAGTAATACTTGTTCCTCATTCATGCCCAGCATTTTTCTATTCAGATCAAGTGTGTTTAATGTTTCAGCATTGGCAAATTTGTAACTGGCAACCATTTCTTTCGTTGCTAGATTAGATTTTTTGATTGCGGCTAAACTCTTTTCGTCAACCTGGGGAGTCAATGCCTTACCACCAAATATATCACCCCCAGTTTCAACTTCATCTAGAGACTTTTTCAATGCCTCCATTTCTTTATTGGTTCCGGCTATTGCTTCACCACCAAGAGCAAAGTATCCAGCAACAACAGAACCTAATAGTAAAAGGCCCTGAGCAACTTTTATGAATATATTTTTACTCATAATAGAATTAAGTGCTATCATGCTGACAGCCGCTACTCTAATTCCTTTAGCTAGTGATACAAACGCCCCACCAATCATAATAACTTTACCGATTGTAGCCGCCGCTAACCAAAGACCAAATGATACTGTTAATATTTTAATGTTTTCAGTTATAAATCTAATTGCTCCACCTAATGCTCCACCTAATACCTTAGCAAAACCATTACCTGAGGCGATAGCAGACTGCATACTTTTTACAGCATCAGTTAATGCTGAAGTTAATCCACCTTCACCAATCTCATTGAGGAAAATTCTAAAATTATCATCTAGATTAGATATGGCTCCACTCAATGTCTTACTTTGTGCTTCAATAGCACCAGCAAACTTAGTTTCACCAATCTCATTTAGTAATGTTATTATTTCCCGTCCGTCATTTGCTATTACCTTAGTAGTGTTCCCCATTATAACTGTTAGTTTGTCACCTTCAGTTTTAACTTTTATACCTAACTGTTTGAGCATTTCAAATTCACCAGTTGTGGCATTGAATACTGCTTGTGCTACCTGATCAAAATTCTTCTTCATACCAGCGGCAATATTACCAATGTTCTTCATGAAGTCTGTAGTAGGTGTTAGTCCAGCGTTCTTAAATGTTATAAATGCTGTAGTAACTTCAGCTAATTGGAAAGTTGTGCCTTTAGTGAAGTCTTTGATTAGTTTAAATGATTTTGCCGCTTTGGTAGCATCACCTTCAATGGTGATCAATACCTGTTTAAGATCTTGGAACTGTCTTATAGTGGTTACTAATTCTCTAGCTACTAAAGCAACAGCTAGTGCCTTAAAGGCCGTGCCTAGTCCACCAATTTTAGCCTTTAACCCACCAATTGCCGAAGAGGCACCTGCGGTATCAACCTTTACTTTATATCTTAGATCAGCCATTGCTATTTTGTCCTGAATATTTTATCTAGTTCTTGTTTAATTACTTTTAATGTTGGTTTAAACATACCTTGAGGTGCTTGTTTACTGTGTCCTTTGTCCAATGGCACTGCATATTTATAATCAGCATGAATAGTGTCACCATTCTCAAGTTTAGTTCTTCTTTTAGCATTACCAGTTAGTTTAGGAGTAACCTTAACCCATGTTGCGTAGGCTTTGTTTACTACCTTACTGAGTTGTCTTGCTTTGCGTTCAACGCTAGGTGTAATCCTGTCATAAAGAACTCTTACTGTTATCATTTTTTTAACTTGTCCACATTAGCTAACATCTCTGCCATTTCTGATTGTGACATTTTAGGTGCTGGAGGTGGTAATCCTTTACTTTTAGCCTCTTGAATCGCTTGCTGTCTATTTTCGTATTCCTGACCTAGTTCAGCAAGTATGATATCAATGCTATCACCTTCTTGTAGTAGCTTGCTTGGTAACACACCATAACGCCTAGCTACCCAATCAATGGTAGCCAACATATTTAATTCGGGGTCTTTGTCTCTAATTCTGTACTCACTAACTTTCCCAATTCTTCTACCACTTTTGCCACTACCTTCATCATGATATCTGTTGGTAGTACTACATCACCTTTACAAATCTGAGCACCTTTTTCATCACGGATTAAGTCACTGACTATTTCAGCCGCTGATGCAAAGTCGTCAGGCTGGATTGTTGCCATTTTAGCAAATGTTTGAATATCTTGTCTGTCGTAGACATAGAAAGTTAATGATTCACCATATTTCTTTTGAATGGCTTCGTCAGTAATTTCAATTTTAAGTAGTTGGGGTTTTGATGCTAGTTGTTCAAGTTTCATTTAATCTTCCTCTCTGTTAATCATTGTGTTTAATACTGCTATCTGGAATGCTAATCTGTTTCGTGCTTTATCTAGATCTTTACGAGCACAGTTAACTTCATTAAGGCACTTAGCTGTTTCTGCTAACATGCTTTGTAATAATTCTTTATTGCTTTTATTTTCTAAGACATCCATTGATCTTGTTTCCTTGTATCTATATTTATAATAAATTAAAAGGGCATAAACTGCCCTTTTAATATTAACTCTACTTCTTAAGCTGTTGTTGCTGTGTAATCACCGTCTACAGTAAGTGTAATTGGTGTTACCCATACTGGCGAGTCAGCTGATACTGTTGGTGCTAGACCTGTAACATATGCTTCGCCTGTTATTGTAGGTCCGTTGGTACCGTCATCTTCGTCACCCATGTAAAGACTGAAATCTACTTTTACTTTGTCTTTACTTAGGCCAAACACGCCGTACTCTGCCGCTGTTGATGATGCCGCACCTGCCGCAGTTGCCGTCGCATAGTCTGTTCCAAAGAATTTGGCTTGATCTACTACCAAATTCATTGCTAGACTGTTTGTTGATGTTGTTGCTATTTGTTGCTTACTACCATTGTCAAGTGTTGTCCAGGAAAATACATCATTTGCATTGTTCAATGTAATGTCCTGAAGACTAGGTAATGGTAGGCTGTTTGTGTCCCCTGAGTTAGCATTCACTGACAATGTCAATGTTGCCTGGGCAGAAGCCACCCCTGGTGCTGGATATATATAAGCCATTTGTTTATTTCCTCATTATTGTTAAATCAACTTCGTAAAGTTGAATGTAAACTCTGTTACTAAGTTATCACTTTCAAAGCTGGTAGCAACTTCAGTACTGCGTTGCCGCCATCCTGTTGTTGTATCTAAGGCTTTCGCCGCTTTTACTGTGGTAACCATAGTATCATAGTTCGTTGGTAAGTTTTTTGCGTCTGTTGATACATAAACAACCATTGTGGTAGTTTCATTTACAATACCACGGTTGTCTAATGTGTCAATCAAGGGTTCTTGGACTGTCTGTGGGCGATCCACATATATCTTTTTCATATTCTTGAGGTATAATGGTTGCCCACTAGCGTCCCAAGGTAATTCCTCACTGACACCAAAGCCTGTTACCAGGTTTGCATTCAAGTAAGTTAAGATATCGCTTCTCATCGCACTCTCCTAAGATTAACATAGCCAGGCACTTTTTCTGTAGATTCTACAGACAAGTCCCCATCATAGTCATACCAATCACCAGCAGTTATTAATTCACCTAATAGTTCATTAAATTTCTGTTGGTAATGGCCAATCTTTGCTCGCTCTGCATTGTTCTCATCACTAAAGTCAGCAACCTTAGGCATTATGTAGTAATAAAAGCAATGAAATACACATAAGTCTGTGAAATCATTCTGTCTACTTAATATCTTGGTAGCATTTAGTTCTGGAATGTCAGCTACTGAACTGATAGACGCACTTGACTGTTTTAAGTAGTAAGCACGCCACCAATTTGTTGAGCGTAGTTGGGAAAGAATGCGTTCAGTAGATCTAATTAATAGATCTTCCACTACATCCACTGTCAAGCCTTCATTCGCCTCAAACACACGCTGATCTCTATCTACTACATCGTCATATGTAGCAAAAGATAAAACGGTAGTTCCTGATGTTATGAAAGCCATCTTCCTAATCCCCTATTAATCAGTTGCAGAACCTACTAATTTAACAGCATGAGTAGCCTGTATAGTTGAAGCACCTGCTGTTGCTGTTACTACTAAGTCAGTAGCACGAGCTGAAGCTTGTCTTTGTTCTTCAACTTTAATACCGCCACGCATAGAATGACCAAATGCTGATGGAGCAAATACTGCACCAACTGCGTTTAGTTCAGAGTCTGTGTCAGTGTCTAAGTCTTGTTTAACAAGAGCTGATTCATAGATAGCACAACCTGCTAGTGAACCAATATAGTAACCGCGTAAGATTGAGCTACCAATTTCTGATGCTGTGATATTTGCACCACCAGTTGTTGCTAATTCTTTCTTAAGTTGTAGAGCTTGTCTTGGTGATACAATAGCCGCTAAAGGACCTGAGACTTTGTTACCTCGTAATGTAGCAACTGCGTCAAAGATGTTGTCAACTGTGATAGCTGAATCTTCAGTGCCGACAGATTGTGTTAATGCGTTGAATAATGCGAATACTTGTGTATCCATTGATTCTGCAATAGCTCGACCTGATTGGTCACCTAATTGTGTTAACACATTGTTATATGCTGAATCTCTTAGCATATCTGTGATTTGATGATAAACAACATGCTCAGTTAGTGTAATACTAGCTGATGTTGTGTTAGTTGTTTTTACTGTTGCCACCTCTTCATCTGTGAGGTTTTGTGCTGTAATTCCTGCCCATACTGGAACTTGAACTACTTTACCTGCATTAGCAGGCATGTCAAACACTGAAACAACTTGTCTTGCAATACTTGATTCGTAAGCCGCAAATTGTGCCGCCGCTACGAGGTTAGCATACAACTCATTGTTAATGTCTGTTGTTGATACTGATGGAAAAGCCATTTTAAATAACTCCTAGTTATAATTTAATTAAATTATACATTACCCTTAGCCTTAGCCTCGGAGTATAATCGTCTATGTTCTGGATTAGTCATGTCTAACTTAGAGATATCAAATTTAGTATTAGTGTTTCCATTAACACTTGATTTAGTATTGGATGTTGATGGTGTAGGGTTTACAAAGTGTGGGTTTTCTTTTAGAAAACTGTCCACTAACTGTTCTACATCGACTGCTAGGCCGTCATCATTATAACGAACATTGCCTTCATTATCAACAACTTCTACATCACCACTTTCATTTAGTCTCACGCTTGAGACCAATAAACTTTTAACCTGTTCAGGATTTACTGATCTCAATTTAGCCGCTGAATTTAACAGTGGTGTGTTGATCTTGTATTCCTTAATGATGCTATCTCTTTGTTGGATTTCTGAATCCTTTTTGGCCGCTAATTCCTGAAGTGTTTTCTCAAACTCGCCACGCTTTAATTGCTCTTCTTGGCGTCTCTTTTCATGATCTGTTTTAAGTTGTTTAAGTTCTTCAATATCACCTAACTCTGCAAATTGTTTTTCAAACTTTTTGGTAATGCTAGACTTCAGCCCTGCCATATGATTGTCAAACTCTTCTTGACTATAGGTTTTAGCGTTTGATTGCACCTGAGTCTCAGTCTCAGTAACTGCTGGTGTTTCTGTTGCCATGATAGTATCTTCGCTCATGTAGCGTGCCCTCCTAGAGGTAGTTGTTTAAGTTATTATTTATGTAACTTATATTCTGATTCAATAATATTGCTCTGTTACTTAGGTGTGCGTAGTCTTGACACTACACCTTTGTTCTTTAAATGTTTTTGTGCTAATCGCATACCACGATTGAAACTAGCACTTCGGCTAGTCATTATTCTACCGCCTTTACGAACATAGCGTGCTCCTGCTTTGTGTCCACCACAATCGCCTTTACATTCAGATCCATAGTATGCGGCCATTATTTCTTACCCGGTTTCTTCTTTTTCTTTTTATGGTATGGCATTATTCTTGACCCTGAACTAGCAGTTTAGACTTAGCTGATTGTAAAACTTCAGCTGACAGCTCTGGATGTATATCAAGTATCTGTTGATCATTATATCCTTCTATAATCATAGCTTCAATGTGTGGTTGTCTGTTTTCTTCTGTTAAGGTAGGGTGTGCCATTTCGTAATCATACCCTTCCATATACTCTTCACCAAAGTGTGCTTCAGCAATTTCATATTCAAACATTGTTATGAGTTTAGGATCGGTTAGTGTTTTGCGTGTTTCTAACATTAGTCTAATGTCATTTGAAACATCTCTAATACCAAATGAGTCTGGATAGTCAATTGCACCATCCCACGAGTAGCCTTGATATTGAGCAAACAGTCTCCACATTTGTTCTTCAGCTAATTCTAAATTGTCTGATTTTTCTGATAGGCGTGCGTTAAGAAGGGTGAACTCTGTTTCTAATGCTACCCCTGATACTGTTCTTGATTCAGTAGCTCTGACTGCACCAGTGTTGGCCATTTTATCTATTGAGTCTACCAATGCTTCTTTAGTTTTAAGTATTGCGTCTACATTACTGCCATTGTGATCTAATACATAAGGTTTCAATGCTGGATCTAAATCCTCTGGCATGTGTATTACGGCTCCAGCCCCCGCTCCGGCCTCTGTGTTGGGTGTCTTAACTAAACTTGGGTGTCCGTCTAAACGAATACCTTGTTCTATCTCACTATTAAGATTGTATATCATGCGTTGTGCATCTGAGATATCAGCTAAGTCACTTATACCAAAGCCTCTAACTGTTGACTTCTTATTGTATACACATACTGCTGGTATCACTCCTAGCTCATTTATTTCTTCATACTCTTCTGTTAGCGTATTCTGATCAACATCAATAATTGATGTCTTAATTGTTTCTGGTCTCCATTCCTTAATTGTTCTGACACTACCGTTAACTTCTTCTAGGTAACGAATATAATCTAAACGGTATGCTCCATTTGGTGAGCGGGCATATGACCAATCCAACATCATCAATGGTGTTATTAGGTTAACATATGGTCTAACTTCTTGATTAAGTTCTTCAGCTCTGGTGTTACTATTAGTATTTGGCTTTGCCATTATAATCCAGGCGTGTCCAAACACTGAACTCCATGTAGCTACATCTTTCATAAATGCGTTTAGGCTACGACCGTCGAGGTCAGCATCTTCTATAAATGCTTCTACTTCTGACAATCCTTCTAGGCTTGCATACTCTCTCTTAGGTTGTTCTCTGAATAAGAATGAATTGAATACTGACACAACTGATTGACAGTGATTGTCTAATGGTGTAGCTTGTAGTCTTGATGAATATTCACCTGCTGATTCTAATTGATAACGGGTTAGGTGTTGACCGTCTCTATATACTTCTCCACCCATATAACTTTCATAAAGATATTGTAGGCGGTTTCGGTTCTCTTCATATATTTTATTGCCTGAGACTAGGCTGTTTATTTCTTCTGTAAGTATAGTGCGAATTGACATGTCTGGTATCCTCTGTGTCTAATTATTATTTATCAATATGTTACTGTTGGTTAATGCTATGTCCCCATCGCTGTGGCGTTGGCATTGGTGCTCGGACTTTAGTCAATGGATAGAGAAAGTCAATACAGTATGACGCCGCATCAAACATATGATCCCATTGTCCTTTATCAGGCACTTGTGTTCCTTCTTTATAACAGTATTTCTCTAGGCTTTCTATAGTGTGCTTACAGTTTTTAGTAATGAATAGATGTCTAACATCATCTGATGAACACAGACGGCTGTTGTAGCTGTTAATCCTATCCTTGACAGCGTTATGCTTTCTAGGTGCCTTAACTATGAAACCATTATTAGTAAGTATGCTATGATCAGTTGCTCCCCCCGCAGAAGTCTTACGACTAGATCCGCTAGGGTCAGGATAGACAAATATCTTAGATTTTGGATAACGCTCTTTGATCTCATCACACATGTCTTGAGTGTTAGCTGAGTGCATCATTACTTCATCTATCTGTAACATCTTATCTTGTTGCTGAACATGAATAGCGGCTGACATTGGCGTAACATTAAAGTCCATTCCTATATGTATAGTCTTTGTGTCAACATCATCAATGATTGGGATCACTGTGAGGTCGCGTTTAAATGCCCAGGCAATCTGTCCAACAAAGGTTTCGAATGATGCCTCAAACTCTTGTCTGAATGTTCTAGCATCCAAATCCTTTCGGGCCTGATCAATTTCTTCTGCGGGTATGTTACCACCTTCTAGACTTGTAAACTGATGTCCACTCCATTGTTCAGGATCTTCTAGTTTACGCATATACAAATCATAAAACCAATTGCTCTTACCTGTTGGTGTTGATATGAATAAAGCGTGCCCTTGAGTGTTTGATATTGTAGGTCTTAATACCTCTGACCAAGCCTTCTGATCTACAAGTGCCGCTTCATCTATTACTATAAAGTCATATTCTAACCCTCGAAGACTGTCATAGTTGTCAGCACCACGAATGTTTATTTGTGTGTTATTGATTAAGAATATATTGAGATCACTTTCATTAATCTTCTTAACCCAGTTCAATGATATTAGTTTTGATTTAAGTTTATCCCACACAATGCCTTTTGCCATTCGGTATGTTGGGGCTACATACAATATCTTCTGGTCTGGATGTCGAGCAAAGCGAGCTAACTCTCTAAGACTAATGAATGTTTTACCAAATCGTCTACCAGCTACTACAACACGGAAACGATGTTGGTCGTTAACTATCTTCTGTTGTGGTATGCTCAATGGCATCAAAATGTTCCTCTTCTAATTCCATATCATCATCTGTCCACGGAAGAATCTTAGCATCATCTGTTGTAGTGGGGCTATCAGCCATACCTAAGATGTTTTTACTTAAGAATATCTGAACTGCTGGTGAATTGTTTTGAATAGCGTTGTTTAACATTGCTCTTCTTAAAGTAATCTTAAGATGCTCTCGTCCTTTTACTAACTCCTCGCGGAAATTGTAGCGTAAAGTCTGTTCTTTAATGCCGAACCAATTAGCTATTTCGTGATTCTTACATCCAATTTGTGCTAATTTAAATACTTCATCAGGATCAACTACTATTCCATCTCTGCCTACTGGCTTGCCCATGAAGGTAGCTTCTACTAGTTCTTTAGGACGAGGTCCTGTTCGGTTTGGGTCTGTCTGGCCATGTGCTCGTGCTGATTCTTTATTATCCATAGTGTTCCTCTTGTAGTAACTATTTATGTTGAATTAGATATGGTAATGTATTCTTAGATAGAGAGTCAATAAAAACCCCACTGAGTCGAAATAAACAGTGGGTAAAACCCTTACCAAGCATTAGACTTGATCTGGTTTTAATTCATTTCATTGAGTTATAAACAATCCAGGTTAACACCAATGTTATTACGATAATGCCAATTATGTCAATCATTTTTTCTCCCATAATTTTTT
>Ga0208903_1000615_pt1 | contig 26609 bp, 15 predicted proteins | sample AntAceMetag02UKJ_FD_184769 | JGI IMG/M metagenome (GOLD analysis project Ga0208903, IMG submission 184769) | Saline lake microbial communities from Ace Lake, Antarctica - Antarctic Ace Lake Metagenome 02UKJ (SPAdes) (version 2) | ecosystem: Environmental > Aquatic > Non-marine Saline and...
AACACCTGTGACAACACCTGTGAAAACACCTGTGAAAACACCTGTGAAAACACCTGTGACAACACCTGTGAAAACACCTGTGACAACACCTGTGAAAACACCTGTGAAAACACCTGTGACAACACCTGTGAAAACACCTGTGACAACACCTGTGAAAACACCTGTGACAACACCTGTGAAAACACCTGTGAAAACACCTGTGAAAACACCTGTGACAACACCTGTGACAACACCTGTGAAAACACCTGTGACAACACCTGTGACAACACCTGTGACAACACCTGTGAAAACACCTGTGAAAACACCTGTGAAAACACCTGTGACAAGACCTGTGACAACACCTGTGAAAACACCTGTGACAACACCTGTGAAAACACCTGTGACAACACCTGTGAAAACACCTGTGAAAACACCTGTGAAAACACCTGTGACAAGACCTGTGACAACACCTGTGAAAACACCTGTGAAAACACCTGTGAAAACACCTGTGAACATGCCACGAGCGAGTACTACCGATTCGATTAGACTTTTTGAACGAAAAAAGAGTCAGGGGATTATGAGATCCACTAATAAAATAGCTACTAAAACAACAAGTAAAGCGACAAGTAAAATCGTCGCTAAAACAAGTATCAAAGTAGGTGCCAAACTTGCAGCCGCGGGAGGCCGGTCGGCTGCAATGGCCACGGCAGGTCCACCGGGTTGGGCAGCGGCCGCGCTCATGCTCGCTTTAGAAATAGTAATAATGGCCTTGGATATCATCGATGTGAGGGGCGACAATACGTATACTTCACAAGGGTTACTTCAAAAAATGAAAGATGGCGCCGATCTTGGTGGTTTCCTAGCGTCTAAAAATTTAGGACACGATTACCCATATCTATTCCCATTGTCGGGATCCACGGGATTTGTACCCGTCGAATTTGAAATAGCTTCACAATACATGCAAACTATGATGACAATGAACTACGCAGATGCCGGGTTTGAATTAGATTCATTAAAATCGCAATTGGAAATTGCAAAAACGGAAGTCGTCAATGCAAACAGCATTGTGGATAAAGCAATTGAAACCGGAAATCAATCCGTTGAGGAACGCATAGATTCAGTCACCGAATCGATTAATGCTTTATACGATTCCGACGATTCTTGGGTATTTAATGAAGATGCACAAGTGGGCGAAGATGAGTGGACATTACTTCCCAACGTTTCTACATTAATCGATGAGTTGGATGATGAGATCGTTAAACTGTATGAGAAACAAACGTCGAATGATAATCTCGTACTTGCCAATGAATATCTCGCGGAATCTCAAACTGCACTAAATGAATTCATCGCAGAATACCCAACTGCACCAATATTACCCCCAAACGTAAAAGCAGCGAATGACAATTATTTTGAAATGTATATTGAATACTTTAACTCACAAGCATCAATAGAAACTTCGTTAGCGGTTAAATGGTTTGAAGCAAACAATCGAAATGAATTCGGTGACCCTATAGGTACTACGTACGATCCAGCTACAATTTCCGCCGAAACACCTACTGAAGATAATCCATTGGGATTCATGTATTTTTTGGAGACTGATGAATTTTATACGTTATTAGAATATGCAGGGACTAGAGATTTTAGCGAATTTGGCGACTTCCCCAAACTCAGTCAAGATGCTGATGGCTACGATGTATATATATTCCCATGGAGTGACAATGTACAACAAGAGTGGATAGATAATAATATAGTTGAACCGGAGTATCCAGATTTGGTACTCGATTATACGTTCGCAGTGCCTCGATTATTCCATAAGGAACGTGACGTTTACTTACTTGAAATGTTACAAGAAATATTAAGTAATTCAACTGATCCAATTAAACAAAAGAAAGCCAAACAAATTATTCTCGTACCATCCATGAGTTCACCACGCCGTATAGGTATATCGATTACACAAGAAGCGGCAACTGAATGGAATACAGAACATAAAGAAGGATGGATACAGAATAATAATATGTTCGATAGTGATCCATCCAAAATAGACGTACTTTATGATCAGCCATTAATGGCTTCCTATACGGATACGTATAGTACTCTAAATCTTGAAGACCCCGGGACACAGATAGACCCTAAAATGATGGATGTAAAAATAGTAGATGCTACCGGAAACCCCATAAAAGTTGTTTTGGGTAGTCCGTATGGACCATCCCTCTCATACTGTGTGAGAAACCGTCAATTATCTGAATTGTCTACCCCTGTAAATCCAAGTGATTATGGTGTCAAGTTTGATTACGATTTAGGTAAGTGTATGTTTACAAAAGATTTTTGTACTAGGTATGGTTTACAATTCAATAGTGAAAAAAATGATTGTCAAACGCGCCCCGGACAGGATATGGCTGAATTAATATTTGGTAAGACGCTCACGAGAACTGCCATTACAGGTTTCCAAGAAAAGATTATAGATAATTTAAATTCCGACGATCCCTTGAAAATAGCACTCGGTGGAATGTTCATGGTGAATCCAGGTTTATTGGCTGCCGTTGTGATAGGTGAAGCAGTATTTAACGAGATTTCCATGACAACCCATAAACATAGTCGACCTGCAGATCTTAAAAGTTGTAAAAGTTACAGTCCTAATATGATCAGTTCGGGTACTGACTGTTGGTTAAATACAATAGCTAAAAAATCGAGTTTACAGCCCCTGAGACCGTGTGATGATCCGCGTTACGTTAAAAAATTTGGTAAAAAGTTAACCGATGACAATGTTTCGTGTTGGCGTCACACCGTTGCCAAGAAACATAATGCCTCTAAACTTTTATCATGCAAGGGAAGGAGTAAAGAACAATACCCAAACAATGACTATGTGATAGATAAAAACGGTAACCCCGATCCCAATGCCAACCCAGATAAAAAATGGACAGGTCTGTCCGATGATAAACTTGGGAGTTGTTGGAGACATATTAAACTCAAGAAAACAACTTTCTTTCCAAAAGAAAGTTGTAGCGGTCCAGTTATGCGAAATCAACAAACGGGTGTAACTTTGAAGAATGACGATGGAACTGACCGGCATAAATGGACATACGAAAACGCTGAAGAACTTCACGACGATGGAATAAGTTGCTGGTCACACGCAAAATGGCGTGGTGTAGGTAAATTTCCAAAGTGTCCCAATGATCAGAACGATGACGACGACTACCCCGCCGGTGACAAGTATGAAAATCACTTGGGCGTTTGTTATAGGAAATGTAAAAAGGGATATAAAGGTGTAGGTCCTGTATGTTGGGAAGATGGATGTAAAGCCGGAGACGCGAATGACACACAGACTCTTAGACGCGGTTTATTTTGTTATGAAGACTGTAATAGAAAAGACATTCCAGCGAAGAGTGTACAAGAAGGGGGGTGGTTTAATAGATCGTTAGTTGAATGTGCGAAATGTCCCAGCGGTTATAAACGAGATATGGGTGGTAAAGGTATAGCTTGTGAGAAAGGTAGTATAGAAAACCTCAACTATGCATGGAGACCTACAAAAAGTGCTACATCGCGCAAGCAACGTGGAATCAAGCAATACGCTCGTGCATCTACTGGTATTGCGGATAAATGCACCGGCACTTATAGCGACAAGGATGGTGGTCTTTGTTATAAACCATGTAAGACCGACCCCGATGGTCCAGTGTATAGAGGTGTAGGTCCCACGTGTTGGCCAACGGGAGAAGGTCCCACGGGGAAGACGAGATCTGCGGGGATAAAAAAGACTGTTTGGGATAGGACAGCATGTCCCCCACTCACGATGCAAAGTGATCTATGTAATTATATTAACGCCGCTCATAATCCTGAATTTACGTTTATAAACGAAAAAGGTAAAGATGTCGACCAGGTTATGGCTGTAAAAGAACTCAAGAACAAATTAATAAATGATGGGAAGGATAGTTCTGTCATAGAAAAACTCGTGAATGATGGCGGTATTAATAGCGTTACATTTAAGAAGGAAATTGAATTTTTACTCGGGTGTCCCAACCTTCGTGATAATGTTGGTGGTGTATGTGTGGACAAATGCAACGAGTCGACGCATCATAATAGAGTCGCTTATTGTGAACCTAAGGATGGTGTAGGTATTATAAGAAACGTGTGGGATAGACAATATTGTGGACCCAGTACATTCCAATCAAAAAAATGTAGTGCTATAACGAATAATTGGAAGAACGAACAAGGGGGTGCCGGTGAAAATAAGAATTTAGTTATCAAAGAATTATCCTTAGTAAATAATACAGAATTTTTGAAGGTGTTAGCTAATAGTCGCAATGACACGCGAAAAACATGGACAATAACCGATTTAATAAACGATGTAGAACAAAATGGCGTGAATGATACTAACATACACCTCGTCGAACCAGTATTAAAATGTCCAGAAAGACGAAAGGCAGACTTCGCCGGTACATGCTGGGATACATGTCCATCAAATGATTATGCTTCTTCTGACGAGGCATTAAAAAATTATAACTTGACTGGTATAAAAGGCGAAGGTTTCGTAGAATATGCCGATTTAGGATGGCTTTGTCACCCAACACAAAACAAGAATGATGCTATTTCAAATCTAACAAAGGGGCCTGGTATTAAAGTTAACACGTTTGACCGACAGACCTCTTGTGGCCCTAACACACAACAGCCACAGAGATGTATCGATATAGGAACAAATATTGGTGAAACTGTTAAACGGCTGAGGGATAAAGATAAAACCGATATTGCAGACGAATTGGAAAACACCGGATTTACTACCGATAATAGAAAACAAATCGAAGAAGCTTTAGATTGTCCCAAAAAACGTGCATTGTTTGCGGGGCGGTGTTACGATCAGTGTCCACGTAAAAATTTAAATCCTCCAAATAAAGAAAAACTTAAAAATTCTGAATTCCTCGTTAACACATCAAAAAATATTTACGATGTTCGTCAGAAAAACTTCGACGACTGGAAAACGGTCATGCAATATTTCGGAGCTCTGGAAGGGGACTTTCCGACACCGGAACATGCAAGATATTTAATACCACAATATAATGCCATGACATACGACGAATCAATCTTTGAATATAGAAAACGGGACAATGATCTTAATACTGCACGGACGAAGTACGAACGCGATGCGGTTACATACCATAAGGAGCTTGATATTTTCCGTCGTACATTATCCTTCGGATACAACGATATAGGTGCTCTTTGCGAACCTATGGGCTCGAATCAAAGAAATGAATCATCCCAGGATAAATTTGATGCAGAAGAATCAGCTAATTTAGCTAAATTGGGAAGCATAGAAAGGACTGAAGGTCCTGGTATTAAGGTTCCTCTAAGTAGTCGTTATTACTGTAATGATGATGAACAAAATATAGCGGGTGCATGTTGGAGTAAATGTCCAGCAGGCTACCGTGATGATGGTGCCACTTGTAATAAAAATTAAATAATATATTATACTATATAAACTATGGTATTAGGTTCAGTTGCAAAAACGGGTTTAAAAACGGGTCTAAAAACGGGTTTAAAAACGGGTTTAAAAACGGGTTTAAAAACGGGTTTAAAAACGGGTGCAACAACAGCCGCAAAAACATCAGCAAAAACAGCCGCAAAAACATCAGCAAAAACAGCGGCAAAAACGAGTGCAAAAACAGCAGCAAAAACGAGCGCAAAAACGTTAGCGTTAGGGGCGGCAGGGGTGGCAGCCGTTACTCTTTATGGAATGGGCAATGCGGAGGTCGAAGAGAATATCAAAGAATGTAAAGAAGTGTGTTTACCTGAAACTCTTCCAAATGGCGAATTAAAATATTCTGAAATAGACGAGACGGAGGATCAACCTATATGTAACGAGGAGGACGACGATTGTGTTGAATACTGTTCGGCTACGTGTGAAGGTATTCATGATTCGTCATTATTTGAGAAGATAGCCGCACCACTCGACGATGCCCCAGGGCCGTTGGGTGATATCGGGGGAGCTGTGGGTGATATCGTGGAAGGGGGTGCCGACCTCGCCGCCGAGGTAGTAGAAGAAGGTGTTGATCTCGCCGGTGATTTAGCAGATGACGTTATTGATGAATTTCCAAACCCATTTGAAGGATTTGGGCAATATCTCAAATACGCAGGTTACGCCTTATTAGCTTTATTAATTATTTGGTTAATATCAAAATTTAAATAAGTTAAAGGCTTAAAGTGTTTTATTCTTTATATACAAGAATGATACTTAGTATAGATGTCGGAATACGAAATTTAGCAATGTGTCAATTCAACGATACGTCCAACACAGTTATTCAGTGGGACGTATCGGGAATACCACCCGAACATAAAGACGGTATTTACGTCTCCCTGCGTAAACACTTAGATGAACGTCCATGGATTCTTACGTGCGATACGATTCTTATCGAGAAGCAACCTGACCGCAACAAGAAAATGGTTTCTGTCATGCACTTTCTACATGCATATTTCGTGATTAGAGCACCCGAAGCTGAAACAATCATATACGATGCACGTTTTAAAATTCCCGACGTAGCAGGACCTGGTCGTGCACAGTATCTTAAACGTAAAAAGACCGCCATAGAACGGTGTCGTAAATTCCTGGAAACAACTGAAACCAATCAACACTGGTTACCAATGTTCGATGCTTCGAAGAAGAAGGATGATCTTGCAGATACGGTCATGCAAGCTATCAGTTTTACTAAACGTATAGATCCTTTACCAAAATCTAAAAAGGTTGCCAATAAAAAACTTGTTCCAAGAAAACCAAACGAGAATCAAAAAAGAACAAAGTATTCAAAGTCTAATCTCGCATATATTTATAAAAATAAAGTAGAGTGTGAGTGTTTGGAAAATAATAAAAGATTCATGAAAGATCTCAAAAGATATTACCGTTCGTTGGATGACTTGATTAAAGAAATAGAACACTAATAAAATATAATGGAAATTAAGGTCCTCGACCATGGTTTTGTTCGACTCGTGGATCACATGCCAAGAGAAAATCTCGATAACTCCATCGTACAGTCCGCTCGGGTCTCGTACGGTGATGGAACGACGACTTCTCGAGGTGATACTGGACTTATACGGTATCTGATGCGTCACTGGCACACTACGCCATTCGAAATGGTTGAATTTAAGTTTCATATTAAAATGCCATTGTATATCGCGCGTCAACACCTTCGACATAGAACTGCGAGTGTCAATGAATTATCTGCCCGATATTCAGTCGTCCCCAAAGAATATTACAATCCAGAAACATTGCGTGGGCAGTCAGAAGTGAACCACCAGGGGTCGGAAGGTGAAGTGGCTATCCCAGAAGAAAAGCGTACGGCTGTAAGTCGTCACCTTGAACAGTCGTTTGAACTATATGAAGATCTTCTAGAAAATGGGTGTTGTCGGGAACAAGCGAGGGGAAACCTTCCTCAATCGACATACACTGAATTTTATTGGAAGATCAACCTACACAATCTCATGCACTATCTCCATCTTCGTATGGATTCGCATGCACAAAAAGAGATCAGGGAGTTTGCGAATGCTATATACACCCTCGTAGAACCACTCGTACCTATCACGATGAAGGCATTCACAGACTTTAGAGTAAATGCAATGCATCTATCAGGACCAGAAGTTGAAAGTTTGAAGACCGGTACTATTATCAAATCCCCGGGTGAACGCAGAGAATTTCTCGAGAAACTTAAACGTTTGGGTCTTGAAGATAAAAATTAACTTAAGTCGTATCAATTCAATTCAAAATCTAAAAATATAATGTCGCTTACACCGATTAAACTTTTAAAAGATACACTTTATAGAAATACACTTCTCAATCTCAAGGGCGAAACCGATGAGATTGATGGAGACGATTACCTTGAATCTAGGATAACTACAAACAAAAAGGCTAAAACCCTATTGGCTATAGAAGATGCATCTGAAATGGCGAAATTGTATCTTCACAGGAATGGTGTTTTCGAACTCATTGCAAGAGACATACAAATAGAATCGCGTGTAGATTTCAATTTTCATTGTAGTAACACGAAGGAGCTTCAATTCAAGAATACGAAACGTATTGAATTTGTATTGATGGAGGTGATCTACGGTGATAACACTGGTCATTATGGTATGGCGCGTGTAGATCACATGAAAAAGGTGTGTATTTTTTACGATTCCATGATAAAAAATGTATCGGATTTCGAAATACCACTTAAAAATGCACTACCCGTGAAGTATACAATCTCCATGTCATGTGACTCACCACAACCAACCGGAGGGTTTGTAGCAGATTCATTCGAGAGTTTCAAAAATCCAACCTATTCAGCTGGAATTCCCAAAAGGTTATTAGAATCTGCATATGAAGTATCACAGTATGATGAGCTTTCCCAACATCATTTCTGTTATATAGAATCGTTCATTGCCATGATGGCAAGTCTCGGTTTATCAGAAAAAGGTCCACAAGACCCCCGTGAACGGCTAAAATTTGTGAAACGTTTCGTTTGGGGTGTGATCCATAAGTATAAGCCGAGGGAGTGTCGAAACACTGCCCAGTGGAAATACTTCAAGGAACATTTTCCGTACATGTTAGAGACGTTCGCCCCGACTGGTAAACGAATGTCGATGGTTCTTGGGTATATTCAAGTACCTCCGACGAAAGGTGAAGTTGTTTTTAAAGTGAAGAAACTCACCCTTCGCCGTGACATCGATCATAGATGGACATTAAAGAGAATTGCCAAGTGGAGTCACTTATAGAAAATAGTGTATACTAAGTATGCCACTTCATTTCAATGCTTCCGTATATACTCCCATGTACGAATGTAATAACAAACAATATATACGTTTCTTTGTTCCCGATTCAATTAAAAAGCGTGTAGAATATTTCCATGCACGAAAACTACTCACAACTTCTCATGTAGATAATCCTCTCGAGGGGAGTATACTAACAGTGAAAGTCCCGTATAGATACAGGCGCGTAATGTGTAAATACGAAGGTGCACCCGTTCAATCTCTTAAAAAGGGTGACGACGTTGAAGTCGATACAGATTTTATGGGGTGTTGGCACGTAGGTGACTATAGTGGATACTCGTGGAAATTGTCGTATATAAAGTTAGTACACGCGAATACAGTATGAAACTCACGCGTACAGGTTATATTACACCAGATACACCGGAAGTTAAAAAAGAACTGACAGTTCGTCCAGTTGTTAACGGAGACTTCGGTCAAGCACCTCCATCGTTTAAAGTGTTCAGGAAATCGAAAACCGGATTATGTGTACCGAGATTTTACGGTGAACAAAAGTTTGGCACACCCCAAGAAGATAATAGACCCGAACCTACGAAAATTAAAATAAACTTTAAGGGAAAGTTACGCGATGAAACGTTTCAAAATACAGCACTTTCCAAAGCTGTTGAAGCTGGTCACGGAGTTCTTTCGCTCCCATGTGGGTTCGGTAAGACGACCGTATCCCTGGCCATAGCGTGTAAACTCGGATACCGTACGATGATTGTCGTACACAAAGAATTCTTAGCCAACCAATGGCGCGAACGTATTCAACAGTTTTGTCCCGGGGCGACGATTGGGATCGTACAACAAAATAAAAAAGAAATTAATTGTGATTTTGTAATTGCTATGCTCCAGTCACTCTCACTCAAAGAATATTCATTTGGAGATTTTGACAGTATAGGAACACTTATTGTTGATGAAGCACACCATATATGTGCAAAAGTATTTTCACAATCACTGTTCAAAATGTGCCCGAAACACATTTACGGTTTATCTGCAACTCCGAACAGGAAGGATGGACTCACGAAAGTGTTACACTGGTTCATGGGACCTACGTTCTTTTCGGTTGAAAGAGAGAATCAGGCACAAGTTGACGTGTTTCCTCTCGAGTTTAAATGTGACCGGTACGAAGATCCACCACCGTGTACACGTTTCGGAAAGTTATCGTTAGCAACCATGGTTACAGAAGTTACAGAAATACCAGACAGAAACCGTCTTATTCTCTCAACGATTAAAGATCTTTCAAAAACAACACGCCAGATTTTAGTGCTCAGTGATCGACGATTCCATTGCGAATTCCTGCACGAAAAGTTTAAAACGACTTCGGGTTTATATATGGGTGGTATGAAAGAGGCTGACCTCGCAACATCCAGTAAAAAACAAATCATTTTCGCGACATTCAGCCAAGCGCATGAAGGTTTAGACATTCCCACACTTGATACAGTTATTCTCGCAACCCCTAAATCGGATATTATCCAGTCGATTGGGCGTATTATGCGCGAGACAAGCGGTAAGAAGAACAACCCGCGTATTTATGACGTTGTTGACCAGTGGTCTGTATTTTTTGCTATGTACAACAAACGTCTCAAGGTGTATAAACAAGGTGGGTTTAACATTGCTGGACAGTCAACAGAAAAACCAAAACCGAGTGCATTTTCGGTTGGAAAATGTCTCATACATATATAAGATGACCCGGTGTTCGACTGGACGGTCAACACAAAAATACAGTAGAAATGGAGGTGATACAGATTTGAGTTCTGTACTCACGGCGCAAGGTGATATCATATACGCAGACTCGAACATTGAAGCCTCTAACGTATCTATAGGGTCTACAATTGGACACGTACTCACTATTACTTCACCAGGTGAAGTTGGGTGGCAAGCCGCTTCTATTAGTGGTGGGAGTGTAGGGACATTGCAAGGTGTAACAGTAAATGGTCCATCAACTACTCAACACATAATATTATCAAATCCGACAACTTCTTTGACCGCAGATTCAAATATCATTGTATCTGGAAATGTAACGGCTGGTTCCTATTTAGGTAATGGTACTGGATTAACGGGTGTTGCTTTAAGTTCGGATTTAGTATCGAACGTGATACGCATATCATCTCTAGAGGTAGATCTCGATGATAATTCTTCTAGAATAAATTCACTTGAACAGTCTAATATTAATCAATTTTCCAATCTTGTATCCAATTCATCACGCATTTCCGATTTAGAAACTGCCACTATAATATCAAACTCGTCGGGGATTACGTCCGGATTTACCGCGGGAGACTTTATTTATGCGAGTGCAAATAACACGCTTAGTAAATTTGGTATAGGAGCAAATAACAGGGTTTTAAAAGTAGTGAGTGGCGCCCCGTCGTGGGAACCGGATATTGTACAAAATTGGTCAACGGATGGAAATAAATTATATTATACATCCGGACCCGTTGGTATCTCAAATGTTTCAGAACTAACTACACAAACAGTTCAGATAGGTGCTAATGTTGTCATTAATGATAGTGCGAGTAACAAAGTTATCGTATCCGGAAATGTATACGTTTCGCAGGACATGACAGTTATCGATAATATTTTTTGTAATAAAATTACAGCGGCCGAACAATTAAGAGTAAAAAAACAAGTCGTCGCAAAAGAACGGCCACAAACAACAAAAGTTATAATTATTTAGCGCTATAGACATGAAATTTTATTCCCAATTTATACTAGATGTCATATGATACCGGAACGATAAGTAGACCTACTATCATAGGTTCAACCAATCAAAACATGGGATCTAGTATAGATATTTCATTCGACTCAGAATATTATTTCGTCGGATCATGTGAGGATTCTTCAAATACTGGACAGTTCGACATTTTTAAATATATAGACCCAACACAACAATTAAACGCAAATACATTTACATCCGCTTTATATACCATAACAGGAAGTTCCATTGGTAGTAAACTGGGATTTTCAGTAAAATCAAATTGGGATGGGACGCGCGTTGTCGTCGGTGAACCCGGTAGTAATCACGTCCGCGTAATAACGACAAGTGGAAAGGGTATAACCCGATGGGATCCAAGTACCATCACTACAGCACTCATCACATCACCTGATTCTGGTTCGGATAATCAATTTGGTTATAGTGTAGCTATATCAAAAGATACTGGGAATGACATTGTCATAGGCGCGCCAGGTATTAATAAAATATACGTGTTCCAGATCAATTCTGCTAGTATTTGGATTAATTCGTATGAAAATAGTCAGGGTTCTACCCTACAAAAAATAAAATACGATGCCAATACCTATTATGACATGGTACCGTCCAGTAATTCATTCCCCTCAAATGCGTTATCTAAGAATAATTATGGACACTCCGTTGATATCACTCCCGATGCTACACATATTGTAGCAGGTGCACCCGGTAACACTATTACATATCTTCACAACGACAATTGTGTTCAAATCCCATATACATTCCGTGCAGCTGCACCAAATAACAACCCCCCAATTAGCGAACTCCCTCATACGTTCATAGACCGTGGAACATTTACAGCAAGTGGTACTAAAAAATTTGAAGTATTTGGCTCAGATGATTACCTTGATAATATAGCGACGTTAGGTTGGGTAAGGGCTTTACAGTGTCCAAGTTCCGATTGGTCGTCAACTGTCACGCAATTAGGTTCTGAATTGCATGGAGACACGGAAGACACATTCATAGAGAACTCGTATCCGTCATTATCTAAGCATGTGAGCAATGTTTCAACGTTTGATTATACAGCATTAGGAAGCTGTGTTCGAATAACCCCCGACGGCGACCGGCTAATTGCTGGTTCCCCTAGGTATAGCGTTGACGGTACCAGGTTTTCATCTCATTTAGGTAAAATTGAAACGTGGTTATGGAATGAGAAGAGTGATGTATGGGACAAGACAGCTTCTACATTGATAGGACCAAACGCTGGTGGACGAATGGGGGAAGCTTTCAATATAGATTATCAAGGAGATCGTATGGTTGCTCTTTATAAGCATCCACCTAGTCAATATATAAATCCGGAAATTAACCCATCCCGGGGGGGGGTTCATGTATTTGATTGGAGTGGTGACCAGTGGTATGAAATTTCACCTCAGAAATTCTTACCAAATATAAATGATGTAGATGATGAAACTGGTGAAGTCGCGATTTGTGGTGGTGATATTATAGTTACCGGATGCACTGGGTATAACTCTATAAATGTAACTGGTAGTATCCATACACATTCACTTACATTAACACAATCTATAAAGGGTAATACGATCGTAGGAGGGTATCTTTCGGCAGACACGTTATATGTAGGAACGAATGATGGCTCTATAGATACGTCTAACGTCTCAACAGGTAAAAAAATACAATTCGGCGGTACTTATTCGAGTGATGATAATTATGCAAGTGCCACTATACAAAATAGAACAATATATTACGATTCTACAAACCGCGATCCAGATCAACAGGGGTTTTCGGAATTATTACTGAGTAAACGTTTTACAAACCTGATAACAAATGAAGGAGCTCTAGATCAAATCCGTATAAAAGCACCTGAATTTCATATAGATGAATATATGCGAGACGATTTATTACTGGAACAAAAGCCAGCGATGACGAAGAATGCTCTAGGAGACTTTAAGTTTAATCCAGAATTTATCATGCCACATGAATGTGCATCGGCAAATATAAAAGCCAAGGTAGATGTCGAAGGTGATATATATGTTAGAAGACGAATAAATGCTGGCAACTATTCTGCAAATCAAATGAAAGGTATAGAAAAACTACCTTATCGCGTCTTTTACGATACTCGTAATAGAGAGGCGATCAAAAAGCATACATTAGTGACAAACTTAACAAACGGAGATTACATGTATTCGAATGTGAACGCACAAAGTACTACACCAGGACCGGGTTGGGGGCGTTATGATACTCGCGGTATAATTGAAGGAGATGTTAAATTCGATTCCGATGAATGTGCGATTACATTCGGTAATGCACACTCACGTGTATATACTACATCCTTCAATAATATGTCGTATAGTGATGCGGTATCCGCGAACCAAAATTTAACATGGAAATGTTCGTTTTGGTTAAAACTTACACAGTCACAATCTTCTATAATAAGTTTAGGCGGTGGAACTACTACCACTCTCATAGAACGTGTACGTGATGATGGTACTACTACTAACGGGTCTATGATAAAGGTACAAATGACTTCAAGTCCGATAGCGTCCGGTGCACCTACGTATAGTTTATTATTAAACTATGGAACATATATTCTCGCAGGTAACTTGGAAACACATGCATCGGTGGGTTTAGGTGGTTTTAAAGCGAATCAATGGTATCATGTTCACGTTGAAGCGAGTTCGACATTTGATGAAAATGAGCAAGTTGTTACCATTAACGGAACGCAGTTGACTTTGGCGCATGTAGGAACAGGTGCTAATCCAACATCCAGTGGCACGGGGGCATTTAAGGTTGTAGGTAATGATATTTCGGGTTTATTACGAGGTGATAAAGAAGGTAACGCCGTTGATATAAACAGCGACGGAGAATGGCTCATATCTGGTGCATGGAAGGCATCTACTTCTACACTTTACCAGTGTGGCCAAGCACGTATATTTCAATTTTTGGGTGGTAAATGGAACCAAGTGGGAACCGATTTAGAAGGTGATTTGAAAAATGAATCGTTTGGATCTGACGTTGGCATTTCTGACATGCAACCAATTCAGTCGACATTGCGTAAATATCCTAGGATTATAGTTTCTGCAAAAAATTGGGAATCTAATAAAGGACGTGTGAAAGTATTTTTTTGGGATATAAATGGAGCAGGTACATCCAGTGGAAATTGGACGCAAATGGGTTCATCTTTTCAAGGGACATCTGTAAATGAATATATGGGCGAATCCGTTGCCATATCGAGAGATGGAACAACAATTTCTATAGGTAATAATACCCAGACTATTGTGTATATATGGAATGGACAATACGGTGCATCTGGTGGATGGACGCAAAAGGGTACAACGTTTACACACGGTGCTGGTACAAGCGTTTCTTTATCAAATGATGGGAGTTACATAGTCATAGGAACGTTGAATTCAGGTGTTGGAATATGGTATTGGTCAGGGAGTACTTGGATACAAAAGGGTAGTACTATAACAGGCTCAAGTAATAGTGATATAGGTATAAGTGTCGATATAACCGCTGATGGACAAACTGTGGTGTTAGGACAGCCGAAAATCACCGACCCGAACACATCAGCATCATTTGCAGGAAAACTTCAAATATATTCATGGAATCAAGGTGGTAATATATGGACACAACGGGGTAATGATATCTACGGTGCTGGTAGAACAGGTGACCGTTTTGGCGATCGTGTCACAATAGCGGACAGTGGTACCAGGGTTATGACGAGTACCAAAGAATATGACGGAGCATCTAATAACCAAATAGGTATAGGTCACGCCCGTGGTTATGACTTGGACGGTTCTAATTGGATATTAATGGGATATGAACTCGTTGGTGACGCACCCGGTGAACAGTTAGGATCAAGTATTTCTATATCAGGAAACGGAAAAAGAGTAGCACTGGGTGTGAGTCTATCATCTGTTGGGGGGACAGACTCTGGAAAAACGACAGTTTATTCGTATGCCCTGACGAATAACGTACAAACATGGGTAGGAGATTCCAAGATGGTAATAGGTAGTATGTCAGGTGACAGTGTCCAATCTACATATATAGGTATGATAGGATTCGAAACGTATGCACCTGATATAAGTGAACCCATATGGATCGACCCTGTAGATAACAGTGAGAACATATGTAATCATCCTACACACGACGATTTCCTAAATTATGGTTCTCCCTCTGAAAAACTTACAGTGGGTGGCGATGTAAAAATTGAAAAGGACTTACGAGTAGATGGTAACGTTGGTATTGGTACAGAAACACCACAAACAAAATTAGATGTAAATGGGTTTATTCGACAAAAAGCGTTTGCATTTTTTATAATTAGTACAGGTGGTATATGGACCGCGTTAACACCCATGCTAAGTGACCCATTAACAATTGATACAGTCCCAATTGATTCATATCCCGGTACACAAGTATCCACGAAAGGGTATAGAATCACGGGATCTGATAAGGGTATATATTTTGCGCCCATGGCTGGAATTTATTCCGTAAATGCTAAATGTAGAGTTCCTAATGGTTCGTCCATTCAACAAGATATACAATGGTATATCAAACGTGTAAATGGGGCAATAATACCATGGGATGGGTTTGAAGCTTGGATGCCGGCCGGTGACAGCGGTAATCATCGCCAACATGAATCATCTACGTATGTAAAACTTGGCGAGGGTGACGGTATATTCCCTAGAAATTCTACACCCGGTGGGGGGGTCATACAAAGTGCCACATTTGGAGGTCATTTTATTGGTGTGTAATATTTTGCACATTTCAGGTATACTAAAATGGGTAAAATATGAAAATCATTTTTTTATAGAATCCATCGCGGCTAACGCAATAACTCCTACGATAAAAAACATAACAAGATAATTACACTCTGTTTCATCTTCTACGACGGGCTGTGCTTTCGTTTGAACTTTTTTATTTTTGTTCACGAAATCATTGGAAACTATCTCTCTTTTTTTGGGAATTTGAGGGATTTCGAAATCCTCTTCGAAATCGATAGGTGCATACCCTATCATTTATATAAGTTTATAAATTAATTTCAACTTTCTTCTTACGACCGCGTTTAGACTTTCCTGCTGGAAGCTTTACTTCTTTGATATCGTCGTCACCGCCCCGTGTAGCGTCACCACCTTCTGACACGATATCAGAAATATCGTCTTCATCGTTATCAACCTCCGGTGAATATTCATTTGTTTTGGGCATGGGCATCGCGCTAGTATTCATTGGAGGGGTAGGTGGCATCATGATACCTCCCATAAGACTGGATATGTCGAGTCCCGGACCTTTCATTTCATATCGATCACCCGACGAGGTAGGTGATGTAGAAGGTCCAGCTTGATTAGACATAGTATTTTGCACAGCGCTCATCATGTTGTTCATGAGATCGGGATTTTGTTTCATGATATCATTCACGTTTGGCATAACCTGTTTAAACATACTATTTGTAAGATGGAACATCATTGCACTACCACCGAGCATCATAATTAATTTAACTTCTGGGGCGACATGCATCTTTGTTCTATATTTGACAAATAACTCTTCAAATACTTCATCATAGTCGTCTTGCGTTTCCATTACATTCTCCGACCAACCCTCTAATTGAATTTCGAATGGATTGTATCGTTTGTTTAAAAACTCTAATCCAGTTACACATGCTATCAGCATACGTCTCGAGAATTTTACAGATTTATCAACTTCAATACTATAAGTTATACGTTTAACCTCTGTACGCAATTCATCTATAGGTGAATATGCATTCAGGCGCTTATTTACGTTAAACCCTCTCTTTTCCAAGCGACCAAGTTTATTTACGAGATCTGATTTTTCTTCATCTATGGTTTTATAACCAGGTGAAGGAACTTCTTCTTGACCCTCCATGGACCCATAGTCGATACCCGCGCCATGTCCATCATCATATTGCGTCTCCTCAACATATTCTCCGTGATCCACGGGTTCGTCATTCCGAGGGGGTGCGGGGGTATTCTGTTTAACGGGGTTGGCAAATGCATATACATCTTCCTGAAAAATTTGATTAGGAGCTTCATATCCACCGCGTCCATGCATTCGTTGTATAGTTGGAGGCATGTGTGAACGAGGTTTTGTAAAGTCTAATTGTATCTCGTCCATCATAGCCTGTTCATTGTCATCCAACTTCATAACATAATCGGACCCACGATCGAGAATAATTTCACCGTCCATTACTCTCTATATTTAAAGTAATCTACTCTCTTTAACGCACTTTATAAAAAAAATATCAGTGTATAATAAAATGAGACTCGATAATACAAACCGCTCGATTCTCAAATCAATCGTTATCGTGATAGTCCTAATTTTCGCCGTGTCATATTTATTTAAAGACAGGGTGAGTATGTACCAGCCCGGACCTGTTGAAATTCAGTCAGTGTCAGAAGAACCTTTCTCAAGTTTGAAAAGTAGCCCGGATTGCGTCGACAGTGTTTATTCTACTAGTAGTGGAGGTGTATGTGGTGGTCAGAAGCTTGTTCGTGATCACGCCAATTACAAAATTGTAGGTTAAATATTAGTATTACTTTATCAACATTCCATTTAAATTTATACGAGATTTTTAAGTGGATAATTTCTACGTATATTATACATGACGTTCATTATATCTCCTCAGACCAGAGATACCACACCCGATAATGAACATGAAATTCATACAGTTATCGTAGATAACAATGACCACTCTTCAAAAGTAAATTTCACCGCTTTTCTACCTACACCACTCGAAAATGTTGTTCAGGCACGTTTAATTACAGCGACTTTAACCACTACCGGCTTTCTCACACAAACTGCTTTACATATAGGCATTGAGGAACTTCGGTCATATTTTTCTCAGCGCACAAAATCTGACCTAGATTCTGGAAACGATAATCACTTAAACGGTAAGTTCGGGACTATTATTGGAAATCATACAGCGTTAGCTCCTTCATCTGCTACCAGGGTTATGATTTTTAGAGATGAATATCCCATACTTCAAGAATATCACACCCCAATCCGAAAACTCGATCGTTTGACATTTAACATACATAAACAAGACGGTAACACAGCACAGTTAGGTGATTCTGTATTTATATTGAAATTCACGTGTAAAAAGATGAATCTTTCCTAAATTTCAGGGCGTTACATACGTACAATTTAAAAATCTTCATATTGTAGTATGTCTTCCGGACTCGTACAATTGATTGCTATAGGGGCTCAAGATGAACATATCATCGGAAAACCCGAAATTTCGTTTTTTACTTCAACGTTTAAACGACATTCTAATTTTTCACAGTCTCTCGAAAAACAAACAATCCAAGGAGCTGTGAGAGGTGATTCTATGTCATCTATTCGTTTCGAAAGAAATGGGGATCTCTTAGGGTATACATATTTTACAATAGATAATAACACACAAGCCGTTGATATACAAGATTGGGGTAAAATAATCGATAAAGTTGAAATTTTAATCGGTGGCCAAGTCATCGATTCACAAGATCACGATTTTACAGAAAAAATCGCTATCGATACATTTGCACAAAATGTATCAAAAGGATCTAACGGTACACATCCAGGTGCATCCGCTCGTTCGTATTTTTATCCTCTACGCTTTTTCTTCTGTGAAGGACCTCAATCGGCTATTCCATTAGTAGCTCTTCAATATCATTCCGTCGAGTTGCGGATATATTGGGGACCCGATGCGGGAAATTATAACGTCGAAGCGTTCGCAAACTATTATTATTTGGATAACGAGGAGCGTGGTATAATGACTTCACGAACCCATGATATATTAATCACACAAGTTCAAAAAAGTATTCCTTCGGGTGAAATGGTTCAAGAATTGACATTTAATCACCCAATTAAATATATAGCGTGTTCAAATACAAATTCTGAAAGTACTTTGACGGCGATTGATAATAAAATTAAATTAAGCATAAATGGAACGGATATTAATTCGTATAAATGGGCAAAGCCACATTTTGTCGATATAACGAGCTATTACCATACAAACTTTGTTACATCGCCCGATTTCTTTCTGCATTGTTTTTGTCTAAATACAAGTTCTCTTCAACCCACTGGATCACTAAATTTCAGTCGTCTAGATTCAGTAAAAATACACAGTCAGAATAAAGATATTATAGATCCCATATATGGTGTAAACTATAATATTCTCAGAGTAAATAATGGCATGGCGGGTCTCATGTATGCAAATTAAAATACATTATTATATTAAATGCCTAAGAACTTGAGTACTTTAGGTGGAGCTACGAAACTTCGTTTTGGTAAAAATTGTCGTGAAGATCAGGCGGAAAACTCCATTGTTTTCAATGCAAGTGAGGAAAAGATTGATGCAACGAAATCGAGTGGTGTTTATATAACTCCACTTGCACTGACTACAGATTTTTCAGGTCAGGGATTTACCGACACAACTAATACGTTTGTAGTATATAATCAGGAAACACACCAATTACTTCGAACAAACGTTCCAATAAGTCTCACGGGTATTTCAAATGCTAGTGGTTCTGGTGTATCGGGAGACGTAACTATAACTGGTGATTTATTTGTTGAAGGGAATGTGACATCCATCGGAACTGTTGCAAATATACATGTCACAAACACTACAATTAAAGATGGTTTAGTGGAATTAGGAACGAATAATACAGATTTAGCCACCTTTGATCTAGGTCACGTATACAATCGTGGTCCAAGTGGTTCGAATGTGGCCATGTATTATGATGCAAGTGAAACAAAATTAGTAATAGCGTACACAACAAATAGCGCGATGGAAGTGACAGAAATTGTACCTGAAGCTTCAGAAACTGAAAGTATGAATGTTCATGTCCATGGTAAATTATTTACAAATTCGAACGTAGGTGTGACAAACACGAATCCCATTCATACATTGTCTATTAGTGATAAAGTTTTCATAGATAGTGGAAATCATGCACATGTTATCGAAGCGCGTGGTGATACACACACCACCGGGAATGTTTACATAGATGGCGGGATTATCATGAATGCGGGTGGTGTAAACAAGAAAACATATAGTCACGCAACCACAATTCCTGCAGGTACACAAGTTACAGACGCCACTATAACACTCCAATTTACTAAGCATCCCTTTTACGCCAAAATAGTTGCACAAATTATTGACGACAATGACACCGAAGTTAGTACCCTGATATTAGACGTGGCTGGCGGTGAAAGAGGTGGCGACCATTTCGGGAGTTCTCGGCCATTTATAGCTCAAGGACCACTTTCAGTATTCGGTACTCCCAGTACGACAAACCCATGGAGTTCGGCTGTTACTACGGGAGAACAAACTGTCATGCTTAAACCATATGCAACGTTTGGGTTGAGTCAAGATGGAAAGTACACTATATTCATTGAATACATATCACATGAAACGGGTGGTCGCCTCGAAAGTATAACACAAAGTGCAGGAAATTCTGCGACATTTACATATTAAACTCTTTCCAAATGTTTCATCTTCATTTGTAAATACGTTTTTTTATTCTTTATAAGTAGATGACATCCAGGAACATTCAACTTGTTACAGGTATTTTGACTACAGGTGAAGAATACCCTACATTTCACGTAGATAAATCAACTGGTAGAGTTGGTATCGGTAATGCTGCTACAAGTCCATATGATGATGATGACGATTCTAACATTTTTCATGTCACGGGAAGTATGTATGCAACAAGATTTCATGGCGATGGTAGTGCTTTGTTTGGATTAACAGACTCGAAATGGTTATCTGTCGATAATGATATTTATTATTCGGGTGGTGATGTTTCTATAGGAATTCGCGAGTCTGGTGGTAAACGGTTCCGCGTACATGAAAGTGGTAAAGATATTTTAACCGTTGATGGAGCTAACGAACAAACTGGTATTAATACAATTGCACCTAGTGCGTCATTACACGTAAATGGGTCTTTTATAAATCAATCTAGATGGAATTTACTTAATGCGGTGATACAAATAGATTCGGAATATAACAAAATTATGATTTCTTCAGGTAAATCTATTATGACTGATAGCCCTAGGCGTGCTTGGGGTTCTTATAAAAATGTCCCAGATTGGCTTATAGGTGCAATAGGTACAAATTACATTAACACAGCATCAAATATCGAAACATTTACACTAATAACTAAATGTTCCTTAACCGGGTTTTTAATCGATATAAACTCTAATGTTACAGATGGTTGGACAGACTTGGATGAATACTCGAATATCATACACGTAGATACAAACCCTCGCACAGTTTCTCAATCCTATAAAATTTACATAAAAACCTTCCCAGCAGGCACGTATATACTCGATACTTCGTCGTTATATGCTTTTATTTTATAATACATTTCTTTCACTGTTTACATACATTGCAAGAACTCTCAACATTTTATCTATGCTAATATAAATGGTAGGAACGACTAGCCATGTTTTTTCAGGGAAGGTTGAAGTAGAAAGTAACCTGCACGTTGGGTCAAATATAAAAATTGATGACGCCCTTACAAATGTTCTCACGATATTAGGTAATGTAAGTGCTGGTTTTCTACACGGTAATGGAAGTTCTCTTTCCGGTGTTCTGACATCTCTGGAAGATGCCGCATCTAAGGGTAATACACTCTCGAGTAGTATCCAATTCACAAATCCCGAAACTTCTATTTCCGCAACGGGTAATGTCGAAGCCGCTGGATTTACCGCAACGGGTAATGTCGAAGCCAATGGGTTTGTTGGAGATGGTGGGGGGCTTACAAATTTACAAGTAACTCTCGATTACGTAGCATCTCTTGGTAATGTAATATCGAGTAGTATTCAATTCACAAACCCTGATACTTCATTTATATCGGTAGGTAATGTAATTATAGGGGGGGATGTTACAGCTACTAAAATTATAGGTGATGGTAGTCAACTCATAAATTTACCTACAACATTGGAAGATGCTGCAAATAACGGGTCTGTAATATCAAAAACGGTTCAATTTTCGAACACGGGTGTAAGTTTAATAACCCTAGGTAATGTAGGTATAGGTGTTACAACCCCTGAATATGCACTCGATATTCACGGAGGTGCAAATGTCGGAGTTTTGCATACAACTCGTACAACTGTTAATGGTATAAACGTGGTGGTAGAAACAAATTTCGATTCAAATGTTACTAGAATTTCCAGTCTCGAAAGTGCAAACGCTGTACAAGCTACACTCATTACCACAAATAAGACTAACTTGACAAATAATGCGAATAGAGTGTCAATTCTTGAAAGCGATCTATCTTCAAACGCGGGGCGTGTTACGACTCTCGAAAATGCAGGTTCTGTATCACGTACGGATGTAGATGATAATGCATTTCGTGTTACGACTCTCGAAAGCGCGAATACGGTTCAAAGAAATTTAATCAACAGTTTAAGAACCGATACGAATGATAATTCATCACGCGTTACAGTACTTGAAAATGACGCTTCCTCAAACGGTGTACGAGTAACAAATCTCGAAAGTGCGAATACGGTTCAAAGAAATTTAATAAACAGTTTAAGAACAGATACGAATGATAATTCATCACGCGTTATAGTACTTGAAAACGACGCTTCCTCAAACGGTGTACGAGTAACAAATCTCGAAAGTGCGAATACGGTTCAAAGAAATTTAATCAACAGTTTAAGAACAGATACGAATGATAATTCATCGCGCGTTACAGTACTTGAAAATGACGCTTCCTCGAACGGTGTGCGAGTAACAAATCTCGAAAATGCGAATACGGTTCAACGAAATTTAATCAACAATTTAAGAACTGATGTAAACGATAACTCCAATCGTATCTCTACATTGAATCTAACAGTGGTCGATGAAACGGCGAGATTAAATACAGTGATAGGGGATGTAGCATCCAATACAGGGCGTATAGACACACTTATAGTAGATGTGGGCGATAATTCGTCACGGGTTACAAATCTTGAAAGTGCGAATACGGTACAGTCTACTTTAATTTCAACGCTTCAGACAAATTTGACAGGTAATTCGAATCGTATATCTGTTCTCGAAAGTGCGAATACCGTTCAGAGAAACTTGATAAATTTACTTCGAAGTGATGTCAATGATAATTCATCTCGTACCGGCGTACTCGAAACCGATTTAGCAGATAATTCATCTCGTACCGGCGTACTCGAAACCGATTTAGCAGATAATTCATCTCGTACCGGTGTACTCGAAACAGATGTGACTGATAATGCATATCGAATCACAGTCCTCGAAACAGATGTGACTGATAATGCGTCCCGAACCACGGTCATCGAAACTGATTTAGCAGATAATTCATCGCGGGTCGGTGTACTCGAAACCGATTTAGCAGATAATTCATCACGGGTCGGTGTACTCGAAACCGATTTAGCAGATAATTCATCACGGGTCGGTGTACTCGAAACCGATTTGGTAGATAATTCATCACGGGTCGGTGTACTCGAAACCGATTTGGCAGATAATTCATCGAGAATAGACAGCGTAAATTCTAACCTAGAAGCTCTTACATTGAACGATGTCACCGAGGTGAATAATAGTGTATCTGGTACAATAAATTTAACCAATGCAGTCACAGGTCTAGTAGCAACTGGTAATATACAAGCTTCCAAATTCATAGGTGATGGGAGTTTACTCACAGATATAGCTTCCAATTTAGAACAAATAGTAACAAATGGAAATGTTACGTCTAATACCATACAATTTACAAATTCGAAGAGTGGTTTAATAACTTCCGCTAACATAGAAGTCGGTAAAAATATATTAGTCACCGATGATATCATACAAAATAATATAAAACGTGTTCTTTTACAAAATGGTATAACCGTAGCTCACACACAGCTCGGTACCGATATAGACGGTGAATCTATTGATGATTATTCAGGGACTAATGTGGCCATGTCAAGTGATGGTACACGCGTTGCTATAGGAGCAACACGAAACGATGGTACAGATACAGATGCGGGTCATGTTCGGGTCTATGATTGGAATGGGACGGATTGGAATAAAGTTGGGGATGATATAGATGGTGAAGCATCGGTTGATTATTCTGGGTCATCTATCGCCATGAACACACCAGGTACACGGCTTGTCATAGGTGCTAAAGGTAATAATAATAATTCCGGTCATGTCCGTGTCTACGATTTAATAAGTGGATCATGGACACAGGTTGGGTTAGATATTGATGGAGCCTCGACGGGTGATCAATTTGGGTGGTCAGTTTCAATTTCAAGTGACGGGTCTCGTATAGTTGCGGGTGCTATCACAAATGATACGGGTGGTACAGATGCGGGGCATGTTCGTGTTTATGATTGGAATGGGTCTACATGGACACAGGTTGGAAGTTCTATCAACGGAGCGTCTACCGGAGATCGCTTCGGTAATGCAGTCGCCATGACACGCGATGGTTCTCGTATATTGGTTGGTGCATATTATACCGGTAGTGGAAATTCTGGTAGCATACATGTATACGATTGGAATGGATCTACGTGGAATTTAGTAGGAAGTGTGATCAATGGTGCGTCTACAGATGATCAATTCGGTGTATCTGTGTCTATTTCTAATGATGGGAATATAATCGCAGCTGGCGCTTTAAATAACGATAATTCTGGTACAGATACAGGTCATGTCCGTGTATACGAATACTTAAACAATGCGTGGTCGCAGGTGGGTCAAGATATAGACGGCGAAACAGCGTATGATTATTCTGGTCGTTCAATAGATTTAACTGGCGAAGGTACACGCATCGTAATAGGTGCCATCGGTAATGATGGTGGTGGTTCCGACTCTGGTCACGCTCGCGTATACGATTGGAATGGTACCTATTGGGTAAAAGTTTTGAATGATATTGACGGTGAAGCTTCAAACGATAATTCCGGAAAATCTGTAGCTATTTCAAATGATGGGTCGCGGGTAATCATTGGTGCAAATTTGAACGATGGATCGGGGTCCGATGCCGGTCATGCGAGAATATACACAATCAAACAAACGACCGCTTTTACAGATTTTAACATTGGTATTGGTACGAGTGAAACTTCATACAGGTTAGACGTTCGCGGTGATACTAAATTAGGAGATCTCACTACATCAAACGTCACGGTTACTGGATTATCATCGACTAAAATACCATATGTTGACTCAAACAAACTACTCAAAGATTCGTTCATTTCAACGACAACCGATGCAACCGTCGTCGCGTCTGATTTAGAGGTTACCGGAAATATTGTTATGCGTGGGCAGAGGTATACCGTCGAATCAGATACGAAACTTATAAATGATGCAATCATAGGTATAGCCAATAATAATACGATTAATAGCACAGATGTAGGTATTCTCATGCAACAACCAGGTGCAAATGTCGCATTAATTCATCATGGATCTACGGGTGGTACTTATGACGATCAATTTACGATTGGTTACACGCAAAATAGCCTCGTAGACAGTGATATCGTAAATGATACGAGTAATGAAATAGTAGTAAACATTCTCGGTGATCTCGTAACTCAAAATAATATAACGGTTGATTCGGGTGGAAGTTATTACGGTGATGGTACGAAACTTACTGGTGTAGCACTCGAGGTAGATTTAGTAGATAATGCATCTCGAATCACAGTCCTGGAAACAGATGTGACTGATAATGCATCTCGAATCACAGTCCTCGAAACAGATATGACTGATAATGCGTCTCGAACCACGGTCCTTGAAACCGATTTAGCAGATAATTCATCTCGTACCGGCGTACTCGAAACTGATTTAGCCGATAATGCGTCCCGAACCACGGTCCTCGAAACAGATGCCACGGATAATGCATCTCGAACTACGGTCCTTGAAACCGATTTAGCAGATAATTCATCTCGTACCGGCGTACTCGAAACAGATGTGACTGATAATGCATCTCGAATCACAGTCCTCGAAACAGATGTGACTGATAATGCGTCTCGAACTACGGTCATCGAAACCGATTTAGCAGATAATTCATCTCGAACCACGGTCCTCGAAACAGATGTGACCGATAATGCATCTCGAATCACGGTCCTCGAAACAGATGCCACGGATAATGCATCTCGAACTACGGTCCTTGAAACCGATTTAGCAGATAATTCATCTCGTACCGGCGTACTCGAAACAGATGTGACTGATAATGCATCTCGAATC
>Ga0208903_1000622_pt1 | contig 26443 bp, 20 predicted proteins | sample AntAceMetag02UKJ_FD_184769 | JGI IMG/M metagenome (GOLD analysis project Ga0208903, IMG submission 184769) | Saline lake microbial communities from Ace Lake, Antarctica - Antarctic Ace Lake Metagenome 02UKJ (SPAdes) (version 2) | ecosystem: Environmental > Aquatic > Non-marine Saline and...
AACTTTGATTGTACACACTTCTGTACAGATTCGCCACCTAACTGAAAAGGTCTATTCTCCACAACCACCAACAAAAAAGCAGCTTCCGAACGTTTTCAGAAGCTGCTCTAAACCTTAACTAAAACTATTCAGTATGCATAAGCACTGCACTAGATAATTCAGCCTGGAATGCCCATTCAGCAATAATTTCATTTTTCAACAAGTATCTAGAACGCAAGAATCGACTAAGTTTGTATACAAATCTGTATACAGTTGAAAGACCCATCACTACGTCCAAGAGGAAAAAAGACCGAAAAAAAACCATTGGTCATCTACATGTATCCCTATTTCGATGGAAGGCGAAAGCCTCTTTCAACTCGGTTGTATTGCGAGCCTATTCACTGGGATTATAAAAAGCATCGTGCGAAATCAACTTCTCCGAAATTCGACCAACTCAATGAAGACATCCAGAACCTGCTCATTGAGGTGCGTAACTACTTTCGAGAAACGCCTCTACCACACACCGCTGATGGTCTAATTGACTATCTCTATTCAGCTCCAGAGCCGACCAATTTACTTGAATTGGCACTTGACCATTTCAAGGACAGAGGCAATGTACCAGGCACTCTCAGGTACTATGAGAATTTCTTCAACTTCCTACAGGAAGACTTTCCAGATGTCACGTTAGATGACTTCACCTTGAAAATATGGAGCAGAATTAGCAAGAAGTTGAAAGAACGATACTCATTCTCCGTAGGCAGGCAATACCAAAGTCATATAAGAACTCTTCTACGACGAGCATATGACCGCGAGTTGATTGAGCATCGAATTGGCTATCAAGTTCAGATGTTCAAAGCATCAGACAAGGTCGAATCCAGGCCGATATTGACCTTCGATGAAGCCGAACTCGAAGCTATGATGAAGCTTAATTTTGCTCATAAAAGCAGGGAGTGGATGCGTGATATGATTTGCCTGTTCTCTCGCCTTGGGCTGCGTTCAGTAGACTGGCAGATTACCAGAGACAATCTAGATAATGAAAACAACGCCATTCGAATACTGACTCGAAAAACAACGAAGCCTGTCTTATTACCAATATTTCCCATGGCTCAGCGAGTTCTGGAGAAATATGATTACACAATAACCCCAATAGACAAGTCGAAACTATACGGGCGTTTTAAAGCATTGCTCAAGAACATCAAAGATGACGTGCCTGGACTTAAACAGACATTTGACATTCGGGACAGATTTGGCAAACGAGCTGTTAAAGAGAAATGGGAGCTCCTAAGACCACATGATGTACGAAGAACCTATGCTACTTGGCTATATCTGAATCGGAGCAAGCTAGAGCTAGAGGAAAGAGAAATCATGCTATTCACGGGGCATGAATCTGTCCATGAATTTGAGAAATACATTGGTGTTCAGAATTTAAGCGCACTGAAGAAAGTGCAGAAGAACATGGATAAACTATAATCTTGATATGATGAATCAATTTGAGAAAGCTCGACTAGAGTATAAACCTGAACAAATCAAATATCTGTTGGTCGCAGAGACACCACCAAAAAGTGATTCTAAGAGGTTCTTTTACTTCGAAGACGTCACAAAGCAAGACAGTCTATTTATTGAGACTATGAAACATCTATACCCTCGACAAACTGAAGATTTGGAGACAAAAGAAATCAGAAGAAGGAAAGAGGAATTTCTCCGAAGATTTCAGAGTGATGGATTCTATCTCATTGACTCGCTAGAAGAGCCCTTCGAAGAAAGGCACAGCACCAGAAAAAAGACCAAGCTGATAAGTGAGGGACAAACCAAACTTCTAAGAAAGATTCAACTATTACTCACTCCAGAAACCAAAATAATCCTGATTGCAGTTCCTGTATATCATGCGAATCACAGATTCCTTTTGGATAATGGCATCCCAGTATTAAACGAAGAACCGATTGATTTTCCAGGTTCTGGTGGACAGATAAAGTTCAAAACAAAAATGGGTCGTATTCTTAATCTCTAAAATAAACAAGAGTCTCTTATGATGCCTTACGCGACTTATTCCTGCGAGCCACCACTCTTGTAAAAGGACTATTCGATTCGGATGTTGAAGCTAGGCTTACTTCACTCGACTTCGCCTCACGTTCAAAAGCTTCTTCAAATTGCTTTATCCTATACAGCTTAGCTTTTCGGAAACCAATTCCGTGGGGTTGCAGGCGATGCTTTCGTATACACCGTCTAATTGTGTCACTATGAATGGGAGCTCCTGGGAGTATTTGACCAAGTTCTTTCACCGTGAAGAAGTCCCGTTGGATAGTTGGCATATCCGATTGTTCTGAAGCGGCTTTCCGCACTCTCGAATCTACGAAAGACGTCAGCCACTCCAGAATTTCCGATGTCCACGGGGCGCTATGTTCTTGAAAAAGCTTCAAGTCTAGTCCCCTATGCTGCATTACGACCAAAAAGCCTGTGTTCCATAATCTGGAATATCTCAGGGTCTTTTTCCATCAACACGAAGTCACGATTCATGTCGCGACATACCTCACCAGTTGTCCCTGAGCCAGCTGTGTTATCCAGGACTAGGTCCCCTGCATTGGAATAGGTCTTTAGAAGCCATTCGACTAGAGAGTATGGCTTTTGAGTTGGGTGGAACTTTCGTTCACGACTACCTCTGGGAAGTGGAATGAGACTTCCAGGATATCGCTCTCCGTGGTTCACTGTTATGGACTCTTTTCTCACTCCACCATTATGCGGAACCGATTTCCCATTTTCTTTTCGACGGTGGTTTCGATACGGAGAACCTGGAACCATCTGTGGGTTGTAAGTTGGCTGCTTCTTGTAGAAGATTAATACTTCTTCCACGGTTGCAAAGGGCTGATTTTTCACACTGAAGAAGTTTGAGCCCTGAGATTTTTCCCAATAAAGAGAGTACTTGTATAAATCTGGCGAAGATTGAATAAGCTGGGCGGAGAATGGCTGCTTTCCAAATAGGACGATGGCTGCGTTCTCTTTGCATACCCTTCGGTACTCTTGAAACAAAGGATTTAACGGGATTAATGTGTCCCAAGCATACTTGGTAATTCCATATGGTAGGTCACAGAGGACCATGTCAACACTCCCATCAGGGAGACTTTTCATTAGTTCCAGGCAATCGCCCAGGAGGATTTTATTTTTATTCATTACAACAAACATTTATGGTTCACATGAACCGTTTAATAACTCTCGCTTTTCCTCTTTCAGAGCGAGACCCCTGAATTCATCCCTAGAGGTCGACAACCGTTGTCGTCGAGCTATTAAATGTTGCTGTTGTGTTGTTCCTTTAAGTCAAACCGTGTCAAATGACAGCGATTCTGTCCTGATTTATAAAGCCGATATATTGTTCAATTACATAACGGCCTCTGGATTAATATACGAGTGCTAGTAAAAAATGTTCAGTGTCTATGAAACCTTTTCTTCAAACTCTCGTTTAAGCTTGCGCTATGTTAGAATGTACGTAGGGAAATCAAAAAGGTTTCAAGCTCGTTGACTTTTTTCGTTCAATACGTAACCCTGTGGCATATTTCTCGTAGCTCATCGCTTTTTAAAATATACGATGCTCGTAGAGTTTTGTTGCAAGTCTATCTGGTTGGCTCTTATCTTTGGGAAAAGGAAATCATGGAGTTTAAAATCATTCAAGTGAAATGGGGTAAACCCACTCCTATACCGAAAGGAGAAGAAAGGGAAATGGCCCTCTCAGTTTTATCCACAGGTGCGGGGCTATATGCGGCCTATGCCGACCATGATGTCTACGGAAGAAATGTTTTGGTTTACATTGGAAAGACCGTTCATTTCGATGTTAGAACTAGGCAACATACGGACGGGATTCTTGCCAATGCAAATAACCTGAGCATAGCTTTTGGCAAGTTGATTCAATTTCCAGACGAAAACGAATCTGACGGCATTGATGTTGCCGAGCAAATTCTTATAGCTTCGCTAAAGCCAGCATACAATAGACAGAATATTCATCAATTGGGGGATAAGAAAGTTGAGAAGGGGTATATCGTTCAAAACCTGGAGGAGCGTGGTTCTTTACCCTTGGAAGCGACAAATTATTGGTGGCTGCCTGAAGAAATCCGAAATCAATGACTACTCTGCTTTCCAAGCATGGGTTTTGAAATATCCCAGAGCGCTTGTTCAAGCTGAACCAAAACTTCACGATTTTCACTTCTCACTGCGAACAATTCAAATCGGATTTCGATGTCTTTTGGTATCCAGTTGGCCATGTACATCGAATATACAGTTCGGCCCATTATTCCTAAATGTTGTCTAAAACGTGTGTCGTGATTCTTGATTTTACTTCCGACGTATAGATATGGGCCTTGATTGATATTCGGCCTTGAAACATTGTAGAATTTCCCCCTTTGAGGCCCTTTTTTTAGAATTTTTTGTTTGGCCTTATATTTCACGAACCGTCTGAAGAGCTTTTTATCCTCTCCTTCACTTAGCAGTGTATACCTGTAAATGCAAAGACCCTCGTATCCCTTTAGAAATTTGACAATGGATTGGAGATTCTCAGTAATACTCTCAGGTGCTTGTTTGAATTCATTCGAATTAAATTCCCAAGAATCGACTAAGTCCAATTCTGTTTCCCGAACGAGTGGTATCAAGTCTTGTAGTTTATCAACTGCTTTCTCCTTTACCTGAGAAATTAATTCAATGTTTTGATATCCATCTTCACTTGCCATAATCACTCCTTTAGATAAGTTATTTCACACCCCTTGCACTGTCTCTTACTCTGGTCGAATTCGCCAAGGTCCCAGCGACCTGAAGAGCGTTGATACATGTCCAGACCACGGCCAAGAATAATCTTCCAGCCATTGTTCAAAGTGATACTCCTGTCGTGCGCATTTGGGTCTAGCTCGTAATTAAAAATAATCCCTTGTCCAATCAGAGATTCCGACATTTCCTTAAAGGTCTCATGCGAAAACTGGAGGTGCTCTTCATCGTTGTATGTTCTCAAGTGCAAGCGGACTTCTTGGTCGAAGGGCTTTCTAGAGGCAAGGAGTTTAGCGAACTCCATAAAGTTTTTCATCTGGTAAGGGAGACGGACATAAGGGTCAATGATTTTAACGTCTGTAGCTCCGTTCAAATAATCTCCGAAGAGCTCGTCATATGTGATTCCCGATTGATTGTCTCGAATTATCTTCTGCCCCGCTTCCAGCTGAGTTTTGACACCTATTTCTTGTTCAGGGTCATTTCCTGAATCAGTTTCATGGCTTTCTATCTCAGTTCTCTTATGTCCCTGATGTTCGACTATCTCCAGGGTTTCAACAACTCGTTGCTGTCCGTTGCTTTTTGATGTGTAAATGAATTGAACGTCTTCACCAAAGGTCTCATCCATCTTCATCAACTGGAGTTTGACACGTTTTCTGCCCTCAATTGCGAATTCCAATAGTTCTCTTGCTTCGGACTCTGATATTTCACCGTGGGGATAAATCACTTTCATTAGGCCTGAATAGGTCTTCGAAATGCTGTCTCTATCCCGTTTGGTAATTGAATCTGACAACTCAAAATACTTTTGGTAGTCATGTGTGTGGTCTTCTTTCCGCAACTCTTTGAGGATTTCAGCGATATAATCTGTGATGAACCCATAGTCGGTGGTGAACATCTCGTTTCTCAATTTCTGCACTTCCCAACCTGGCAAGTAGCAATGGATTCTGTCCAAAAAGGCGGTGTCGTAGTAGTCCTTTGGAAGGGCTTCGAACAGGTCTGAATGGTTGAGCATGTACGGCACACTTCTGTCGGTGTTGCCCACAAAAACCATCGATGCGGATGCTCCATAGACCTGAGTTCCGCGCGAGAAGGACCTGTTCGCCATATAGTTCTTCATGATGTCGACTAGGCCTTTGTCGGTTCTTTTTGTTTTCCCAGCGAATTCATCATACGCTACCACATCCCAATATCCGACGAGGCCTATCTCGCCGTTGCTATTGTTCACGAAGAGCTTGGCTTTGGATACTTCTCCTCCCGAAATCAAAATACCATGAGGTGACATTTCCGAGAAGATGTGTGACTTTCCAGTTCCTTTGGGTCCCAACTCAATCAGATTGTAGTTGTTCTCTGCAAAGGGAATTAACCTTGATAGTTGAAGGAGCTTACTCCGAAATGTGAATTCATCAGGATTCAGGCCTATACTCCGCATCAAAATATCGACCCATTCATCGCGAGAGAATTCCTTTCGCCCTTTTTTGTATTCCTCAACATCAATGCCGCTCATTTGGATGGGCTTGAGCTGTTCAATCAGCCAGGCAGCTCCTTCTCTGTCATCACCAGGCACATATCCTAGTGTTGCAATGCACCAGACCCCACCTCCTCCAAGAAGTTTGGGATGGTTTCTCACATATTCATCATCAATCACAACCTTGTTCAGACCCAAATTAGCAAAGGAAGCTTCATACACATCTTTCTTGTCGTTGAGCTGAACCATGACCTTGTCAATGATTCTGTGCGACCCACTTTCCCTTACGGTTGATTTTATCAGCTGAGCTTCATCTCGATGAACAAAATGCTTAGCAATGATGCTCTTCACGGTCTCGACTCCTTCCTTGATGGTCTCCTCATCATCGGTTGCACAGTATTGACCCAGTAGGTATTCCAAAACATAGGTGGGTACCACCGCATTGCCTTTAACCAAGTTGGTTAAGTCCTTACGAACCACTTTGCCGCCAAAGAAAATATTGAGCTTTATATCTAGTCCTGTCATAATTACAAGTCGTCGAAGTCGTTTGTGAATGCAATGTTCAAGGTATAGCTGAATTCAGAATAGGGGTCCCATCTATTGGTGCCTTCAATGGCTTCCATTAAGACAAGTTTCACCCCTTGATTCTTGTATTTGGTGGACGCTTCAGCGCTTAATTGGAAACGATGTTTGATTTCCCTTTGTCTTATATTTTCAGCATCCAGGTCGAAGTTATAATCAAACACATCGCTTAACGCTGTTCCGTCATCTGCCTGAAGGAATGCTCGAATCTTGAGTGGAACAACCCCCTCAGAAACAGGTTCCTTTTGCATGAAGCTTACCGCGAGAATGTTAGTCGTGATTTTGTCGGTGGACTTAATGATATCCACTTGCACTTTTGAAATCGTGTCTTTTCGCTTTTTGGAAACTTGTAACAAGGGAATGACTACTTCCTGAAGTGAAGTCCCGCCGTGCACAAACCTAGAACCAGCGCCCTTTACCCGTAGTCGGTTTATGGAATTTGGAAATGCCACTTCCAAGTCGTTTTCTACACCCAATGACTTCGAATCCATTTTAAACAATGATTTCGAATCACCTAAATCAGTGCCAATAATGAATCGACGATTCTCTTTCCATTTATCACCTGAAATCTTCTCACTTGTAAAATCACTTTCATTGAGCACATCGTATTGATAGATAAAACCATGGTCTGCGGTAATAAGGATATTGTTCCCATTGACATTGGCGATTTTCTTCAGGATGTCAAAAAGCTCATCGAGTGATTGTTCTACCGCATCAAATAGTTTCTCTTCAGTCGCTTTGTCATCTCCGACCTTGTCAATGGTATTGTGGTAGATATAGATTAAGTCGAAATCTTTGGCATATGCCCTTCCATCTGGGGAAGACATGGATATAAAATCATCAGACTTGATTGCGGTCGACCGCTCACCGTAGTGCAGTTTCAGAATTTTTTCACGTTGCTTGGTACCAACACTAGATACCCTGTCTACAGATACAGAATCATTACCTGGTCCAATTTCAATTTGAGAATTTGGAAGTAATGACGCCATGCCTAATTGGGTATAGGAGGGTATCGAGGCTATCATTGAAGATAGCTTCGATTCGAATCGATTCTCCTGAACCAATCTTGAATGCATCTCATGTCCAATTTCATAACGCATAGCATCAGATATCACCACGAACAATCGAGATTTTTCAGATACTGCGGGCTCCACATGGTTTTTGTAAAACATTCTTTGTGAAATCCTATCCGTGCTTGGCCAAGTGTTCATTGAATTAACCACATTTTGCCATCTGTCTCCTATAGGGAGAAGCCAGTCATTGTTGTACACTTTGAGGATGCGCTCTATCAAATTTGACAACACTCCATTTTGTCCTGTTTGACGGAAGAAGTACAATGTTTTTCTGTAGTGGTAATCGACTTCGAAAAGCTCGTCTTGGTAAAGCTGAACGCCTTGAAAACATTCTATTAGCTCGGCGTCTTTCGTTTGCTCCACTTTTTCAAAAAGAGATTTGGCGTGAAGAAGACAGTTGTAGAAGTCTTTGTACTTGTAGAACCAGTATTTGTTCTCCCTGGATTTGATAGCCTCCTCCAATTGAGGTAGCGCAATTTTATTTTCAATAATTTCTAAGGACAGGTCAGAAACAATCTTTTGGTCAATCAACTCGAAAAGGTCGTCTCCTAAAACGCTTCGGTATTCCGCTTCCTGAAGTCTTGATTTGATATTTAGCGTTTCTGCCAGACGAGTCGAAACACCTTCGAAATTTTCCTTTTGACTCAAGGTGTCGCTCCACATGGAAAGAAGAACTTTCCCTTGTGCCGTTATACCACCATCACCTGTCAGGGAAAAGACAGATTCAAATACTTTGCACAGGAAATCATAGATGTCAGGGGATATAGAGGAATACTTATATCGCCTTTGTATTTCATCCCAAAAGAAGCTGAATAGGTCATAACGCTGAAGTTCCTTTGTGAGTCTTTCGTTTCCATTTAGGAAAGCTCCTGCATATATCTGGATGAAGTTTTCCAGGTTTGGATACTGCGATTTGAAGGTCACATTGAGCATGTTATATCTCATTGACCTGTGGTCGGGGTCTTCTTGCAGATTAGTCTTGAATAACTCCTTTCGTTCCTTACTATCAAAGAATGGCAGGTGTTGCTCTATGAAGTCTTTGTAGCCGTAATCAAGTCCAAGTTCTTGCAGATACATTGAGGCCTTGTCAGTTCTGAAAACAGCGTGAGCGAGCTGGATATCCAATAACCAATTGTCCATGAAAGCTGGCTCGTCGAATGGAAAGTAGAGAAGGAAATTTTGTTTCGGGTCTTCAAATAGGAGGCGATGTTTCATTTTGAAGGGATACGCACCCAAGACTACCTTTTCCACTCCAGTCAAAGACAATGTTTCAAATTCCTCTCGAACTTGCTCATTCAAGTCATACCAGAAAACTATCCTGGAATGCTTGAAAAGGGTTTGGATTGATTTTTTGAAACTACTCATTGAGCGACTGTCTAAATAGTTCAACAACTTGTTCTACTTTTTTTGGTCCAAAACCTTTTGGTCTGCCTTTCATTAGTTCACTGTGGAAGTCTGATGCTTTACTTTCTGAATCATCTTGTATTCTTCCTGTCTTCAGCATAGCTTCAAGTTTTTTCGTCGAAAACTCAAGCCATTCTGAGTGTTTAGACAGTTGATTGTCATTTAAGAAGTGTGACCTAAATGAGTCAATCAGACTTATATTACTCCCTTGGCTTTTTGTATCCTGGATGTTTTCATTTGAAGACGGTTTAACATCCCATTCGACAACTGTTGTAGGTCGTTCTTCTTCTACAATTGTTTTCTTGTCTTTTCCTGGAGTAGTTGAATAACCCGATTTAGATTGAAGAACATTGTCAATGAATTCGAATACGACTCGCGCTGAGAATTCAGTTCTTTCTAACGGTTCAATAAGCAACTTAGAAATATTGGCATAACCATACGCTCCGCCCCATAGAGCATAAGCTACGTCCAATTGATTCAACTTATTCTTGGCCAAATAATCCTGATACTTTTCAAGCTCTGAGTATTTATTGACAAAAGCGGCTAAAACTTTCAGGACCGTGTTGCTGCCTTCATCTATTCTGAATCCAGTCCCTACAGTTTGAATACTCTTATAGAGTCTCCTGAGGAATTCCAAATCTCCATTCTTGGTAAAACTTTTTTCATCTTTAGTTTTTAATTGTTGACCAAGCTCTCCTATGAGTTCTTTTCGACGTTGTGCAATTTGGTCTGAGCTGCTTACTTCTGGGAAATTAATGAGTTGATTCAAAGTAACTACCACAGTGTCTAATTCTCTTTTAGACAGATTGTCCATACTTGCTTTGGATACAGAAAAATCGGCTAACACATTCAAGGGAATGCTCTCAAGAGCATTCGCGTCGCTTTCTTGTCTTGAATAGTTTGTCACCCGTGAAGTCAACACATGACGTATCTTCGAATAGAGTTCCTGAATACGCTGATAATCTGCTGTGCTCTTGTACCTTGCAAGATGGAGTAATTCTTCTCTTAGAAAAGAAAGGATTCTATCCAAAGGCAATAGCTCCAAATACTCATTCTCCAAATATTCAAGTACGACATCAAAGACTGATTTACCTTTATTGGGGCGATATGCTTTCCACTTTTCAACCTCGGTTTTCGGTGCATCAAGAACCTCGGAAATCACCTCTATTTCATTAGCTTCCTCGTATCCTTTTGTAATGGTTTTAATTTTAGTTTCGAGTGATAGCAGGTGGTCAAATCTTGGTCTCAACTTATCCATTGGTGTGCTCCCCTTTTTCGACCCTGAGCCCAGTGTCGAAAGTTGATTTAAAACACTTGAGAATTCATTATTGAACTCTTGAATATATTGCTTGGCTGCAGATATTTCAGGTGAACCTGACGCCATCATCCCACAAGCCAATCCATAAGCCACCCCTTTTATCTTGTTAAACCTCTGGTCTTTTATGACCTCTTGATAGTCGAACTTGACATCCGATACATTCTTTAGAAGCTCTTCATTCCAGTCTATTGGCTTGCCATCGAAATCTGGTAGCACTGAGGAGTTGCTTTCATAATAAGAAAGGAATTTCGCTTCCAAGCTCTTCAGGCCCGTTGCGATGATTCGCTTTCTCTCTTGGTCTGATTTGAACACTAACTCTGAAGCGAATGGATGAAAATGAATTGATTTAGCTACACTGAGTATTTCGAAACTTCCGTTTTGTAAACTAGTTGCAGACTTCAGCCATTTAGCAGATACCTTGAGATTAATAAGGAACTCCTCTCTACCTGTTTTTCTGGTTGGTTCAATGACAGGACTAGAATAGGCAAGAATGACATTGTCAAATGGATTTGAGGCCGTCTTTTCGAAACGCTTGAAACCATAACCTCGTTTCGCATAAAAAGAAGCTGGTGATATACTGTCAGAACTAATAAGGTTGGTGAAGTTCAAACTGGATATTGGGATATAATAGTATTCTTGGTTCATGGGCTATAGGTCAAAATGGCAAATCGGAATCTGCTGCAGCTGTTTGGTCAATGAGTTCAAAATGTGCTCTAGGGATATCTTCGAGATATGGCGTTAAGCCATTATTGTACAAAATGAAAAGGTCTTGATAGGTCCTTGTGGTAGCAACGTAAAGGGGGTTGACATTATCTCCAGGAAGAGAATTCATAGAACAGCCAGGAAGAAATACGGCCTCAAATTGGAGGCCTTTTGAGCTGTGGTAAGTCATCAACTTAGGGTTTTCACTGTGAAAATCTAAATTGAATTTCACATCCCCAGAGGACCAATTTACATCGTACTTTGACTCAATCCTAGCGCCTTTTTCCGACAAGTATTTGTCCGCAGCCTTGACAATTTTATTATTCGGGAAAAGAATCGCTACATCGGTGTAGCCCCTTTCATCAATTACTGAAAGGATGAAGTCTAGTTGTTCTTCCCAAAGCCTAGTTTTAACCAAAAATGGTTTTGAAGCTCCTTCTTTCTGACACCTGCTTTCAACAGCATCACCTGTGGTGTTAATGAACTCCGCCACTTTTCCTATCTTCTTTGGTAATCTGTGGTTGAGTACTAATTCACTCATTGAAAGTTTAGTAGTGTATGCAATTTCCTCCATAGTAAGAAGGTCGTTTTTCAGTCCCTTATATATCTGCTGTGCAGAGTCTCCGAAAAGGAGAAAGACCTTATTCGAAGCAGCTTGAAGCTCAAGTAATTCTCCTTTGCTGAAATCTTGAACCTCGTCAATGATGATGAAATCTGCGCTAGGCATGCCAGCTTTCTTCCATTGATGATGGTGCATAACATGTTCATCAGAAAGTCCAATTTCCCGCACTCCATCGTCAATAAATTGCCTCAAAGCCTTGGTATACACAATTACTAGATAGCTGCCGAGCTTGGCAGTATCAATCTCCTTGGCCTTCCAAAGAGCTAAGACTGTTTTTCCAGAACCTGCACATCCTTTTACAATGAATGAGCTCTCCATATTCCGTTGCACTATCGGAATCTGATAGTCGTCCATTTCGGACTCGTTTATGTACCATGCTTCTCTAGCCATAGTTAGTCGTTTAAGTCTTTCATATTATCTCCGATGCATCAATCCAATCAAATCCTCTCACCTTCTCCTTCGTCTTTGTATCATTCAATCCCTTCACCTCTTTCACTGCCTTTCCAAACTTGTTGTAGTTCACCAATACACCATCGTCTAGGTCGATTTCAATACGCTTGGAAGCAAGAGGGTAGAGGACATCCCGCTCGTATGTTTCACACTCCTTAATTTGAAGTTGGAGTTTGTCCATCTCCTTAATGGCTAATGTCTTCTCTTTGCCTTCACCTGTGCGCTCAATGTGCTCTAGCTGAGAAACACGATTCTTGAGCTTGTCAATGAATGGCCTCAGGTAATCATTCAGAATGACGTTGAGAGTGTCAGTGGTGTAACGGTGCATATAAATAAGTACGTTGAAGGCACCCCTTTCAGATGCGAACAACCAATAGATAGGACGTCTCTTGTACCTCTTAATGTGGTAATTATAAAAGTCTTTAAGGAAATAGGAGCGGATGTCTTTGCCAATAGACTTCTCGACAAATACTAGATTCTCTGAGAACCTCTCTTCTGCAAATGTAACCTTGAGGAATTCTTGAAGGCGGCCTGTAACGTCATCTGTGAACCATTCATCGGCTAGAACTGGGATTATGCTATCATCATCTGGAAGGAAGGATACCTCATCTTCCGATTTCTCAACTTCTTTAAGGTAGTCTGCCAAGGCTTCTCCTTGGTTGGCTAGTATTAATCCTGCTGCATCTAGACTATAACGCCCAAACATGCAGCCAACCGCATAGCTTATAAATTGCTGAAACACCTCATCAGCTTGAAACTTTAATTGCCCGTTAACTATTTTAGTTTCTTCTTTTAATATGGTAATATCTTTTAAAGCCACCTCTGGTGTTAACTCCTCTTGCAACCCATAAATCTCAATAAACTGCCTGTTGAGTTCTTCTTCATTTTTATGCAACTCGAAAAATTTATTTCTCCAGTAGTGTTGGTATAAATCATACGATTCCTCGAGGTCTTGACCATTGATACGGATAAGTTCGCTTTTATTAAAGCCCCAAGAAGTTTCTCTTGAGTTCCAATCTAATTTTGAACTTTCTATACACCGATTAGTAATAGAATTTATGTCATTAAAATTAATTTTTGAGGGCAAGGCTATATTTCCAAGAGGTCCTTGATTATAATCTAGAGTTGGTGAAAGAACTTTTAATTGTTCATTTATTACATTGCTATTCATCATACCTAAAAGAAAATAATTTAAACTATCGTCCTGTTCTTCTTGAAATAGCACTGGTCCTTTAGAATCAAATAAAAATCCTTTTTCAGAAAATCTTGCATTGAATGAAACCACAGTTAGCGATGTCCAGGTAAGTCCTTCTTTAAAGAAATAAGATGGGTTTCTTATCACCGAACCGCTGAAGGTTTTTAATTCATTACCATTATTGAACCAATTAATTACATAAAAATTATTCCCAAACCATTTTCGAAAACTACCGCCCTTATTATATGGATACCATTTTTTTCTACTTGTAATACATTCGTCAACAGAACTACAATTTTTTGAAAAATTCGAATATGTCACTTCATGCCATCCCCTTAAAAACCTATTATTGTTTGCTGTTGCTATACCTTGTCTCGGCGAGGCAATGGTTTTTAGAGATTTACCAATTCTAAACAAATTATAAAAATTATCACTTAACCAATACCCAATTGGACGACCTGGTATTTTTTGAAAATTTGATTGGTTAGATTCATAAAACCATCCACATTCTGGATTTCGAATTGCTTGTAAAGTTCTTGGTTTTTGGTTTTCAACTCCTTTAAATTCTGATAATTTGATATAAGACCCTTTATAATCGTTAATAAAATGGTTCCGTAATACGAAAGTTGCAATAGGGACAACCGCTGGTCCAAATGCATTGTATTCTAATTGAATTAAAGAGGCTATGGTTGTGTTTTCAATGGTGTTTTCTCGTAACCACTCATAGGATTTTATAAACATCCACACGTATGGACAAATAAACCCTATAAGTCCTTCTTCTTTTGTGAAATACGAAACCTGAACTAAAAAGCAAGCAAATAAATCAGACTTCGTTGTTTTGTATTCTTTTTCAACAAATTGCTTTAAAGTACCTTCCATATAGGAAGAGTTCAAGTAGGGTGGATTGGTTACAACAATGTCATACTTATAAGCTAATAAGGAAGCCTGTTTTTTTAGTTGTACATCTCTTTCTGCAAACAACGAAGTTTCATCAACAGTAATATCATTAACTTCTTCTTTCGTCATCTTAATCAAAGAACCCAACACTTTTGCATATTCAAACTTTGGATGTGACTCAATATTCTGAAAAGCTGTGATATTTGGGGTCACTTGCTTTCTAAAAAAGCGTCTGTGATTTTTTCTACCTTTCATCATTAAAGCAAAACTTGCTAATTGTGCAGCTCTGTCATCAATATCAATTCCATATAAGTTTCTGGTAATGATAAGTTCTGGAATATCGGTTGGGTTATAACCTTCTTCCTCATATATTTTATAAAAGATATCATAGGCATAACACAATACGTGAGCAGAACCCACACAAGGGTCGAAGAACTTAATGTCTTCCAATGATTTTAAATCTCGTAAAGGGATAAGCTCTGGATTATTAGGTTTGATATAGTACTCTAATCCCTTGGTAATGTTAGTATTTGGTCTTGCTTCCTTCCAAAATTGCCCCAAGGTATTATCCACCATATACTGCACAATCCATTTGGGTGTAAACAACTGTGTTACTGGTGCAATTTCATCTGCCTTATATCTTTTCTTGGCATTGATGAGTTCATCTTTTCTTTCGGAGATATAAAACTGGTACAACCAACCTATAATTTCCACTTCTTGACTATCTTCATCCCTCATCCCGTTTCGGACCAACTCCAGGACTGATAGTTCAGAAATAAGGTCGTCAGGAAGTAGCAACTCCATCCAGTCATTGATGTTTTCAAAAAGGAAAGGGAAGACTTTATTCAAGTGATTGCAGGAAGCAATGAATAGAAGACGATAGGCCTCGTTCTGGGGGTCAGCTGCGGGAATGCTTCCGCTCATCAGCTTGCTCACACGTTGTGAGTCCACCCGCAGTTCCTCAGGAATATGTCCTTGTCGTGCTTCTTGGAGTAGTTCGGGAATGGTGAATCCGTCTTGAGGAGTGATTACCCTGATGCCAAGCGGCTGGTAATCGTTCACATCCATAAAACGCAAAGCCACCAAACGGTTGAACCAGGTGTAAGCCACCTTGTCTATGAGCTGTTCTTTTCCCTGCTCATCTATGGCTTTTTTCAAGCTCTTGACTTGTTCAAACTTCTCACGCAATTCAGGAGTGTCTCCCTTCAGAACATGGTCGAGCCTGGCTGCCACCTGTTTCAGCAGCTCCCTTCTGGCTCCCTGGGCGAATTTTTTGAGTTGGTTGGTATTCATTCTTCTTGCTGGTTAACGATGTCTATGAGCTTCCTGAAAATGTAAACTGCAGGTTTTCTTCCAGCAGGTTCTTCGAGGTATTCAATGATTCTTTTTTGTCTCAGCGCAATAAGAAGTCTAGATACGCTTGTCTTTGGCACCCCTGAATGGTGTATATAATCCATTGATGTGAAAACAGGCATGTTAAACAGGAACTCCAATGATTGAAGTGAGAATTGTGAATGCATGATTTCAGGAATGTCCTGCTTCATCTTGTTGTATAGCTCTAGAATAGTTCTTGCTTTTGAAATATTCCTTTTAGCCTGTACCTCTACTGCCTGAAGAAAGAAAAGTATCCACCCTTCCCAGTCATTATGCTCGGTAATTGCTTTTAACCTGTCATAGTATTCTTCCCTATTGCTTTCAAGGAAGGCACTGATGTAAAACATGGGTTGGTGCAGAATCGTCTTGTGGAACAAGAATAGAGGAATGAGTATCCGACCGATTCTTCCATTTCCGTCTAGGAACGGGTGAATGATTTCGAATTGAGCGTGTACGATGGCTAGTTGCACCAGGGCATCCTGCTCATCGAAATGGATGTATTTCTCAAAGACATCGAGGCAATGAGGAAGCTCTTCGGGCGTGGGAGGCACAAAACGAGCCTGTTCCATGGTAGAGCCAGGTTTACCTATCCAGTTTTGTAGCTTTCTGAACTCACCTCTGGCTTTGTCCTGACCTCGGACACTATCCAAGAGTATGCTGTGAGTTCGTTTCAGCATGTTTAGGTTGATGGGCCTTTCTTTGAGTTCATGAACGGCGTAAGCCATAGCTTTTCGGTAATTGATGACCTCTTGAATATCATTGTAGCGGTCTACACGTCGCTGCGGATTCGCTTCAAATCGAAGTACCTCTTCAAGCGTGGCCTGTGTTCCTTCGATTTTGGAAGACAATACAGCTTCTTGGGTCGTCAGGGGTGATAGGAGGAGAACAGGGTTGGGGATAGACTGCAGTAATCCATCATACCTAGCTAGTGCTCTGTTGGCAGGGCCTAAATACTTGACAAACTGCGCCCAATCAAGGATTTCTATTGGTAGTTTATGTGGGCTAAAGGGTTTCATCGTCTTTGTTTTTTGTGTTCCACTTGTGACACACTAGTGTTTTTGCGTTCCAATTTAACCTAAATATGGAACATAAGAGATGTTGTGATTCTCATGTGGGTCACAACAGGATTCTTTTTTTCTCATCTATCATTTTAAGCATGGCTTCTTTGAGGGCATCCACGTATTCCTGCACGTCTTCTTTGGTCTGTAACTCGGTCTTGCTATAGTCAGGCCTAATCTGAGAAGTCCTGATGTAGTGAACCAGCTCTTCAGCCGCAATGGGTACTTCACTATCAGATGATTTGAGCGATTTGAGTTCCTGAATCTTATTCAGTTGGCTTGACTTCAGGTTGATGGCGTCTTCTCTGAATTGTCTTAGGTTAGCAATGAATCGGTTCTCCTGGATTTTGGAAATCAATTCCTCAAACGGCCTGGTTACCAGCACTTGTTCTTCCTTGTCCAGTTTTTGATAATCCAGGTTGTGCTTAACAGCATGAAGGGAGTCTTCTGTGGTTTGAACTACTTTCTTTCTTTCTTGCTCAAGTTTTTCCAAAACCAGTTGAATGAGGGATTCCATTGCTCGTTTCGCATCCCGAATGAGATTCCCAGCGTATGGCTTATCAGCAGTATAGCAAGATTTCAGTAGCTCTAACTCTTCACCTCCCACAAACTCGAAATTGGATAGATTGCCTTGGACATAGCTGCGTACCTTGTCAAATATTTCTTTCTGTTCCCCATTCCAAAATTTACGAATCGGGTCCCAGATGTCTTCCTTGGCATTCAGAAGTTGGTCTTCGAAATCAGGGACTTCCTTGATAATTCGAGAATAGTCCCATGTAACAATCTGAGCTATCAATTCTTCAAGTGGCTTGAGCGAATTCAGGAATGGATATTGGGAGCTATTGGAAATAAAAGCACTCAATCTTCCTAATTCCTCCTTCATTCTGGATTTGAACTCATTGGCCACATCACGTGCATCATTGGCTGGGCAGCCAGAGTCAAACATATCCTGATAGACCTGCTTCAGTTTCTTTACTAGTCGAGCTTCAAATTCCTCCTGAGGCTCAATTAAGGTGTTCGAATAAAGTCGTGAATTGAGTAGTGTAGACAGGAACTCATCGTCTTCCAATAGACGTGAATCTTGCTTTGCTTCAATTTTACCTCGTTTGTAGAGTCGGGCTAGAATAGTCAAAGAACCATTGATAGGCCATCCGTATGGTTTGCCAGAGAAGATGTCCTTGAGTTCTGATAACGAGGTTCTTTCGGAGGCTTTCTTTCTTCTATTGATTTCTGTGAGCATGGTCAGCTCCGCTTCAGACATGGTCTCATCATCTCCCTTGAATAGGTCGTCATAATTACCCCCCAAAGTTGTGCGCACAGTTTGCTCGCTCCATTGAGTGCTCCCAAGCATCTTCAAATTGAAGAATGATTGTTTTACCAGGTTCTGGAAGGCGTTGATGACTTTCGTTTTTCCATCAGAAGAAGGTGAAAGCTCCATCTGACTTCCATTCATGTAGACATTCGACTGGCCAAGAGCTGCTTTTAAGGAATTGACCAATTCTCTTTTTCGAGAGGCATTTTGCTCTCCCTTATCTCTTAGTATCCCCTTGACTGCATCTTTGACCGCATTACCCTGGACCTGTTTTAAATACTTGTCTGTTTGAAGAATCAGGCGGGCGTCTTTTAGGATTCGACTGTCTTGGGGCAGGGCGAACAATAATTTAGAAGTCGCCATGGTTTGAGACTTGTAAAAATCCTCGTTCCCAATGTTGTCATTGTTCGGAGTGACCATTTCGACAATCAAATCTTCTTCACGACTCACGGGGGTCCCGTCAATCACCTTCTGGAATTTATATTCTTCCTTGTTGTCCTGAAAACGAATCCGATTGTCTTGAACAATAGAGTCAAACAGGATTTCATTAAATACCTGTGTTATCTGTCCTTGGTCAATACTGGTGTTCTTAATTTGAGCCTCGATGTCCTTTTCGTCGTCGGTCAGGTACTCATAAAGCTCCCCATTTCGCTGGATGTATGTTTGCGTTTCCAAAAGATTGAGCGCCTCCTCTACAACTTTGTTGTGGGTATTCAGGTCTATTTTTAGTGAGTCAATCAAAAGAACCGCAATATTGCGTTTGGTCGCTTTGAAATTATCGTAATACTTGAGTAGAAATAGAGTTTTTAGGATTCTACGAGCAAGATGTTCTTTCGTGGGAAGGTTACGTTCAGCTAGCTGAATGGAATTCTGCAATTCACCACGTATCGTCGAGCTCACTCCGTCATAAAAGAGGTCAAAGCTCACAAGTGTGTTCTGGCCGTCAAACGCATTGTTTTTCAATATCTCTTGGAACACCCCCAACATGCTTCTCTCTCCAACAGATGCGTGTTTTCCTTGGAATGCATTTGCCCTGCTCAGTGATTTGATAGACTGTTGAAATAGGTCGAATTGATAAGGTAAAAAGGGAAACTTCGTCACGAAGTCTTTTTCATCCTTGAACTTTCTGAATTGAACCCCCAGATTGTCAAAGGAAATCAAAGTGTCGATGTTGGCACTTTCCTTTTTCCAGATTTTACTGACCTCTACCTCTCCTTTTTCATTCTTTTCAAGAAGCCTTCTTTCGATGACTTCATCCACGTTGGCAGAGGTCAAAGATGGGCGGTATCGGAATCGCGCTTGAATACGAGAGAAGTCATTACGTTCTCGGTCCTTTATTTCTCCAATGGCAGCCTCGATGTCTTCCTGAGAAGTAACAAGCACCCATGACTGTCCATCGCAATATGTGGCAAGCGTCTCAGCCACGGTCTGCAGATTCAGCATGAGCTTGGTATCGTTGGAAACGAATTGTCCGACTTCATCCACAAAGAAATTCAGGCGAAATCCTGTGGGTTTAGTGTCGATGTAATCTTTGACCCTTTCGGCGAATTCCTCTACTGAAATGATTTGGTGTCGGTCTTTGAAGTCGTCGAGTATTGTTGCGTAATTCTCAATCGGCTCCCCTTTTATTTTTGCTAATGCTTCGCCAGCTTGTTTCCTGGTTTTAGGTACAGCAGTTTGTCTTCGTGCTGTCTGCCATTCTTTCCCCGAAATGGATTCAAACTCCTTTTTGAAGTCATCATAGATGCCTTCGTTGAAGAGCCAAAGCTCAAACTCGGCTACTGATTTATCTCGCCCGAAGAATCCCAGGTGGTCGTAGAATACCTTGTAAAAGACCCTGACAATAGCATCCTTATCCTCCTTGCTCGTAATTTGTGCTTGCTGGTCGATGTTGAATAAGATAGATTCTGCAGGAATTCGAGTTGCCCGCTTGATATCTGCTTTGAGCATTTCATCCTCTTGTACCTTGTTGGCAAATATTTCACCCAGCTCTTGTCCGTCATATACCTTGTTTTCTAAGACATAGGATAGAATCTTAAGCAGGTGAGATTTTCCACTACCGAAGAACCCAGATATCCAGGCCCCATTAGCCCCTTCAAAGTTGTTGTAAGCAGAAAACAAATCCTTAATCTTTTTGGCAATTTCCTTGGTGATGACGTACTCATGCACCTCTTCATGGATGTGCTTGTCATCATCAGCTTTGATGACGGTCTCTATATTCCTTTCAGGATTGAGTAATAGAAGTTCGTTAAGATTCATTTTCATGATAGTTTATAGTTGTCCAGATTAAAGGCACGGTAATAATTGTCATCCTTTAAGAGACCAAAGAGTTCAAGACTCTCACCCGTATATCTTCCTGGGAAGAAGAATACGGAAGGAGCCTCCTTTGCGATATTTTGAAGGTTGTTCAGTATGCTGTGGGAACGAATGAAAGGGAAGACCTGTCCGATTCCATCAAAGAAGTACAGTTGTGCATTCGACTCCAGAATTCTCTTTTGAATAGCAGGCATGAAAACTTCGTTGATGTCGAGAATGGATTGAAGAGCTTCCTTGAATTCATCTTGTTCTAGCTCTTCCTCCAGATTGAAGATTTCGTTCTCACCCAACTCCTCATCCAAAATGTTCATTGCCAACTCATAAAGGTTTATGGTCAGCACTCGAATACCGTGTTTGGTTTCAAGTTTCTTTTTAAGGCCAGCCATTGCCTTCTTAGCTTCGTTCTCTTGCGAAGGAGCATACGTGGAGATAAAGAATGGTATTTCGCCACCAAGCGCCTCCATAGAGAGGAATTTGTCTGTGTGCATCACCTCGAAGAGATGGTCGTATTTCGCTATGAGGTTTTCGTTAGTCATTGTAGCTCGGGTAAATCATTAACCATTTAGGGTCGTCAGAACTAATCGCTTGTCTAACTCTTGGCGAAAGTACTTGAGGAAGAATCTTCCTTGTCCCCACTTCTATAACTCCAGTTTCGGTGAGCATATGAAACACCCTTGTTTTAACCTTACCAAGTGTCGAGCTTGAGAATTTTTCCAACTCAGGATGATGTTCCAGCTTCCGATTCAAAAAAGTGAAGTAATCGCCCTCTGTCAACTCATAGTCAAACACCACGTATTTTTCACGAATCACTTCGACCACAAAATCCTTGAAGTAGTCATATGCCTTGCATATACCGAGCAAGGCAAGTTGCTTTTGTTCAATATGGTCACCTTCACACTGGAGCGTAAGCTGTTCATTCGAAAGTACCTCGATTCGTTTCCTCAATTCTTGAAGCTCTCGTCGATTAGTGCGTTCGTTACCTTTCTTGATTACTTCTTCAGAAAGCTGTTTGTCATGAATTGCATCTCTCCCTTGTTCAACGGCTAGACAAGCCAGCCTTCGCAGGTCTGCTAAGTGCAGTCCAGCGCCCGTGAAGGAAAAGGAGTATGTCGATGATGTCACCATTAATGTATCAATCGTTCTGCAGGTACATCAAGAACTTCACTTATGCGTCGAAGGTGTTCTTCCTTTGGATAGGATTTCCCTTTGACCCAATTGCTGACCGTCACTTCGCTGACACCAACTTTATCGGCAAACCACTTCTGTTTCAGTCCTTTCTCCTTTAGGAGTTCTTTGAGTATATGCACTTTAATTTTTCTTAAATTGAGTCTGCAATATAGGATGAATAATCAGTTCTGTAGCATCGAGTTTTAATCTATGAATTTCGAATTGTGAAAATCTTCTCAGGAATATTGAAATCTACCTCAGAAACCTATTGCAGGTCTTATTGACTTTACCTCACTTTGCACTATATATTATTACCAATGAGTAAAAAGGCCCAACAAATAAAAGAGACCCCGCCGCAAGGATTGACACTTCTCCTCCCAGAAGAGCTGGTCTCTGCCGTAAATGTTTTGGAATTAACTGGCATAAACCAACTCCACCTTTTGCGGCTAATTGCTATTTGTTGGCATAGGTACCTTGTTCTTGCTCAGACCGAGACCGAGTTCTACGCTGAATTCAGCACCGTGTTCATTAACAAAGTGACCAGCCATAAATGGTATAAGAATGTATTTCTTCAAATAAAGGAAGACCAAAATGAAGGCAAGTTCGTTGAAGCAAATAAGATATTCCAAACAGATGGAAGTTATGACGTAAACAAGGGCAGGGCGAAGCGATACCGACTGAACCCAACACTCTTTACAGGACCTTCATTACCCGTGGAAGTGAACCTAAATCTGGAGTCGAACTCTCTCAACACTGAATTCCCAGAACTCATTCGACATTTCGACGAATCCCTACGTCTCCTCAGTATCTACAGCAAAAGAGCCAAGAGGGAGTTAGAAGACATCATGCAGCCCATAATTGTGAGGAAGAGCGGATATTCTGTTGTCGCCTCCACTGTGGCTGAAGCAAAAGATTTCGAAGGGCAACAAGATATCAGTTCAAACTGTGATAGAGTAGTTCATGCCGCAGAGACTTTGTATGTGAAGAGCTGGGGATTAAAGCCACTACTTGATAAGCTCCAAGAGGTCAGAATGATTTATTCTGAAGCCGAATTACTCATTGATGGCAAAACTGCGTACATAGGTGACCACATGAAGTACTACGGTAGAAAGCAAAAGTTCATGCTTCAGAGTGCGCAATATGGAATCGACTCAATCACCTCAGGTGCCACATACAGGAGCATCAGTCGAACCAATGGCAGGCTTCATTCTTCTCTTTCGAATCTTCACGGCACATTGCTTCCATTCATATCATTAGAAGGGGAGCATTTTGCAGCGTGGGACTTGCGAAGCAGCCAGCCGTGTATTTTGGCTAACCTGCTCAGTGGTAGTAATAAGTTGTTGGAATCCATAAAGCAGTCCAGGTATCCCAAATTGAAGAATTGGATTGAAGACATCGCAGAACACATTGCAGAACAGGTTTGGAAGCCGTTCCTGGACAGCCTTGTCAGCGATGATATCTATGCCAAAGTTGCTAGTCAAGCGGGAAGACCACGGTCCTGGGCCAAAACTGAATTCATGAGATTGCTATTCGCTCACTACCGTAACCCCTCTTCAATTGCTCCTATCCTCAATGAGATGTTTCCAGGTGTAATCACCAGTCTTCGGACTGTACAGAAGATGTGCACCGATAACCTGGGCGTTCCACTTGCAGTGGTGCTTCAAACCATCGAGGCACATATCTTTCTTGAAAGAATCCTCAGCCGCATAGCCGCAGTTGAATTGCCAGCGTTTACTCGACATGACAGTGTCCTGTTTGCAAATACCTCCGACAGAAATGACCAAGTCAGGGGAATCATTGACGAGGTCTTCGAGGAACTCAGTTTTCGGGGGGAATTGAAGCACTCAGAATACTCCATGTTATCTGCAGATGACCCAAGCTTTTATTCCCCTGACATGAACGACTACTTTGTCGGTCATCGCTACCTAGACAAAGAAGAAAAGTGGTTGCCTGATTTCGACATCGAAGAGGAACTGTCCTTCGACTGGGAGAAGTTCAGGAAGCCACAATAGTTCCCCTCACCATTTAAGCTTTCAAAAAAGCAACCAGCAACAAATCCTGAAGTTAAATGATATCGAAGCTGAATGCTAGAGCCCACGAGACAATATACGGTCTTGATTAAGCCCCTAATTAGCGTATCAAAATTAAGGGGCAGATTAGAAGTCCGATGAATTGACGACCTCGACCCCTTCCAAATTTTTTCCTGGTAATTTTTGGCTCAGTTTTATACCTGACCTGGACATTTAGAGTTGATTTCCAACTGCATCGACCTACACTTGCTGGTTTTCACCCATATTCTGGGGTGTTTGATTCCTTCAATAAAAGAAGCCAAGTCCCTGTCGAAAATTTGCACCCCTCTTTTTGGGGTGATTCTAGCAAGTTGATAGCTCCTTATGATATCTCAATACATCAACATCTAATACTTTCAACTGCACGTGGAATCCTGTTTCCTTTTCCCAGAGTATTCTACATAAATTGCACAGATGAAAATAATACTTGTTGGTTGCGGAAACAAAAAACTGGACGTCCCTTCACCAGCGTCAGACTTGTACATCGGAAAACTATTTCGGCTTTCATGGGCGTATGCGGAATCGCTGCAACCAGACTCCATTTTTATACTTTCAGCATTACACCACTTACTGAACCCTGAAGAAATTGTTGCACCTTATGACGAGACGCTCAATGGTAAGTCTAATGAGATTAGACAAGCTTGGTCAGAAACTATTGTAAACGAGTTGGAAGATATGTACAATCTTGTTGACGATGAATTCATCTTACTTGCTGGCAAGGACTATACTGAATTCCTTTCACCACAGCTTGGAAATGCATTAGAGCCTTTAATAGGGTTACGAATGGGCGAGAGACTTCAATTTCTAAAGAATGAACTCAATGAATAGGGAATACGAGCTATTGCACAAATTCTTCAACTCCCTGAGCAGGGTTTCTTTCCCTTATGATGAATCTAACATTGAATACTCAAATGGGATATACATAATGTTCGAAGAGGGAGAAGCCCATGATGGGTATGATAGAATTACAAGGGTAGGAACACATAAGGGAGTGAATCAACTGCGAGGAAGACTGAAAGAACACTACATAAATCCGAACAAGAACAGGAGTATCTTTCGCAAGAACATTGGAAGGTGTTTACTTAAGCAGGAAGAACACCCTTATATGTGCTCGTGGGAGTTAGACTCATCCAAACCAGATATCAGAACTCAAAACAGCTCGGAACTGGACTTCGCATTTGAGCAGCTATTGGAGAAGCAAATAACATCTTACATCCAAAGGGAGACCTCATTCGTAACCATCCAAGTCGACCATAAAGAAACTCGAATGTGGCTTGAAGCAAAGCTCATCGCGACTATCGCTCAGGGTGGAGAAAATATTGAGAGACCAAATTGGTTGGGCAATGATTCACCAAAACCAAAGATTCGGAAGTATGGTCTTTGGCAGGAACAACATGTGCAAAGAGCTTCGTTCGACTTGAAGGCGACTGAAGCGGTTATCAGGAAATTCTCTTAACAATGAATGCTGTAAATGAAAGATTAAGGCAGGTCTATCTTGACCACTGGGATAAATACTCGGAGTTACTTTTTGAAATAAATCGCTCCAGTTCTTTTCCACACCGAGCCAGCAATCCACTTTTAATTTCATTGAACGAGGAAGCCGAATATGCGAAAGCAGGTATTAAGGTTATGATACTCGGAAAGGAAACGAACGGCTGGGGCCATGATTTTCATGGAGGGCTCAATAAGTGTCTTGACTCATATGAGGGATTCTACCACTCAGATGGGTACCCATATTCCTATGGAGGTCATTTCTGGAACGGGTTCAAACGATTAATTTTCTTACTCAAGGAACGCTTTCCTGAACAGTCAGTCAAAGCGGTTTGGAACAACGTCATCAAGACTGGTAGAGCAGACGAGAGAGGCAGGCCATGTGATGAAATCTTAGTAAATGAACACCCACACTTTAATGTCCTCTCTGGGGAGATAAACATCCTATCACCAGACATTATTGTTGCTACTTGCGGCTGGGGTTATGACGATGTCATCTCGATTATATTGCCAGAGATTGAGCGTAAGCAAGAACTTGGTAAATTCTCATCGAATGAGCTGTACGCAGCCCTGTATGAAGGCACTCCATTCTTCCGCACTTATCATCCACAATACTTGTACTCCAAGAATATTGACTCATACTTCAATCCCATTATTAGCGCATGGAGTGAATACTCGACCAATTGAAATCTAGGAGTTAAGAGACTTTAAACCTGGTTATCAACTATATTCAGAACATGAATTATCATGAAGCAATAATTGACCTGATTTGCTATACCCTAAGCAAGGGAAAGGACTACCATGACCTAGTGGACTCAGGCAATGCATATGACAAAATTATCCGCAACTATCATCAGTTCAATTTCAAAGGTGAGAAGGTATACCGAAGTATTACACGAGGTCCTTTATATTACCGCTACTCTGAAGAAGCAATGCGGAAAAAGACCAATAAAAAAGAACTGTATTATGAGCACCTCAAACCAGTGAAGCTCATAAAGGCAGAACTGAGAGATTCAGATGGAAGCAAAGATTCTATAGCTAGAATTCTTGACACTACAGAAATCATTGTTCTTACTCGGAATGAAGCCAAACATATGGATAGCTTTCATCGAGATACAATGCCCGAAGATGGAACGACGAGATTGGAAGTAGCAGGAATTCGAATAGCGAAAGAGACCGAAGGCAATTCTATCTATAAGGAGCCTCTGAAATAACCAATATTGACTTCTTTT
>Ga0208903_1000623_pt1 | contig 26396 bp, 22 predicted proteins | sample AntAceMetag02UKJ_FD_184769 | JGI IMG/M metagenome (GOLD analysis project Ga0208903, IMG submission 184769) | Saline lake microbial communities from Ace Lake, Antarctica - Antarctic Ace Lake Metagenome 02UKJ (SPAdes) (version 2) | ecosystem: Environmental > Aquatic > Non-marine Saline and...
TAGCTCTTAACTTGTTTATAGTTCACCTCCGTGTTCTCCTTTCCCTTATCCTTACAGACTAGGTTTATACGCTAAAACTACTTCTGCAAGTCTAAAGGAACTTGTTTCAGGGTCTATTGATAGATGCTGAAACAAGTTCAGCATGACATGTTCTGTTGGGTTTGAGTATGAAATCGGATATTTGAAGTAATCTGTAACATGAGAAAACTAACGCTCGTCCTACTTATAACTCTTTCCATTTCCTTGCAAGGATTTGCACAGAACTGCACGCCAGAAAGATATTTAAGAAACATATTCGAAACATCTGTTTTACAAGATGTTGCTTTTGGGAATTCACCAGCCTTAACGGCCGTGTATGTAGCTGAGGGTGTGACCGTCAATCAGGAAATGACCATGGATATTTTCTTTCCAGTTGGAGATAACCTACCTAAGCGACCTTTGGTGGTTTTAGCTTACGGTGGAGGTTATCTTTTTGGAACGAAAGAAGATGAAGACGTTTGGGCAACGTGCGATAGTCTGGCCAAAAAAGGGTTTATAACTGCAAGCATCAATTACAGGATGAATATGAATGTAGCAAGCGGGGCAAGTGCCGTTAGAGCTATTTACCGTGCAGCTCAAGATTACAGTTCGGCCATTAGATATTTGAAAGAGTTTTCTAACACCTACGGAATTGATACCAATTATGTGTTTGTAGGTGGTGTAAGCGCTGGTGGTTTCTCTGCAATGCATGCCGTTTTTATGGATGAGAACGAACGTCCTGCAGCAACTTTTCAATCAGGATTACTGGGAATAGCACCAGATCTCGGATGTTTGAATTGCGCAGGAAACAGTTATCAGCATACAACCAACGTACGTGGTATTATCAATCTGTGGGGCGCGTTGATGGATACAAGCTTCATTCAGCAAGATGAAATTGTGCCGATGACCTTGTTTCACGGAACAAGCGACCTCATTGTTCCTTCTGACTATGGTTTTCCATTCACAGCTTTGTTTCTGATGCCAGAAGTGTTCGGTTCGCTTAATGTTGCGGCACGTATCAATAACCTTGGTGGTAATGCAGAATTAAACATGTTTCAAGGAGTGGGACATAATATTTGGGGATTGAATGTGAATAACCAATTGGTTGGAGGTCCAACCGAACATTGGAATCCGATTACCGATAGTATTGTATCGTTCTTATATGAAAACGTACGACCCAATCAACCGCAATTGCAAGTGTCAAATCCAGCTTGCGAAATGGATACCGTGTTTATTCAAATTAGCAATTTTCCAGCAGGAGGGATGGGTTGCTGGAGTATTGAACTGGGTAATATCGCTTGGGCAAACTCCGACTCTTCTCAGGTTGGTATAATTTGGAATACAACAGGAATATTTAATGTTGAAGCCGTTGTTTTTAATCATTTAGATGCCGTTTCCGTGCCAAACGATGCGGAAGTGGAGGTAAACTCAAATCCCATTGTTAGTGTCAATAACATCGGAGGTGTTTTGGAAGCATCAGGTAATTATTCGCAGTATCAATGGTATTTGAATGGAGTTATTATTCAGGGAGAAAATCAGTCTCAAATAACTCCAACCGCATCCGGTAATTACACGGTAGAAGCAACAAATACGGAAGGGTGCAGCGCATTTTCTGACCCTGTGTTAGCTGTTGGGATTCAAGAACAAATGGCTACAAACCCAGCCATACGTAGCATCAAGGCGTTTGACGTAGTGGGAAGGTTTCTAGGGCAGTTCTGTAATCAGGAAGAATTGGTTAATCAAAAGTGGAATGGTAATCAACTCTTGCTGTTACAATACTTTGGCGCTGACCAGAATCTGATTGCTACGGAACGTAAATTTACTTCAGCTTTTTGACCAGCGAAACTTCATCTTTATTGTAGAAGAAACTCAATCGCATATTCTTCTGAAAGAATGCGCGCATTTTCTCTGCAGAGTCGAACTTTTCATCAATGTTATCAGTCACTTGGTAAAGAACCAATCCTGCTGGAACGAAATCGATTCTGTGCATCAAATACTCCTTGGTTCCAGATTCCACCATATTCATAAACATCAACCCGTCAATGTACGTGGTGTGACAAACGTAGTTTTTCGAAGTATAACCATCTTCGTCTTTGTTAAACTGAAAATGCTCTATGGCATAGTGTGTCGTATCATACACCTCAATAACGTAGTAAGAAGGATTCTCAGAGGCTACCTCGTCCTCAGGAACCCATGACCCCGTCATTTGCTGTTGCGTTTTCTCTATGGCATCGCCTAAGGCAACTTGCGATTTGTATGGGCAGCCCCACAAAAGAATTAGCATTCCTAAAGCGAGGGTAAAAAGAGCGGTGTTTTTTAGCATGGCTGCAAGTTATTGGATTTTTTGCAGGGTATTGATGAATGTCAAATCATCCTTTTGATTCATAGTATCTTGCACTCTTATTTTTAGCCAATGGATGAGTTTCTACAGATTGCGGACCAAATGGTCATTTATAAATTGAGAACTGGATGGCTTCAGATTTCAAAACTTTATAATGAGATGGCCATTGAGCATGATACATCCGTTAGTATGGCGTTTGTGTTGCTTGCAATTAATGAAGAGGAAGGTACTCCGGTAACCAAAATAGCTCCTCGTATGGGTATGGAGCCCAACAGCTTAAGTAGAATCCTTAAATCAATGGAAGAGAAAGGGTTCATCTTTCGTAAGCGTGATGCTGCCGATAAGCGAATGGCTTATGTGTGTCTTACCGAAAAGGGCAAGGAAAAACGTGAAATAGCGATTCGGGCTGTTTTCCGATTGGAAAAGGCCATTGTAGGGCAAATAGATGAGAAAAAACTCGAAGCCTTTTTTGAGGTCGCAGGACATATTCCTGGAGCTATTGAAGAGTTCAAGGAAAATATGCAAACGTATAGCAAGCCTTAGGTTGCACATCGTATTTTCTTTCACTAGAATTCCCCCATTTTATTGATGTAGGTCATGATATTGACTGCCTAGAATCAGTCTTTTCTGCGGTAATTACAAAGACCTTTGCGCTGATGTTAAACATGGCTTGAACAACAAATTCGGGACATTGTGTGTTATCTAACAAAAGCAGAAAAAAATGAAAACGATACTGAAATCAATAGTTGTAATGCTTGCATTTTTGCCATTTTCTAGTATGGCACAGAACGGGATGCAGGATGTGATCTATCTCAAGGATGGTAGCATTTACAAGGGCACCATAATAGAAACAGTTCCGAATGAGAGCTACAAGATTCAGTCAGAAGGAGGGAACGTATATGCTGTAACGATAACGGAGGTGGAGAAGATTACGAAAGAAGAATTGAAGTACTACCAACGGGGTTTTGGTTTTGGCATGTACGGAAATATGAGGGGTTGGAGAAATGATTCTATTCGATACCAACCGAGGGAGAGGGGATATTTTAATGAGGTTCAGGTATTGATTGAAAACGTTCAAGGAGGTGTACGAATAGTAAACGGTTATAAGTTCAACCGTTTCGCCTATTTGGGAATCGGTATTGGGTTTGACCGTGTTTTCTCTAATCCATTTAATCCGAGAATTAATGGACTAGCGAAGAAGGAATTGGCAGGCACATATCTTCCGCTATATCTCTTTCATGCTGGAGATGGTCCAACAAGGGGAAGGTTTACACCGTTCTACGCTGTTGAGGCAGGTTATGCTATGGTTTTTAATGGGTTTGATGATGAAGCTAGAAATGTTGATGATTACGGGAACAGATTACAGGGAGGAATAATTGCTGGTGCTGGTATCGGTTTTAAGGTTCGTTCGGCTAGACGTAGAGGACATTTTAGTGTGCTTTTCAATGTCAACTACAAGCAGGTGAATTATGAATACGATCAGTTGTTTTTAGATCAAGGCGGTCAGATTACTGGTAGTGTGGAGAAAGAAGGAATGGCACATTTAATCATTCCTGGAATCAGAATAGGTATTGGTTTTTGAAATCGGAAGCGAAGTAGCTGAATGCTACTTGTAATGGATAAAAGCAAAAACCCTGCTGACACAATTGTCAGCAGGGTTTTTTAATAATCGCTTGTAAGAACTATCTGTTTTCTCGCATTAGCGCTTAATAATACGTTTAGTGCTAACGCCTTTTGTAGTTATAATTCTCAGTATATATGTACCTGTCGGAAGCTCAGAAATACTTACGCGGTTCTGAGCTTTTTCTGGATTCAACACGAGTTTACCAAATACGTTGAATACCTCTACGCCCTTGATTGCATCAAGATTAACCAGTTCACCCGAACCAAGATCTTCAATATAAATGAGGTTTTGTGTTGGATTGGGATAAACTCTAAACTGAGAGGACTTTGAGTCTTCAATACCGCTTGGAGTCATGTTTACGCGGGCCGATGTGTCGGTGCATGCATCAAAGGTCACGGCAACTGCATAGTTGCCATCTTGTGTTACCATGAAAGACTGATTGATTTCGCCAACAAGTTCTGCATAACTATTATCACAATCTAACCATTGATATTCTGCTCCAGAAAGCTCAGCGGTCAGTTCAGCTCCAACCACATCAACACTAGTATTAACCGTTGTAAGAGTAAGATCCAATGCTATTATGCTATCACATCCATTTGCTGCACCATTAGGATAAGTATAGGTGGCACTATTGTTACTTGTCAAGTAGGTATTTCCATTTATCCATTCAAAACTTTTACAAGCGGTATGAACATCGGCTTCAGTTACAGAACAGTCAACGTATTTCAAATTCAAAATTGGAGCCCAATCAGGGTTTGTAGCATCGTTAAATGTAATGTTCCCACCAGTAAATCCAGGAACCGAAATAATGAACTGTACTGGTTCGTCCATGGTAATGTTGGAAATCATTTCTGCTGTCAAGTCCAAACGCAACCAGTGTCCGTTTCTTGAATTACTATTGAATGAACCACCTTTGCATGGTTCGCCAGATGCATCTCCAGCTTCTAGAAAATCAGCTGCTTCAACGTTTGCCGTAGCACCAAAGTTTCCGCTAATCATTTTTACCAGAACATCATTAGAAGCTATTGGATTGGCTCCAGTAATAGACTCTCTTCTAAGAAAAATACTAGCATTTGAGAGTGTTGTGTCTGCCATGTTTTGTGTGTCAAAAGAGACAATGGCTGCTACTTCATTTCCACCTTCTTCGCCCAGTTTTATCTCCTGAGAAATATCTCCAGCAGAAGAAACAGACCCGTCCATATCACTTCCAGATGAACGGACATACATATCATCCATAAAGAACTTCTGATAGAATTTCTCCGCTTGATACACGAACATTGTAAGATATGCTTCGCGAGAAAGGTGAAAGCAATCGGTAAAAATGCCTGCATATAACCGCATGGTTTCTATCGGTGAAGGATAAGTGGGATCGCCTAAAGGAAGTGGCAAGCTAAACGCAGGATATGTTCCACCGGGAGCTACGCCTAACGGGTCGTCCTGCCCATACGTGTATTGCAGAATACCTTGAGCCCGTACAAAATCAAATTGCGGATCGTTTAATGCATAATTCGCTACAGAATCCGACATGTCGTTAAGGATGTTATTGATGGTTGCAAAATCGGGTTGCCCCATACCGTCCCAAGTACCATAAAACGGATGGCTTGACTGAAATGGCGCAATATTCTCAATAACCTCTTCAAAGTTTGGATATGCGTAGCCAGGCCAAAAAACATGCATTCCTGGTCTTGTGTTTTCAATAAAATCTATGATGGTTTCAAGCCTGCCCTGCACTTCGAGAGCAAGAGAGTCGGTTTGTGCCTGAGTGAACGACACGTTCCAGTCTCCTAGTAAGTCATTTCCACCTATGCTGAGGTGAACCATATCAATATCCGGGTTTGCGTCAATGATATTCTGGATATCAGTCTGCTTGTCGTTTTCTAAAAAATCCCACGTGTCAGCTCCGTTTTCAGCAATGGAAAGACTGGAAGTAAATTTCTTGTCAGAATGACCAACAATTCTCAATCCATCTGTAATGGTTTGGTCACCGTTCATAAATGCAGCCCAGCTATCGCCAACCAAAAGAACTCTGTTCCTCGGGATTTCTACACACTGAGCATTCGCCCACCCGTTTCCAAGACCAACGAGTAGGAGGAGAGTAAATAATTTTTTCATGGGGTTGTTTAAAATTTTCGTGGTTCAAATTAACTATAATGTATGGCGGAAACCTATCTGAAACACATAGCGATACACTTATGTCAGCTATTGTACATGGCGTTTGAGATGCTGTTCTCCAAGTTCGGATAAAGAGGAACAGCCGATTAATTGCATTACTCGAGTCATTTCATCCCTAAGAATGTCGTAGGTTTTGGTTACACCAGCTTCGCCACCAGCTGCAAGGCCGTAGAGGTACGCGCGGCCAATTAGAACACTAGTAGCACCAAGCGCGATTGCCTTGATAACGTCTGAACCTCTCGTGATTCCACCATCCACAATTATTTCAATATCAGACCCTACTGCTTTAACCACATCTGGCAACAAGTCAAGCCCAGCAGGTGCGCCATCCAATTGGCGCCCGCCATGGTTTGATAGAATAATGCCCGAAGCACCCATTTCGGCTGCAAGCACAGCATCTGCAACAGATTGTATTCCTTTAAGCATAAACTTGCCACCCCAGTTTTTTTGAAGCTCCTTGGCGTCTTCCCAAGTTACAGATGCACTAAACTGCTGATTAACGGAGTCAACTACTTTCAGAGCATCTGCGCCATGCGGTAGATGTTCCACCATATTGGCCATTCTCAATTTCGGTTTTGTGAGAAAGTTGAATAGCCAAGCTGGTTTGTTTAGAGCAGAAAGTGCCGTGTTTTTTCTGAGAACAGAAGGTCGGCCGTGCCCATTTCTCAAGTCGCGCTCTCGCTTTCCAAGGGATGCAAGGTCTACAGCTAGCATCAATCCATCATAGTTCGATTTTTTACAACGTTCGATGAAATCATAAACCATTTTTTTATCGTGCCACGCATAAATTTGAAAGAACAATGGGCCGGTTGATTCCTTTGCAACATCTTCAATAGAAGTGGTAGAAACTGTACTTAGCGTATAAGCTGTTCCAGCATTGTGTGTAGCGCGCACAACTGCTTTTTCACCTTCCCAATAAAACATGCGGGTCATACCCGTGGGAGCTGTGATAATAGGGAGGTCAATCTTTACTCCTTGGCAACTTGTAGAAAGGTCAACCTTACTTACATCTTTTAAAACACGTGGAACAAACTCATATTTACTGAAGGAATTACGATTCCATTCTGCTGTTAGTTCATCCTCTGCCGAACCTTCCAGATAATCGAACATCACCGAAGGGAGCTTTTTTATGGCAAGCTCTCTTAAATCGGCAATAGAAAAGCACTCGTCTAATTTTGACATGGCCGAAATGTAGTCAACAAATTTTGAGACGTTGCTTAGAACGCAATCTGCGAGACACCTTTTCGTAGGTCTTTTTTCTTGCAGTTGAAAATATAACCAAGAGAAACTTCATGGCTACCGACTGTATTATTGGTTAATGAAGAAACGGTAGCATCGAAACTATAACCCACCATGAAACCTTTAATGTTGTAGCCGAATTGAAAAATGAGTGCATCTGGGTTGTTAAAGGCTTGACGTAAGGCAAGCCCAGCACGGGCTCCATAAGCAGAAAAAGACAGCGAAGAAATGAGATACTCATAGTCCTGTTGATGCTGATACATCATTGAAGGCGCAATTCTAAACTTCTCTGTAACCTGAAAGGTGTAATTAATGTGTGTGTTAATTTTTAAAGGAAGCCTCATTCCAACAAAGAAGCCTTGATCTGGTTGTGATAGGTGGTGAACAGCAATACCGTAAACTAACCCTTTGAAAGTTATGAGTGCCCCTGCGCTGAAATCAACAAAGTTTCTGGTTCTGTCTTCTGTTGGCAACGGCCAGATGGAATAGTAATCAATATACGGAAGCAAATTCTGGATATTATTCTCAGTTAGTTTAGAATGGTGCAAGGTTCTATTACGCCATCCAATTTCAATGGCTGGACTTAGCATAACTTGTTTATTTGCCACCCAAAATGCTGGGGCGTATCCAAAAGACAACTCTTGAGTTGAGATGACTTCTGCTTCGTTATTGTATTGATAGTTGAGATAAAGCCCGTGCCTTTTCCCAACCATTTGGTCATAAGAAAAATTGACCGTATGAAATGTTCCTGACCTCCAACTCTCTTGATTTCTGTATGAAGTTCTTATGGTTGGGCAACCATCGTACCCAGCAAATGCCGGGTTCAGGTAAATAGGATTACTGAAGGGCTGAGAGAAATACGGGTCTTGTGCTTTGGCACCAAGGCAAAACATCAAACCAAGAATCAGAAAACAAAGCTTTTTCATGCTGTAATAAACAGCAATATAACTAATTTATTACGCTGCTTGTTTGCGTTGTTGTTCTAATTCAGCCTGCATCATTTTGGTAGTTTTCCCTGTTCCGTCCTCAGTCCACCCGGGAGGGCCAAACACATACATGAAACGTCCTTTCCATGTTTCCGCCTTCATCACATCTTGCCAAATATTAACGTATTCGTGCGTAAGTACTTCCACCGGATTGTGAGATTTAGGCGGATGAAGCACACCGTATGTAATCGCTTTGCTATCGTCCTTGTCCTTAAACGTTCCAAACAGTTTATCAAATAGGATGAGGTAACCTCCGTGGTTTTTATCCAAATACTCAATATTTGAAGAATGATGTACTTCGTGATGCTTGTGCAGGTTGAAAATCTTTTCTAAGAAACCCAAACGCGGCATCCACTGCACGTGTAACTGATATTGCCAAAATGCTTCAATACTCAAACACGTCATTAGCATAATAGGGTGGAAGCCGATGGCACATATCCACATATAAAAGAAAGGCTTGTAGAATAGTGTAACCCAACCATTACGAACTGCGGTTCCCAAATTAAAATGGTCTGAAGAATGATGAACGATGTGCGCAGCCCAAAGGAACCTTACTTCGTGATTTGCTCTGTGTACCATATAATAGCTGAAGTCGTCTAACACTTGGCAGATAAGCCAGATGTACCAAGTTCCTAGACCAAAAGCAGCCCACCCCCCCATAATGTTGTGGCGCATACCTTCCGAATCTTCTGGATTGAAAAGGATGTAGACTATTGAGAATAATGCTAATGAAAAAACTTTAGCGACTCCGGCAAGCACTGCTGCTCCAACACCCATTGTTCCGCTTGTTGCCAAGTCTTTCCACTTGTATAATGTTGGATTGTATTTAAGACTGAATATGATTTCTAGAACGATGAGTCCTATAAAAATGGGGGCAGCATAAACCATGAGCTCCGTGATTTCATACTCGGTCATCACACGTTTGACTTCTGTTAAAAGATTTTCAAAAAAGGCCATGAACTACAAATATATTGTGTTGAATGAGCTGTAAAACTCGAAGACCGCTAAGATAGAAAATAGTCTTTTGAGGTCTTCGAATAATATGTCATTTTTTAATCAAATCAAGACTAAAAAAACAGCGTATTGATCTCGATTTCATGGCTATATTGAGTACGCTCCTTCTTGAACCATATGCTTTACGATGTCTCTTCGAAGGTTCTTCGGATTAACATCATATCTCTTTAGTAATTTTCTTACAACGAAATTGGTAAGTGACTTTTCTGAACCTGTAGCAAAGCTTGTAATGGCATCCTTAGATGTTTTTCTAACGCGTTCCAATGCTTCGTATAGATATACTTGCACGGCAGCACGTTGAGCGGTCAGTCTCGCTTTGTCTCCGTTCATCGATTCAAGTTTACGAAGCTTCAAAACGGCAGAATCGCAGATGAATGCTTCAGCCAGTATATCAGCCAAGTTCATTACGATTTCTTGTTCATCAACCATCTTCTTACCTAACTTCTTGCCTGCGGTAGAAGAGATGAATAGGAAGACATCTTTCAATGCTTGTACAATTCTTTCTTCTTCGGCAGCGCCAGATTTTGTTCCAGAAAAGATAGATGAGATAACGCGGCCTTGAACTTGTTTTCCTGCTCCGAGCAGGTCAATTTCTTTGGTCTTTAACGCACGCTTGGTCAACTCAGCTACTGAAAGCATTCGGTTGATTTCGTTTGTTCCTTCGTAGATACGCGTGATACGTGCATCACGATAGGCCATCTCTATTCCAGTTTCAGCAGAATATCCCATTCCACCGAATATTTGCAGTGTTTCGTCAACCGCATAATCTATGTTCTCTGACCCAGCTACTTTTAGGATTGCACATTCAATGGCATATTCTCTAATTGCCTCAAGCTTAGCTTCTTGCTTGCTTTTTCCCTCAGCGATAAACTCTTCAGTCTTTAGGTCAATGTTTCGTCCTATTCTCCAAATACCTGCATCTACACAAAAAACACGTGAGGCCATTTCTCCCAGCTTGTGTTGCATGGCACCAAACTCTACGATTGGCGTATCAAATTGCTTACGCTCCTTGGCATACTGAAGTGCCTGAGTAATGGCAAATTTCCCTCCACCGTTTGTTCCAGCGGCTAGTTTAATTCGTCCGGTGTTTAGGATATTAAGTGCCATGGCGAATCCACCTTGTCTCTCTCCCAACAGATTCTCAATAGGAATAGGTGTGTTCTCAAAGAATACCTGAACCGTAGAAGAACCTTTGATACCAAGTTTCTTCTCTTCAGCTCCAATCGTAATTCCACCAAACTCCTTTTCAACGATGAAAGCAGTAAGCTTGTCATCATCATCAATTTTGGCAAATACGATGAAGATATCAGCAAATCCACCGTTGGTGATCCACATCTTCTGCCCGTTCATTAAGTAATGCGTGCCAGCCTCATTCAAAACACATTTTGTTTTTCCAGAGTTGGCATCAGAACCAGCTGTTGGTTCAGTAAGGCAGTAACTGGCTTTAAGTTTAGCAGAAGCTACACCAGGCAAGTATTTAGCTTTTTGCGCTTCGGTACCGTAATAAACGATAGGAAGTGAACCAATAGACGTGTGCGCACCTATTGTTGTGGCGAATGAAAACCCTTGGGCAATCATCTCAGAGAAAATCAGCCCAGTAGTGAAATCAAGGTCGATACCACCGTATTCCTCGCTAATGGCAACGCCACAAAGGCCAAGCTCAGCAGACTTCTCCAATAGAGCTACAATCTCAGGTTGGTGCTTAGACGCTTCTAGTTCGTATCCATTCTTTTTAAGAGGCTCCTGAATTTCCTGTACACAGAAATCACGAACCATCTCTCCGATCATTTTCTGTTCTTCGGTAAACTCCTCGTTGATAAATATATCTTTTGGATTGCCCTTCTCGATTAGGAAACTGCCGCCTTTAAGTGTCATTTGTTCTTGTGTTTAATGCAAAATTATCAAAAAAGCAATGCGCGCATTGTAAATGATAAAACTCAGGATTAGTTGATAAATGTTATGAGCTACATTTATGTGAATTTGTTACTTCGCAGTATGGCTAAAACAACAGACATTCCAACGCTTGAAGAACTCCGTGAGGTTTTTGATAAACGCAGACCATATTTTCATATAAAAAACGGACGTTCTGAAGAGGGGGTTTTCAAGTTTGATGTAAAAGAATCGCTCGTTGCATCTGAGGATACATTCGAGGAGGATTTACTCCTCGTATCATTTCCTATTGCTTACATGGACAACATTGGGCCTGTTCTGGAACATTTCAATCTTAATACGGATAAAGACAATTTCCTAAATCAATGCCGCGAAGTAATTGCGGTGGCGGAAAACCATCAGGACGCAAAGGGTGGAGGTAAAATGAGCTTCCAGAGTTTGTTCTACAACATTCCTGAGTCTATTCAATCAGTAAATTATGATGCAGTAATTGTTCTTTCAATTCATGTTTACGGAAAACAAGAAAAAGCTAAGGATTACAGAATTGTAGGTTACATCCATGCCAATGAGTTCGATTTTGCACCCTATGAGGACGAAACTAAAATTGAACGTGGCTATTACTACAATATGCTACGCGTTACCGAGCATGCAGAAAATGGCGTAAAAATCTATCGTAGAAAGAAAATCTTCTCCTTGATGTTCTCCATTCTACATCACTTGGTTTATCAGAATGGCGTTAACTTCTGTTTTGCTTGTATGGGAAAGGAGAACGAGAGCATCAAGCAAGCGTTGCATAGAAACACGCATTTGCATGGCGAATACTACGAACGAATTCCGTTTAAGATGTATTCCAAGATTAACCGTTTGTATGGAAGTAGAAAGGAGTACAAAAAACTTGTTGATATTACGAGTAATGAACCTCTTTTGCTGAAGTACTACGAAAAAATGCATGAGAAGATGAAGAACTATTTGTTCTATAATCACCTCAGTTTTAATGCATTTAAAACGTTAATGCAAAGCATGAAAGCGTATTCGCCAACAAGTGGTGTTTATGCGCACTTGGATGCTAGTGGTAACATCATCACAGCTAGTGGAGCTATGAATTGGGGCGAATACCTCACGTTCCAGATTGTAAACCCTAAAGGTGTATTCATACTCGCTCAGAAATCTGGAATTATGAAGCACTTTTTCAAACCTTCAATGGGTATTGGAAAACCTACCGATTACAAAAAGCTTCTCAAAGGCCTTTGCTATAAATACCACAAGGAAGCGGGCGTGGGTGTTACTGTTATTTCAACCTCTGAAGGAGATGAATATTACGATATCAATAAGAGCTTGTTGGATGATCAGTACGCATATTTCATCATCTGTAATGACGAGCAGAAGTTGCAAGAGTTTAAAAAGCGATCGGAGATTAATGGAAACCCAATGTTATTCTTAGATCAGCCAATAATCTAGTGGTAAGATTTGCTACAGGAACAAACTAGAGGCCAGAGCGTTAATTTTATGGGTAAATGGAGTAGTTAGTTATTCCAATTACCTTTACTAAACCAAAGTAAGCCGCTAGAATAATCCGTTGCGGCAGATTACGATTAAACAATTATGACAAAAGATATTAAACTGGCCGTCTTGATAGATGGCGACAATATTCCTGCGAAATACGTAAAGGAAATGATGGAGGAGATTACCAAATATGGTACCCCAACCATCAAACGTATTTATGGCGATTGGACCAACCCGAGAGTTACTAAATGGAAAGAAGTGCTGCTACAAACAGCCATTACACCTATACAGCAATACAGCTATACCTCGGGTAAGAATGCTACCGATAGTGCTATGATTATTGATGCTATGGATATTCTCTATTCGGATAAAGTGGATGGCTTTTGCCTCGTTTCGTCTGATAGTGATTTTACCAAATTAGCTATGCGACTGCGTGAAGCAGGAATGAGCGTGTATGGAATAGGAGAGAAGAAGACTCCAAATCCTTTTATTGTGGCATGCGACAAGTTCATTTACCTCGAAATTCTGCATGAAGATGAAGAGGTGGAAGAGAAAGGAACTAAGCGTACCAAAAAGCGGCAAGCAGACAAAATTACACCTCAGGTAATTCGTTTATTAAAGAATTCTGTGGGTGATGCTGCCGAAGAGGATGGTTGGGCGTTTATGGGAGATGTGGGTAAACTAATCTTGAAGAAGCAACCAAACTTTGATTCTCGAAACTTCGGTTTTGATAAACTTACTCCGCTTTTCAACTCACTCAAGCAATTTGAAATTGACGCGCGAACTCAGCCTGGAGCCAAGTTCAAGGTGATACATGTGAGGAATACGTAATCTCACTGTAGGACAACAACCTTGGTAGTTTTAGACAACTCATTCTTTGTTGCGTTTAAGAAATACACACCATTTTTAAGGTGTGACAAATCAATTGTTTGAGAAAGGGTATTCAGTTTATCTGAATAGATTATCTGACCATGAATATTGGTTACACTTAAAGTTCCGCTAAGCATTATTGGTTTGTCAACTCTAATTGTGAAAGTCCCATTTGAAGGATTCGGGTATACATCAATCTCAAAATCGGCATAGGCTTGGTCACAATCTTTCCAAAACGAATCTTCAAGATTGAACTCGCTAGCCAATTTTTCTTTCATGTGGCAAGGTCGTTTAATTACAAAGTCTAGGAATACTTCGCAGGAGGACTCCCAATCTTCCATATTCTGAGGGTTATTCCACCGACCAATATGTCCATACATTTCCTGAGCATACGTATTTCTGAAATCATTAAGTACTGAAGCGATTTTTGAAGGAGAGAATGTTGTTTCAAAATGATAGATGTACCGATTGATAAAATCCTGTTTAAATGTCTCGTTTTTAATCAGTTGGTTGAATATAAATGCTTGGGTTTCGGTGGAATCCGAACGGAAAGCAAACGAGTTGTAATCGTCTTCTGGAACACAGCCATCGAGATCGAAAAGTAGCCACCTCCATTTGGCATTGCTACGCTGCGATTTCCATATTTTCACATTGTTTCTTGGCCAATCGCGATTGCCGAAATAAGTTTGCACGATAAAGTAATCGATGTAATTCCGAACGTCAATTTTACTCTTGAGGTACTCGTAATTTATTGTTTGACTCAGATCGTTTGTTCGGATGAATTCGTAGAGTGACTCAAAGTCTTCAGCACTTCCTTCTTCAGCTGTGAGGTAGTCGCCATCAATTATGTCAATACTGTCACGGTCAAAGCCATAAAGATTGCTGAGGAAATGATTGCCATGCGTTTCTCGCATGTTCTGAATTCCCCAGTATTCTCCATTGATAAAAAGTATGGACGGGCGCGAAGATTGTGTTTCTAAATCAGCATCGCTTTCGGCTATAACTTGATGCAGAATATCGTCCTGAAAAAGTGTGTTTTTTCCTCCCGACCAATACCAATAGGTGAAAGAAGACCGCAGAGTCAGTCGTTTGTATTTGGAATAATCTCGATGTTTAAAGAATGGATACGTGATTGATGAATTTCCGTATTCGTTTCGCCAATAAAGTCTCACGGATTTTTGTGGCATAGCGCGAGTTCCATTTCCCGCGATACGAAACCCTACGTTGTCTGAAACTTCGAGATTTCCATATTCAAACAATTCTATGTGACAATTTCGCTCCCAATTTATACCAGATTCGAAATAATTGCCAGTCCAATTTGGGTTTTCTGGATCGAAATTCTGCCCAGGAATAAAAAGTCCCGTATCGTAATCAAATAGAGACAAGCTATCTGTAGTGAGAGAAAACACAGGATAAGAATACTGGACGTTTGAGGTGAAAAAGGTTCGGGTATAGACTTCGCTTGTTGGTTCTCCGTTGTGGTACGACCGCGCTCGTAAAACAGCTGCATTATCTTGATCTGAAGCAGGTTCTTTAAAGCCGAATTCTTCATTGGGCCATTGGTCTGCGTACGGTAAATATGTAGTGGGGATGTTGGAAATGTTGTTCCCTCGTTCCGCATCAATCATGATTGAGCCGTTTACCAACTTTGAAGCCGTTGTTGGCTCAGAGCCATCAAGGGTGTAATACACGGCATTCTCAGAACTGATGGTCAATTGAAATGGTTCGGGATAGAAACCGGCTTCGTGCGAAAATTGAACATTCGAAAGGAAACTTTGTCCGTTGTTGGTTGCGTTTGGAGTAGCAGAAAAGAGTCGTCCAAGGCTCTCGCTGCCATCATTCAATCGACCATAGCTTCGGTCTGTATCCATTGCAATAGCAGCAATTTGGTCAACGATAACTCCAGCGGGATTGGCAAGAATAAGTGGCTCCCCGCTTGTGCTAATTTTGAAATTGGTGTGAAGCTCATTCAGGTCTAATCGGTTCTTTCCGGATGCAAATACCAGTACGAAATTATTGGCAGGAATAATAACCGATGGAAACGACCAGCGAGTTGGTTCAGACGCATCATCGCTTAAAAAAAAGCCGTCAAGATTAATGGCTAAACTGGAGGTGTTGTAGAGTTCAACCCAATCGGAAGAATCTCCGTCTTCATCATCAATTGTTTCACTATTAGAACTCATAAACTCGTTAATCACCACATCCTGCGCTACCACATATTTGGTAAGAATAAACAGGATGGATAAAAAGAATAAACGAACCATAGAATCATATTACGCAAGTTCAAAGATAGAGTTCAGGTTGTCAAAATGGATATTAAATCATCTCAGAATATTCCAGCTGATGCAGTTAAGAATGCCGCCACCTTTCCTTGCTAGTTCAACACATTCCAACGGAATCACTTTTTTATCCTTGAAAACTTCAGTTAGAATTTCTAGTGCTTTTTTATCTGAAGGAAGATTGAAGACGGGAACAATCACTGCCTGTTCCATTTCCAAGTAGTTGAGGTATAACCCGACTGCGCTTACCAACGTTGGGTCGTCTTCTGGTTCATAAGGAAGTATGATTACATCCAATTCAGTGGCTTCAATGGCCGATTGGAATAGGTCTTGGAATGCTTCCTCTTCCTGCCAATAATCGTTGATGAGAAGTGTGTTCGGACCTACAAACCGTACCATACCATCGGCATGACCAGTGAAATCGTTTTCATCCCAAGGAACAAAAAACAGCCTCTCTTCCCGTAAATTGAAATGCTCCAACAGCTCTTCAACCAAATCGTCTTCTTCTAATTCTTCATTCTCGAAAAACACTTTTTCGCACAGAATCACGCTATCGTCCCAACGAGTCACATTTCCACCATCTAAATTGACATTCGATTTAATTGGCTTGATACCAATAGACTTGCAAATGGCATCCACGTTAGAAATAGTTGCTTTGTTTTCGGGCGTATCCATCAGGTAATCGGGCTCATAACGGAACTGGATAAACTCATCTTTACTTGTTTGCACAGGCATGTAATCCACCGCCCACACATCCTGAGTGTCTAGTAGAAAATCAAAAGGAATGTCGCACTCTTTAAGAACGGTTTCAAAGCGTTTGAAAAAGTCCGGATACTCTTTTGGGAGAAGGTTGGACAGATAAAGGAAGTTGGTTTGGTGGTCTGGAATCATACGTTTTTGGGTTGGTACCCTGAGATTAATTTCACATTGTCGAGATTTTACCAAAGTAAGGGAAATCACTAACGACCTATTCTGTCAATCACTAATTTCACGTAAATCTTTAGAAAAGACCAAAATGGTGCAGAGAATTGGCGTATTGCTTTCAGGAAATGGTGTGTATGATGGATCAGAAATCCACGAAAGTGTTTTTGCCCTTTTGGCAATAGATGAGAATAGAGGAGAGGCCGTTTGCATGGCGCCTAATATCGAACAGCATCATGTGGTAAATCATATTTCAGGTGAGGAAATGCCCGAAAAACGCAACGTGATGATTGAGTCTGCGCGTATTGCTCGCGGAGCGATATCAGATTTGGCAGAAATTTCTGTTGAGAATATAGATGCGCTTGTTATTCCAGGTGGTTTTGGTGCGGCTAAAAACCTAACCAAATGGGCGTTTAACGGACCAGATGGTGAAATTGAACCTGAAGTAAAGCGCATTATTACTGAAATGGTTGCGGCCAAAAAGCCAGTTCTTGGTATTTGTATGGGACCAACGGTGATTGCAAAGGCGCTGCAAGGCTCAGGTTTAAATGAGCATTTGTCAGTGGGAACTACTAAAGAAGCTTCTCCTTACGAAATAGATGCCATAAGTAAGGGTTTAGAAAAAGCAGGAGCGGTTGCTGAAATGAAATCTATAAATGAGATTTCTATTGATGAAACCAATAAGATTATTTGTGCACCTAGCTACATGATGGAAGGTTCAATTACCGATGTTCGAAACAACATTAAGCAAGGAATTGATCAGCTTTTTGAAATGTTGGAAGGCTAATTCTCGTCATTCTGAGCGTAGCTTGGGAAGTAGAATCACCAAAAAACATAAGTATTGAATTTTACCCGCTTCACTTTTTTCTTTTTTTCATTATTCCTGTTTATTACATCCTGCGTAAAGCACACTGTTTTTAAAGGGGAATATGCGAAGATTGAACTAGCCCCCGGCCCAGAAGATATTGCCTTAGATACGATTGGGGGAATGGAGCGCATCATCGCGTCATGTTCTGAAAGACGCACCAAAGATTATAGCCGAAACGGTTTTTACAGTTTCCAAATTTCCAGTAGGAAACTGACCAAGCTTCCGATAGAAAATCTACCTAAATCTATTCTCTTACGTCCGCATGGAATCGATATCGCCCTGGTAAACGGTGTAAAAACGCTTTACTGCGTAAACCATGAAAAGAGCGCTGAAGATTTTCCTCCGGCAGGAAGACAAAGCATTCTTGTGTTTGAGCTGTTGGACGATAAAGTGGTTTTCAAACAGCAATTGACTGATTCCTTAATCATCTCTCCTAATGATGTTTGCACCGATTATAAAGGAGGCATTTTTGTTTCTATCGATAGCGGTAAAATCAATAGTAAATGGGAAAAGTTGATGGCACTCAAGCGCAGCTTTATACTACATTTTGATGGAACTACTTGGAAGCAGGTTGGCGATAAATTGAAGTATGCCAACGGAGTAGGAGTCAAGAATGGTCGTATTTACATCACTGGCACACAAGAGGAAAATATTTTCTCATACAAAATTGATACAGACGGTTCGTATTCTGATAAGCAGGAGTATCCAACAATGAAGGGGAATGACAACATCACTTTTGTTGATGACAAACTTGTTACTACGGCTCATTTAGATTTTCTCAAGTTTCTTAAGCATGTGAAGCATGCTGACGAACCTTCGCCTTGCATAGTGTATTCAATGGACTTGAGAACCCATAAAACTGATACGCTTTACCTAGACAATGGAACTGTAATGAGCGCAGCATCAACCGGGTTGGTGTACAACGGAAACCTTTACGCTTCTCAAATTTTCAATGATTTTATCTTGGAAATTCCTATCAACAAATAGCTGTTCATTTCTAAGGCTAATTAAATTACATGTTTGAACATTGACCGTATCTTTGCGTTCTGTGTACATGTTTGCAAGCACAAAATTGATGAGATTAGAAGACGAAATTAGGCAGGACAAAGGCTTTAGAAGCCAACAACAAAAGGCAATGGTGAATATTTTTTACACCGAAGGTTGGCTCCGTAATCGCCTTTCCGAAACACTTAAACCGTATGATCTTACCAGCCAGCAATACAACGTTCTCCGCATTCTCCGAGGTAGCAATCCAAAACCAATGAGCACATCTTGCGTAAGGAGCAGAATGCTTGATAAGATGTCTGACGTGTCTAGAATTGTGGATCGACTTTTTAAAAAAACCTTGGTAGACAAGCAAGTCTGTAGCACCGATAAACGATTGGTAGATGTTTTTATAACAGATGCTGGTTTGACACTATTGGATGAAATTGACGAGTCTATGGATGGAATGGATAAAATGTTTGCTGCCATCACAGACGAAGAAGCGGCAACGCTGAATCAAATCTTAGATAAGCTTCGAGACTAAATCTCTTCTTTCTTCTTCTTGATGTACGCTCGTACTCGCGCTTCCAATACTTCCAAAGGCATCGCTCCCTGTCCAATCAAAACATCATGGAATTCCTTGATGTTGAACGCTTCTTTAAGTTCAAATTGAGCTAATTCTCGTAATTCAAAGAATTTAATCTGACCTACTTTGTAAGCACATCCTTGCCCAGGCCAAACTATGTAGCGGTCAACTTCATCCTCAGCTTCGTTTTTACTCAAACCAGCATTATCAACCATAAAATCAACGGCCTGTTCGCGTAACCACTTCTTATGATGAATTCCAATATCAGTCATCATTCTCGCAGTTCTGAAAAGGTCGGATTGCAGAAGACCAATCTTGTCCCAAGCATCCTCTGTTCCAGTCATTTCATGACCTAATTGTTCTGCATACATCGCCCAACCTTCTGTATAGGCGGTAAACGGAAGAAATCGCCTAAAAGTTGGAAGACCTGTTAACTCTGCCTGAATTCCTTTTTGCAAGTGATGCCCTGGAATTCCTTCATGATAAGCGTATGTTTTTGCCAAATTCACGGTCAAATTCTCAGCTTTCCAAGTATTCACATACATCTTACCGTTGCTCAATGGTTCTCCTCTTGGCGATATGTAAAACGCTAAAGTTGAGTTGTTTGCTCGGTATTCTGGAACTTCTAAAACAGCTAACTCCGTTTTTGGTAGTTGATTGAAATAGGAGGGAAGTAGCGTTTTAATACTGCCTGAAACGGAGGTGAAATATTTCACGGTTTCTAACCGCCCGATAGAATCGGTTTTGAACACTTTTGGAATTGTATTCTTGGCAAGATTTTTCAAGATTTCCATTTCGCCTTGCAGTCGTGCCATCTCCATTTTTCCGAGCATATATAAGCTGTCCGGATTAATGACTAAAGTGGTCTGCTGAAGCAAGCAGCTACGGTAATACTCATCGCCATTTGGCAGCTGCCAAACACCGGCAATAGCCAATGAACTCCGCTCCAATTGCCATAAGTATCTTGAAAGGCGTTTATACGATGGAATCACATTATTCTGAACAGATAAGGCGCAGTCATCTAGGTAACGCTGCTTCTTATCATTTTCTAAAGATTCAATGGCATTTAACTTCTCCTCGAAGGAAGTATAAAACGTATTCTCCTTAGATGGAGAAGCATAAAATGCATCGCAGAATGCGATAATCTTTTGCAAAATATGGGTTGGAGGAACGACACCTAGTTTTCTTCTTTCCTCTAAGGCATCTATCACTGTGCCAAACTTTTCGTCTACAACCCTAAGTCGGTTTAAATAATGTTCGATATCATCCTCAGATTCTATTGGCAACGAACCCATAAATTGCGGCAATTCAAGGTGCGCTCCAGAAATATGGGTAATCGGATAATCGTGAAACAGAAATGGTTCTGCAGCTACTCCGGTTTGCAAAAACCAATGAAACACATCGTAGGAAACCGTCTGTCTCGAGTTCAATCCATCCTTGTCATAGTCTTCAATAATTTCAAGATTGTCACGGCCAATTTTGGCCATTTTACGGGTTGCGGCTGGCGAAATATCCGTGAGTTCATTTTTATATCCTGAAAACCAAAAGGGTTTAAGAACCCCTGTCTGGCTCAAAGCCTCTGGGTCGTTCCAAAGAAACTCGATATAAACACGCTCAAAAAAAGCATCAATATTGAAAGGTTTGAACCAAATCAATTTCGCAAACCAAATCCCAAAAACGAGCAGCATTACTGCAACAGCCGTTAACAATATGGTCAGTCCTTTGCGCATCCTGGGTCAAAGTAAACAATTGCCAACCGAATGTGGTTTCTTTGCCAGACAATGAAAGTGGAAATAATAACAATTGGAGACGAGATTTTAATCGGACAAATTATCGATACGAACTCGGCATGGATGGCTCAGAAACTCAATGATATTGGGGCCAAAGTAGAACGAATAGTAACGATTAGCGATTCGCTTGATGAAATCATTTCGGCATTATCCGAAGCGGAAAAACGCAGCGATATAGTCTTGATAACTGGCGGGTTGGGGCCGACAAAAGATGACGTGACCAAGAAGGCAATGGCCAAATATTTCAATTGTGGATTTACTTTTCATCCAGACATTGAAGCGCATATCGCTAAGCTCTTTGCTGGCTTCGGTAAAAAAATGAGCAAGCTAAACAGTTTGCAAGCTGAACTTCCATCTGCCTGCGAACCGCTACAGAATGAACAAGGAACGGCTCCAGGAATGTGGTTTGATCATAACCAAACAATATTTGTAAGTATGCCGGGTGTCCCTTACGAAATGAAGGGTTTGATGCGTGACCATGTTTTGCCACGCGTAAAAAGCAAATTCAAACTACCTACTATTCTCCACCAAACGGTGCTTACAATGGGAATGGGAGAAAGTTGGCTTTCGGAACGAATTGGTGATTGGGAAGATGCGCTTCCATTGGAAATAAAATTGGCTTATCTACCTTCTCCAGGACGGGTCCGTTTACGATTGTCGGCTTTTGGTTCTGATGAATCCAAGTTGAGTGTAATGCTTGAAAAGGAAGTTAATAGTCTGATTAAACTTATACCTGAACTCGTTTTTGGTTTCGATAATGACACGATTCAATCGGTCGTTGGAAATTTACTTCGAGAGTCAGGTAAAACAATTGCAACAGCAGAAAGCTGCACTGGAGGTTTGATTGCGCATAAACTGACTTCGGTTTCAGGCTCTTCAGATTACTTTCTTGGGTCGATTGTTTCTTATGCAAACGAAGTGAAAATGGAATCACTTGGCGTTTCGGAACAGAACCTGATTGATTTCGGAGCTGTAAGCGAGGAAGTGGTTATTCAAATGGCGGAGGGGGTTAAAAGCCGAATGAAAACCGATTATGCCATTTCCGTTTCAGGAGTTGCAGGTCCTAATGGCGGAACGGATGAAAAACCAGTTGGAACCGTTTGGATAGCTATAGCTGGTCCTTTGGGAGTAACCGCTAAGAAACATCAGTTTGGACACGACAGAACAAGGAACATTGAAATTAGCGCCAACGCGGCACTGAACCTTTTGCGCAAGTCGTTAATCGGGTCCAATTGATAATGAAAGAACATGATTACATTTGGATGAAACCAATCCTTAATCCAAATTATTATGCGTATCAAATTGTTGCCTATGTTGCTTGCTGCAATACCCCTAATGTTTATGGGTTGCAAGGAAGAAGAGAAGGATTACGGTGCCGATTTCGAAGCTAATCAAACACAGATTGGGATTGGGCAGGCCGTAAATTTTCAAGATAATTCTACTGGAGCTACGGCTTACGAATGGATTTTTGAAGGCGGAGCCCCTTCAACATCCACATCTAAAAATCCAGATGGGATTCTTTACACCGCTGCGGGTGAGTATGATGTAACGCTGAAAATTACAACTGAGGAAGGTGATGCCACAGAAACCAAGAATGATTTTATTGTAGTAACGCAATTGTCTGGAGGATGTGAAACGTTGACAAGCGTTACTGATATTGATGGGAACACATATTCGGTTGTAACCATTGGTTCACAATGCTGGATGGGTGAAAATCTCAAAACCTCTAAGTTTAGAGATGGATCAGCAATTTCTGAGGTAACTGATAGTGAACAATGGAAAAGTCAGTTGACACCTGCTTTTTGCTGGTATGATAATGACAATAGCAGTGATGGAACCTATGGCAAGCTCTACAATTGGTTTGCTATCCAAGATTCAAGGGGAATTTGTCCGGCTGGCTGGCATGTGCCTTCTAATGCTGAGTTTGCTGTTCTTACAAAGTATTTAGGCTCTGCGGATGATGTAGCAGGGGGCAGGCTTAAAGAAGAAGGAGCAACGCATTGGGATGCTCCGAACGAAATGGCATCAAATAGCAGTGGATTTACGGGGCTCCCAGGCGGAATGCGTTTTCAAGAAGGACAGTTTGAACACATAGGTAAAAACGGTCTGTTCTGGTCTTCAAGTAGAGAAAGCGAGTCGCTGGCATTTTACCTGACGCTTACTTTCAATACGGCTGCATCGTACCGAACTAACACCTATAAACGAAGTGGATTTTCGTGCCGCTGCGTAAAAGACTGATTAGATGTAAAACTTGCCCACACAATAGTGTTGGTAAACTTATTGGATGTGTAAGTATTTAGTCTTACATTTGCACCCCGAAATTTAGAACACACTAAGTACAAAAAGATATGTCTAAGGTCTGCGAAATAACAGGAAAGAAAGTAATGATGGGAAACAATGTTTCTCACTCAAAAAGAAGAACGAGACGTACGTTCCTTCCAAATTTGTTCAGAAAACGTTTCTTTTTAGTTGAAACTGGCGAATGGATTTCTTTGAAGGTTTCAGCTGCTGGTCTTAGAACAATTACTAAGAAAGGTACTGATGCGGCTATTAAAGAAGCGCGCGAAAAAGGGTTTATGAAATAACACGTTTTCACAATTTATATTAACGCTGCCCTCAGTAATATTCTGGAGGCAGCGTTTTCGTTTTCTTTAAATCTATGAGATATACCTTTCTTTTACTTTTCGCTGTAGCCGCTGGTTTTGTCCAGGCACAGGAATTTACTCTTGCAGATACGTTGCGCGGAACGCTTTCGCCTTTACGTTCATGTTATGACGTTACATATTATGACCTGCAATTAGACGTTGACATCGACAACAAGTCAATAAGTGGAGTAAATCACATTCACTTCCAGAATAAGGCTGATTTTAAGGCTTTTCAGTTTGACCTTTTCGAAAACATGGTGATTGACAGCATTGTATTTGAAAAGGACACGCTTCCGTATTCTAGACTCTATGCCGCAGTTTTTATTCTGTTTCCAAGGGAGATGAAAAATGGGGGGGAAGGGGCGATTTCTGTTTATTACCACGGAGTTCCAACGGCTGCAAAAAACGCACCTTGGGATGGCGGTTTTGTTTGGAAGCAGGATGAGAACGAGAAACCTTTTGTTGGAGTAGCCTGCGAAGGAACCGGAGCTAGTCTTTGGTGGCCAAACAAGGACCACTTATCTGACGAGCCTGACAGTATGCGTATCAGTTGTAGCGTTCCTTCAGACTTGATGTGTGTGTCTAATGGAGAGTTGGAAAGTAATGAGACAGAAGGGGATAAAACTATTTGGAATTGGAAAGTTAGTTATCCAATAAACAACTATAACGTAACGTTAAACATTGCGGACTACGCCCATTTTCAGGATGATTATCAGAATGCATCGGGTGAGAACCTCAAACTGGACTACTACGTTTTAAAAGCCAACTTGGAAAAGGCGAAGAAGCAGTTTAATCAAGTTCCTGAAATGATGGATTGCTTTGAAGAGGCATTCGGGGCTTATCCGTTTTACGATGATGGTTATGCGTTGGTTGAAACACATTACTTGGGAATGGAGCATCAGGGTGCGATTGCCTATGGTAATAAGTACATGCCCGGTTATTTAGGCCGTCATCCTGAAGGAATTGATTTCGATTACATTATCATTCATGAGAGTGGCCATGAATGGTGGGGTAATAGCGTAAGTATGAAAGACGTAGCCGATATGTGGATACATGAAAGCTTCTGTACGTATTCAGAATCGGTATTTGTGGAGTGTAAATATGGCTACGATAAGATGCTGGATTATCTATTGTACCAGCGGAATTTTATCAGCAATAGTTCGCCTATTTACGGTATTTACGGCCTTAACCACGAGGGGAATGGTGGCGATATGTATTACAAAGGAGCCTGGATGATTCATACGTTTAGAAATGTGCTGAACAACGATTCGCTTTTCCGTTCTATACTCAAAGGAATAGCCCTAGAATTTAAACACAAGACCGTTGATGGCGAAGAAATCATCAACTACATCAATACGCGCGCAAAGTATGATTACACTCCATTTTTCAATCAGTATTTAAGATTTGCAGATGTTCCTGTATTGGAATATCGTGTTAAGAAAAAAGTAGTTGAGTTTAGGTGGAAAGCTGATTCTCAAGGTTTTAGAATGCCATTAGTATTGGAATTGCCTAAAGGAGGAGAAAAACGCTTGTTGATAACCAATCTGGATTGGACCTCGGTTTCTATGTCTAAGAAGGATGCAAACGAGCTTAAATTCAGGGATGATTTATTCTTGTTCTTGAGTAAGCGTATTTCTGATTAACCTGTCAAAACCGAAAGATAACAAGACGGGAAATCTTCCCTTGGTGAAAACTCAGGCAGGCTTTTAGGGGAATAGTCGGATACTTGGCCGAGTTTGGCTAGGTGCTTCCCTCACGTAGGAAGCGACTCATAACTGGCAAGCAAAATCGAACACTTTGTTTCACATAAACAAAGGGACATGTACGATTTTGGCTAGTTGCTTCGCTGAGGAACGAAGCGTCTCAGAGTTTAAGTGTGAAGAGAGCTCCTTCCTTCGTCAGGGAAACAAACGGGGTGCTTCTCTTCCATTTTCTACAATTTCAAACCCTACAAAAAAAATCCCTTCCGATTTCTCGAAAGGGATTTTGTGTAAAAAGCCGATTGGCTTTGTTTATTTTCTTCGTGCTTCTTTAATACGAGCTTTCTTACCAGTAAGTTCTCTTAGGTAGAAAATACGTGCTCTGCGAACCAAACCATGCTTGTTAATAGTAATAGATGTAAGGTTAGGGTTGCTCATTGAGAAAATACGCTCAACACCAACACCACCAGAAATTTTACGAATTGTAAAAGTTTCAGTAGCACCAGAACCGCTTCTTTGAAGAACAACGCCTTGAAAACGCTGTGGACGCGTTTTTTCACCTTCGCGGATAAGGTATTCAACAGTAATCGTATCTCCAGCTTTAAATTTTGGACATTCCAAAGTTTTGCTGTATGTCTCTCTAACGTGATTTAGTATTGCGTCCATGCTTTCAATAATATCTATCCAGAATTTGGGAGCGCAAATGTAATTGTTTTTCGTAAATAATCATCCTGAGTTATCAAGTAATGAATGTTCAAATACACTACTGTCCGATAAAACAATTTTAAAAGCGGGATTTCCTTTTTAGGTCATCCCGCTTTAGTGTAATTTGGTTTTGCAAAAAAATCAATTACATGAATAAAAGTAGCTTCTTTTTTGGCCAATCCGTTTTCGGACAGCTGATTTCTCTGATAGACTCCAATTTGGTGAGCGGTGCGGTAAAAAAACACAGCTCAGATCGTTACA
>Ga0208903_1000628_pt1 | contig 26205 bp, 41 predicted proteins | sample AntAceMetag02UKJ_FD_184769 | JGI IMG/M metagenome (GOLD analysis project Ga0208903, IMG submission 184769) | Saline lake microbial communities from Ace Lake, Antarctica - Antarctic Ace Lake Metagenome 02UKJ (SPAdes) (version 2) | ecosystem: Environmental > Aquatic > Non-marine Saline and...
ACTCCTCCGAAAAGAATGATAATCTTATGGTGATGGCTATGTCAGCAACTCCAATAATTAACAACCTAACAGAGCCTAAAAAATTAATAGAGTTACTGACTGGTGAATCACACACAGACCTTGAGACCGATGAGAACATACTCAATGGTATTGAGATGTATAAAGCTCTTACGAGACATGGATTGAGGTATAAACCAGATTATGGTATATCTGTCAATGAGGAGATAATTGAAGTTGATGGTTCTGAACTAAGTGATGAGATAATTAAGATAAAAAAGGGTGCTGTTGTTGAATTTGAAAAAGTATTGATTGATATGAAACTTGATGCGGTTTCTAGTAAGATTAAAAAAGGAACTCTTATCTATACACATTACGTAACTGAGTTAAGTCAATTAATCGGAGAATACATCACTGACCTAGGATTCACCGTTGGATATTATACCGGTCAAGATAAGAGCGGTCTTAGACTTTTCAAAGAGGGTAAAATTGATGTGTTGGTTGGATCGGCTCCGGTCGGAACTGGTGTAGATGGTATACAAAACGTTTGTAACACACTTATTCCTATTATACTACCATGGACAAGTAGTGAGTATGATCAGTTGGTTGGTCGTGTTAATAGACAAGGATCTAATTTCGACCATGTGAATATATACATACCACAAGTTATTATACCGTTGGGTGATGGTATTTGGAGTTGGGATAAACGAAGACATAATATCATTAAATTTAAAGCAACATTGGCTGACTTAGCTATCGATGGCAAAGTACCAAAAAATCTACTACCATCCAGAACGAAATTAATTGAAGATGCTAAGAAAGAATTATCTGATTGGGTTAATAGATTACAGAGTGGTGATATCATAACGTTCGATAGAGAGGAATTTATGATACCATTAAATCCAAAACAAATTGAACGAAGTCGAAACAAACTGGGTGATTTCTCAGACCTAAATAAGAACTGGAGCGTTTCTAGGTCAGATAATACACATGAAAGGTTGTCAAAAGACCCAAGTGAATGGTACTATTATCACACACTCTATTCCAAAAAAAGAAAAACCTGGACAGAAATACCATATATTGAAATTGCTAAGAAAATAAAACCAAGAACTGATTGGGTTGTTGGTGATTTTGGATGTGGTGAAAATTTATTATCGAAGGAAATTACTAACCACGTACACGCCTTTGATCACGTTGCCGTGGATGATGATGTCATATCTTGTGATATAAAAAATGTACCTATCGAGGATGGTATATTGGATGTTGCCGTTTTTTCACTAGCATTGATGGGTTCAAATCACATGGACTACTTCAAAGAAGCATACCGAACACTAAAGACATATGGGAACATATTTGTCTGTGAGCCAGCATCTAAATGGGAAGGTAGGGAAGATGAGTTAAAAGAACAGATAGAATCAGTTGGATTCAAATGTTTCAATTCTATGAAGAACACCGATAAGTTCATTTATATAGATGGTGTTAAATACTAATAAATCCTCTTAATAAGTTCTATTAAGTCTGATGTGCCCTCATTATATACAAATTCGTGTAACCTACTAACGGGGAATTTTGTATTCCTCCACTTAGAAGCTATCGATTTATTAACACCGAAGTATTCCTCAACTTTCTTATTGTACTTTCTCTTAATGTAAAACTCTATGAAGTGTATATCTATTTTCATATACATTCTATGTAATATATCACCATAAGTTTAGGGAGGGAAACTTTTTTATATATACAGTAAATTAAGTTTCTATCATGTACAAGGATAAAACAGATAAATTTATACAGAGATCACAAAAAATACACGGTGATAAATACGATTACTCATTAGTTGAATATAAAAACAGTAAACTGAAGGTTGATATTATGTGTCCGGATCATGGTGTTTTTGAACAGAGACCAGATACTCATTTGAATGGTTCTGGTTGTAGAGCATGTGGGTATATTAAAAATAGTAAGACCGGTAGAAACACTACATCAAATTTTATTGAACGATCCAATGATATACATAAAGGAAAATATGATTACTCATTGGTTGAATATAAAAACAGTAAACTGAAGGTTGATATTATGTGTCCGGATCATGGTATATTCAAACAGAGACCAAATGACCACTTATCCGGCCTTGGGTGTCCAGTGTGTGCTAATAATATAAGATTTACAACAGAGGAGTTCATTGAGAAGTCTATATCTATACATGGTGATAAATATGATTATTCACTGGTTAAATACACTAATCGTAATGAAAAAGTCAATATAATATGTAGGGAACACGGTGAGTTTAAACAGTTACCAAGCTCACATAAGCGTGGTAATGGGTGTCGTGAGTGTGCTGGTAATCTTAAATGTACAATACTAGATTTCATACACAAATCTAGAGAAGTACATAGAGATAGATATGATTATAGCAAGAGTGTGTATTCATCAGCTTTGAATAAACTAATAATTATATGTGAAGAACATGGTGAATTTAAACAAACTCCAAATAAACACATAACTCTTTCACAGGGATGTCCGAGATGTACTAAGAGTAAGGGTATAAATAAAATATGTAATATACTAGAAGATAATAATATCTTATTCGAAATAGAACGAAAAATTCCTGGATGTGTTTCACCTAAGAATAGACCATACTTTTTCGATATTTATATAGAGTCGTTTGATATCTACATAGAATTTGATGGTGTTCAACACTTCAGACCAGTTTCATTATTTGGTGGTGAATCAGGGTTTGTAACCAGAAAGAAAAATGATACCATAAAAGACAATTTCTGTCATGATAATGATATATCACTATTCAGAATATCATATGATGATGATATCGTAAAAGAAATGAGTGATATCATCACTACATATCACCATCTTTCTTCTTCGTAGTAGGTATTAATTTCTTCTTTTTCTTATCATCTCTCGAACTTTCAATTTCATCCCAAACGCTCGGATATGCCATTCCTGTGGAATCAACATCCACTGAAAAATCAATGAATGATCCGAAATCAACTAAACCAGATTGAGCTAAATGAACATCTCTTAACATTTTAAGTTCCTTATCAACTAACATATCCAATCTATCAACAAACCCATTGAAAAGTTTAACTGTATTCTCAGTAAATATACCAAGTGGCTTTTTTCTCTTCTTATTAAATGATGATAGAACTATCTTAAAATAATACTCCAATTTATCTGACTCTTCTATAATCTCATTAGTCAGTTTGTTTGAGATTAGTTCTTTATTTATTTTGAATTTATCCTGTGTCCAGAATTCCGGTAGTGTGAATTCAAAATTCAAAAGGTCTTCTTTAACATCAGAAACATACATATTGAATAGCTTACACATCATATAGATATACATTTCTTCCCTACTATCTCCCTTCAACTTCATAGAATCCAGATCAATCCCTTGACAGAATGTTAGGAAGTTTAGTAGAATGAGTGTGTATATTTCCACGAAATCCGTATTGTTATCCTGACTTACTCTTTTATAGAGTGGGTTTAGGATTTCAAAACTTTTATCTTGGTCATTTACCCGGAATATCAATTTCTCAATATTATCTTGGAATTCACCATCCATTAGGAACGAACCATCAGTTGATGGATTAAGCATGTTATAGAAAAAGAATGCAAAATTCTTTTCCCCAAAAACATAATCCAAATCATCCTCTGATGTATTCAAAAAGTATTCAATACCTTGTTTCATATCATCTGATAATTTCCCTTGGAAAATTACTGGTAGGTGATCCACATCGAAAAGTCGAGCGTATTCAACTATCTCTTCCATGGAGTAGTCGTACCTATTATTTTTATTTATAGACGTTAGAACAAGTCCATGCTTAGGTAATCGTGAATATTCTATGTTTGCTGGTTGAGGGTCTGGGAAGTATTCGAAACAAAACCACCATTTAAATGGCATTAGTCCTTTTACTCTATCATCTAGTTTTTCGAAATAATTCATTGCTGGATTATAGAACTTCTGCATGGCCAAATCAACAAGATTGATTGGTTCGTTAGAAAGTCTTTTTGGTTTTATTGTGAACTCTTTACCATTCCAGTTCACCCATATTTTTGATCCTTGGACATCTTCGAAAACAATTAGTTCATTATCGAAAATCTCACTTAGGATGTTTTTGTCTTCCACATCGTTAAGTGTCTGCATAACAGTTAGTTAATTTTTTAAGTTATATGATAATTAAACCCGAAAGTCGAGAATCATATTTAATATATATTAAAAAAATTCGACTTAGAATGCTCAGAAAATTTTTTGAATTCAAACAAGAGGATTTTGAACCAGTAAAATCGTTCAGAATTAAGGATGAATTAAACACAAAAGTGTGGGATGGTTTCGAAATGAGAGAAGAAGTACGTGAGAAGTTACTTCAGATTTCGAAAGAATTTTATGAGGGAACCGATATAAAAGCTAAGGTTATTGATTATACACTGGTTGGTTCTTTGTGTAATTATAACTGGTCAGAAAAATATTCTGATTATGACTTACACATAATAATAGATTTTAAAGAAGTAGACGAAGACCTTGAAATAGTTGAAAGTCTATGTGATTTATCAAAGAAATTGTGGAACATACAACACGATATTAAAGTAGAGGGTTATGAGTGTGAAGTAATGATACAGGATGAGAAGGAATTGAAGAGTGGTATTGATGGTGGTCGTATAGGCGGTGTTTATTCATTGAAAGATAAGAATTGGATAAAGAAACCAGAGAAGGTGGAGGTTGTCTTGGATGAGAAGGCTATTGAGAAGAAAGCTAAGAGTATTATGATGGAGGTAGATGATATTGAAGAGAATATCGAAACATTAGAATACGACACAATAAAAAAACGTATTAAGGCTGTTTGGACAAAGGTGAAGAACCTACGTAAGAAATCTCTCGAAGAAGAGGGTGAGTATGGTGTAGGTAATTTAGTTTTCAAGCTACTACGCAGAAATTTATATATACAAAAAATCATCGATTTGAAAACTAAATCATATGATAATCAATTCTAAGTGATAAAAACTGATAAAATAATAATAAATAAGAGGGGACTTCGTAACCTTAAACATTATGAGAACTTGGGATATGATATCTCAGGTGATTCCTTTATCATAGATATTAAACACTTATCAGGTGGCTCAAAGAAGAAAATTGATGTTATTTGTGATGTGTGTGAGGTGGGTAACAATTTAACATATAAGGATTATAATAGATTCAATATTTACCCTAATTATGTGTGTAAAATATGTAAAAGAAAACAAACCAATTTAGAAAGGTATGGTGTTGTTAATGTTTTTGAGTCTGATGAAATTAAAGATGCTATCAAGAAAACCAATTTAGAAAAACATGGCGTTGTTAATTATGCACAGAGTGTAGAGTATAAAATAAAATCCAAACAAACCAATTTGGGGAAATATGGTGTTGTTAATGTTTTTGAGTCTGATGAAATTAAAAATAAGATTAAACAGAATAATATCGATAAGTATGGCGTTGAATATTACTCACAAACTACTGAGTGTAAAATAAAGGTTCGTGATACAAATATATCCAGGTATGGTGGATTCACATTACAATCCGATGAATTATTAAAAAAGGTTAAACAAACCAATTTAGAAAGATATGGTTTTGAGTGTCCAAATAAATCAGATATAATTAAGAATAAAACCAAGAAAACATTTAATGAGAAATATGGTGGATTCACATTACAATCCGATGAATTATTAAAAAAGGTTAAACAAACCAATTTAGAAAGATATGGATTCGAATACTATCAATCAACAGATGATTACGTGATCAATATGAAAAAAACATGTTCGTCAAGATATGGGGTGGATAATATATTTAAAAATGAAGAATATCGAGTGGGTAACTTTGATATGTGTAATGATAATAATTACATAGAGTATATTTCCAATGGTGTTTCACTATTCTCATGTGATAAACACAAAAATCACAATTTCGAAATACGTAGTACAAATTATCATGATCGTAAAAATCACAACATCCCATTATGTACAATTTGTAATCCAATCGGTGATTCTGTGTCAATAAAAGAGAAGGAGTTGTTTGAATATATATCAAGTATTTATGATGGTGAGGTAATCCAATCATATCGAGATGGTTTGGAGATTGATATTTACCTACCGGGTTTGAATATTGGGTTTGAATTTAATGGGTTGTACTGGCACTCCGAAAAATATAAAGATAAAAATTATCACTTGAATAAAACCAACCACTTTAAAGATAGAGGTATTCGTATAATCCATATATGGGAAGATGATTGGGTGAATAATACAGATATACTTAAAAGTCAAATACGTAATTGGTTAGGTATTGTAGGTAATCGAATATATGCTAGAAAATGTGAAGTTCGTGTAATTGATGATGGTAAAATAACTAAGGAATTCATAAATAATAATCACATCCAGGGCAATTCACCATCAATAATAAAATTAGGATTATATAATGAATCTAACTTGGTATCGATAATGACATTTAATAAATTTGAAGGACGTAAAAAGATGTCTGATAGTGAATGGAATTTAAATAGGTTTTGTAATAAATTAGATACGTCAGTTATAGGTGGTGGTTCTAAATTATTAAAATTCTTTATCAAAAATTATAATACTAAAAGAATTATAAGTTATGCTGATAAAACATGGAGTATTGGTAACTTTTACACAAACCTTAGATTCACTTGTGTAAATCACACCACCGTTGATTATAAATATGTAGTTAATAACGTAAGAATTCATAAATCTAGATATCGTAAATCAAATACCGGTGTATCTGAGTCGACTTTAACCATACCTAGGGTATATGATTGTGGTAAACTAAAATTTGAATTAAATATATAGATATATGGTAAGTATAGGAGAAATAGAGCAAACGTTTAAAAATGTCTTTCAGGAAGATGAGAGTCTTGTGCAGTCAATAGAGACAGTATATGAAATGGGTGATGATGAATCATACTATAAACTCGTTATGTCAATACATGGGTTATCAGTTGAAGATACAATGATAATACACACTAAATTCATATTTAAAACAGATTTAGAAAAGAGGTTAGTGACGGAGGATTCATTTACATATCTATATGATATAAATTGTGTTTATCATAATATAGGATTCCAGGGCTTAGAAGATATGAAAACTAAAGTAGAGGGTATTGTTGAATCGAATAATTTCGGTGATGATATTAAATTACTATCTGACTTCATCGAAGCACCGGCCATGTTCTTGAATCATTATTTGAGAAGAGAAAAAGTAACTGAGTATTCTGTACACGAAGTTATATACCAACCAAAGTTTAAAACGACACCCTGTGAGGAAACTACATTTGACTTTGAAGTAAATGTAAATAATAATCACAAATTTGATGTTTCTATATCAAAGATTGAGAATGATATAGAGGATGAGAATGTTGATGTGTATAGATACCAGTTTAAATTTATGGATGAAGTAATTACCGAAGAATCCGATACACTAGAGAACATACACTTTATGATGGGTTATAATATTGCTAAAATCTTAGATGATAAATTAAAAGGTTAAAAAATAATATATAATTACATGATATTCGACTACAATAGCTTCAATAATAAATCGATAAACGAAAGTATATCAAGACAAAATATTAAAGACCTTATAGAAATAAACCTGGATGATGAGTTGATAAGATATAACATACAAGAGGGTTATTATTCAATGGAATCATATAATAGAAAGGTATTTGGTGAAGTGTGGGGTTTTCTATTTAAAAAACCAGTTACTGATACCGATAGGTTCTGTTACATGTTACAGATTGATTTATGGAATAATGAAGAAGTGGATTTAAAGGTAGGAAATGGTTATTCTCTACTTAACTGTATCGAGGGTGGTATTATAGATGCTATACACAATATATCAAAATCTACCGATACCAAAGTAGTATTCCTTAAATCGATGATTAATATATTTATTTTTACTGATGAAGAGATTAATAAAGTAACCGATCCACTGGAATTACTATACAATGAAATACGTTCCCGATATAGTAATTCTACATCAGATTATGCAAATTGGACAACGGTTAAATTAGAAGATGATAAAATAGTAATTAAAACCAATCCAGTAGATGAGTATAGTAATCGTAAATTTAAATTTAAGGTAAAAGGACTCAAATTAGATGATTATGATGTGAAACAAGAAGAGACTGAAGATGATTCTGGTAATTTTTATTCAGATAAATATCATGTTACGACCATTACCAGAAAATAAAACTAATATATAGATTATGTCAAAAGACGATAGAAAAGTTACAGATTTTAAAGATTTCATTAAGAAACTTCCGAATGAAAAGGAAGAACTTGAGAAAACTAGACGTTCGTTTAAAAAGAATGATCTCAGTATAGGCCAGAAAGAACGTAAATTAACCTATAATAAAGTTACTCGTAAATTAGATGATGTTGGTCAAGAACAGGTTGAGGATAGCTTAGATCGATTGAAAGATGATGATGAGAAGAAATCTTAAATATATAAAACTTTTCGAGGGATTTAATACGTTTAATAAACTCGAAGCATTACAAATTTATATGACGGAACGTAAAACACACAAGTCTTTAGCTTGTGTGATGTAAGTGACACCATAACCATTTAAAAAGGGGCTTGGTGCTTTTAATATATAGTTTAAAGAAATGTTAAAGTCCTTTAAATATCGAATATATCCAAACCAAGACCAGAAGGAATTACTGTCAAAAATATTTGGGCAGGTTAGATTTGTATATAACCTTGGACTGGAAACTAAAATATCAGCATACACCGGAAATAAACAACACCTGAGCTGCTTTGACCTGAATAAACAAATAACAGAACTTAAAAAACATGAATGTGAATGGCTAAAGGAAAGCCCATCTCAGGCACTACAAATGAGTATGGCTAATTTAGACAATGCCTACACAAACTTTTTTAGAGGTGCTGGTTTTCCAAAATTTAAAAATAAATATAGAAAACAATCCTTCCAATTACCACAAGGTGTGTTTTTTAACGAAGATAAAAAACAAATATTTATACCTAAATTAAGACTGGTGGATATAGACTTCCACCGCGAATATAAAGGAGATATAAAAACAGTAACTGTTAGTAAATCAGTAACAGATAAATATTATGTAAGTCTTTTAGTGGATAATAAAAGGGAATTACCCAAAAAGAAACCAATAAAGTTGGAAACAACGGTTGGTATTGATTTGGGTATTAAAGATTTTGTTATCACATCAGATGGAAAGAAATTCAAGAATCAAGATTTCTTTAAATCTGCTTTAAAAAGGTTGAGGATCGAGCAGCGATCACTCAACCGAAAACAAAAAGGGTCAAACCACTATAATAAACAAAAAATGGAAGTCGCCCTGGTCCATGAACATGTTAGAAACCAAAGACAGGATTATCTACACAAGATTAGTAAACATCTTGTGGATAACTATGACACCATTTGTATAGAAGATTTAAACATCGGTGGAATGCTTAAAAATGGTAATCTTTCGAGGGCTATAAGTGATATGGGTTGGTTTGACTTTCGTTCAATGTTGGAATATAAATGTAAATTGTATGGTAAAAATCTATCCGTTATTGGTAGATTTGATCCATCCAGTAAAACGTGTTCTAATTGTGGAGTTATTAATAAAGAATTAACTTTAAATGACCGGGAATGGACTTGTAAATGTGGAACCAATCACGATAGAGATATAAATGCTGCTAAAAATATAAGAAATTTTGGGTTGAGGAACAAACCCAGCGTCACACAAAGTGGATGGTTACATCGTGCTTGTGACGTAGAAACACATCAGCCTTTAGCTGATGTGTAGTTAATATGAAGATGATAAATAATTTTCATATATTTGTTGAATCTATGGAAAATAATGTAGCTCTTATTCCAATCGAGGCTGATGGCCTTTATGAAATTGTACCAAACTCCATAAAAGAGATTACGAAACTATTCACCAAAGCTGGTAAGAATCTATACCTCGTAGGTGGATCAGTACGAGATTTCATTACAGGACATGACCCCAAAGACTTTGACGTTGCAACAGATGCTCTACCAGATGAAGTTATGGCGATTCTCAAAGGATATAGAACACAACTACAAGGTGAGGCATTTGGTGTCGTTGTAGTATTCACAGATGATCAACCAGAGGGTGTTGAGATAGCTACATTCAGACAAGATATATCAAAAGGTAGAAACCCTGAGGTTAAACTGGGTGTTACTATCGAAGAAGACGTTACTCGAAGAGATTTGACCATAAATGGGATGTTTTTTGATCTAAGAACTCGAAAGATAATAGACCTTGTTGGTGGATATACTGATTTGAAAAATGGAGTTATACGAATGATTGGTGATCCAAAACTTAGAATAGAAGAAGACCCCCTTCGAATATTAAGAACTCTACGATTTGCTTGTAGATAGTAATTAAGAGGCATTGTGTATGTAATGGGTTTTCTGGTATATTATTTTAATATATAAGGAAATGATTTATAAATATGAGAATTTATTGGACCAAAGAGGAAGAAGATTATCTTAGATTGTGCTATGAATTTAATGGGTTATCATTATCTGAACTATTTGGGAAGTATGTTGAAAAATTTCATCATAGAACTAAATCAGCAATTCGACTAAAAATCAATAAATTGAAACTTAGGCACTCACCAGAACAAAAATACATTATCAAAAGCCGGTTAAATTCTGGAACAAAGAATGGTATGTATGGTAGAAAAGGACCAAATATAGGTCTTACTAAGAAAAATAGTGAACGTATTAAGAAAGCATCCATTAAATTATCTAAAATTATGAAAAACCGCCACAATAATGGAGATTTGGACACTAAGGGTAAAAATAATGGTATGTATGGTAAGACCCCTTGGAATAAAGGATTAGATAAATATTCCTCAAAAAAGATATATGAAATGAGTCTAAATCAATCAAAAACTCGAAAAAAAATTTGGAATTCATATACAAAAGATGAACAAGACGAAGTAATTGGTAGGATGACATTAGCTGCTAATAAAATTAAAAAAGATACCAAAATTGAAATAATAGTTGAAAACACACTCAAAAAAATGAATATTGAATATATAAAACAATTAAGATTCAAAAAATTTGTATTCGATTTCTTTATACCCCAATTTAATTTTGTAATTGAATGTCAGGGAGACTATTGGCACGGGAACACAGAATTTTTTAATGAATTAAATGAAGTGCAATTGAAAAATGTAAAACGTGATAAAGTAAAAATATCATATCTAAACGAAAATGAAATAAAATTCCTATTTTTGTGGGAAAATGAAATACATAAGGATAAAAAAATACTCGATAAGATAATATGGGAGAAATTAACAGAGATACCAAAACAGCTATAAAGAAATATGGTTACATGATAACTGGATTATCCAGTGAGCGTATTTATGATGAGATGAAAAAGGCATGGGTACAAGCTAACGATTACAACAAGTACTTACAATATTTTACCGATTTCGGATTGTTTGAATTTGTATTTCCAGGATCAAACATAAACACCGACCTCATCGAAACAACTAGTTTTAATGTTTGTCTTACTAACCTATTCAAAAATGAGGACACTAATGGTCTCAGTAAGAAACTGACTAAGAATTACAAGATTGATGGTGACACGGCCGATACGATTGAATTCCTGTTAAAATTAAGTAATCTAACAGAGGATAACGCTGTTAAACTTAAAAATGAACTAAATAAGAAGAACTTGGACGTAGAGAATATCAAGGAATCTGACTTAATCGAATGGATTAGAGTAGAAGGATTTGGTGATTTACACAAGAATTTCTTAAAATACCAACCAACAAATTGGGGTAAAAAACTCATCGATCAGGGGTGGGAACAGGGTAGAGAACTTGGTCAAGAGATATCCAAACGTAATATTGCCGATTTTCGAACTTTCATTTCTAATAAATAATAATATGGTAACTTACTTAACACACGTTAAAGACGTAATAGGATTTAATTATATTGGAATTAAATTCGATAAAAGTCTTATACAAACATTTTTGAGCGAATTAAAAGAACACCTCGGTGATGATTATGACGAATATGTTGGAAACCAACAAAAACGTGATGAAAATGGACACCACATGACCATAATCAATGCTGGTGACTATGTAGCACTTGGTAAAGAGATTGGTATGTCCGAATTTGTCGAACAAGTAAGTAAGTTATTCACCTATGAAATTGATGATCTTAAACTTATGGGCCTCGGTACAGCAACGAACGGAACTAACACTACTTACTTTGTTGTGGGTAAATCTGATAAACTTACTGCCATCAGAAACCGATATGCTTTGAAAAAACACGATTTCCACATAACAATCGGATTCAAGCACAAAGATGTTTTCGGACAACCAAAAGACAAGGTTATGAAAAAAAGAAGCAAGTTCATTGACATGTTTAAGCAAAAATTCATGGAAAAAGAAAATTTCCACTTTTTAAAAGAAATAGATAACTGGGACGAGAATCCAGATAAAGATATAATACCAATCTCATTGAAGGATGATCACATACTTATTAAGGTAGATGATAACCTAATACGAGTAGGTCTTATTGAGGGTCAATCCGGTGTTAAAATGACAGTTACCAATCGATACATCGATGAGGATAACCGAAAAAGACTACCAATGACTGATATTATCGAGTTTCTACGTGAAAAAAATTGAGGAGATTGAGTTATGAAGAGATTATACAGATATTATTCACTTGATGAGTGTTTAGATGAAGAGGGTGTTATCGAATACCTAGATGAATTAGAAGTTATGTGGAGTATGATGGACCAATACACTTTCGAACTGAGTATTTCGGACATATCAGAATACGATGAACGATTACTAATCGAATTTTTCCACGAAAAGAACGTAATACCATCATCAGACTTCGAAGATGATGATGATATGGGAGATTATTTCTCAGATTACTAAAATTATATACACACGTATGAAACATCTTCAATTTTTTGAGAACCATATAGAACAACAGGCATTGAAAGATTGGGCATATGAACATGCTAAAGACCATCACGCTGGTCATAATTATTATGTAGATGCTGTTGATGAGTTAGATTATTTCTTCCAACACGAATTCTTCGAATTCTTTGGGGATTTCAAGTTATATCGTGTCCTACAAGTAGAATCAATAGATGATATTGATGTTGATAAACTTGGTAATCACTATTTAGACACATCATATATAGAAAGATTATACGAAAAGCCTTGGTATGAATCAATTGGTATAGAGTTAAATGATTATGAAGAGTTATTCCTAGTAGAAGTAGATGCTAATTATGATATGGTTCAATGGCAACATACAATAGATAGTAGACTTAATTTTCCTAGGGAATTTGAAATAACATTACAGAGAAATCCAATTCTAAGTGAAATATCCAAAATAGATCAGAATTTAATCAAGTAATTAATAAATAAACTTTTAGGACATTTTCACTTAGAAGAAATATGTCAAACGAAAAACAACTAATTAAGCTCGAATCCACAATACGTCAGAAAATGGTAAGTATCGGTGAGGGTAAATTAACTCCTAAAAAATCAAGAATTGGTAAATTAATAAATTCACTTAAGGATTTAGACGAACCATTATTTGATAAGATAATGACAGAATATAAAGAAATTCTAAAAAATAGGTGATGGAATATAAAGCCAAAGCACACTATTTCGGCCACAAAATATACATTGATGCTGATTGTGAGGAATGTATATGGCGTTACCAAGACACACACGAACCCATTAGTAGAGATGATAAACGATATTGTCCATCTTGTAAATTTTTAATGACTGATGATAAACACGATCCATGCATCAATAACCTTCCCGGAGTATTTCACGCTTGTTGTGGACACGGCATCGATGAACCAACATCAGAACCATATGCATCATTCTCAGAACATGCGAGCGATGGTATTACAATTTATGGAGAAGAAGCTCTAGATTTCTTCAAAAAACACGGTAAAGGACCAAAACCACAATGTATAAAGTGAGATTTAATCTAGGTCGAGGAGCCAATTATAAGAAATGGCAGATACGAGATGATAATAATAAACCCACATATCACAACCCTTCCGAAGTAACACTTATTATGTTTGATTGTAAACTACATAATAATAAGAAAACCGCTAAGAATATTTTCAAAGGAGCACACAAGACAGTTTGTGCTTGGATTGAATGTAATATCGTAGATGTGGTCAATAAAGAGTCATTAACTGACGAAAAAGACCAAGAGATTAAATATAATCCAACTACACAACCCAATTGGACACTAAATGAAACCGATGTTGATGGTGTGAAATATGATATTTTACACACAAATGATGTCAAAATATACATACTGGAAAATAAATTATAAAAAAGTTTGGCCGTAACGAAAAGTTATCCGTATATTTGTAAAGAATTAATTCAAACAATATGGAAAAATTAAACGTTAAAGAATACACTGAGAAATTAGAAACAGCATCCAATGACGAAGAAAGAAAAGTCATTCTGTTGGAAATCATCGACCACAATACAGTTAGCGATATACCAAAAGAGGTCTATGATATTATGAAGACATATATGAAATTGGTGAAAGAACTTCATGAGGATATAATATCACAAGATAATTAAAATAAACAAATACTAACCCACAAAAAAATAAAATGGAAATATTCTAACAAAAATAAGTAGTTTAATAATAAAGTAATATTTGTAAAGTAATAATTAATAACAATCACTAAACAAAAAAAAGATGAGTGAAGAAAAAGATAAAACAATGATTGAAGAACAACCGTTCGCTGAACACTTGAAAACACTAACCCAAAAAGAAGAGTTGTATTTTCGTACAATGTGGGCTAAGTATGGTGTACTTTTCATCACGGCAAAACCTGGTGTAGCAAAATCAGCAATTGCTCGATCAATTGCTGAAAAAATGGGATTTCGATACATGGACATTAGATTGTCAATGGTTGATGAGACTGATGTAGGTCTGTTTCCAAATGTGAGTGAAATCGATGGTAAGAAGGTTCTTGACCACGTTGTTCCACGATGGGCTGATGATGCTAACAAGCAACCAACTATCATACACTTTGAAGAGTTGAACAGAGCTACACAAGCCGTTCGTAACGCAGCTCTTCAAATCTTACTTGAACGTGAGATTGGTACGAACTTCTCGTTCAATAATAACGTTCTTATGATGGCATCAGGTAACCTTGGTGACGAAGATGGTACTGATGTTGAAGAGTTCGATTCAGCTCTTAACAACCGATTGATTCACGTTAAACACACACTGGGAATCCTTGAGTGGATTGAGAATTTTGCTGAGAACAATGTACATAGTACAATTGTTAGTTATTTGAAAGCTCACCCTGAGAAGTTGTATGTTGATCCGACCGATGATTCAACCTATACAGCTTACGCATCTCCACGATCTTGGACGATGATGAGTGAGTTTATCATTAAGAACTATGGAAAAGACGCTTCGGCACGAACTTTCCTTCCGATGTTGAAAAACCTCGCTGGTTCTTATGTTGGAGTTTCCGCAATGAAATACATCCAGTACTGTGAGGATATGTTGAACATCAGCATCCAAGATGTTTTGAACAACTACAAAAAGGTTAAGAAAGACATTGAGAGATACAACCGAGATAAGAAATCAGAACTTCTTAACTCACTTAAAGAGTTGGATCTCAATGAACTCACCCCCAAACAACTTGAAAATTGTGTTGAGTTCTTGAATACAGTTGGTGAAGATGAATTGACTGGTTACCTTTTGTTCCTTGTAGATAACAACTACGATGTAACTGGTAATAAGTTGAGAAAATTCCTTTTGAATTTCCGTGAAGTTCTTAAAACAATCCACGAGATTAACAATAAGTAATCTACTCGTAACATATCGAATTAAAGGGGGTCTTTGTAAACAAAGACCCCCTTTTTTAGTATACTTCTAAATGAAAGTTAGAATTAGAATTATTTCTGAACTCGGTGAGTTTAAAGGTGACGTTCTTGAAATGACAAAACCCGAACTTGATGGACTCACCGAAGCATCGAAAGACTACTATAAAAGTGGATTCGAGATGGTAACAGAAGATGGTGGTCATGTTGTAATACCACCACAAGTAATTAGTAATTCTATATTAAAAATAGATGTAATGTAATGAGTAGGTATAAAGACAGTTTTAAGAAATTTGGAGGAGATAAAATCACTGACATAGTAGAGTACTTGAAAGACTTCCTAAAGAACGAGCCTGGTACAACCATATCCGTTGGATGTGATTCCATACAGAAACGTAGAAAGACAGTCTATGCATGTACTATAATGATGCACAACAAAGATATCCGTAACGGTGCTCATGTTGTTTTCTTCAGAGAAAGAAAAGATAAGATACGAGATAATGAAGAAAGACTCTATCAAGAATCAGTTTATGCTTATGAAATTGCTGAATATTTGAACGAAGAATTAACCGGTGAGTACATACGAGAAGATTTAGATGAAACCGAAAGAAAGAGATATAAGTTCCATTTACAGAAATGTGAGGGTGAAAACGATTGGGTTGAAGGACATCAAGTAGAGAAATTTATAGATAATATGGCTCTCACACCATTCGAAAAGGAGAAAGAATTCAAACTAGTTGATATACACTTGGACTATAATCCCAAAGAATTTACTATAAACCAAAGAGGTAAGAAACAAGTAAATAAATCTTATGCTACATACAAGGCTTATGCTCCATGGCTGAGAGGGCTTGACTATCGAGTGTTTTGTAAGCCACTGGGATTTTGTAGCACGAGTGCTGCTGATTTACTCTTACAAGATTAAAACATTGTATGTACGAGATTAATTCGTATATTTGTAAAACTAATAGATTAATATAATATAGAACAGACATGAAAAGAGAAGTTAAAGTTTTCGGACTACAATACTCACAGAGTCAAATAGGATCATATATATGTATTCTTGCTGAACAAAATGGATCACGTAAATTACCAATTATCATAAAAACAAATGATGCTCAATTTATAGCTCTTAAAGTAGAGGGTATGGAATCACCAAGACCTTTCACTCACGAACTCGTACAATCCGTCTGTGTAGAATTCGATATGGATTGCCAAGAGGTTGAAATTTATAAATTACTAGCTGGTATTTTTTACGCTAGAATAGTTGTCTCTAATGGCATCGAGTCTAGAATTATAGATTGCACCGCTGGTGACGGCATTGCCTTATCACTAGCATTCGAGTGTCCTTTATACGCACAAGAAGAAGTACTCGACCAAATTGGTATGGAAATAGATACTGATGGTAATATTATTCCGGAAGAACAAACATCAAACAGTTCTACAAAAAAAGGTAATATACTCTCAATAGAAGACATGCAACGAATGTTGGATGAAGCACTTCTTATCGAAGATTATGTAACTGCTGCTATGTACCGAGATAAGATTAAAGAAGTTCAAGAAGGTGAATAGATAATGAGAGACAAATACCTCGTATTACCCGGAAATAAGTATGGTATAAAATTAAATATGATAAAATGAATAAATACAAAAAAATAGGATTCTTTTTCAACACATTACAAATTATATTTTTAATATTGGAATTTACTACACAATATACAATTTTCTTCACGTTTGTCGTTCTACTACTTGCTATACCCGCATGTTACTTCCACATAAAAGGAGGGAATTATACGAAGTCTTTGAAATAACGACATGGAAGACAAATACCTCGTATTACCCGGAAATGAGTATGGTATAGACCTACTCGACATTATTGACTTAACATTCCTCAGTTTAGAAAAAGCCGAAGAATTATACGAATCAAATTTAGAAGAATACTTTTGTGCCGGGATGTGGAAAGTCGAATCAGATAAGCTCACATTAATTAAGGCCGATAACAATTTCAATTAAAAACTAGTAGGTACATATCTCGAACTACTAATACCTCTCGTATATTACACTACTGGTAAAAGGACCAGACTTGGCGATATATGTTTTAAACAAACCGATGATAAAATATACGCTGGTAATTGGACATCACTAACACACGAGATATGCCATTGGTTAGTTGCTACTGAAGAAGAAAGACAACTACCAAACCTTGGATACCCAGAAATTGGTACTGAATACACAATAGATAAACTCTCACAACGACTTTACGAACAGGAAATATTAGCTAGCTATCTGAATTACCATATAAACCATTTATTCACATTACATAAGAAAGAATCCGAATACACCGACTATATAATGGAAGTCTACACCCGTGTTCCACAAGTAAAAAGACAATGTGACGAATTATGGGAAAATAACAAGTCTGAAATTATGAATAGACCGGAGGTTAAGGAATGCTTCAATCATATTAGTAAAATATTGACCTAAACCAGTCGTAAAGAAAATAAGTAAAATTCTTTTAATATATAGAACATGGCAGAGAGAAAACATATAAAAAGATTCAACGAATCAGATGAACCAATCGAAGACTTAAACATTGTCGATGAAATGAAAAAAATGTTTGGAGTACTATAATCACATTGATGAAATTGGTGTGAAATTGAACAAAATAATTGCCGACCAAATTGAACCTCTATTAACAGAAGGTAACTTCGATGAAGCCATCCAAATGGTTAGAGATTTTTACAAACCTTCCAGACTCGATAATGCCTCAGAAGGACCAGGGATGTCATGTTCATTGAATATAATATGATATTGGCCGTAATCAACCGTAAGAGTAAACAGTACCACGACTAAGAGATTCCCTTACCAATCAACTCATCCAAATAATCGATAATCGATATACCATTCTCCTTACAATAAGCCTTCAACCTAACGTGAGTCTCCTTACGTATCTGAACTAACGACTTATCACTGTTGTACTGTTTTCGGCCCTCAGCATACTGAGTGGCCTGCGTATCTGTTATTTTCCTTTCTCTACTCATAATTATTGGCACCTAAAGGGGCCGGGATTCTTTCTATATATACGTTATATACAAAAAAAGAACAAAGGTTACTTTATGAAGAGAATAGAATTTAACCAAAATTACTTCGAAAATATCGATTCAGAACATAAGGCATACTTCCTTGGGTTCTTAATGGCTGATGGGAGTGTTGCTAAGAATCGTAACAAATTGACAATTAAAATAAATAACAAAGATATCGAAGTATTGGAATCCTTCTCAAAGTGTGTGGAATTCGAGGGTGATATATGGCATAGCTCCAAACGGAAAGATATATGTGAGATAGGTATATCGAGTAAGAAGATGAAATCCGATCTTATTAATTTAGGAGTACATTCTAATAAGACATTCACATTACAATTTCCCAAACTAAAAGACAAAACATTATATCGTCATTTCATCCGAGGATATTTCGATGGAGATGGTTGTGTTAGGATAAAGAAAGAAAATAGAAAGGGTCGTGAAGGTCATAAAAGAGGTGATGTTCGGATAATATCAGCTAGTTTTCCATTCATAAATGACTTAAATACACACTTAAATCGAGAAATTAGTATAAATTTAAATAAACCTTATGGTCCTGAGAACTATAAGTACATCGGCTGGTCAGGATATAAAGATATTGAAACACTATACGATTATTTATATAAAGATTCCAAGTTTTTTCTCAAACGAAAGCAACTTATCTTTGAAGAAGCATATAACATAAGTATAACAAAAACTAAATACAGAAAGAAATGATTTCATACATAGGTAGTAAACGCGGTAAGATCGGCAAATGGATAGATGAGTTTATCCCAAAGGATATTGAAACTTACTGTGAGCCGTTTGGTGGCATGTTCAACCTCTATTATGAAATGGACTTAGAACAATACACAAATTTGAAGGATGTTATTTATAACGATTTCAATCCATTAAATGCCAACATCTTTGCTGCTGTTAGGCAGTATGAGAAATTTTATCCTCATTTGGCTAATCAGAAGTATCAGGAGAGGCATGAAGATGTTACTGATCCCAAGTACCCTGAGTGGTTCTATGAGTATCAGAAAGAGATTTTCGGTAAAGAACTTATCTTAGATGTTGAGAACCCTGATTTCCAAACGGCCATGAAGTACGCTTATGTACTCGGTCAAGTGTTCTCTGGGTCAAAACCTGAGACGGCTAAGTTCATTGATCTTAGGGGTAAATACAACTGTAAGTTTGGAGCCTTTTCGAGAAAACTGAATTTCAGTAATCACGGTAAGAGTCTGAAACGTCACTTTGATAAAATCACACATGTTGAATGTATGGACTTTGAGAAGTTGATGTTACAATATGACGGTCCAGGAGCTTATTTTTACCTTGACCCACCATATTTCACAAAAGAGAATTATTACTCTAACCACGAGTTCGGATTACACACACATGAGAGACTTGCTGACTGTATGAAGAAACTAGAAGCTCGTTGGTCATTATCATACTATTACTTCCCGGAACTAGAAGAGTTTTTCCCAAAGGATAAGTATCGATGGGTAGAGAAAGAATTTCATAAGATATCAGGAGCCAAAAAAGGTAAGCCAGTCAATAAATCGACTGAAGTACTTATAATGAACTACTAATGAACTACTAATGGAAGATAACTACATAGTAAAACATATTGGTGATGGTGAGTTTGAAGTAGAACTTAATGGTGATATTAAGGGTGCTGGTGAAAGCCTTTGTGGCATGATCAGATACACATATTTTGAAGATTATACAATACCACCGGTTGGATGGAATGTTACACGAAAAAAATTACTGGATGATTATCATCCAAAAATGATGGATGATGTTATGTCTGGTAAATTGAAGCCGAATAGAATTAATTACTAAAAAATAGAACAAGATGAGAAAATCAACAGATATTAAACGCATAGATATTAAAGAATTCCGTGAGAAGGGATATCTTCAAGAATTGAACAGAAGGTTTTTACATCCACTCGGACTTGGTTTAGAGGTAGTACTTGATGATGAAACCGGTGAAGAATCACTTGGTGGTGTTTGGGATAGTAGAGAAGAAGATGAGGGTATATATTATGATTTGAAAAATTCAGAAAAGAATAGAATTAGTATATTTAAGGAGAAGAAGAAATTCATAGATGATGAATTGAAATCACGTTCTGAAAAACGAATCGATTCTTTGGGGTTTAATATCGAAGACGTATGAAATAATATGTCTTTAAAAATACTGAGAGATTAAATAATTTTCCGTACATTTGATATATGGGAAATATTAAGATTTTCCATATCAAGGTATAGCGCCTTGTAAGAATCACTACTCTGTATGAGTGAAAACCCATACTTGGTATACCTATGTGGAAACATTGTACTAACCAAAACACCTGCATATCCTTTAGCTTTCAATAAGTTCAATCTATATTGAACCAATGTGTCCATAAACCCTCTTTTAGTAAATTCTGGTAATGTAGCTCCCAATCTAAGTGTTTTAATACTATCCAGGAACATACCGTCAGCAATTCCAGCCACCGATACTATACTACCATTTATGACTATACCATACAGGTCAATTTTATAGTAGCTATTACCATTAAAAACAGCTTCTTTCAATTCAAGTTCTAACCAACCATTCCATTGACTTTCCCCAAACGTATTTTTGAATATGTTAATTACTTCTTCCCTATGTGTGTCATTTATCTCAATAATATTCAAATTTTCCATAGTTAATAATAATTTATGTATTATATGTATTATTTAGTATATTTGTTTAATGGATACGAAAACACCTTTCTATTTATTTGGATCCGAAAACTCACAAGACTATGATGTTCTTGTGTCCGTTGATGAGATACCACGAAACATAGATGATGCACACGAAATCTGTAAACACTGGAATGACAAGTTGTCTAAAAAGCTATTAACGGGGAAACCATTAAACTGCAACATTGGTGTATTTGGTGGTGTGGATGGTAATCAATTAATCGATTGTTTTAAAGGTACGAAAGATGAGTTGAGTAATGTTCTATTCTACACCTACGACAACCATAGGCAATACTTCGACAACCCTATAAAATCTAGTGTTGAGAGGGATATCAACGAGAAGGTAATTCGAGTGTGTCGGTTCCTTATAACATTTTATTCGAGAACTGATATGAGGGTCGAAATAAAGAAGGCTCTACGTGGTGATGCTCTTATGAAATTGAAAGTCATTAAGAAGATTGACTATACTAAAATGACCGATTTTCCTGGTAAAAAAGATAAAATCGAAGATATCTATAAAGTTCTTAGCTTTCAGTTTGGACAAGTGTTCTCACTCATTGATGGATATGAAAGTGATTCATATACTAAGAACGGTATCATCAAGAACTACCCAGAACTCAAAAATATGTTATTGAGAGGTACAATAGGTGATTCTGACTTAGAGGCTCTTGAAGAACACCGTCACAGGTTTATTCAATATATTGAACTTCGGAAAAGTTCTATGAAATTAGTGGAGGTATTTAGAAGATGAGTAATCAACGACAATAGAGAATACTTAAATAAGTACTATGAATGATATACCCTACATAAGAGCATTATATACTAAGGAAGATTTTGTCTTTCATAATAATACCCAGTGGTGTATAAATGAAGTACTCTTAGTTAATGATATAATTGAGTATAAGATTGTGATGTCCAGTGACACGGTTAGGATTAAATTTGTATATGAATCTGAGGTAGAATTGGTTAAAAATGTACGTAACAAACGACTACACGAATTATTAAATGAAAGTAATTAAGGCAAAGAGAGTAAAGGGAAAGGGTTTATCATCTAAAAATGGTTACCCTACTGTCAATGTTCAATTCGAACTAGATACTTTGGAAGAAGGTCTTTGGTCATGTTATTTATGTGTAGGTACTGGGTGGAGTAGATATGAGTATAAATCCATAGCATCTGTTTCCGAATATAATGGAGCACTATGTACCGAAATACACACCGTGGATAGATTACAAACCCCGATAATTGTTGATGAAGAAGTCAAAATCTTATTCATCAAAAAATTGAGAGATAAGTTATCAAACATAAATCCAATCGAGCAAATAAAAATCGATATCGATTTATTAAACAATACTCCGTTAAAAAGTTGTGAAGATTGCTCAAGATATTACTCACAGGATCGAGGGTACTCCAACTACACCGTGGAATCCACCGATTATGGATGTTATGCTGATATATTTGATGAAACTAGTTTAACTTCTGGTAAATATAACGCCAATGGGTGTGATCATTTTAAAGAAGGTGATATGTGGGTATTGGACGTAGATGGTGAAGAACCAAAACCATCAGAAGGTTGGTTGAAAGCAGTTATGAGAGATGTTAAATTAAATAGCATACTCAAAAAGTGAGTTGGTTACAAAGGAAATTTATTGGTACGGGAGGTAGTGATGAAGAGTATGAAAAATCGTATGTTAGTGTTAAATTCGGAATAAAGTCCGTGGTTTTTTATCGTGGTTTTAAATATACCATACATAGTGCTCAATGTTACCCCGGTGATAAATGTTGTGAATATCACATCATACCCATAGACAATACATCAACTAATTCAAAATTTGTATATGAAGACGAACTGTTGAGTGAATCTGAATTTCGTAACAAAAAATTGGAAAAATTACTTAAGTAGTTTAGCCGCTCTATATTCCTTCCACTTATTAATATCATTCTCCATCAATTTACGAATTCTCTTAGACATCGTGAAAGTATTCTCCTCACAAAACTCTTTATAGTCATTTAACAACTTCTCAGGTATTCTTACATTTAATAACTTATTCTTCATAATAGGTACATTTATTTACATGTATATATAAGTAAACACACAGTCTCTAGTATATTTTTACTATATTTCTTGATAATTTAAATGAAATCACCTTCCGGAAATATAATTTTTCAGTTTTTTAAAATCTTATGCCATTATTTATCGTATATATAGTATATGAATGAAAAAACACTTATTATCAGCTTATTCGGTGGTCCAGGTACTGGAAAATCAACACTATGTGCAAATCTATTTGCTAGAATGAAAATGGACGGAATCGATGTTGAGATGGCACCGGAGTATGTCAAAGAAGTAGTATGGGAGGAGTCTTTTAAAAAGATTGAAAACCAACTATATATCTTCGGAAAACAACATCAACGAACACATCGATTAATTGATAAAGTCGATGTCATAATAACTGACTCACCTTTATTAAATTCTATTGTCTATTACAACGGAAACAATCCATATTTCACAGATCTTGTCTTGTGTGAGTATAATAAAATGAATAATTTGGCTTTCTATCTAGAGAGAAGCTTCGAGTATGTTCAGAATGGCCGAACACAAACCTTAGAAAATGCTAAAAAAGTGGATCAAATATATGAGAGTTTATTATCAGAGAATAATATAGATCACACAGTCTTGACAAGCCCATATGATATAGATACGATATTAAAAGTAATAAAAACAAAACTATGAAACGACTAAGAAATACATTACGAATTATCTCAATATATGTGATATTTTTCCTTATATTCACACTTATAGGTCTTCCTTTTGGATATGCATACGCCACCTTCCGATTGGCTTTTATATCAGCATCAATATTTACAATAGTTGTTGGTTTTTTCTTCATTGCCATTACTATATTAGACAGAATGTAATAAACCTATGAGTGGAAGAATATATCCAGAAGGTGATTTAGATGATAAAAGGAAATCTAGATATTGTCCAGAGTGTTATAGTAATAACCTAACTAGTGAATATGGTGGATTCACTTTGTTTAGTGCTTATGTGTGTATGGATTGCTCAATAAGTTTTCCCATATATAAATCATTAACTAAAGCTACTGTGAGAGAATTCAAGTTAAAGGAACTATTGACATGATTACAAAAACACTAAGTACAGAAGATAGATATTGTCCTCATTGTTACCGTGATAGTTTGGTGGTGTCATTTAATCAATACTCTATGGTTTCGGATTACCAGTGTCTGGACTGTCGGAAATATTTTAACAAAGGAGACACATTAATAAAATCCGAAGTAAGAGATTTAAAACTAAAAACAATATTAAAGAAATAAAAATGGATTATAAAATTTTCGAAAGGCACTTTGGTATCAATTATACTTGGACAACACTACCAATATTAACGAATCCCGATAATAAGTTCTGTCCAGAATGTCTTAGGGATGTATCAGACATTTATCGAAATCGATCCAATAGACACCGAAAGAAATCGACATGTCCTGTTTGTTCAGAAACTTATAAGAAATTGATGAATAAGGAAGAGATACGTGAACTCAGGTTGAAGAAATTACTTAGATCGTAATTTCTTATACTGCATTATTCGATAACATCTGAAACCTATATATAACTGAACTAGTATTGGATAGACATTTATAACGAAATTACAAATTGTCCAAAACCCACCAGAATAAATCATAAAAACACATCCTATTATGTGTATTACACCATAAACATAAGCATCAATATATCTATCTCTAACATTCCATGTGCTGTTACAACACATAACACCCCAACACCACTTAATAAGTGGATTTTTTGATGTTGGGTTAGTTACCAGCAGCCAATTCAAATAAAAATTACCACCCACAGCCACAAAGAGTGTGTATATTACTTTATTAATTATATCTATTATACACATACCCATCTTGGTAATGTACGGATCATTAATTTAATATATGTAATATGAATTTAAATTTTCAACTAATTAGACATAACTACATTAAACGATTAGTTATATTCTCACTATTTCTATATAAGACACAGAGACGTAACGAGTCTATGTACACAAACCTTATACACACATTCGTAGATAAGAGGATTAATATTGATATAGAATTAACTATTGAAGTGGGTCCTAAAATGAGTAAGACAGATGTACGAAGTGTTCTATTGGATGATATCCTAGGAGAAACCGATAAAGATGTTGGTATCATGAACCTCGTAGTTATTAGATTCACTACTGGACACAAGGAAGAAACATTACAGATAAATTTGAATGATGAGGAGAAGTATATGATATACTTAGATCACTAATCTACACAACCAGTGTGTAATGTTCTAGTTTAATATTCTCTGGTTTTACTATTTCCATACCGCTGTATTCCCAAACATCCAATAGAGCAATGTAATATACCTCCATCGTATCTTTATTTATACAACCAGTCTCGTTTATATATTCAATTGCCTTCAAATCACTAAATAAGTCATACACCTCCTTAACTGG
>Ga0208903_1000629_pt1 | contig 26197 bp, 23 predicted proteins | sample AntAceMetag02UKJ_FD_184769 | JGI IMG/M metagenome (GOLD analysis project Ga0208903, IMG submission 184769) | Saline lake microbial communities from Ace Lake, Antarctica - Antarctic Ace Lake Metagenome 02UKJ (SPAdes) (version 2) | ecosystem: Environmental > Aquatic > Non-marine Saline and...
GTTTTTTCCCTGAATCATGTACTTATTTACAAGTGAAATAAGCGCTTCAGAAATGGAGAAGCCGGGAAAACCCTGAGATAGATTTATGGCTCCGTGTTTATGAGCCAGTCCACTCATAGTAGTGAATATAGTGGTGCCTACTTGGGGTAGTTTACTGCGAATTGGGTGAGGTTTATTCATAGATAAGCGAAAGGTAAATCTTAATTTATAAAATTCAGTAACTTTGGAATACCTAAAAGTTAACCAAAACCGAATTCAGCATGAAATTCATTCTTACTTCATTAGCCATACTATTATTTTCACTCGCCTCTTTATTCGCACAGGAAGCTTCCCTAATTTCTGGGGAATTAATAGTTCAATTAAACAAAACGATCACCGCAAAGGATTTAACTATTCAGTTAGCTGAATATGACGGAGTGAAATCTGGAGTAGCTCTAGACAGAGTGCTTTCTAAATCTGCTTCTATTTACTTATTTAAGTATGATGTGAATAGAGTTCCTGAAGGAAAAGTACTAGACTTTATTTACTCTAATGCTGGAGTCAGTATAGCTCAGTTTAATCATGAGGTTCAGAATAGGGCGCTTCCAAACGATCCAAGTATAGGATCTCAATGGCACCATGTAGATGGTTCTGATAATGATATAGATTCTGACTTAGCGTGGGACATTACCACTGGTGGTCAAACCAGTAATGGAGACGAGATCGTAGTGTGCGTGATCGAAGGTGGCGGAGCTAATTATAATCATCCAGATTTAATAGCCAACCACTGGACCAATACTGCAGAAATAGATAATAACGGAATAGATGATGACGGTAATGGATATATAGATGACTTTAATGGATGGAATCCTGTTTCGGATAATGACAATGTAGGTAATGCCAATCACGGTACAGCGGTTTCTGGAATGATAGGCGCTAAGGGAAATAACAATAACGGAGGAGCTGGAGTTAACTGGGATGTGAAAATCATGCAGGTAGATTTAGGTTCGCTGACTGAGGCTAATGTGATAGAATCCTATTCTTATCCTTTAACTATGAGAGAAAGATACAATGCTTCTAATGGAGCAGAAGGTGCTTTCGTAGTAGCTACTAATGCTTCATGGGGAATAGACAATGCCAACCCTGCTAACTATCCAGTGTGGTGTGCATTCTATGACACGCTAGGAGCTGCGGGAATCTTAAACTGTGGTGCTACTTCTAACTCTAATATAAATGTGGATGTGAATGGAGATATGCCTACTGGATGCTCTAGTAACTATATGCTAGGAATTACGGCTACTAACAGCAGTGATCAAAGAACTTTCTCTGGTTATGGTGTTACTGCTATCGATTTAGCGGCACCTGGCGAAGCTGTGTTTTTGCCGAGTGGAGCTTCAGGTTATTCTTCTACTTCAGGAACTAGTTTTGCTAGTCCATGTGTGGCCGGTGCGATAGCTTTACTTTATTCTGCACCCTGTTCAGACCTGGCTAGTCAAGCTTTATCTTCTCCACAAAGCACAGCTGACCTTGTAAGAAATTATATATTCAATGGAGTAGATGTTGTTCCTAGTTTAGTAGGCGAAATAGCTACCGGTGGAAGATTAAACGTAAAGAATAGTTTAGACCTTTTAATTAACGGATGTGGCCCTCAAGAGCCATGCGCTCCAGTTTCACTGGCGCTAGCCACTGAATGTGTCTATTCTAACGGTAATGTAGCAGCTACCGTAACACTCTCTCCTACGTTTAATGAAAATTACTGTACGCTGGGTGATGTAGTTTACGCTGAACTTAACGGAAATGATATTACTGTGGATGCTTCGAATGATGGCGTAGGTAACGGAGATTCATTCACCATAAGTGGACTGGCTTCTAACACGACTTACAGTTTTTCTTTCCAAACCGAATCTGGTTCTTCTACAATAGAGACTATTACGACTGGTGCCTGCTCTTCTCTTACTCCTGGATGCACTGATAACACAGCCAACAACTTCGATCCTACTGCCGACATCAATGATGGTTCGTGTACGTATGACTGTGAGGACGTAACGTTTACCTTACTAACTGATTGCTACGCCAATGAAATCGCTTGGTCTTTAATAGGAGAAAATAATGGAGTTATAAATGAGGTTACATTAGGCTCTCTTACTAACAGCACAGAATATACTTTCTCAGAATGTTTAACTCAGGAGTGTTATACGTTAACTGTAACTGATTCATACGGAGATGGATTAGCGGGTTCTCTTTTTGGATGCCCTGCCGATGGAACTTTTTCTCTTACCAATAATACTGACGGAACGATTATAGATCAGTTAATCGACCCTGATTATGGAAGTGAATATGTCATAGACTTCTGTATTGAGGTTTCTCAGGCTGTAATACTGGGCTGCACTGATGCTAACGCATGTAACTTTGATGCTGTAGCTACTGATAATGATGGAAGCTGTACTTATCCCGGATGCACTGATGACCAAGCATGTAATTATGACCCGGCAGCTGGCTGTGAAGATGGAAGCTGCATTACTCCACCTGCCAATGATGTGTGTGCTGGTGCTTTTCCTTTGACTGAAGGAATAAACATTATTTCTAATGAAAATGCTTGTCTTGACGAAGGATACGCCATTCCTTCCACAGGATGTAATGTGACAACCGGCTGGTGTGCTGCGAACCTCATAGAAAATGATGTTTTCTATTCTTTCACTACTCCTGCATTTCCTGTGGCTATTACAATAGAAACTAGCTTTTCTGATCCTGTTTCCTTTAATGACACTCAAATGGCTCTCTTTGCAGAATGCGGAGGAACATTAATAGCGGCTAATGATGATGGAGGTGCAGACCAATATATGTCTCGTCTAGACTTCGCGTGCGGAGAACTAGCGGCTAGCACTTCTTATTTAGTTCTTATAGATGGTTACGATGGAGCTGCAGGAATAGCCAATCTTACCTTAACATTCGATGGTGCTAGCTGTGGAATTCCAGGTTGTACTGATTCTGGAGCAGAAAACTACAATCCAAATGCGACCTCAGATGATGGAAGTTGTGCTTACCTGTGTGACAATGATACTGAAGCTCCTGTATTTATTACAAATGCTACAGATATAACATTCGATTGTGGAATGCCTACTCCTGAGATCCCTCTTGTTGAGGCAGTAGATAATTGCACCGTGGCAGTTACAGTGTCCTATTCTGAAGAAACTATTCCAGGAGCGGGAAGTGGATTTACTATCGTAAGAACATGGTTAGCTGAGGATGAAAGCGGAAATCAAGCCTTTTTCATACAAACTTTGGAAAGTTTAGATAACTGTGCCCCCAACGCATGTGCCGCTGACTTCAACTCAAGTGGCTTAGTAGACATCGCAGATTTAGGAATATTACTAGGTGATTTTGGCTGTGCAGAAAACTGTATAGCTGATGTAGATGGAATAGAAGGAGTGAACATCTCTGACATCTCAATGTTCCTTCAGTTTTTTGGTTCTACATGCGAGTAAGATCTTATGCCTTGGTGGACAAGAGCATTCTAGCTTTAGTTCACCACTGCTATTTTCCCTACTGTGGTTTCGGAGCCATCTCTATTCGTAGCGAATACTAAATAAACTCCAGTGCTTACTCGCTCGCCATTCTCATTCTTACCATTCCATAGCGCTCTTCCTCCTTCTGATGTGGTAGAGTGAACGATAGTACCATTTATGTCTGTTATCCTTACATCTGTTCTAAATGTAAGTCCATCTATAGTTATAACCCCGTAATAATCCTCTCTCACTGGGTTAGGATAAATACTAGTTTCAGTTATTTCTCCATCAAAACCTGTAGCCGTTCCTATAAACGAGACTACTCCCTCATCAGTAGCGAAGAAAATCTCTCCTGTACTGAAATTGAATGATATATCTTGGATTGTATTAGATATTAACGGGCTGTTATCTTCTGTAAATCTATAAATCTGATCTATACCATCAGCACTGAGTAAATAGACACCAGATGTTTGGGTTCCAATCCACTTTCGGTTTCCTCCATCTACTTCTATCGCAGTAATAGTCTCGGTTTCTAAGAGTAACTGGAAGTTTCCGTCTTGTTCTATCAAAATCTGTTGTGCATCGCACAAGTCATCAGTGAAAATACATTCCGTATCATAGAAGACACCTATACCCTGCAAGGTCCCTATCCAAATCTCACCGTTCACATCACTATTTATAGAATACACATCATCAGACGGAAGAGCCCCTTCCCCATCTGCGGTTCCCAGGATTTTATATCTATCATCACTAGAATCACTTAGAGAATCTCCATAATCAAACACAAGAACTCCGTTTCCTTTTGGTAGAGTTACCCAGATATAGTCACCCCTATCTGTTCCTGAATCAATTATAACATCTCCTAAGACAAACGTTTCATTAATAGCTCCCTCAAAATTAAAAGAATACCACTGACCTTCTGGTGTAAGCACATGGAGACAATCTGCAGTTTTACTGTTCGTTACCCAAAGGTTCCCATCCTTATCAAACGCTAGTCCATCTACATATACAATTTCATTATTGAACTCCTCATTTACTCCCACTAAGGGGGAATTAGAAGTATTATGAATTTCTATAATCTCACCATTTAAAATTTCATAAACCCCTTCATCCCAACTACTCACATAAACGTGGTCAGGATTTGAAGGGTCTATAGCGACATCCATCATATCAAAAGCCACATTTCCATATTCATTTTCTCCATCCATTAATGGCTCTGTTTCACGAGTGATACTATTCCATTTATTATTCACATAATAATTGATTCCTTCTTGGCTCCAGTTATTAACATACCCAAGCCTTACACCTCCCGTGGCGCACCATACATCTTCAAAATAGGACCTTATTTTTCTTGCGGCAGAATTTCTGGGTCCGTTAGGTATTATTTTGGCAGGTTCACTTCCCTGTATAACATGAAACAAACCATCTCTATTATTGGCTACCCAGAAACCATTCCCAAGAGGATCAGGTATGGCCTGATAGCTATCTGTCCATCCCACTCCTAACCAATCAATGTTTCTAATAATTTGTAAATCTTGATTATATACTTTAACAAGACCTTTTGTAGTAAGAAAAAGTTCATTACTGTATTTTCTGATTTCCCTAACTTCCTCAACGTCATCAAACCAAAATTCCTCCCAAGGCTCCACTGTGCCTAAAGATGTGGAATAAACATATTCTCCGTCAGCTGTAACCTCATGTAAATAGAGCCTCCCATTAAAGCTAGTAATATTCTCATACCTTCCATCTATGCTCGGAGTTTCGGCATTTAAAGTCCAAGACTCAAAATTCGCTAAAAAGGAATTATTCTCTTCAGCTTCAAATACACCTCTGTCCGTGGCCACCAAAATTCTGCCATCTACGATTTCAAGATCAAAAACATTGACGTAGGTCCCATTCTCTCCAATTAAGAAGGTATCCTTAATCTCTAACCGAACAAGGTCCAGCTGAACTATGCCAAACTCTGTACAGAGAAAAGCAAAATCACCTTTCACATAAATTGAATTTATCTTTTTCGCGGCTATTAGCGAGCTTTCTTTGATATCTGACAAATTAATAAATTTGTTCCCTATCATGATGTCTAAGTTTCCATTGTCATAACCAACAAGCAACATATCTCTTTCAGGGATTCCCTGTAAACAACTAATGCCGACATCCGATAAATTATTAGCCTTATTTATTCTGGTAATGCTGTTATCCTCTAAAGAAACTCTGAAAGCACCCAATGAGGTAGCCGCATATACAGCATCATTCGTACTGGTCACACAAATGACATTTTTATAACTGAAATGATCCTTCCAGGTTAACAGCTCGTTTTGAGTATAACTAAAGAAAACTAAGGCGTTGCAAAGGAGAATTAGAAAAAATCGTTTCATTGAAAATAAAATTGGCTACAGCTAGAACGCAAATTTAGACTGTTTAATATGCAGACCTAATAATTTGAAAGAGAATTGAACGTACAGTAAAAATAGAGGCATTATTCTACTCATTGGATTTGCCATTTACTTGGTTCAATAGCTCCTACTGATAGCTATCCAACAGATAGAAGACCAGACCTAACGGTAGGTGTTTTTCAGCTAAGAGAATTAACGGTTCGAGCCCTCGATGAGCCACCAAAGCGGAATCCATCTCATCATGAGTTAAGGGTTTACTTTTTATGGTCTCATAAACGCCTGTACTTCCATTGCTTATCTCAAAACAAAGTATGAGTAGAAGTATTCATATCCCATTATCTCCTGTTATTTATTATTATAGCTGATTAATTCTGTAATCAATGGACGACTTAACATTTTTAAATCTATTTGAAATCATTGCGTTTGCCACTGCTGTATTTTTAGGAATACATTACCTCAGTTCAAACCAAAAAAACAATAGGTTTTTAGGATGGTTTCTACTTTTAGGTTTCCTTCCTGATTTAATTATTTATGTTTTATATTTTGTCAATAAACCCGAGTTTGAAATTGGATTCCCAAATAATGCATTTTTATATACTCCTTTTCTATTTTTCTATGCTCAAAGCATAACGGCTCAATTTTCTAAGAAAAGTTTACGATTACTTTTTCCATCAGTACTAATATTCTTTTTCTATTTTTTTGCTTCAGGGCTAAATTGGGAACTCTTCTTTATAATCGAGACAATCTCATCTTATCTTTTTAGCATATACATTTGTTTCATAATTCTAAAAACCATTCACATACACCAAAAAAACATTGCTCAATATTTCTCCAGATTAGAAGACAAAACATTAAACTGGCTCCGCATGCTTAGTATTGTTCTTATTGCATTCAACCTCTTTTGGTTAATAGAGGATTTTATTTCAATCTTAACCACTTGGGAATTTTACTTACCTCAAATTTCTGCTTTCGCTACCATCGTTACTATTTACTGGATAGGATTTAGCAGCTTAAAGCAAGCAACTATTTTTTCAAACAATATTATTCCAGATGAGGGAAATGAAGAAAAAGAATTAACCAAAATAGAAAAAGCGACATTTCAAATACTAGAAAGAATTATGCAAACTGAAGCCTTGTACAAAAATGAAAATTTGAATCTATCTGACTTAGCTATTCACCTTAATACAAACGACAAATTACTCTCGAAAATAATAAATACAGCTACAAAAGATAATTTTTACAACTATATAAATAATTATCGTATTCGCTTTTTCAAACAATTACTTAACGAAAAACAACACACACACCTTACATTATTTGGTTTAGCGCAGGAATGTGGATTTAAAACCAAATCAACTTTTTACACGGCCTTTAAGAAGACAGAAGGCTGCACACCAAACGAGTGGTTACAAAAAACTAAGTCCGAATAGCGGTATTCGTACCTCAAACCTACTTTTTCAAACACTTCCAAAAATTTACTTTGGTTATTTTCGCAGTATTAATTAAACAGTGAAAAATGAAGAAACTATTCATCCTACTACTTACCCTTCCACTATTTGGAATAGCACAAAACACAGTCTGTTTTACAATAGATGCTAACCCAAATACAAATGATGCAGCTCTTGCTCCTTTCACAAAATATGTAGATGTTTTGGGTTGCTTTAGTATTTATGCTGAAAGCACAATATCAGATGAAAAAGTATTACACGCAGCTGCAGTTGCTGCCGAATTATTAGACAATAATGAAGATGGAATAGTAGATGACTCTGCCATTGAAACACAACTAGCTAGTGAGAATGCTCTAATGCCAATATTCTCAGCAGAAAATTCTTCAGTAGAAAACACCTTCTTCAATAACTATAACGGAGATGGTGTAAGCGCAGTACTCTACCAAGATGAAGTTGACCCAACACAAACAGGGCATTGGGGAGATGATGCCACTGTGGAAGAAACTATGCATACCATAAATCATGTCGGACATACAAATGTCTATCCAGCCGCTTTTAGTATGCAGCCTAATTCTTCTTTAATGTCAGCCGCCATGGATGCTGCCAGAGGAGGACAATTCACGACAATACCTAATCCTTATCCTGCTTCTGCTTGGTATCATTATGACGACCAAACTTGTGATTATGAATGCATGATGATTGAATATATGTATTGGGCTTTAGTAAGTAATATGGGGATTTTAGATGATGCCCAAACAGCTGCAGGAATTGCAAACGAATGGGAACCGTACAATGCTACCCTTTTGCAAAGCATGGATGTTTTGATGTACGCCTTAATCACTGACCCTCAATACAAATTACCTCTATCTGCTCCTGATGGTAATTATTGTCCTAGTACTACTCCCGTTTCAGAGTTAACTACAAATAGCACTAGAACGCTATTAAAAATTACAGACGTTTTAGGAAGAGAAATAGAAAAAACTGCACATCAAACACTATTCTATATCTATGACGATGGAACAGTAGAGAAAAAAATCATTGTAGCAAATTGATTTTCTGAAAAGGTTCAAACCACCAAAAAAAGTGTGAATTACCTCAAACTTCTAGTACGATTCAAAATAATGATCTAAAGTATCCAGGTTTAAACCAATAAACGTATTCATTAATTCTACCTCCTTTTTATATGAATTTTGGTCATAATACCATTTAGAATCTAGAGGCCATTTTTCTGCGTTGGCCTTTATTTCGCTCTGCATAGAGCTTTCCATATTTTTCATTAAAGAGGCTATCTTTTTCTCAGAGAACACGCCCCTTTTTCTTAGCTCACACCATCGTTTTTTGAGACGCTCATTATACTTTAACGCTTTAGAACTGAGCAGTTTTTTTAAAAGAATATTTTGTTCATAGTCCGGAGTTGTGTGCAGCATATTTAACTCATTGTCTCCATCTCTTCCAAAGGAATGATCACAATCCCAAATGGCTATTCTAAAGGGCGTGTTTTGGTCTAACTTGTATATATAGAAGTTCTTCAAAACTCCATCTCCTCCATTGGATAGCATTAGTAAAAGATGCCAATCTATAATATTATCTAAGTCTACATACTCGGCATATAGGGACACAAACTCCTGATCGGAACTAGTCAAAATAAACTCCCTCAGGTCCCATAAGCCATTTTTAGTCGTTTCTCTATTCCACTTGGGGAATTTCTGATTCAAGACATTAACCGTATCTCGATGGTCAGGGTTCAGCTTCCTTCTGAAAATTGGTGGGTCTTTATAAAACTGCGCTGATGAGTCGTTTTTATTTAATCCTAGGCTAGATGCTGTTAGCTCCTTCATCAGAATATACAGACCTTTATATTCAGCATTTAGTTTTAGCGTAACATATTCGGATTTAGCGGACTTGTTCACCTCAGACATTCCTCTAAAAATATCGTAACTAAGCTTATGCCTCATGAAGGTTTTGTCGATATAGCTCGCATTTAATACCCAATCATCTTCTTCCGACATTCCATGAACAGACCTAACTGAGTCCAGCTCTAAGGCATAAGAATGTTTAGAATATTTACTGGACATTCCTCCCCTACATTTAATAGTAGCCGAAGCAAAACTTGTATCAAGACCCTGAATGAATAACACGCCACACTCCTCTTTCGTAGTCCATCCTGGTGGAGAATCCTTTATAATATTAATTTCTAATAATTCTGGGGAGTCACATCCCACAGAGAAAATAAGCCCCAAAAAAAGAATAAGAATTGAAAATTCTTTTCTCTGAAATCCAGGAATCATGATTGGGGTCATTAATTTTATTTGCACCAAAGTTATGAAACTAAAAAAGAGGTCAGCTCTTTATCGGAAAGGCATCTTCAAATTGTCCTTTTATTTCCAGCTATTTCAGCACCCTTTTTCTTACTGTAATGTTATCCTATAGACCCTCCCGTTAGTGATCGGGAAGAGAGAATATCAAAAACCAAATCATCATAGAATCCCGCAGATTATACTTAGATTTGAAAACTGATTTTGGCTCGGTAGTTCAACTGGATAGAATGTCAGATTTCGGCTCTGATGGTTGGAGGTTCGAATCCTCTCCGAGTCACACTAAGAGGTAAATTGAATTTGATTAACAGTCATTTACAGTTTACCTCTTTTTTTTGTTGCAGCTTTGATAACGGTGCAGTTCAAAGCTCAAATTCAATGAAGATAATAAGTATGAACATCATTCTTCAGAAGAAAAGTAGACTTACAAGAGTAATCTCCACCTTCAAAACCGAGACAGGAGTAAAATATTCATATATGTACCTTCGTAAAGACAAAGAGTGTAAATTTTACCCTTGTTCGAAATGAGTTACTTCATTTCATCGTTATCGAAAATTGCTTCAATGGATAATTGAAATAATTTAGACATTTTGAATGCTAAAGGTAAACTTGGATCAAACTTGCCCTTTTCTATGGCATTAATCGTTTGGCGCGAAACCTCCAATGAATCAGCAAGGTCCGCCTGCGTCATATCTCTTTCTGCCCGAAGTACTTTTAATTTATTTTTCATGCGTAACGCATTTTTCCAACAGCTAATGCTATCATGTACGAGACACTAATTAACATCACCAAAAATCCAATTTCCGCATCACCCGAGATAACATTGGCTATGTCCATTACCGAATAACTCATTCCTCCCACAATTCCAACACCTAAAGCAATGCCCATGGCGTCCAATTGAATTTTCTTTTGAAGTTCATCAAGTACGGTCATGCGTTTCATTTGTGCCCAGATAAATCCGGCACCAATTGCCGTATTTATTACAATTGCGACAATACTCCAAGTTGTATTCTCCTGCCATATAAACTTTGGCCCAAAAGTGGCCAATGCTAAAGAGACTAACCACAATAGTGTCCACAGGGCTAGATTCTTGATGACTTTTGTTACGTTTTCGCTTTCCATTTGTAAAGTATATTTGATTACTTGTAAAGTTTAGTTGACACAAATGTAGCGCAAACTTTACAAATGACAAGTTTTATTTACATTTAGTTAAGTAAACTATACTTTATTGCCTATCCATACATAGGAAAGAATAAAAAATACCTTTGAAAAAATCATCAAGAATTGATAATTCAGGCATAAAAAAACCCAGCTTGAATAAGCTGGGTTTTTCAAATTCTGTTTTTCAAGTATTAGTTCCCTAATCTCTTTTGTATAAATGCAGTTTTTGAGTTCACCCAAGTCACTTCACTTTTTTTCAAATCCATCTCTCCAAAAAGAACTAAGAAATCCTGAGCTCTCACGAAATCTTCTTTAAAGATAGCAGCCTCTATTAAATTCTGATAAAGAGACTGTGTTACTTTACCATTGATTCTAGCTTTCTTGTTGTTTACGTCTGACTCACCTAAAACAGTTTCCCAAATTTTTATAGCCTCTTCTAACTCTGCTACTCCATCACTACTTCCCATTGGGTTAATTCCTCTCTTTCCTAATTTAGCAGCATTCTCTAAATCATCAAAATCACCTTTATTCTTAGGAGACCTAAGAGTCAAGGTAGAAGGAACTTTCACAAAACCATGTTGCTCATTTATGAATTCTTTAATGCTATTAAGAATGTCTGAAACATTATCCTTTTCAAGTTGAAACATATTCGGAGAAGTAGGAGTTGATACACTCGAGTACTCCCCTGTACCCTCGAAAATGTCGTTATAGATCGTTTGACCGTTAAACTCTAAAGTAAGTCGAGTAGGACGTCTCACAGCAGTATCGAAAGAATATGTTTTTTGATCTACATACTTCTTAGTTGTAGCATTGTATACTCTATTAGTACTTTCTTTTCTCTCTGGTTGACCAGCGTCAAAAGCTTCCATTACCACTGAACCAGTTAAAGCATTAGTTGTTCCTTTTTCAAAACCCTCAAGTTTTAAGTAGGTATCTGCCAAAACCGTAGGCTTGAAGATGATACTTGTAGAAGTATTAGGCTCTATATAATAAGGCTCAGAAGGCGCTCTAAAAGGCCCTGGCTTTGACGGCATTCTTAGCTTTGGTCGTCCTTCTTCTAAAGCTAACTTTTCTAGACCTGATAATTTATCAAACCCTTCTGTTTCCAATTTAAAGTTTTCTTGTGCTAGAGCTACTTCATCATCATAATTCGCTTCTCTTTCTCCATGTATTCTCTTAGCCTCCTCTACTTCGGCAGGATATGCTGCTAATCGCTCTTGAAACTCTACTTCAGCCTGAGCCATAAGCGCATCATTGTTTTCTGGATACGGTGTTTGAACAGTGAAACTGTAAGACTCTAATCCTTCAAGTGGATTTAACGGCTGTTGGATATACTCGTATTTTAGAACTACATCTTCTATCTTTTGAGCCGACACAGTCACTACTGATGACATGACAAACATCAAAGCCACTAATTTAATTGTTTTCATAAAATTTAAATTTCGAAGCATCAATATGCCTCCATTAATTAATTGGTAAAGTTACCAATTAATATGAAAGACGAATTTAAGCAGAGACTTCACCATTTATTTATTGGATGCACATAAACTAAGCACCCCTCAAATCACAAAAACATCGAGAGTTCCTTGTTAACGCGGCTGTTTTCAATAGAACTAATTCTACTTTCTTTCTGCTTAAAACGAGCAAGTAATTTTTCCAAACTGGTTATAGTCCACCTCTATCTTATCTCCCTTAGCTACAGGAATAGGGCTAACAAAAGAACCTGCCAACACCATTTCTCCAGCTTTTATAGTTCTGCCAAACTCCTTATATTTTTGGTTTAACCATAAAATACTATTTACTGGATGGTCTAACACAGCTCCTGAAACTCCTGAAGCTTCAAGCACACCATTTTTTCTCAGCGCAGCAGCTATCCACGCCAAGTCAGCTTCTAAAGGGATTCTTTTCTCTCCCAAAACAATGGCACAATTAGCAGCATTATCAGAAATGGTGTCTTTTACCGTTCTATTTTCTCCATCGGTAGAGGCAGTAACTCTAAAATCTATCAGCTCTAGACAGGGAACTATATAATCCACACACTCTAATAATGAGTTAATGTCAGTTACATCCAAAGAAACATCCTTCTTAAAATAAAAAGCTAATTCAGCTTCTATTCTTGGTTCTATGAGCGATTCCACAGAAATATGAGCACCACTCTCATAAACCATATCCTGGAAAAGTACTCCGAAATCTGGTTCATCGATTCCAAAGGCACGCTGCATTACTACTGATGTAAGGCCTATTTTATGCCCTACTCTTACACCGCCCTTTTCTGTTTTTAGATTCACCCATGCATCCTGCACCGCATAAGCATCCTGAAAACTCATTTTTTCTATTTGAGCAGATATTACTGGCATTTGCACAGCATTCTGTTCTGCTTCTTCTAACGCGTGTGCTAAACGAAGTGCTTCTGTTAAGGAAATCATAGTTCTTAATTTTATTTTTTCTGCGGTGCAATGTATTACTTAACTCACTCTTCTCAAATTCTGAACACAAAAAAAAGCCATCAAAAATCTGACAGCCTGGCCCTATTAATCACAAACTCTAAAAAAATTATTCTAATATTTAGAGCGTAATATTGTTTTCGGGGTTTGTGCACTTCTATCCAAACTTTAAATAAGAGAATAGTTCTTATTGAATCAGATTGGCTTCGTACCTTTGGCGGTGCAATAAACTTTGGAAATCCAATGGATACTTTTTATAACATTCTTAAGCACACCCACGGAGGGTTGAGATGGCTGCTGATGGTAGTGATGATAGTCGCTATTTTCAAGTTTTTTACGGGTTGGTCTAAGAATAGAGTCTTCGAAACTTCAGATAAGAAACTGGCTTTAGTTACACTAATACTGGTACATCTTCAGTTGGTGTTTGGTCTGATAATCTATTTCTTAAGTCCCTATCCTCAGATGCTGGCCGAGAACGCTAAAGAAGTAATGGCCAATAGTGAATTAAGATTCTTCGCAGTTGAACATTTAATAGGAATGTTAGTGGCTATCGCTTTAATCACAGTAGGATACTCGAGAGCTAAAAAACTAAAGCACGACTTTAAAAAGTTTAAGGTATTACTAATTACATACCTTCTTTCTTTCTTTTTGATAATGGCACTTATTCCATGGGACAGACTTTCAAACTAACTCTTCTACTTTCTCTAATTTCGGTTAGTATGGCCTTCTCATGCGGGAATGGCGAAAGTTTAGATGCCGTTTCTAAAGCTTCTCCGGAAGGAGAACTTATTTTCAAGATGCAGTGTGCTTTATGTCATGGATTAACTGGGAACAAACAGTTAAGTGGCGCTAAAAAACTTACAGAGTCCAAGCTTCCTATGAATGAAATAGAAGCTCTAGTAACAAACGGAATGAGGCAGATGCCGTCATTTAAAGAGAGACTAACCAGAGAAGAAATAAAATTAGTTTCTGATTACGCTTACCAATTCAGAGAATCTAAATGAGTATAGAAAAATCTTATGACACCACTATAGAGAAGGAAACCGCTATTCTGGTAGGAGCTATTACTCAAAAACAGCCTGAAGCTGCTGTTAAGGATTATTTAGATGAGCTCGAATTTCTAGCACAAACTGCTAATGCAGTAGTGCTTAAAAGATTCACTCAGAAAATGGACCGTCCTAATTCCAAAACTTTCGTGGGTGAAGGAAAACTACAGGAGATAGCCGACTATGTAGAGTATAATCAGATAGACTGCGTGATATTCGATGATGAACTTTCCCCTGCGCAAATCAGAAACTTACAGAACAAGTTCAATCCAGATGAGTTCGCAGAGCACCAGATAAAGGTGATGGATAGAAGTAATTTGATTCTAGATATTTTTGCAGCGCGCGCACAAACAGCTCATGCTAGAGTGCAAGTAGAGTTGGCTCAACTCCAATATCTACTGCCTAGACTTACTAGACTATGGACTCACCTCTCTAAGCAGAAAGGTGGAATAGGAATGAAAGGTCCTGGGGAAACAGAAATAGAAACGGATAGAAGAATCATTAGAGATAAGATTCACCGCCTTAAAAAGGATCTAGAAAAAGTAGATGTCCAGAAAGCAACCCAGCGTGGAAACAGAGGTCAATTAATCAGAGTAGCTCTAGTGGGATATACCAATGTAGGTAAGTCTACACTTATGAACTCTATAGCTAAGAGTAAGGTTTTCGCAGAGAATAAGCTTTTTGCTACGCTAGATACTACAGTGAGAAAAGTAGTGTTCGGAAACTTGCCTTTTCTTATGAGTGATACAGTAGGATTTATTAGAAAATTACCTCATCAGTTGGTAGAGAGTTTTAAATCTACTCTAGTAGAGACTACAGAGGCGGATTTGCTCATTCATGTCATAGATGTGAGTCATAAGAATTTTGAAGACCATTATAAAACGGTGAATGAAACGCTCTCAGAGATTCATGGGTCTCATAAGCCTATCATTGTGGTCGCTAACAAAATAGATGCCGTAGATTGGCTGGAGACTGATGGAGATGTCCAATCCTCAGATTTAAAACAGAATTTAATAGAAACTTTAAAGAAGTCATGGGTATCTAACCTAGCAGAAGAAGAGGTTATTTTCATCTCTGCTCTCAATAAATTAAACCTAGAAGAATTAAAGGAGAAACTCTACGAAACGGTTAAAAAACTACATCAAGAGAGATATCCTTATAACAACTTCTATTATTAGTACCTTTGCGCCCACAAATGAGTATACGCCAACAAAAAATACAAAGTCTTCTAAGAAGAGAATTAGCCACTATTTTCCAGAGAGAAAGTAATATCCTATTTAACGGTAGATTTATTACAGTTACTCATGTGAGAATAACTCCAGACTTAGCTAATGCTAATGTCTTCCTGAGTATAATGGCCAGTAAGGATGTGAAAGCAGACTTAAAAATGATAGACGAGAATAATTGGAAAGTGAGAAAACTCTTAGGTGAAAGAGTGGGAAAAACGATGAGAATTATTCCGATTTTAACTTTTAAAATAGACGATTCATTGGATCTGGCAGCTCAGATTGATGAATTACTTAAATAGCCATGCATTACGACCCTATTAAGAAAACCGTAGGAGGATTCTTTAACAAGAGCCCGTTTTTAAGAAAGGTGTTTTATAGTCTTTTGGACCTTTTACTTCTAAGAACATGGCATGTTCATAGAGAATTAACTAAATGGAAGAAGGACTCTCCAAAAAATCCGAAAATTTTAGATGCTGGGTTTGGTTTCGGTCAGTACACCTACCATATGAAAAAGAAGTTTCCTTCTGCTTGTGTTCTTGGTGTAGATGTTAAGGAAGATCAGGTTTCGGAGTGTAATCAATTCTTCAGAGCTTGTGGATTAGAAAATGTTCTTTTTAAAGTTGAAGATCTTCTGGACTTCAAAAAGCCTGACACTTTCCAACTGTGCTTGTGCGTAGATGTTATGGAGCATATAGAAGATGATGTGAAAGTTATGACCAACATCTGTGACTCCTTAGAAGAGGGTGGTATGCTGCTGATCTCTACTCCTTCTGATCAAGGAGGAAGTGATGTGAATGAAGATTCTGACACGTCATTTATAGAGGAGCATGCTAGAGATGGTTATGGAATGGATGAGATTAAAGAAAAGCTTAAAAAAGCTGGTTTCTCTAAAGTAAAGGCTCACTTTTCTTATGGTGCTCCAGGAAAAATAAGCTGGAGACTTTCTATGAAGTATCCCATGAAAATGCTGAATGTTTCGAAGGCATTTTTAATCATTCTTCCTTTCTATTATTTAATTACTTACCCTGTAGCATTTATCCTAAATATGATGGATGTAAGAAGCGCCCATAGAACGGGAACAGGATTAGTGGTGAAGGCTTGGAAGTAACCAAGTGAAATGGCCTAAATTAGCTATGAACATGAGTTATCAATGTCTCTGAATTTGAACTCCACTCCTTTTAAAATAGCAGCCAGATACCTTTTCTCAAAGAAAACGAGAAATGTCATTAATCTTATTTCGGGTATCTCTTTAGTGGTGGTAGCATGCGTTACAGCCACCATGATTATTCTACTCTCTGCCTTTAATGGAATAGAGGAATTAGTGGACGGTCTCTATAATAAATTCGATCCAGATATTACCATTTCTTCTAATGAAGGAAAGGTTCTGTTTGATGATAGTTTAGACTTAGCCAGTATAGCAAAGATAAATGGCGTGCTTTACATCAGCTCTGTTATAGAAGAAACAGCCATTATTTCTAAAGGAGATAGCAATAAATCGCTGTGTAAATTAATAGGAATAGATACTAACTATGTAAAACTCTCGGGAATTAAGGAGAATGTAGTTTACGGAACTTACAGCCTGCATGAGGCAGGTGAGAATTTCGTGATTCCAGGGGCAGGAATAGCTGGGGACTTAGGACTTCAGCTAAGAAATGGCGAAAGCGAAAATCTTAGAATTTATGCCCCTATAAGAGGTAAGAAAATCTCTATCTCACAAAAGAAAGCACTACGAGATGAGGTAGTCTCTACTTCTGGCGCGTTTAGTATAAATGCTGAAATGGATGTTAAATATGTAGTAAGCACCTTGAATTTTGCCAGAAGAATGTTTGACTATGAAGGTCAAAGTTCCTACATCGGGATAGAGGTGGTGGATGAAAATGACTCTGAGGAGATCAGAGATGAAATTAAAAGGCTCATCGGTGAAGACTTCCTGGTAAAAACACGAAGAGAAAAAAATCCACTCGTTTATGAGACCAATGCTACAGAGAAAAAAGCTGTTTTCCTGATTCTAGTTTTCGTGCTGATTATAGCCGTTTTTAACGGGATGGCATCTTTGACCATGCTCGTTCTAGAAAAACAACGCGATGTGTCTGTATTAAAGTCTATGGGTGCCACATGGCCTTTTATTAAAAGAATATTCATTTTAGAAGGAGCACTAATAAATATAATAGGTGCGGCCGTAGGTACTGTTCTTGGTTTATCTCTATGCCTGGCTCAGCAGAAATTTGGATTGCTTAGACTGCATGGTACAGTTGTAGATTTTTATCCTATAAAAATAGACGGAGTAGATATAACCGTAGTCATTAGCACGGTGATCTTTATAGGAGTTATAGCGACTTACTTTATGGTGAATTATTTAGTAAAGAAGCTAAAAGAGACTTCTGCTGTTTAACATTAAGATTCGAAAAACTCGACATCTCTAAACTCTGCACTCACCTTATCCAAGGTTTCGAATAAAACCGCTGAATCCATTTCTGTTACCATTTTCATCCTCCATTCTTTAAAATGTGGAATCCCTCTGAAATAGTTCGCATAATGCCTTCTCATTTCTACCACCCCTAATCGCTCTCCTTTCCACTCTAGGCTTCTTCTCAGGTGTTCTTTGGCAGCCTCTACTCTATCACTCAGAGTAGGCGGAGCTAAGTGTTCACCCGTCTTCATGAAGTGCTTTATCTCATTAAAAACCCAAGGATAACCTATACTGGCTCTGCCTATCATTATTCCGTCTACGCCAAACTTATTTTTATATTCTAGCGCTTTCTCGGGAGTTGTAATGTCTCCATTTCCGAAAACTGGAATATTCATTCTCGGGTTATTCGCTACGTCAGAGATAAGCGACCAATCAGCATCTCCCTTGTACATCTGCTTTCTAGTTCTTCCATGAATAGAAATCGCTTTAATTCCGACATCCTGAAGCCTTTCTGCTACTTCTACGATGTATTTAGAGTTATCATCCCAGCCTAACCTAGTTTTCACCGTTACAGGCAAACTGGTGGACTTGACTATTTCTTTAGTCATTTCTACCATTTTAGGAATATCTTGGAGGATTCCTGCGCCTGCTCCTTTACAAGCTACCTTTTTTACAGGACAGCCGTAATTGATGTCTATTATATCAGGATTAGCCGCTTCTGTAAGTTCAGTAGCCCTCTTCATAGACTCTATATTCGAACCGAATATTTGTATACCAATAGGCCTCTCATACTCAAATATGTCCAGCTTCTGAGTGCTTTTCACGGCATCTCTAATCAACCCCTCGGAAGATATAAACTCAGTGTACATGAGGTCTGCACCATACTTCTTACACAGTGCTCTAAACGGAGGGTCACTCACGTCTTCCATGGGCGCGAGTAATAAAGGAAACTCTCCTAATTCTATATCAGCTATTTTTACCACCTTATGTTTTAAAAATGCAAAAATACTATGAATAACGCTTCGATGCATCACACTCATCCTATTCCTAGAGCTATACTGCTATTTATTTTCTGTATTGTAGGAATAATCGTTTTTTCTTTGATAGCCATAGGCATTTGTATGGCAGCAGGAATTGACCTGGAGTCCAAGCTAGGCCTACAAATACAAACTGCATTTACTCAGATAGGAGGCTTCCTTCTCCCCGCTTTGGTGTTTGTAAGAATTTTTGGAAGAAAGTCAGTAACTCATTTTAGCTTAAACAAACCAAAAACCCTTCATGTCATCTTAACCGTCATTTTAGCGATTACAGGTTTAGGAATAGTGGCCTATGCTGGAGAAATAAATCTAAAACTACTCGAAGGAAGAGGAGGGTTTATAGCGGCATTAAAAGAACTCGAAGACCAGTCAGCTGAGATAATGATGATTATGCTGGACATGAAGTCTATTGGCTCTCTTCTAGTCACTATTCTTTTGGTAGGACTCCTTCCTGGGATATGCGAAGAGTTTTTATTTAGAGGAGCGTTACAATCTCAATTGGCCAAAGCTTTTAAAAACATCCATATAGCCATCTGGACTACAGCCATAATATTTAGCGCTATCCATTTCCAGTTTTTCGGATTTATTCCTAGAATGCTCCTTGGAGCTTTGTTTGGATATGTGATTGTCTATACCGGGAGTATTTGGATGCCTATTTTAGCTCATTTCATAAATAACTCTGTGGGGGTTCTTGGTTATTACTTAGCCCAAAACACTGATTTAATCTCTCAAGAGCAAGTAGAAAGCACTGAAGTTTCTTGGCTTATAGCTCTTGGCAGTGCTGCTATAGTTTTAGGTATAATTCTACTAATGAAGAAATCATCTAACTGGCCTGAGAGAAGACTAGAATATATGAAATTTCCCTACCCTAGAGAGACCTTTATAGATCAATTAGAAGACGATTCACCCTCGTAAAAACACTTCTGCTAAAACTAAGTCCGAAGGCTCTGTTACCTTTATATTCTCTGGATTCCCAGCTACGAGATGAATTTCATCTCCAGCAGCCTCTACTACTGAAGCGTCATCTGTAAAAAGAGCATTGAAGTCTACTTTGTATGCTTCTTTCAACAATTCAGTATGAAAACACTGGGGGGTCTGCACCACTACGAAATCATTCCTATTCACGGAACTAGAGCTGTCATCAGCCTCTATTTTTCTCAGACTTTCATTTACTTGAAGCACAGGTATAGCGGTTTTTTTAAGCGTTGCAACGCGAAAACAATCCCCAATAACTTTTACAGAAACACATGGACGAGCAGCATCATGAATAGCCACCACACCGCTGTACTTAAGTTTAGACAACCCATTCTTCACCGACTGAAAACGCGTGTCTCCGCCTGCTACAGTAGTGATATCCTTATCTGCGAAATTCTGCTCTTTTATCTGAGTCCAGTGATCTAAAAAAGATTCATTCATGACCACTACCACATGCATATCAGGTTTCCACGTGTAAAATTTTTCTAAGGCATGAATAATTGCAGGACGGTCATGAATGGTAATAAACTGCTTAGGCTGTTCAGATTTCATCCTGGTTCCTTTACCGCCTGCTACTATAATTACTTCTTCTCTCATTGCAGCTAAGATAAACTTAGTGTGAATACTTTCAAAACTATTTTCTCATACCACTGAGGAACCGAAAAGATTAAAGGGAATTTATGATGAGTAATACTTAAATAAAGCCGCCAATAATGATAAAGCTCTATTGGGAACCTTTGGATGATTTGACATTACATCTACCTGCACCGCACCAGTGTGTCAGTTTAGCTGTTCCAGATTTCCCAACTCTTTTCTGCCTGTAGGACCAACATTCTATATCCGTTTAATGTGGCGGCTCCTCTTTCATCTCCTTTTTGTAGAAAAAGGCTCTGCTCTGGATTGTACACTACATCATACAGCAAGTTCTGAGACGTAAGGTACTCGTATGGAATATCAGGACATTTGTCCACTTCTGGAAAAGTGCCCAAAGGAGTGGTATTTATAATTAACGGAAAATGCTTTACTACATACTTATTCAGGTCATGATATCCTAACTCACCCTCTGCTGGTGTTCTAGATATCATTTTATAATCTACTCCTAAATGATCTAGTGTATAACCTATGGCTTTACTGGCTCCTCCTGAACCTAGAATTAAAGCACGCTCGTGGTGAGGTTTCAGTACTGCGGCCAATGACTTCTTGAATCCTACCGTATCTGTGTTATACCCTATGAGCTTTCCGTTTATGATTTTTACGGTATTTACTGCCTGAATGTCTTTAGCCTCAGGGCTTAGTTCATCTAACAGCGGGATAATTTGTTCTTTATAAGGAATAGTGACATTAAACCCTTCCAGATTTTCTACGCTATCAATTAGCTTTTTTAGCTCAGAAATTTCACTCAGTTCGAAGAGAGAATAATTTACATCTGCAATACCGCCTGATTTGAACTTTTCAGAAAAATACTTTTCAGAGAAGGAATGCTTGAGATTCTTACCTATTAGACCAAAATTTCTCACGTTAGAATTTCCAATCAAATTTCAATACATTCTGCGAACCTTCTATTCTTTTAGCATCTACCATAACAATATTAGTGGATCCTTTGTGTATTATTTCTACTCGGTATTCTTCGTTTCCCGTGAGGTTAATCCTGCATCTTCCTTCTTTATTCGTCACTGCTTCTCCCACAAATCTATCACTCTTGGCATTGAAGAATTTCACTGTCGCCTTTTTAGCTGGCGAACCATCTATAGTTACATCACCGACTATACTCACGAAGGTTCCATTATCATAACCAGAAGATATAAGAGCATAATTACTTACATCAGCGACATAGATATCTCTCTCCCCATTAGAATCTTCATATTCTGCCGCTACGAATAACTTAGAATTATCTGCAGTTAACGAGAATGTAGACTCTTCATTTACCGTATTAATAGGATATCCCAAATTTACTGGTGTCCCCCATTCTCCATTTATGAGCTCTGACTTAAAAATGTCATATCCACCCATAGTCTGGTGGCCTTTGGAAGAAAAATAGAGCGTCTTTCCATTCGGGTGAATGAACACGAACTTTTCATCATCTGATGTATTAATAATTCTCCCTAGGTTTTTAGGTTTATCCCATTCTCCTTTTTTGTCTTTCTGACTCCTGTAGATATCTCCTCTCCCTACTCCTCCTGTTCTTTCACTGATAAAGTAGAGGGTTCCTCCATCTGCTGTTATACTTACTGAACCTTCATAATAACTAGTGTTTACAGGCTTATCTAACTTTTCTGGGGCATACCAGTCACCTGTCTTTTTATTCCTTTGAGACATGAATATATCTCCAGCCAATTTATCATCATTTTTATAGATAAACATTTGGTTCCCGTCTGGAGCCACACTTAATACGGCATCGTACTTTTTGGTATTCACCTTCCCAGGTAAACTTTCTGCATCTGACCACTCGCCTAGCTTCTCATCCCATTGGGAAATGTAGATGTCCTCGAAGAACTTATAGTCGCTTGACTCATCTATCTCTCCTCCTTCTGTGTCTGACCTTCTAGAAGTGAATATGAGTGTTTTTCCATCTGCGGTTACACTCGGAGCATAATCATCGAACCTAGAGTTTATTTCTCTTCCTATATTCTCCACTACAACAGGAACAGGCTCGCTCATAAGCTGCTGGGCATACTGACACTGATTTAAATACTTCTGCGCTAACTCATACTCTATGGTTCTCGAAGAGCCAGTAGATAGGAACTCTTCAAAACTACTAATAGCTTCATCTAACCGTGCCATTCTATGGTATGTCTGACCATAAAAGAAATTCATTTCTTTCACCGCTTCAGGGTCATTCGCTTTAGCCTTTTCTAGATATTTTAAGGCTAGGTCAAATCTCTTTAGCTTATAATGACATTCAGCACTTCTGTACTGAGCCATGGTGTGTTCTTTTTCTATTTTAAGTATATCTCTATATATAAGTAAAGCCCCTCTGTAATTATTATCTAAAAACTCATGCCTGGCTGCTCCCATCTTAAAGGTGATACTGCCTTTTTTTTCTTTCTTATCTTCTTCTTGGGCATATAAACTCACATCCAACAGTATGCTGGAGAGGATGAAACATGTAACTAGAAATTTATTCATCATTTGAAATGGTAATAGAGTAGGGTAAAATTACGGATTGTTCATTACAAGAACTGTTCTAAACTCTAGAATCTACAGAATAGTTGTGCAGAACTCTCTGCCTAATGGTCTTTTAATCTCTAAAGGGCTTCTTAATTTAGCTTTATGAATAAACCGCTAACCGAGCAAGACTCCAATTATGATGGACTGGATGAAATGTCAACAGAAAATCTGCTGCGCAATATCAACCGAGAAGATCAAACCGTAGCCACAGCTGTAGAAACAGAAATTTCTGCTATCGAGTCTCTGGTCGAGTCAGTTTTTCCCAGAATGAAAAAGGGTGGTAGGCTCTTTTATATGGGAGCTGGCACCAGTGGTCGCTTAGGAGTAGTAGATGCTAGCGAATGTCCTCCTACCTTCGGGGTAGATCATGGCGTGGTAGTGGGCATAATAGCAGGTGGTGATTACGCCATCAGAAAAGCAGTGGAATTCGCTGAAGACGACAAAGAGCAGGGATGGAAGGATTTACAAGGGTATGACGTAAACGATAACGATAGTGTGATAGGCATCGCTGCCTCTGGTTCTACGCCTTATGTGGTGGGAGCATTGGCTTATTGCAATGCGAATAATATTCTTACGGGATGCATCGTATGTAATCCGAATAGCGCCATAGCCAATGAGGCGAACTTCCCTGTGGAAGTGAAAACTGGGCCAGAATTCGTGACTGGCAGCACCCGGATGAAGGCTGGTACCGCTCAGAAACTTACGTTGAATATGATTTCTACGGCTCTTATGATAAAACTGGGACACGTAAAAGGAAATAAAATGGTAGATATGCAACTTAGTAATCACAAGTTAGTGGCTAGAGGTACTAGCATGATTATGGATCAGTTACAGATAGAAGAGAAAGAAGCCAAGGAATTATTATTAACTTATGGAAGCGTAAGAAAAGCAGTAGAATCTAAGAATGCATGAAATAGAACCCTATTATAACTGGAGAGCACTTTACGTGAGCAGCGAAGATCCAGCATCTCCGTTTTTCGGAAAAGAATACAGTGAATTTTACTGTTCAGAAAAAATTTACGACCACTACATTCATCCACAGTGGGATAATATGGGTTCTCCTACGCTGTATATAAAAATCCTTTTTGCAGATTATGACCAAGGTTATGCTATAATAGAGTTAATAGGTGAGTGGAATGATTTACTGCATAATGATATTATGCACTTTAAGAGAAATATACTGGAAACGCTTATGAATAACGGGGTGACCAAGTTTCTTTTAATAGCAGAGAATGTGCTGAATTTTCATTACTCAGACGACTGCTACTACGAAGAATGGTTTGAAGAGGTGCTGGATAATGATGGATGGATAGCTGCAATGAATCTTAGACAGCATGTTTTTGATGATTTTCAAGAGGGAAATATAGATTCTTATCTAGTAGCAGGTGGCCAACTAAATGAAGTTAAATGGAGGACTAAAACTCCAGATCAACTTTTCGAGAATGTAGAAAACCAAGTTCTTAGGAGAATAGGGGTTTAACTGAGCCGATGAGCTCGCTTATAGTTGGTTAGGATTACAGACCGAATGAAGGTCTTCTAATTTGAGTAGAACTGTCCTCACTAGTTTTTTATGACTCCTTTACTAAAAAAGTAGTCCAGTATTTATAGTTCGCTAATTGATTTTTTTAGTTTTCCCAACATTAATTTATCTATCGGGAATTTGAGGTCTTCGGGGCGCAGCTCAGATAGTTTCACCCATCTAAAACTGGGTTTTCCATGCGTAAAATCAAATGGAAATTCTCCCAACAGCAACTCTTCGGGCTTAGACAATTCAGCGGTATAATAGACTGAAATAAGCTGGTCTATTTTTTTAAATGAGCTCTGCTGAAAAAAATCAGTGGTATAAAAATGCCTCGCGTGCGTTAAACCCTGGTGTAACTCTTCCTGAGCTTCGCGCTGCAATGCATCATAAATTCCTTCCCCCCACTCTAGACCACCTCCGGGAAACTTAGTGAATCGCTTGCCCAAATATTCTTCATCAGCCAGAAGAATTTCTTCTTTTTCATTGGTAATAAGGGCGTAGACTCGGATGTTGAAATTCATGGACTGATTTCCTTACACATAGTTAATAACTCACGGTTTATAATTACTCCGAATCCAACATCTGCTTAGAGTACCTCTCCCACTTTTCTAGCAGCTGACTGTAGCCTTCTGGAACTTCTTTTTCGAAAGACATAAACTTCCCTGTTTTAGGGTGCTCAAAACCTAAACTTTTAGCATGCAGTGCTTGCCCTGGAATTAGACTAAAGCAGTTCATCACAAACTGTCTGTACTTAGTAAAAACTGTCCCTTTTAAAATTTTGTCTCCACCATACTCTATGTCGTTAAAGAGTGGATGACCGATGTGCTTCATGTGAACCCGAATCTGATGAGTTCTCCCAGTTTCCAGCTTACACTCTACCAAAGTCACATACCCTAATCTCTTAATTACTTTGTAATGCGTAACCGCATGCTTACCTATAGAAGGGTCTTCGTATACCTCCATAAGCTTTCTGTTTTTAAGACTTCTAGCTAGGTTTCCAGTTACTGTACCATCTTCAGATAAATCTCCCCATACTAGTGCCCAGTACCTTCTTTCTGTGCTTCTGTCATAAAATTGTTTAGCTAAATGTGCCAGTGAATCATCACTCTTGGCCACCACCATTACTCCAGTCGTAAGTTTATCTAATCGATGAACTAATCCAGGTCTCTGAGGGTTAGTTCCGCTTGGCAACTTATTAAAATGATGCATTAACCCATGTACCATCGTTCCAGTGTAATTTCCATAACCAGGATGAACTACCATGCCCGCTTCCTTATTCAGTACGAGCACCTCATCATCTTCATAAAGTATCTCTAGGTCTAAGTCTTCTGGCACTAATTCTTTATCTCTAATAGGGAACGGAAGCTCTAGTGTAATCACGTCATGGGGACGTATTCTAAAGTTGGGCTTCACAGAGGCGTCATTCACCTTCACGAACCCTGCTTTTGCACTCAGCTGAATTCTATTCCTAGAAGTATTAGGGAGTCTATCGCATAAAAACTTATCTACGCGTAATAGCTGCTGACCTGGGTCTGCTACATATTTGAAATGTTCAAATAATTCA
>Ga0208903_1000636_pt1 | contig 26078 bp, 28 predicted proteins | sample AntAceMetag02UKJ_FD_184769 | JGI IMG/M metagenome (GOLD analysis project Ga0208903, IMG submission 184769) | Saline lake microbial communities from Ace Lake, Antarctica - Antarctic Ace Lake Metagenome 02UKJ (SPAdes) (version 2) | ecosystem: Environmental > Aquatic > Non-marine Saline and...
CTTAATGGTCTTGTAGCTCAATGGAATAGAGCAAAAGGTTTCTACCCTTTAGGCTGTGGGTTCGAGTCCTACCAAGATCACCAATACTATCTATGGCGTAGATTATAGTTACTTCTTTTAAGCATATAATCGATTGATCCTAGCTTTAGCCTATTAACTCAGTGGACAGAGTATAACGCTACGAACGTTAACGGCGGGGGTTCGAATCCCTCATAGGCTTCCAAATTAATCCGGCTTTAGCTTAAATAGGACTAGAGCGAGTGGCCTTCACCCACTTAGATGCGAGTTCGAGTCTCGTAGGCCGGTCCAGATAAAGGTGCAGTATGAAGAATAAGATTATTGAGTATGTAAGTTATATCGGTAACTCAATCTCTATTATGTTTAAATATGCGTTTTATGCAATTCCAGTTGTTACTGTAGGGTTTCATAAAGATATTGAATTCACTGACAAGGATAATCCTTGGAAATAGGTGGTGAGAAACGGCAATTCAAGGTATTAGTGCTGAAAGCTGGTTGTGAGAACAGTTGACCTAGCAAATTTAATTCTTTGTTCCACCTGACTAAATAAACGCGGGTTTCTAATGGTAAGACAGAAGTTTTCCAAACTACTAACAAGAGTTCGATTCTCTTAATCCGCTCCAAAACTGAGTACAGACGTAAAAAGTATCTTTGAGTAGGTATACCATTCTAGTTGGTGGAAAACTAAATCTGAAAGCAATGTTCGTTACTAGGGTACTCAGTCAAAATATGCAATGGCGTAGAATATAGTTACTTCGACTTTTAATCGAGAGGTCATGGGTTCGAGTCCCATTTTTCATTTCTATGAAATGATTATAGCTCAGATGGATAGAGCGCTAAAATTTCTATTTTCGTTTGTTCCTTGTGTATACAAATCTGACTATGGCGTAGAGTATAGATACTTCGATAGACTCAATATCTATAATCACTGAACGTGATTTGCAATGATGCATCAAATCTATATTCGACTGTTCCTAGTAGTTAACTACAAACCACCAACTTTTCGTGTATTAAGCAGAGTACATAGAAAAGTTGGTGGTTTTTGCGTCATTAATGCTACTTTAACCTAGGTTATGTACTACTAATGACGCAAACTTAAATCACTAATTCTGCTATTGAAAAGGATTATGTCGAATGGCTTCAATTAATAAGAAATCAAAGCTTCCTATTGAATACACTTATGAAGGTGCTACAGTACGTGGTATTACTGATGTTCAACGTTTGCGTAGATCAGTACTAGCTAATCTCCTTTGGGAAAATAACTTCTATGAAGATGGTGTAGATAATGTTGCGCGTATCGTTGATTTGGCTAGTAAGGTAAAGCCTAAAGTAGTTTCTGATCTGGCTATTGAAGCCCGTACTGTTCATGGCCTACGTCATGTTCCACTACTCCTGCTTCTTGATCTTATTAAGCGCGGCGGTACAGGAGTAGCTTCTACTATTGCTACCACTATTACTAGACCAGATGAAATTACTGAACTAGCAGCATTATATTGGAAGTTTAATCCTAACAAGGATTTCTCTGCTCAACTTAAGAAGGGCTTTGCTTCTGCTTTCAATAAGTTTGATGAATATCAGCTTGCTAAGTATAATCGTGATGGTGACGTAAAGCTTCGTGATGTTCTATTCCTTAGCCATGCTAAGCCAAAGGATGCATTTCAAGCAACTCTGTTTGATAAGCTGATTAATGGTGAACTTGCTACACCTGATACTTGGGAAACTAACCTATCTGGTGGTGCTGATAAGAAGGAAACTTTTGAACGTCTTATTTCAGAAGGTAAGCTAGGCTATATGGCTCTGCTACGTAATCTTTGTAATATGGAGATTGCTGGTGTAGATCGTAAGCTTGTTAGAGAAGCTATTCGTGAACGTAAAGGGTCTAAGTATGTGTTGCCCTTTAGGTATCTTGCTGCTGCAAAGGCCGCTCCTACCTATACTGGTGATCTAGAGGAAGCACTTCTTGGATCACTTGAACAAGCTCCTAAGCTTAAAGGTAAGACTGTTCTAATTGTTGATGTATCAGGTTCAATGCAATCTTCACTATCTGATAGATCGGATATGTCTCGTGAAGATGCTGCAAGTTCTCTTGCTATTATCCTAAGAGAAGTCTCTGAAGATATTGATATCTATGCGAATGGTAATCGTACTGTTAAGATTAAGAATCTTCGTGGTGTAGCCCTTCGTGACGCTATCAAGAATTCGGGGGCTGGCTACGACGGAATTACCTTGACACCGGCAACCAAGTTCGCTAAGGTGCATACATCGGGGCCGATTGAGCGTGTCGTGGTCATTACAGACGGTCAAGACACTGGATATGGTGACAATGCCCCTCATAAGGCTCTGTTGCTAGGTAAGCGTAACTACATCATTAACGTTGCTGCGTATAAGAATGGTGTTGGTTATGGTCCTTGGAATGAGATTGATGGATTTTCTGAGTCCATTATCAAGTATCTCGTTGGATATGAAGAAGAATTTAGCTAATAGGGGTTGATATATAACTAAGTTTGATGTATAATAATAATTCTTTAGTGTGGTTAATATACGAATTAAAATGCCCGGCCCACTGTATACACATTAAAGATAGTAAGCTATTGAGAACCGACCCTACTATTTGTATCTCATAAATGCAATAGAAGACGACAAGTACCTTTAGCTTATGACAATGTTTGTAGGTCGTAGACAGCTAGTAGTCTGGTAAATGGTGGATAAACACTTACCTACAAACTATACCTTTATATTATAATGTGCTATGCCTATTATATAGTAGAACTAAACGATGGCCATCGACTTATGGATTTAGGAAAGCTATATGATTGTGAACGGTAGTAACTCGATGGGAGTCCGTCGCATAGCACTTTTTAATATAAATGGAGCAAGTAATGACACTATACGCTATTAAGAAGAAATCGGGTGGTTTATATAAGCCTAAGAAGCATGGGGTTAAGGTATACACAAGATACCAAGATGCCAAGACTGTTAATAACACTGTACGCGGTACTATTGTATCTTACAAGCAGGAATTTGTTTAATGGCTAAAGTTACTCTAGTTCTGGAATTGAATAAGGTTCTATGTGATGAGTTAGATTCCATGAGAACAATGGTTGAGACTAGTGATTTTAGTGGTCTTAAGGCTACTATTGAAAGAGTACAACAGCATGGTAACTCTATGGAAAGTGCTATCAGAGCATACAATAATACGTTCTATGATATCTGGGCAGTATTTGATCCGTCTAAGAGAGACGCATATGATGGTCAAGATAAATGGGTTCTTGATACCGATGAACAAAAGCTTAATAAGCTAAAAGAGATTTTTGATAATCGTAAGATACGTAATACACAATAGACCAATAGCTTCAAATGGTAGAGCAACGTCCTCTTAAGTCGTGTTGTCCGAGTTCGAATCTCGGTTGGTCTTCCAAATTTGGGTATACACTATGTTAGTATATGCAGTTAGAAATAAAGAAACTAAAAGATTAGTTACTAAATATAACACTTCTAATCCTTTTTATTATAGATTGAATGATGCAAGAGCGGCTAGAAATGCTCAAAATCATATTTCTAATGAAGAATATGAAACCGTTCAATCTGAAGTAGAATGGGAAGTAGTCTAAATTAATGCGCCGGTAGCTGAGAGGTTTAGCGTTGGTCTTTTAAACCATAAGACGTGGGTTCGAATCCCACCCGGCACTCCAAATTTAAGGTGCATAATGCTTGCTAAAGTATACACAGTTGTTATAAACGGTGAAATTAGAAAAGGTTCTGTATCTAGACGATGGTATGAACAACGTAGTGATGGAAAAGAAAAAATATACATTTCTCTTACTGGACCAAAAAGTATTGTAACTAATCTTAAAAAACACGGTGTGGATGCTAAAGTGGTATATTCAGAAGTGGAATGGAAAGAACTATAATGGCTCTAGGCGAACAAGGTGTACGCGACTGCCTGTTAAGCAGTATTTAGGTAGGTTCGATGCCTACAGAGTCAGCCAAACAAAAGAGAAGTAATTATTACTTTTGATGTATAAACAAACAATCGTCTAACTGGCTTAATTAGGAATGGGCACACTATGCCGGTTTAAGCCCGGTAGCTTTCGGGGTTCGAGTCCCCGGTTAGACACCAAATTAACGTTCCTGTGGCTTAGTTAGGAATTGGTATACTATGCGGTCTTAGAAGCCGTAGCTTTGTAGGTTCGAGTCCTATCAGGAACACCAATTAGAAAGTAGATATCATGCAGACCATTAAGGCTTATGATTTGTATAAAGGTAAATTTAATGAATGGGATTTGCCTTCAAAAGACGAACAGGCTTTGAATTCATCATTGACTTGGGGTACGAACTACGATAGAATTGAACGTAGTAAAGTTGAAGGTGGAATTCCTATGGCTATGAAGAAAATTAATTAGAATAATCATTTGAATAATTAAAGAGACGAAAGGTACTACTGGATCATTAGTATATAGGTATTACACTCACCTGTCTAGTCTGTGAAACGGGTTCGAGTCCCGTATGATCCGCCATACATAAGGTAATATTAACTATGAAGTATATGGTAATACATCACTCAAATGCTTATGATTTAGAAAATACTCTAAATATGTATGTAGGCCTAGGATGGACCGTAGACGTATCACAACTACCATATATGTCTAGTTTGGTATAGGTACTAGAAGGGAAAAGAAACGTTCCCCCATCTGAATGTAGATGCGATAATCTACGCTAGACTCCAATAATCTGTAGGGTTAGTTTAATGGCAAAATACCGGCTTCCAATCCCGTATGATGTGGGTTCGAATCCTACACCCTATGCCAAGTAAGATAATAATGGTTAGGTGGCCGAGTCTGGCTTAAGGCACCTGTTTTGAAAGCAGACGAACGTAATGTTCCGTGGGTTCGAATCCTACCCTAACCGCCAAACAAATGGGGTCGCATGTACTAAGGGTAGCGAGAGTGCTTTGCAAGCATACTGTAGTGAGTTCGATTCTCACCGATTCCACCATTGATCCTTAACTCAGAGGCAGAGTGTCAGTGTTACATACTGAAAGTCGAGATTTCGAAATTCTCAGGATCAACCAAATTATGAATGGAAGTAAATAGATGAATTAAGAGAAAAAGATACTGTAGTGTCTAGAGGTGGTGTAGGCTTTATCTAATGATAATTTAGATGGATATTGGGATAATGCTGGTGAGATAGAAGGTATACCTATTATTGACTATGATATTACTAGACTAGTATTCGATTCTGAAAAAGATGCCAAGGACATATACAATTCATTGCATAGATACGGAATGCATATTAGAAATCATATTCTTTATTAAAAGAAAGTCACATAGCATAATGGTTAATGCCGGTTCCTCATAAGAACCTCGATCTACGTTCGAATCGTAGTGTGACTACCAAATATAGGAGTAGAAATGAATAGTAAGTTACCTGATCTTCCAGATTTTGGAACATGGCTTTCTAAGAATATAACATCATTGACAATAATATCAGGAATATTCAGTTTTGTTTTCTTTAGTACATCAATGACATTTGGTATATATGTATTCGCTAACTTAGGATTTCTTCTATTCTTTTCTACTGTCATACTTGGTTTTGTATATATAATTAATAGGATAGTATCAGAGACTTAATCGGGGGTGTTAATGGTAGACAAAGAGGCCTTGACCCTCTAAGCGTAGGTTCGACCCCTACTCCCCGATCCAATTTTGCCGGTGTAGTATAATGGCCTATTACCACTGTTTTGTAATCAGTTGATCAGGGTTCGATTCCTTGTTCCGGCTCCAAATGAAAGATAGACTATATGAATACATATACAATTCCAATCTATTTATATAGCACACATAAATTCGATAGGTATATTAAAGTAAATGCAGATAGCCTATCAGCAGCTATAGCTTCAACTATGGTTGTAATACATCTAAATGAAGATGAGTATATTCGTAGTAAGGATATAAGGGTCACATAATGATTACTCATATATTAGTATTTGGTTCTAATCTTGCTGGTCGTCATGGTTAAAAGAATATTAGCTAAGATAGTTCCAATGGTAGAACGGTAGTTTGAAGCATTACGCGCTGTAGGTTCGAATCCTACTCTTAGCACCAAATGGAGTTATAATTTATTGACTAAAGTAACATACCCAAAACACATTAAAATACTTCATAAGACATATGATCTTGTAGAACGAACAGAACCTTCAGCCATTATTGATATGGAGTCATATGGAAACCATTATGAAATACTAAATAAGATAGAATGGGTACGTCATCATCATGAGTCAGATAATGTAGATACTATTATCCATGAAATGTTACATGCATTATACGCGCTATTTAGAATTAAGGAAAAGGATACAGAAGAAGAAGTTGTATCTAGATTATCAACTGGATTAACAACTCTTATGAAGGACAATAAGCCTTTATTTAGGACGTTTCTAGAGAATCTATAAATAAACCGTTGTCACTAAACTTATATCCCCTTGGTCTTAATTGGCCTTGGGGATTTTTTTTTGTTTGTCTTACTTTACAAGTAGCTAAATATCTGTTATCATTTGGTATACTTAAAAGGAATACAGTTTGCCTAAATTTACTCCAAAAGACACATGGGATAATATTCCACGAATAAACCTAACAGCTAGAACGCCGCATGGTTATACAAAAGACGATAAAAATACAAAAGTATTCGTCCCTGATCTTAGAGTAATTGAACTTCTAGAAGAGGCTATGGATTTTGTAGATCAGGGTAATTCCTTTCGATCTGTAGCTGATTGGTATTCTGATCGCTCTCCTGCAATTGGTGGTAAGCCTATATCTCACCAGGGTATCAAAGTGATTTGGGAGAAGCATAGAAAAGGTATTGCCGGTAATGAACGGGCAGCCTTACTAAAAGAAAAAAGTAAGAATAGACGTGTTTCAAGAACGAAAGAAGAACAACAGTTAAAGAAGCTTAAAGATAAGGTATCTGGTGCTAAGCGTTCTTTATCCATTCGTACTAAGAATCTTGAAGAGGCTATTACTACTGCTGATGATCAAGTTAAAGCATCTGAGTATTCTATCCCTGCTGAACCTAAAGATGATAGTGATCTTGATGTAGTATTCAAACCTAATAGTGGTCCTCAAACTGATTTCCTAGCTGCACCTGAACAAGAAGTACTATATGGTGGCGCTGCTGGTGGAGGTAAATCCTACGCTATGTTAGCTGACCCTATGAGATATTTCAATAGTCCTAGTTGTAATGCTATCCTATTCAGAAAGACAAATGACGAACTTAGAGAACTAAAACAAAAGTCTCGTCTAATATATCCTAGAGCCTTTCCCGGTGCAAAGTGGAAAGAACAAACGTCATCATGGGTATTCCCTAGTGGCGCACAACTATGGATGACGTATCTTGATCGTGATGAAGACGTTGAGAGATATCAGGGACAGGCTTTTACTTGGATTGGATTTGATGAACTAGGACATTGGGCAAGCCCCTACACTTGGAACTATATGCGTTCTAGACTACGTTCTACTGATTCAAACATTCCTCTTAGTCAAAGAGCTACAGCTAACCCCGGTGGTGTTGGGGGCACATGGATTAAGAAAATGTTTATTGATCCTGCTCCTTGGGGAGAAGCATTTTATGCGACTGATACTGATACTGGTAATATACTAAGATATCCTCCTGATCATCCTATTCATCCTAATGCGCCACTATTTCAAAGACGTTTCATACCTGCTAAGCTAAGTGATAATCCATATCTATATGCTGATGGAAGATATGAAGCCTCGCTACTATCCCTACCTGAAGCTCAGAGAAGACAACTTCTTGAAGGTGACTGGAATATGGTTGAAGGTGCGGCATTTAGTGAATTTAAACAATCTGTACATGTTATAGAGCCTTTCACTATTCCATCATCATGGAAACGATTTAGAAGTTGTGACTATGGTTATTCAAGTAATGCTGCTGTTTTGTGGTTTGCTATTGACCCGGTGTATGAAACTCTGATATTATATAGAGAGTTGTATGTTACTAGAAAGACTGGCGCTCAACTAGCTGATATGATTCTTGAGCTAGAAGCTGGTGAACACATGCAGTATGGAGTTATGGATAGTTCTGTATGGCATCAAAGAGGTCAAACTGGACCTTCTATTGCTGAAGAAATGATTGCTAGAGGTTGTAGATGGCGTCCTTCTGATCGTGGTGCTGGTTCTAGGACTAATGGAAAGAATCGACTTCATGAACTATTACGTGTGAGAGACGTAGGAACTAATGACTACAACGAAATAATTAATGAGCCCGGAATAAAGATATTCAATACATGCAGACAACTAATTACTGACCTTCCTATGTTGCCTTCTCATCCTGATGGAAAAGAAGATATTGACGATAGGTATTTAAGCGATCATACGTATGATGCTTTAAGGTATGGTATAATGACTCGACCTAGAGCACTCTCACCTTTTGACTTTGGTGGAATGGATTTTGGACAAACCTACCGTCCATCAGACCCAACAATGGGATACTAAATGGCATTTATAACAGACAAAACTTCAGGAGCGGATAATCAAGAGGGGGCAGAAACATCTGTTCCTTCTACTGAGGATCATTCTATATCTTTAGAAGAAGAAAAAAATCCTGAAGAAAACGTATATCGTCTGGATCAGATTGTAGAATACGTTAATGAACGATTCAATAGATCACGAACTAGAAGAGAACTTGATGAACATCGTTGGCTAGAAGCCTATCGTAATTATCGTGGTCGCTATAGTCCTGAAGTTCAATTCAGTGAAGAAGAGAAGTCTAGAGCTTTCATTAAGGTTACTAAGACTAAAGTTCTAGCTGCATATGCTCAAGTAGTAGATGTGCTATTTGCTGGTGGGAAATTTCCTATTGGTGTTGAACCTACTCCTGTCAGTATTGGCGACACGCCAGACAACGTTATGTTTGATCCTAAAGACCAGACAGGGGACAAAGAGGAAGCCCCTAGAGCGTCTATGGCCCGTCCACAGCTAGGGTCACTACGCAAGACTCTCTCGCGCATTACAGACAGTCTCAAAGAGGGCGTAGGGCTAACCCCGTCATCGGCTACGTGGGAACCTGTGCGTATTGCTGCTAGGAAAATGGAAAAGCAAATCCATGATCAATTAGAAGAATCAGAAGCCAGTACACATTTAAGATTCATGGCTTTTGAATTATCTCTATTTGGACATGGTGTTATTAAAGGTCCATTCGTAACTAATAAAGATTATCCTAAATGGGATGAGGAAGGTAAGTACACTCCAATTAAAAAGAGAGTACCCAAGATTTCTTCATGTAGTATTTGGAATTTCTACCCTGATGCAGAAGCTAAGAATATGGCTGAAGCTGAATATGTTGTAGAACGTCATAAGATGAGTAAATCTAAGCTTAGAGAATTAAAGCGTAGACCTCATTTTAGAAATTCAAGTATTGATGCTGCTATTGATCGTGGTCCTAATTACTCACCTGAAACATGGGAGTCAATTCTAGATGACAATGAGTCAATGGTATCAAATGAGAGTTATGAAGTTCTAGAATATTGGGGAGTTATGGACAGAACTATCTTTGAAGATACAGAGATTGAAATTCCTGAAGAGTTAGAAGATTCTGAAGAGTTCCAAGTTAATGTATGGGTATGTAATGGACAAACTATTAGATTAGTTCTTAATCCGTTTACTCCTACAAGAATTCCGTATCATGCTTGCCCATATGAAATGAATCCATATTCATTCTTTGGTATTGGTGTTGCTGAGAATATGGTTGATACACAGATGCTTATGAACGGCACTATGCGTATGGCTATTGATAATCTCGCACTATCAGCAAGCCTAGTATTTGATATTGACGAAACTAATCTAGTTCCCGGTCAAGATATGCGTATTTATCCCGGTAAGATTTTCAGAAGACAAGGTGGTCAAGTTGGACAGTCAGTTCATGGAGTAAAGTTCCCTACTGTTACAAATGAACTTCTTCAAGTGTATGAGAAGGCAAGACAACTAACAGACGAATCAACTGGTATGCCGTCATATGCTCATGGTGGTACTGGTGTTCAAGGTATGGGCCGTACTGCTGCCGGTATGAGTATGCTTATGGGTGCTGCTAGTTTGAATATTAAAGCAGTAGTTCGTAATGTTGATGATTATATTCTTCTACCTCTAGGTAAAGATTCGTTTGCGTTTAATATGCAATTCAACTATGATAAGGATACTATTGGTGATCTAGCTATCATTGCAAAGGGTACTGAAAGCCTAATGCGTAATGAAGTAAGAAGCCAAAAGCTTCTACAGTTCTTACAACTTACAGCTACTCCTATGGATGCGCCGTTTGTTAAGAGAGACTATCTACTTCGTGAGCTTGCTATTACTCTTGATCTTGAAGAAGATAAGGTTGTTAATGATCCTAGAGAAGCAGCTATCCAAGCTCATCTATTAAAAAAGATGAATGATGCTATGGGTATACAACCACAACAACAAGGACAAGGTGGACAGGGCAATATGAGTACCCCTAATCCTTCTGATCCTACAGGCAATGGCGGGGGTAATATAGCTCCCGGTGCTGCCCCTGAACCAGGTGCTGCTGGTTTCTCTGGTAGTGGTGGTGGAGATAATGGCGGTAGTAATGCTGCCGGTAATGCAAACGCATAAAGGAAAATAAATGACTGAAAGAACTTTAACTGAACTACAATCAAGACTTCGTTATGGAGATAGCAATAAGTCTACTGTCGATGGTGTTAAGCCACAACTAATCTTAGATATTTTAGATAGCGTTGTCCATAAGGATGACCTAGATAGTTTATCAGTAGATGATCTAGTACTTACTGGTGATCTAACTCTAGACAACGCAGCAGCAGAAGATGCTCAAGCTTCTGGAACACATACACTAATGATTAAAGACTCAACTGGTACATACTATAAGATTCTAGCTGTACAGGTTTCATAAAAGTAATATAAATTCTCCGGTTGGATAAATCGGAATAGCAAAAAGGAAAATAAAATGGCTAATATTCGTGCAAAACATAATACAACTCCACCTACTGTAGCTAATGATCAATGGGCAGACCTTCAAGTTGATGCTAGTGGTAGACTTATCGTATCAAGCGTGTCTGGCGGATCAAATGAGGCTACTATTGAGCTACTAGAAGATGGTGACACAACGGGTGCTGGTAAAGCTTGGACCGGAGGTAATGGTATCTTCTTCGTAAATGGCACATGGGATGGTGCTACGGCTGCACTAGAATGGTCTGCTGATAATAGTACTTGGATTGGTTTTGGTTCTACATATGCTTTAACTACTGATGGTGGAGTAGCATTTGCTCTCCCTTCTGGTTATGTAAGAGCAGCTATATCAAGTGCCGGTACTACTTCTTTATCAGCGTATGCAAAGAAAGTATAAATGAATAAACAAGACGGTGAAAAGCTGTTACCATTAGTTAATAATGTAGACTATTTTAACATAGTATTAGAGTATGTTGATTATAGAATTGCATCCCTTCATAAGATACTAGAAACATCAGAAGGAAGGGATGCAACTATTATTCAGGGACAGATAAGAGAACTAAGAAGGTTTAAGTCTCTAAGAGACGAAGTACTAGCGTCTGAATATAGCGTTAAAAAATAGGATAATAAATGCCAGAAGCACTAAAAAAAGCATATCGTAGAGTAGTACGTAATTCCAATGGTATAGGGTTACGAGTAGCATTCTTCGATGCTGAAACAGGAGCAGAGCTATCTAGTTTAGAGGGCTATACAGTTATAGATCAAGGAGTTAATCCTCCTGTTGGTGCTGATACTCCATCTGAAGGTAGTACAAATACTGATTCTGATTCGTCTTCTGGTGGTGGAGGTGGTTCATCTTCTGATAATAGTAACTACTGGAAAGAATGGTATGAAAATCCTAATGTATCTAAGGGTTCAGGTAATATTATTGAAGACCTTAAAGCTGCATTTCATACTGCCAGTGATCTAAAGAGAGACATACCATTAAATGTTAAAGGTACTGTTGCTGAAGCCCTAGGATTAACTACTGCTGATCCAGTAGGATTTCTTAGTAAGTCGGATTATAACAAAGTTCAAGAATTCAAGACTGGCGCTACTGATGAAGCTATACCCACAACTCACGGGTCTATAAGCCCTAATGTAGTAGAAGGTACTTCAACAGGTAAGTCTTATGATAGTACTGTAGGTAGCCAACTAGTATCTACAGGTAATACATCTAATGGTGTTAGTGTTCCTAATGTTAGTGACGGAATTCGTAGTATTGGTGAAGCTATTGACGTAGCCTTAGCAAGTGTTAATCCAAAAGAAACAATGTTAAAGATTGTGGATGGCATGAGTGATCAGGAAGTTGGTAACTTTGCTACAATTATGGGAGAGGCATCTGGAAAGCCACTAAATATATTTGAAGCTGCTACATTAGCTGTAGCTCCAGGTGTTGCTCGTGGTCCGCTTAAAGAAAGTCTGGATAGTGTTCCTGTTTCAATTAATTCTAATCTAGCAGAAATATTTGGTAACATTGGTAATCTAGCAGAAACATTTGGTAATAGTGTTAATAGTGTTCAACAGGTTGCAGACTTTGTTGGTAGATTACTGCCGCCGCCTATCTCTACACAATCATCTGGTAGCACATATAGCCAAACTCCTATTCCTGCAACTAAAACTCAGGGGATTATAGATCAACAAAATGCTCCTAATGTTCAAGCTGCTGTAGCTGCGGCTAAGAAAACTAATGATCCTCTTGAAGTCGCTAAAGCATGGTTAGGGTATGATGAAGCTAATCCAGAACAAGCCCAAGCATTAAGTGCATTTTTTACTAAAGCTGGTATTTCTGATCCTTCTACTGGTGGAGCATTAGACCCTAACAAAACTGCATGGTGCGCGGCATGGTTAAATGGTGTTCTATTTGAATCAGGTATAGAAGGTTCGGGTAGCCCTGTTGCTAAGTCTTTCCTAGATGTAGGTGAATCTGTAGGAAATGGTGATGTACAGGTTGGAGACATTATAGTACTGGATAGACCTGCAACTAATGCTACTTGGGATGGACATGTTGGTATTGTTTCTAGTATTAATCCTGATGGAACATATCAAGTACTAGGAGGAAACCAAAATAATTCTGTAAGTATTTCAACTTATGGAGCTAATAATGTAGTAGGGTTTAGACGAGTAACCAAACCTGCTGTAGAACAAGAACTTAATGATCCTAATGTAATGCAAGCTATTGCTAAAGGTCAAACTTCTATACAAGAAGAAGTGTCTTATGTTAATCCTAGACTTGCTTCTGTATTAGAGTCTCTAAATAAATCATACTCTAATCAAGGTTTCCCTACACCTACACCTCCTGTAGCTAAGCCACCTCTTACCGCTGCTGATGGATTAGTAATTCCTTGGGAACCTACGCATACTACTCCTACTAGTCTACCATCTAGTGCTGTTAATCCATCATCATTTGTGAATAACACAAATACCAATATGCAAGATGACCTTATGGCCGCTGCACCTACTACTAAAGTGGATGATGTAGGGGCTATTGATGACGCCTTTGGTGGTAGTACTAATACATCTTCACAGGCTAGTGCATATGCTCCTAATACTGAAGAAAGTACAAAGGATATGACTGGTCCTTACTCTCTTAATGATAAGGAAAGAGAACGTATTCTTGTACAGACAGTTCTAGGTGAAGCATCTGGTGAGGGTGTTGAAGGTATGTTAGCTGTTGCTAATGTCATTAAGAATCGTGCCCTTAGTGGTGCATACCCTCCTGATCCTAAAGATGTAGCTACTCAGAAGAAGCAATTCTCTGCATGGAATGCTGTTAGTGAAGGTGGAAATAATCCGGCAGCTACATTCCCTGTAGGAAGTCCTGAATATAAAGAAGCATTGAAGATCGTACAAAGCGTATTTAATAATACTATGCCTGATAATACATATGGAAGCTTACAATTTCATACTAATAATATTACTCCATATTGGGCTGATGAGGCTATAACTGAGGGTGTAGGTGCCATGAGTATTGGTAATCATACCTTCTATCCTACGAAGGAACCTAGCCCTGTGTTCACTCCGGCTTCATCATTTGGAGCTAAAGAAGCATTCATGACTAAACAGCCTGATAAGAATACTCCTATTGATATTATGCCAGCATCAGGTGGTAGTTCTAGGTCTAGTCCTGTAGGTTCAATGCCTTCATTTGGGAGTCTAAGTAACTTCAGTTCTGATGCTAGTTCTAATTCTAGTCCTGTAGGTTCAATGCCTTCATTTGGGAGTCTAAGTAACTTCAGTTCTGATGCTGATCAAAAGACTACTGGATTAATGAGTAAAGCATCAGATGGTAGTAATGTATCTAGTAATACTTCTATTGATAACTCGGCTAAACCTACGTCTGATAGCAATCGTAGTAGTAGTACTAGAAGCTCTGCTAGTACGTCTGGAAGTTATACTGATATTATAAGCAATAGTGTTAAATCTACTTCTGATAAGAACGCATCAAGTTCAAGCTCATCAAGTGGCTTTATGGCTGGTCCTACATCTACTAAGACAACTAATAGTGGAACAGGAACGACTACTACTAAGAGTACATCTGATAAGAATGCCCCAACAAGTTCTACTCCAAAGTCTACTCCATCGAATAGCACATTGAATAGTTTTATGTAACAATATAAAGGTTGGCTACCCTTTAACCCTCGATCAACTTTGTGACAATTACGTCACACTGATTAGTTTGAGCTACTTAATAGCCCCAACGGAGAAAAACGAATGGCAATATATAAAAGAGATTATGAAGACGAAGATAATGAAATCGTAGTTGATCCTAATGCCCCTACTGAAAAGAATAAGGGACAAGAGGCTCACGAAGATGAAAATCTAAATTGGAAAAGTCGCTATAGTAATTTACGAAGTCACTCTCAGAAACAGATTAATACTTTAGAAAAGAAGGTTGACGCCTTAACTAAACAAGTCAATCAGCCTCAAGTTAATCTTCCTAAGACTAAGGAAGAGGTTGAGAATTGGTCTAAGAAGTATCCAGAGCCCTATGCTTTTGTTAAGAGCATAATTGGTATGGACTTAGGTTCTGTTACTGAAGATGTGTCCTCACGCTTTGATGAACTTCAAGCTAGAGAAGCTGCAAATCATAAAGAACGGGCTGAAATGCAACTAGAGAAGCTGCACCCTGATTTCTTTAGCACTATCATGCCTAGTGTGGAGTTTAAGGATTGGCTAGATGGTAAGTCAAAGAGAATGCAAGACGCCCTATATGAAGATGATGATCCGATTGCTGCATCTGAAGTAATTTCACTATATAAGGCTGAAAAAGGAATTAGGACTAAGAAGTCTGCTCAAAAGAACAATGCTGCTGATGATATCCCTAGTAGATCATCTGTATCTCCTAATGATGGAAGCGTTGACTACGAGTTCACAGAGTCGCAGATTCAAGCTATGACTGGTAAGCAATACGACGATAACGAAGCTGCAATTGAGAAAGCTCAACGTGATGGCCGTATCCTATATGACATGACTGGTGCAGCTAGATAATGTACAGTTAATTGTACACTAGGTAACTTAATGTATTAGATACTATACATTAAGGTGTTGACATTAGTCACAAAATGTCGTATAAATAATACTTAGGGTGGTGTAATGCTCTGCTCCCGTTATGCCACCCTATCATTCGCCCCTTTAATGGCTACCGAATATTAATGCTACTATATAAGTAACATTAAAATAAAACGATACATTAAAGAACAAATAATCACTCAGACTACCTTGTAAGTATAGACCCGCCTTGCTAGCGCCACCCTAAAAAACAAGCCTCTAAGATAGATAATGTTCTAGTTTAGTAACTATCCCGTATATGAGATAAGTTATTAATTTTTAACAAAACCTATAAGGAGGTTTTAGACAATGGCTTTTCAAGCTGCAACAGGCTGGAATAACTTACCTAATGGTGTGTTTAGCCCAACAATTTACTCTAAGAAGGTTCAAAAGATTTACCGCAAGAGTTCGGTAACTGAAGCGATCACGAATAATGATTACTTTGGAGAAATCTCATCTTTTGGTGACTCTGTTAAGATCATCGTAGAACCTGAAATCACAGTTACTCCCTATTCGCGTGGTGCTAAGATTACCCCACAAGACCTAGAGGATTCAGACTTCACCCTAACGGTTGATCGTGCAAACTATTTTGCCTTTCGTGTGGATGATATCGAAACTTCACAGTCTCATGTGAATTGGGAATCTCTAGCGTCTAACCGTGCTGCATATAAGATGGCACAGGCTATTGACCGCGACATTCTAGGTTATCTATCTGGTTTCGAACTAGCCAATCCTGAATCTGCTGTATGGACGGCTCGTACTACAACTGTAGGTACTCTAGCTCGTGCGTCTGCTGATGCGGATGAACTACTTTCTGCACATAAGCTAACTAAGAATGCTTTCTCTACTTCTGGTACTGGCACTAACAGTATTCCAGTTGGAGTAAGCGGAACTTATGATATTACGCCACTTGGTCTACTGAACCGTTTTAAGCGTCTACTAGACGAACAGAACGTTCCTGAAGAAGATCGTTGGTGCGTAGTTGATCCTGTGTTCATTGAACTTCTAAATGATGAAGATTCTAAGCTGGTAAACCGTGACTATGACAGTCGTGGAGACGAACAGCTACGTAACGGACAAGTCCTACGTGGTAAGATTCGTGGATTTACTATGTATGAATCAAACAACCTTCCTCTAATTGGTAGTGGACCTTCAGTACTAAGTACTGCTGGTTCATCAACTAACTACGGTGTTGTGGTTGCTGGTCATCATGGCGCTACTGCTACGGCGCAACAATTAACTAAGACAGAAAGACTTCGTGCTACTGATACGTTCGGTGACGTTGTACGTGGTATGCATCTATATGGTCGTAAGGTTCTTCGTTCAGAAGCTCTAGTACGTTCTATCTGGAATGCAAGCAAGTAATAGGAGATAAATAATGTCTACAGTCGAAACTCTTGACAATGTTATTGGCGCTGATTTAGCTCCATCTGTTACTGCAACTCGTTTTCCTCTTCACTATGTTGAAAATAACATCGAAATGGGGGCTGCTGCTACAGCTAAGGGTTCTGGACTTGCTGCCGGTGATATCATCGAAGCCGTAAGACTTCCTGCAAACTCTATTGTACTGGCTGCTGGTTTTGAAGTTATTACCGACGCAGTTGGACCTACTACTTTAACCGTAGACCTTGGTGTAACTGGAACAGCGGTTGACATATTCGTTGATGGATATGATTGGGCTGCTGGTGGTGTTGGTGACTTTGGCGTACAGCCTGCCGCTTTCTATCCTGTTGTATTCGCTGCTAGCGATACAGTAGATGTAGAACTGCAAACACTTTCTGGCGGAACTCTCTCTGCCGGTGAACTACGAGTTTGGGTAATTTATGGTGATATTTCTGATCAACGTAAGCCCGGATTAGTTGCTCTAAAGAGCTAATCCAAATGACAACTAAAAACTAACTACCTAATAGGGTTGGGGTGTAAAATATGCCTCAACCCTTTTTTTATGGAAATCACAGTAAATGGCAATAACAACTTATATGACTCTGACAAATAGACTTCTTGAAAGACTCAATGAAGTTATTATTGCTCAGTCAGATTTCGCTTCTACTAGAGGCGTACAGGCTATGGCTAAGACGGTTATTAATTCTTCAATTGAAGATATTAATATACAAGAGTTTGAATGGCCGTTTAACTCTGCTATGGCTACGGAAACATTAGTTGCAGGAACAGAAGAATACACTTTTGGAGCAACAGTTAAGACAGTTAAATGGGATACCTTTCATTTAGTAAAAGACGCTTCTCTAGGAACAAATGGGCATAGACTACAGTTTATTGATCGTGATGTTCGAAATAGATATCTAAAGAATGATGATGATAATGCTGGTGCTGCTGGACTGAATGTTCCTCTATACGTATATCCTAAACATGGTGCAGGCTTTGGTATAAGTCCTAGTCCTGATGAGGCTTATGAAGTAACATATGAATACTTCACATACCCAGTTAGACTAGTAGCCTATGATGATCAATCTACTATCCCTCCAATGTTTGATGAAGCTATTATTCAAGGAGCCCTATACCATTTCTATATGTTTAGAGACAATAGTGAACAGGCGGATAAAGCTGAACGTAACTTCACTGGTTGGCTAGGCAGAATGAGAAGCATGTTAATTAATAATTATGATACTATGAAAGGTACTATTATAAATAGACCTAGTATCGCAGGAGGAATAGTTAGCAGTGACTATTTTAGATAATGGACTATAAAACATCATCAAGAGTTATTTGTGAAGGTGGACTAGACACCTCTAATAACCATATCAATCTATCTGCTAATAAGCCCGGTGCTGGTGTATTACTGACTAATTATGAAGTTGGTCTTGACGGTGGATATAAGCGTATTGAAGGGTTTCAACCTTATGATTCAAACTATGCTGAAGTAGGTGTAGGCGTTGCTGAAGGTAAGATTCTAGGTATTATCCTATTTGAAAATAGCGTATCTGGTGCTACAGATATTATAGCTGCTAGAAAAGACCTAGGAGTAGATGAATATACTTTGTATAAGTACGAATTCGCTACTGGTTGGGTTGCTATTTCAACTGGACTAACTCATTACTTTGTAACAGGGGGTTCAACAGTAGATAAGTTACGATATGACGTTGGTAACAATGGTGTTGCTAATGTACTATGTATTGTTGATGGTGTTAATAACGCTGTGCTATATGATGGTACAGATTGGGGATTCATTGATAGTGGTTCTACTGGTGCTGATATGGACCATGCAGGTGGAGCTATGGCATTAGACGCGCCTACATATGTGTCATTCTTCCAGAAGCATCTATTTTTAGCTAGTGACACAAAGAACAGCTATAAAGGTGTTGTCGCCCATTCTGCTCCTAATGTATTCTATGACTTCATATCCGCTAACGGTTCTGGACAGATTATACCGGGACTTGAAGTCACACAGATTAAACCTTTCAGAGACAATCTGTTTATATTCGGAATTAACATCATTAAGAAGATTGTCATATCAGACACTACTTTCTTAGTGGAAGACGTAACTAAGGATATTGGTTTAATTTCTTCTGATGCTGTAGTTGAGTTAGGTGGACAATTAATCTTCTTAGCTCCTGATGGATTTAGACCTATTGCCGGTACTGACAGAATTAACGATATTCAAATCGAAGCTTTATCCAAGGCTATTCAAAGCCTAGTTAAAAATAGAGTTGAAGGTAATTCCGGTGCCAATATGAATATTGTTGCTATTAGAGGTAAGTCACAATTTAGAGTATTCTTTAGTAGTAGCTCTATTAATGTTGCTGACTCTAAAGGTATCATTGGGTCTCTTAGAACTTCTGATCAACAAAAAGGTTGGGAATTTGGAGAACTACTAGGTATTAGAGCATCATGCTGTGCGTCTAAATATGTCAATGGAACAGAAATAGTTTTACATGGCGACTATGATGGTGTAGTATATAGACAGGAATCAGGTAATGATTTCAATGGTAGTAATGTTGTTTCAATCTATATGACTCCTTATCTAGACTTAGGTGATACTGAGACTCGTAAGGTAATTGAAAAAGTAACGACATTTATGAATGGTGAAGAAACGGTAGACCTTATTCTAGGAGTAAGATATGATTGGGGTTCTATTGATGTAGCAATCCCTACGCCGTACTCATTAGTTCTACAGTTTGTTACTACACTATACGATGATCCAACATCACTATATAATGACCTATCAACTCTATATGGTGGTGCTGTAACCCCTATAGCTATTAAAGCCCTAGAAGGAAGTTTCTTCTCTATACAGCTTTCATATACGACAAACGGAACAGAAGCCCCTCACACAGTTCATGGTATTGTACTTGAATATAGTGTTAAAGGACGAAGATAAGGAATAAATAATGGGTGATGGCTACGTAAGACAATCATCTGGTGAAATCGTTTCAGGTAATACAGTTGAAGCGTCTCCACTAAATGCTGAATTCAATCAGATTCAATCTGCTTTCCATTTAAGCTCTGGTCATTCCCATGACGGAACTACTGGTGAAGGCCCTAAGATTAATCTAAATACAAGCACTGCTGGTATATTAGGTGTATCTCAAGGTGGTATTAATGGTATTCACAAGTTGAATGCTACTACTGCCCCTACTGCAACTGATGACGAAGATAGTGATTATGCTGTTGGTTCACAATGGATTGATACAACGAATGATAGAGCGTATGTATGTGTGGATGCTACGGCAACTTCTGCTGTATGGCTTTATATCGGAAACACAACTGGATGGCAATCTTTAGATGCTACTCTAACCGCCTTAGCTGGTGTTACTGTTTCTGCTGATAAACTAATATACGCTACTGGTGCTGATACATTTAGTACTACAGACTTAACGTCTGCTGGTAGAGCATTATTAGATGATGCAAATGCTGCCGCTCAATTAGTAACATTAGGATTAACAGCTACGGCTACTGAAATAAATGTACTTGATGGTATTACTGCTACTGTAACTGAATTGAATTATGTTGATGGAGTTACTTCAGATATTCAAGCACAGATTGATGGAAAATCTGCAACAGGACATACACATACTCTATCTGATGTAACAGACGCAGGTGCATTAGCTAGCGAAGATGAAATTACAACTTCATTGATTGCGGCTGCTACTCTTGTTACTGAATCTGATGATATTTCTTCTAATGATAATGATACAACTATCCCTACTTCTGCTGCTGTTAAAGATTATGTAGATAGTGCGGTTAGTGCTGGAGCTATTGCTGATGGAGACAAAGGCGATATTGTTGTATCTAGTAGTGGGACTGTATGGAGTATTGATGCTGGTGTTATTGTAAATGCTGATATTAATGCCTCGGCTGCTATTGATGCTAGTAAGATTGGTGGTGGTGCAGTTTCAACAACTGAGTACAACTATCTTAATGGTGTTACTTCTGCTATTCAAACACAACTTGATACAAAGATAACTGCCTCATCTTCTGCTTCATTAACTAATAAGACATTCGATGCTAATGGTACTGGAAATTCCTTATCTAACGTTGAAGTAGATAATTTTGCTGCTAGTGCTATTGTTACAGAATCGGAAGGATTAGGTTCAAGTGATAATGATACGAGCTTACCAACTACTGCTGCTGTTAAAGATTATGTAGATAATAATGGGGGTATGGCTGCTGCGTCTCAAGCAGAACAAGAGGCAGGATCATCTACTACTGTAGCTGTTACACCGGGTAGACAGCATTATCATGAGAGCGCAGCTAAATGTTGGGTTAAATTCAATAGTTCTGGAACTATAGCGGATAGCTATAATACTACTAGCATCACCGATAACGGTGAGGGTGACTGGACGGTCAACATCGCGACAGATTTCTCAAACGCAAATTATGCGGCACTCGTCAGCGGCGGTATGCGATGGAGCAGCAACAGCATGATCAATTACTCGATTGCAGATGCAACAGGGCCAACCGCAGGTCAACTGCGTATCAGGGCCGTTGGTGGAGGCGACCACGAATGGTCAACTAACAAAGAAGACCCCACAGACCCCAACGCAATCTACTTCGTAGCCTTTGGAGACCAATAATGAAATTTATAAGAAAAAATGAAGAGGATACAGTTAGTATAACTTCTGCCGCACCTAAGTATAATATAGAGCGTCTTTTAGGTAGAGAGCTTACTGATATCGAATATGAAGACTTCGTATTAGAAAGACATGGCTTTACCAGAAATGACGTTAAAATCATGCCGTCTGATTGGGTTCCACCTTCTGATAGAACTTATCGTGGTGCATGGGATATTGAAAACTCTAAAGAAGGAATTAAAGTCGATATGCCTAAGGCTCGTGAAATTCAAAAGAAGGAATTACGCAAACTTAGAGCCCCACTATTAGCTAAATTAGACATTGAGTATCAAATGGCAGATGAAGTGGGTGATACAGCTAAAAAGGCAAGTATTGCTCAACAAAAGAAAGCCTTACGTGATGTAACAGACGATATTAGCATTTCTAATGCCTCTACAGTAGATGAATTGAAAAAGGCTGTTCCATTAGTACTTAAAGGTGCTACAAAAGGAAACTAAATGACACAAACTACACTAAATCCTCAAGTAGTACCAACTATGCCAGAAGGTAATAGTCAGATTAATGTTGCTGACTTTGCTGGTCAACTTGTTACTGATCCTTCATTATTACTTACACAGGATGATCCTAGCACTCCACTTCAAAATGAAAGTATGGAGTTAAGTGATCGTGTGCCTACTTCTACAGCACAACAAACTGCTGATGGACAAATAGACCCTAATAATCCTGCATATAATGGTGATCCTCAAGGTGTACAAGCTAATGCACAACAGGCTACTAGCTCTCCTGATGTACAGACAAACACCTCTAATAATCAAGCTGCCCAAGTACAAACTGCTACTACGCAACAAGACGTAGCTAATAATACTATGACTGCCGCACAAGGTACGGTTAGTAATCAAGCTTCAGTTGATCCTAATCAAATTGTTGCTGATCTAGACGCTACTAATAATGGGGAGAATGCACTAGGGGATTCGTTAAATCAATATGCTGCTCAAAATATGAGTAATATTATTGATACTACAACTTCTGCTGGTAAACTATTAGCTGAACAACTTGGTGATGGTAATTATACTGATAGCAAGGCTACTCTTAAAGGGCAGCTTGAAATGTTGCAATCCGAATTTACTGATCCTAATGGTAATCCTAAGGTTCCGTCATGGGCTTCTGCTACTGCTAGAAATGTACAAAAGATTGCTGCTTTCAACGGAATGACTGGTAGTGCTGCTACGGCTGCATTGTCACAAGCCTTAATGGAAGCCAGTATTCCTATTGCTCAACAAGATGCTGAATTCTTTCAAACTCTAACAGTTACTAATCTAAACAATAGACAAGAGGCAACTATTAATAAGGCTAACGTGTTAGCTAAACTTGATCTTGCTAATATGGATGCTCGGCTTACGGCTGCTGTTACTAACAGTCAAGCTTTCCTACAAATGGATATGGCTAATCTTAGTAATGATCAGCAAACTAGAGTTATTAACAACCAAGCTAGAATCCAGTCTATCCTTGAAGATGGTAAGGCAGAGAATGCTAATAGACTATTCATGGCAGATAGTCAAAACGATAAAGACAAATACTATGCAAGTCTAGAGGCTTCTATTGATCAATTTAATAAAGCACAATCAGATGCTATGTCACAATACAATGCTACGAATTCTACGGACGTATCGAAATTCAATGCAAGTATGGAGGATTCTCGTGAACAATTCTATTCCAGTATGCAATTTGCTGTTGATACTGCCAATGCTAAATGGAGACAGGAATTAACAACTAAAGAACTAGATCAAAAGTTTGAAGCTGCTGCTACTGATGTTAAGAATATGGTTGGCATATCTGTAGAACAACTAAATCAGGTTTGGGATAGATCAGACGCACTTCTAGACTATCTATGGAAGACTGCTGATAATCAATCAGAACGAAACAACCAACTTGCTATGATTAAGCTGACTGGTGATCTAAATGCTGAAGTTGCAGACTCAGAAGGCTTTGGAAACATACTAGGAACCATAGTTGGGGCCGGAGCAGGGACATTCTTTGATTGGCTGTTCTAAGTTTAATGTCAAAAATAAAGAATAGAGAATATAGATTAATAAAGGTTTATGGATTAAACCTAGAAGAATACGATGACATGCTAGAAGAACAAAGTAATAACTGTGCAATTTGTAGCAGGCATATTACAGAACTAAATCGACCACTAGTTGTAGACCATGATCATAATACGAGAGTACTACTATGCAATAATTGCAATATAGGACTAGGAATGTTTAGGGATAATCAAAAAACACTACTATCTGCTATTAATTACCTACAAAAAGCAACAGGAAAAGACGAACTTACTGATTACGACGCAAATTGCCGTAAATTTTGAAATACAGCCTCCATATCCTGCTCAGGAGAGGCGTTTGTATATGCTCAGGTGGAATCATACTGGGACACAGAGAATCCACTGTACGGCTGTTTAAGGCCCCCTAGCGTTGATTAGTCGAAATAACCAGTACCAGTATATGGTGTAGGCACAATAAAATTAAAATAAGGAAACAAAATGACATTTGAGGAAGCAATTAAGAAGTCAATCCAGTCGTACTACGCTAAAGGTGATGACGAGTGGGAATATTCTAAACTAGAAAAAGATAGGGTGTATAATAAGAAGTACTTTGATGACTTCGAAGAAGAAGTTATGAGTAAGAAAACTACTAGTACAAGTAAAAAGAAGACACCTGTTAAGAAAGATGTAAGTGAGATATAATGGATAATCCTAACGTTACTCCTAACGGACCAATCCCCGGTGAGAATTACACATCAGATACCCGTAACTATCCTTGGCATAGACCGCCAGAGGTAACGGATATGGATAAAGCTATTGAAACAGTAGTTAAACAACTTACTACTACTAAAGGTGCGTATGGCCTATTGAATAATCTTCAATCAGGGGTTAGTATTGTTAAAGCGGCTGATATATTAGTTACTAGTGGTATTGGTAAAGGTAAGTGGACACCAGACATGGCAATCTTACTTGCTGGCCCAGTTGCTCGTATGATGGAAATCATGGCTAAGGATTCAGAAATTGAATACGACTTAGGTCTTGAAGATTTACCAGAGAAGACTATTGGCTACTATAAGTCTAAAGCTAAGATTACTAATGATATTGCTGATAAGGCAGGCAATGCTCTACAGGCTAATAAAGAAACTATTAAACCTCCTGCACAAGAAGCTCCTATGGAATCACCAAAAGGATTTATGCCTAAACCAGAACCAGAGAGTGTATAATGGCAACAGCTACTAAGAAAAAGAAACCTATTACTAAATTAGGTTCAGCTAGAAAAAAAGGGTCAACTTTTAAGGGTGCTATAACTGCGGCTGGTACTAAGTCTAAGAATATTGAAGATAGACGTAAACGTAAATCAGCCTTTCATAAAAAAGATCAGCCACCTCTTGCTCATGATATAAGTGAGATTATTGAAGATGGTGTTGGTATGTCTCTTAGAGATAAGATGGTTATGGGATACACTAAGAAAGGCTTAATGCCTCCTAAGAAGAAACCTACTGCTGGTGAACGAATTAAAAAAGAACGTATGCGTATGAAGCCGGTAATTAAAAAGAAAATGTCTAATTCGTCAATGAGAAAAGATGGACAATATAGAGGTCCAAAATAAAGGAAGAATAATGGAATTTGTAATCGGTGTAATAGTTGGTGGAGTAATCTACCATTTTAAAGATGATATCTGGTCATTTGTTAAGGGCCTATTTGACAACAAGAATAACGACTAAAGGAAATTAAATGGCTGGATTTATGAGCGGGTTTGGCAAGGGCTTTTCTAAGTCATTTGAGTCTACCCAACAAAGAGCCCACGAAACCCGATCAGATATGTTCAAAGTAGCATATGACGATTGGACTAATAAGCGGTCTCAATATGTGGAAGATGAATCTACTTGGAATAAGAACGTCAAAGCTGGCGAACTTATGGCAGAGAGATATGGTGCCCCTAAAGAAGCCGCTATTAAGGCTGCTGAATGGCTTGGTGCTGGATACTCTATGAGTGATGTAGATGAAATGATGAGTACTACTAAGTTCGCAGTACCTGATGCTGTAGAGGAACCTACTGCCGTTGAAGACCCTAATATGGATACCCAAATGGCTGACTCTGGTTTAGAAGCTTCTGCATCTCCACTTCCTGATCCAGTTAATCAACCTAACGATCAAACTCCTGCAAAAGAACCGGGTGTGCTAGATGGTCTACTTGATGCTGCATCTAATATATTCCCTAATGCTGGTAAATCACCAGAAGCTAAGGCGGCTGGTAGACTTAAAGAATCCCTAGGTGTTACTGAAGAAGAGTTTGCACAAACTAATAAGGGATTTACTCAACCTGAAGCCCCAACTATTGAAATGTCTCTACAGAAGACTAGTTTAAACCCTCTAGAAGAGTTTGGATTAGCGGATGGTATT